>JAAUXT010100180.1_pt1 | contig 14734 bp, 18 predicted proteins | sample 7278171 | NCBI WGS metagenome assembly JAAUXT01 (sample SAMN14350112, study PRJNA611818) | marine sediment metagenome | isolation source: surface marine sediment (1.8m) | place: French Polynesia: Moorea | collected 2018-08 | reverse complement strand
TGTGTGTGTGTGTGTTGGTGTCTGTGTCAGCATACACGTGTGTGTGCGTGTGTGTGTGTGTGTGTTGGTGTCTGTGTCAGCATACACGTGTGTGTGCGTGTGTGCGTGTGTGTGTGTGTTGGTGTCTGTGTCAGCATACACGTGTGTCTGCATGTGTGTGTGTGTGTGTTGGTGTCTGTGTCAGCATACACGTGTGTCTGCATGTGTGCGTGTGTGTGTGTGTGTGTGTGCGCGCGCGCGTGTGTGTGTCTGAACTGAAATGAATCCCATTGACATGAGTTATTTTCGCACTCTTTGTTCCCCAAATCGACTGTTGCATGGGTGTGCCTATTCGCCCGTACGTACGAGAAGACAACAACCAACCTGGCATGGCCCTGTAGGCAAATTCCTCGCCCAGTTCGAGGCCGCTGTCCTGCGATTGGTCCGCCTTGAGCAGCGAGCATTCTGATTGGTCGGGGTCTCCGCCAATAACAGCGTCGCATTCAGACTCTTTGCCGTCGATGTCGATGTCAATGGCGAACACGGTCAGATCCTCGTTCTCACCACGATACAGATACTTCGAGTAGCGGTGACTCTCCCCGTAGATCCCTGCGAAACAAGAACACTCGGCAGTGTGGAGACGCGCCGTTCGGGACGTGTACAACGCAAATCCGTCTGACTCTGTGCCTCTCGCTGGAATCTGCGCAGAAAGTTACACACGACTCCAGGACCAGCGACTCTGTGTGTGTGTGTGTGTGTGTGTGTGTGTGTGTGTGTGTGTGTGTGTGCGCGCGTGTGTGAAGGCAGAAAACTGCCAATCCGATTCAATTGTCTTTCACCACAAAGACGCGCAGTGTGTGTATACGGGCTGAAGGCACTCAAAACCAACACAAGGACAGATTCTGAAAGCACAAAATTTGTGGAAAACTTGTTTTCAGGGACAAAGAAGAACCCAGGCCCCACCAACCCACAACACAAACACAGACCCACCCTCCGCACACAACTGGAAAGAGCTAGACCCACCCCTCCCTCGTGTGACCAGAACGACCCACACCTCACGCAAAACGTGACCCAAACATCACATGACCGTTTGCATCACTCTGTCCGCCTGGGATCAGGATTGACAGATCAGACGCCTGGAAAATTCTGGCTTTCTAATGGTCCTGACACCAGCCAATAGGCGAAGAGATTTAGATTCTGGTTCGCGCGGAGAACTGAGCCGCACCCCACCGTACCCGCCCCGCCCCGCCCCGCCCCGCCCCGCCCCTGCCCAACCCAACCCAACCGTACCCAACTTGACCTGCCCAACCCTACCCGACCCAACCCACCTGACCCAACCCAAACCCTACTCAACCCTACCTGACCCAACCCACCCAACCCGACCCGACCCAACCCTACCCGCCCGTACCCTACGCCTCTGACTCCAGGTCCTCCAGACCCACGAAGATCAGGTCGATTCGGTAGAGCTTGAGATCCGAGATGAAGTAAATGGTGAAGATCCACACGGCGAGGCACTCCATCTGGGGGCGGGTCCAGATCCAGAACCAGGTTCAGATCCAGGGGCGGGTCCACAACCACGTGCTCATCAGAAACACCTCATCCAGATGTAGGGGCAGGTCAGATCCAGGTTCAGATCCAAGTTCAGATCCAGGGACAGGTCTTGATCATTGGCGGGTCCAGATCCAGGTGCTGATCAGCAACACTTCATTCAGATCCATCTTTATATCCAGGCGCAGATCCGGATCCAGCAGCAAATCAGAAACTCCCCACTCAGAACTAGGGGCAGATCCAGAGGCAGGGCCAGGTGCTGATCTACAAGGCGACGGACGCACTTCGTCCAGGGGAAGATCCAGGTCCGTGTGCTGATCAGAACTCCCCGTCGAGATCCAGGAACAAATGAGCAAATCAGCCTCCCGTCGTTCAGTTCAGAACCTCTCCATCCAGAAACAGACCCAGAGCCTGATGATCAGAAGTTCTTCTTCCAGACCAGGTCCCGAGTCAGGAAGCAGATCCAGATCACAAAATCTCCATCCAGAGCCAGGGTCAGGTCCAGCGGGTCCAAAATCCTCACCCGTAGTTCCGATCAAAATTTCCCCGCCCAGATCCACACCAGGCCTTACCCATCCAGATCAAGAACTCTCCAATCAAATCGATAACAGATCAATCACCTGTTGTACCGGATCCTCAGGACGAGTCACGCGTGAAAAAACCTCTTCACTCAAGTCAACCAAAACTGTTGATTCAGCAAGTGGTTCCTCCGTTGTGCAATTGTCTCTGATCCACAAGAACTGACTCCACAATCCACAAGAGCAAAATCTTTGTTCTTTTTCAACTCAAATTGAACGCACGGATAAATGTTCTCGAACCCGTGTGAAGGCGATGTGATCCGTTCGCACCGTGTGTGTTCGATCTTCGTACCGAACACACCGCCAGCCCTGGTTGCCCCGTACTGCACCCGAGCGTTCGCTGCGTGAATCGAACACGCCCACGTGACCGTGAGAATCCCTGGTGACAGGTGTTTGCACACACGACTGGTGAGAGAGGATCCTTGTTCTCGGGTCAAACATGAGAGGAAAAGGCGGTCATGTTACACCCAGGACACCGGCGGAGAAGTCACGTCTCCAAACGACACACTGTGGTTGGTCAGGGTGAGGGAGAGGGCTACGGGTGTGGCATATGGGTCTGACATTGGGGGTGGCCGAGGGTAGCAGGGTGGGGGAGCAGTGGAGACCTGAGCTTCAGGGTGTTGGGGTAACAAGGATCAGGGTTGGGGTTTTTGGATTTTGTGGCGGATTTTTGACAATTCAACATTCAAGCGCAATTCTGCACCCCCCCCCCCCAAAAAATACAAAACAAAACCCGGACCTCCGCCCAAAGTTATTTTTGTTTCCTGGTGAATGTTTGAAGCTGACATCTCCAAAACACCTCCCTGGGGTTGACCCCACCGACAAAATTCCCGACCCACCCTGGGGAGGATTTTTCCTTTTGACCCCACGAACTTGACAACGCTGTGTGAATACACATTCTTCAGACAACGAGGGTTTTTGTGTCCAACCAATGACATACATCAGACGAAACTTCTGCCCATTTTTTGGAATTCCCAAAGGCAGGTTTCAATGTTTCAGCGAGTTCCAAGCAACGAATGCTGAACGCATCAGCGCAACGCGCGCTCACCAGGAGAACTACGGCGTTGCCAGGCAACACGTGTTTTCCCAGCGTCCGACACGACGTGGTGCGAAGGTTCGCGACGCGCGCGACGGCGACATCTGGCGAAGACGCGTGGAGAGCGACGCGCCGCTCGCGTTCCGCGACGCGAGGTCACGACCCCCGCGAGCTCGGCTCACCACCGGTAGGGGGCGGCTCCAGGACTCTCTCTCTCTCTCTCTCTCTCTCTCTCTCTCTCTCTCACAAACACACACACACAGACACACACACAGACCAGGGGCGGATCCAAGCCAAACCTTCCAGAGGCGGATCCAGGGGTTCAGTCCAGAATGGAGACCACCACTTGCAGGGGTCAGCAATCCCGAATCGTTCAAACATTGTCATTGCCAAACGACTGATTGTGCGCAAGGCCACAAACATTCAGCCCAATGTAAATTTCTGGGGGTCGGAGGCGAACGGGCGCGTAAAAAGAACAGCGTTCAGCCAAATTTTACCGTGGCGGAAAAACACGGTGCTAGAGATCATACGGTGACCATGTGGCCATCAGGACCAATCCTGAACAAACGTGGCATTATTCAACGTGATGCGCGTCACTCCACCATCGCGAACCAGATAATACGCTCCCAAGGTCCAAATCCGACCAGGAGGTGCACCCACACGGGGAGATGCACCCACACGGGGAGATGCACCCACATCGGAGTCACACCCAAAACCGGAAGTTACACCCAAAACCGGAAGTTGCATCCAAAACCGGAAGATACACCCAAAACCGGAAGTTACACCCAAACCCGGAAGTTTCGCCCCACAACCGGAAGCTTCGCCCCACACCGGAAGTTTCGCCCCACACCGGAAGTGACCCGAGCGTCTCACCAGCATCGTCATCGTCGTCGTCGGACTCCTCGGAGCCGCGCTGCGAGTCGCCGGAGTCGCTGGCGCCGCCGCCGGAGTCAGCGCTGCGGAAGCCGGCGTCCTGCCAACAGAACCACGTGACATAAGCACGTGACATCGTGGTGAGGTCATCCACCGGAAGTCGCAAGTTTCGAAGCCGTAGAAAGCGACGTGTAAACTTCGGATAAAGTTCGAAACTTTACCTTGAGGGAGCGGAGTTTCGGAGAGCGCATAATGTCCCTACGGATCCCACTGGCGTCGTTTTCCTTCGAAGTCTCAGAAGAACTCTTCTTCCTCTGCTGCGCATCCTGACCTTCTTGCATTTGTTGACCTTCTTGCACTTGTTGACCTTCGTGCACTCGCTGACCTTGTGAATCTCCCCGACTCGTATCCGCTGTTGAATGCGCGTGACAGACGCGTGAATCTGACTGAGTGCGCGCGCGTGACAATCGGCCTTGTCCCTGGATTTTTCCCGCGTCTTCTTGTTGACCGAGAACTTTTCTCCCCTCGAGCGCGGGGTGAACGTTCTGATTGCAATCATTCTGCGGTTTTGGTTGGTGCGACCCTGGATTCGACCCTGGACTGGTCGACGGCGCAAAAACGCTGTTTTCCTGGTTAGGCAAGATGGTTCCGCGTGTGCTGCGTTTCGAGATCACTGATTGGGTGACTGAGGTCACGGAGGTCACCGCGTCCGTGGCGCCCTCTTCACTGTCTTCCTCCGCGTTCCTTGGGCCCAAGTCCAAAGAGTTGGACACGAGGTTACAAGCGTTGTTGCCAGACTGGAATGTCTTGGTGAGTTTGTGAAGAGATTCCACGTTGCCCATGTCTTTCTCTGGATCCCTGTGTGGATCTGTCCCCAGGTCCTCTTCTGAACCCCTCCCCTCCCGTCCCCGTTGACTAGACTGAATATGACTCACAGAAACGCTGTGTTCTTCATGCGCATGCGCGCCACACGCATCTACGCATGGGGCAGTTCTGGTACGCGCGCCACACGCACCCACGCGTGTAGTAGTTCTAGTTCCTTCATCGTTGCCTGTGATACTGCGCGTGTCACTCAGAGCACCAGTGGCGCCACCAGTGGAAGCGGACCCTCCCAGCGTCCTTGACACCGCGGAAGCAGATCCAGTACATGTACCATCAATACTGAGTATCTTATCACAATTGGTCAGAGCTACTTTGAGTTGTAAGTCCGTGTCGTTACCCTTGGCTACTGAATCCCTTGTATCCCCACTGCACGTGTCACTGAGGTGCGTTCTGTCCTCACAATCCCGTGCGTTTCTGGCGTCTTTTGCACTTCCGGTTTGCCTGGTACCCGCTTCTTTCTCTGCTCCGGGTGGAGTGGGCGAGGCGTCCCTGGATTCCTGAGCGTCTGTGGGCCTCTGTAGAAGAATCTCGCACTGGTTGAGAACGCTGGAGATCTCCTCCACAGCGGAGCAGATGGTTCTGTCTAAACACGTGTCGCGCGCACGTGCTGCTGTTGAATTACTCGCGCATGCGCGCTGTGTCAACGCGCAGCTGACGCGCGCCTCTACGCCAGGTGGTCCCTGAGCACTGTTACATAATGCGCCCGGGGAGCTGTCAATCACACGCACACCTGGATCCGTGACCACACCTCCCGCGGACCCCCGGGGGGAGCCACTTATCGTTTCCTGTCCCGCTGAATTGCTTCCGTCACCTGAACCGCTCAATTTGCCGCCATTATCCATGGCAACCACCTGTTCTACTTCCTGTTGAGGCCACCTGGTGTGACTGGGCTCCCCGGGAACCAGTGAATCAGCGTCGCGACAGGGGGCGCCGCCAGCCGGGTCCCCGGCTCTTTCCGCTGTGCCTGGGGACGCTCGGTGGGGGACCTCGTGTTCCCGAGTCTTTCTGCCTGATCCAACCAGTTGCAACGCAGCGCAACATTCTCCAGTGTCTCTCGCACTTCCTTCCATTGTCCTCTCACTATCATTGTTTACGCGCCCATCTTTGGACTCAGGAGTTTCCTTGGGATTCGCAGCGCTGAGTTCCAGGGTTTCCCCCTCGGCTGCGGGTCTGTTATTCGTGTTGCCGTGCGACGACTGGACATCGCACTGACCCGGGTCACTAAGCTGATCCAACTCGGACCTCAACATGTAGAGCTGCGACACCGTCCTTTGGTTCCTCTCACCCACTTCCGGTTTCTGCACTTCCGATCCCTTCACTTCCGGTTTGTGTGATTCTGGTTTCGTTGCTTCCAGTGTGGCAGGTTTTGGCTTTTCTGGTTCCTGCAATTCCGCTGTCTGCATTTCCGGTTCCTTTACTTCCGGTCCCTTCATTTCCTGTTTCTGTACTTCCGGCTCCTGCCGCACCACTGTGTCTCTTTCACTTCCGGTAGAATCCCGGGCGTTGCGCACGTGATAGAGCTGCGACGCCGTCATTGGATCGTCGCGCTCCGCGTGGTGGCGCTGCTGCGACTGCGCATGCGCGCCACGTGACTCCGGAGCGTTCGTCCCGTCATCGTGAAGCGTCGGGTTCGAAAGGCCGAACAGCTGCGACACGGTCAGATCCGAACCGCTGTTGGACACTGCATCCATACTCGAATTTTGACCTCAAAACTTTGTTCCACAGCTCTAGAAACGGTGCCGTTGACAAAGCAATTCTTTCGCTAATTTCTCTGTGTTGACAGTGGTGCTTCGCCTGCAATTTTCCTGTGTTCTCGGGGCCGTTCCGTGTTGCACCGCGACGCTCAGCTCAGCAGGAGGGACATCGACTCCTCTACCCGTCCGACGAGGCCGACATGGCTGCGCTATCTGAAAGAAATGGCGTCTTTGTGTGACATGTCTGTGATTTCCTCAAATGTTGGTGGTGAGAATGAGGAAAATTGAATGCTCCATAGAATTTGACACTGATAAAGGTACGGTGTGTGTGTGTGTGTGTGTGTGTGTGTGTGTGTGTGTGTGTGTGTGTGTAAACTGCAAACTTTGGAACAAAGAACAACAGGGTCAGATCAAGAGTAGCTTTTCGAGCAGACCCTGAGGCTTTATTCCCAACCCCTACCTCCACCACTTTCCTTGCTGTGCGAAAAATTTCCCGCTCACGCGTGAACATTTTCACGGTGTGAATGCCCCTCCCCCGCCCCACTCCTGAATCCGCTGAAGACCACGTGTACGCGTATTGGCACCGATGCCCATCGAATTGTGCACAAAATTTCCTCCTTGATGTGCGCAGTACAACACGTTTCTCAATTTCCGCGACATCGGGGTGTGACAAGATGAAATCACGAAAATACTCCCTCACAAGTGACACAAGAAACAAGAATCCAGACCGAATGAGGACGGGTTCCTACTGATCTCACCGATCACGGGTATGTCACGGATTTGCATGGGCATGCACAGGTTTGCGCTCAAGTCACTTTTTGCCAGACACTCTGTGCACATACATTGAACAGCGCCTTCACCTCACCGAAACCTGTGTACGTGGTCTGTATTCTTAGCGGCGGAATTTTTGGCACTGCGAAGGGTTATGTCGCAGTCGCAAAAACTTCCGCCGCTAAGAATACAGACCACGTTCCCAGTGGGTCCACACCACGAAGCCCGCACCAGCAAACAAGAACACCCAGAGGTGCTGACACGCGCCGAGCCGGCAACGTTTCCCTCATGCGAAACGAGGTAGAAACTGGTGGATCTGAGACATGTTTCAGGGGAGGGTTTATTTGCTTACGGGTCCCTGCAATTTTGGACAGGGAGTGGGTTGCGGCACACCTTCCAGAAAGCGTGACTTCATACCGCCACAGACAAGAACAGGGTTTCGCAGTCAGCGTGTCGCTCGACAGGTGCGGGCCCTCGTTTTGAAAACAATGTCACTCAGGCTCGAGCCGAACGAACTGAGCGAACAGAGACAGAGCACGTGACCTGTCACGTGGGCGACCAATACGAGGTCACGTGGGCGAATCCTCCAGCGCACGCACACGTACACTCAAGACGCACCTGCAGTGGAATTATTTGTGTTGAAGTGCACGCATACCTCTCACACACACGCACATTTCACGGCTTGGTACATGCAGTGGATTCATTTGCACGCACACACACTCACAATGCACGTGTTATTCGGCCCCATTTGTTGCCTCTTGCAAGCTTGCAGAAATTTTCGAAACCCCTGGCCATGACCAAATTCTGGCTCTGCCCTTGGACCCTTCTCCACATCTTGCAACAGTGTGTGTGTGTGTGTGTGTGTGTGTGTGTGCAGGTCGTGAAGTCGATATGTCCACGTCTGAAATGTGGTGCTTGTGTCTCCTGTTTGCACAGTCAAGATTGAATCTCTTGATTCTGCAGTGATTCGGTGCACACTGCACACAAACACGGACCCTTCACGGATGTCTCGGTTGAATGAAAAGCCAACAGGTCCCTGCTGTCACCACACGTCTGGATTATGGAAGGAATTTTCCTTGCGAGACAGATTTTGCGCCTTCAGAACCGATGTAGATATGTAATGAAACAAAATACCAAATTGAATAACCATTCTTTACCTTGTGTGCATGAGAATTCTTATTTTTCCTCAAAAAACACCAAAAATTCAGTTTTTCGCCAACCGGAAGTGGAATTGTTCAAAAGCGCCTCTGGCGGACGAATTAAAAACCACCCGACCAGAGAAGACAAAATCACCTTTCAGTTCCTCTCAAAATCTTGACAAATGGTGTAAATTGTTTGCCCAACGGACTGACAGAAAATTTTGTTGAGTTGGAGTCTTCACTTTTGGGCGTGAATTTCTTTTGGACAAACGCTGAATTCTTGGAGAATCGAATCGAGGGCACCTGCCTCCCACGTGATGTAAACACGGACTGTGCGCGGGTGCGACCAGGCAAAACCAGGACACGCGCACCGTTTGGGTACTTCTGGACCCAGTTTGAGTGGATCTGACAGTGAAGTTGGGTGAACTCTGTGCAGATACAGGACTGAACATCTGTAGCATCGACTGACATGGGGCTGCTCAGTGAAGGGTCGCCGCTGTCGTGGGAGGAGACCAAGAAATACGCCGACCATGTGAGAAAACATGGCATCCTACAGTTCATCAAAATCTACAATCGACTCAAGGACAGGGCGAACGACTGTCTTCGCTGGGGCGATGAGGTGAGTGGGCGATATTAGACACCCTGGTAAGTGTGGTTGACGAAGGGAGCCAGGTGAACGATGTCAAGGAGGGTTGGACGAAGTGTCAGGCAAAGTGCAGTGTTGTCAGTGGATCTAGATCTCCATGTAGTGTGCAAAGGGCAGTGTGCAAACTCCGCACGCTGAACAGCACACCTGTGAGTGTGGAGAGTGCAGACCCTTTCACACTGCGGGACAATGAGCTGCGTGCATCGCTGTCAGTGAGGATTATTGGTGCTGCCGAGAAAAATGCTGACTGAGAACTTTCTGGAATCCAGACTTTTTTTTTTTTGCAACATCATTCAGAAAGATGCAGACCCTGGGTAAATAGACACCTGACCCCCAACACCCCTGGAATTCATATCGCCCCCCCCCTGTGTTAAATTCTTGAAGTCGGGACCCACTGATCCCTCCCCAAAGTTCCCTCCTCCTTTTCCTTTCCTTTTGATCCGCCAAAGCCATTTGCAACTCAAACAAAAAACTGCTTCTCTCTCACATCTTCAAAGGTGTTTTTTTCATGGACTGCACAGTGTCCCAATAGAAGCTGAAACAAACAAAGTTGCAAGAAACAAGTTGTGGACATTTTTAACTTCTGCTGGAAACTGTGTGTGCCAACAATAAAACATTATGTAATGTCCATCAATTAACAAGTTGATTGTGTCTGCTGGAAACAGTGTGTGCCAACAATAAAACAATATACAATGCCCATCAACAAGTTGATTGTGTCTGCTATTCAGCTGTTCACCACATATATAGAAATGACAGCTGTTTCTCAAACAAGATCTTTCCACAACAATTCTGATTGGTTGAGGCATTGTGATGAGGGACCATACAGGTCTTGTTTCCACACATCCGCCCAATCCTATATCAGCCCCTGAGATATACCGTTTTGCTTCCACTTGTGTTTGTTGTGTCTGTCTCCTGCCCCACCCTCTCCCCTGCGCTGCCCACCCGACCCTCCTCTGCCCCACCCACTCCCTCCCCTGCCCCGCACACCCTCTCCCCTGTCCCACCCCTTCCCCTGCCCCACCCATCCCTCCCATGCCCCACCCACCCTCTCCCCTGCCCCACGTACCCTCTCCCCTGCCCCCTCCCCTCCCCTGCCCCACCCACCCCCTCCCCTGGGCTGTGCACGCGGACGGGTTTACATTGGTTTCGATGGGACTGCCCCAACATGAGGGCAAATGTGTTGCGCACCGCACGTGGGTGACCGTAACACTTATTTGGGTCCGCCCATGAGCTTCACCTGCTTTTGTGTGGCAGGTGGAGTACATGATGGTGAAGCTGGACCCGGAGAAGAGGTCCGCAAAGCTGCTGCTGAAGGCGGAGGATGTTCTCGATAAGCTGCAGGAGAAGGAGAAGGCGGGCGACGAGTGAGTAGAGGAGGTGGGGGGAGGGGTGGTTCAGGGGCGGGGTGGGGCAGGGCAGGGTGGTGGGGCAGGAGAAGGCGGGCGACGAGTGAGTAGGGTGGGGCGGGGCAGGGTGGGGTTTGGCACGGGAGGGTGGGGTGGGGAAGAGCAGGCGAAGGAGGGGTGGGAGGGAGGAGTGGGGAGGGGCAGGATGGGGCAGAGGAGTGACAGGACAGGCTGGGGCCAGGGAGGAGAGGAGGATGGGGTGGGGCAGGGGAGGGTGGAGGAGGACAGGGTGGGGTGGGTGAGGCAGGGGAGGGTGGGGCAAGGGAGGGGTGGTAGGGACAGGTGAGGCAGGGGAAGGAGGGGAGGGAGGGGTGGAGCAGGGGACGAGTGAGGAGGGTGGGGTAGGGCAGGAGATGGTGGGGAATGGAGGGGGATGGCAGGGGTTTGGAGGGAGGGGTAGGGCAGGGGAGGAAAAGTGGGCCAGATCCACCACATCAGAAGGAACGCAGAGAACAGTTAGATTTGAACACAAAACACCACCAGTTGGCGGTCCGATCAAGGCGAGGGTTGAGGCACGCTTGGGGTGTTGGGCGGGTCTGACCAGAGAGCTGGGAGAGAACCTGTAGACTTTGTGGAAAAAAGTTGCTTTGATGTCTGCTTTGATTGACGTTTCCAAAAATGGACGTCTGAGTCAATTGACGTGTCATTTGATTGACGTCCAAATTGACGTGTCGTATGATTGACGTCTGTCAGACTTGATGAACCTTTGATTGACGTCTGTTTGACATTGGATTGACGTGTGACGTGCTTGACGTCGCTGCAGGGTGGTGACGCTGTGGAGACCGGAGTACGCGTCCTACATGGTGGAGGGTACGCCGGGCAAGCCGTACGGCCACCGCATGGCGCATTTTAACATGGTCGAGTGCAACATGAAACAGAGGTTCGTTTTCTTCGCTTTCTTCACTGGTGAATTTTTGCGCACTGTTTTCGCAAAGATGGCGTCCGATAAATATTTTGTTTGGATCTGAAAGGCTGTTGGGATGGGTGCATCTCTCCCAAATTTATCACACATCATTGTCCCGGTTGGTCAACGGAGCGAGAGACCTGGTCTTCTAAAGATGTTTTTGTTTGCATTGTTGTGTGGAATGTCAGGTGCTTTCGGTGGTGTTTTGCGGCGAATGTGGCATGCGTGGTTCGGCGCAGCGGATCCAGGACTGGGTGTCTGTTGAGTGTGGGGTGGGGCCTGAAAAGGGTGGGGTGCCTTTGTGTGCGTGTGCGTGTGTGTTCTTCACTATCAACATCTGTGTGTGTGTGTGTGTGTGTGTGTGTGCGTGTGTGTGTGCGTGTGTGTGTGCGTGTGCATGTGTGTTCTTCACTATCAACATCTGTGTGTGTCTGTGTGTGTGTGTGTGTGTGTGTGCGTGTGTGTGCGTGTGTGTGTGCGTGTGTGTTCTTCACTATCAACATCTGTGTGTGTGTGTGTGGGGGGGGGGGAGGCTTCCGTCCCGTGTTCCTGCCGAAGCGTGTGTGCTGCAGCTCGCGTTTGATGTCGAAAACAAAATTTTCTGAAAATGGGCGCATTCGCAAAACATGCCCCACGTACCACGGTCAGTTGTTTTCACGATCACGCCCCCTCGCCCCCCCCCAACACACACACATACACACACACACACACACACACACACACACACACACACACGCGCGCACTCTTTCTTGAAACTCCTGCTGATTCGCTGTGCGCTGTTTGTATTTCAGGCGACAGGACGTGCTGCAGCTGCTGACGGAACCCGGTGAAACGGCGCTCAGTCTCACGTCCTTCCCCAGGTGCGGCCACCGCCCGAAAAGGGCGAAAAACGCAAAACGCCAGACTTGGGCCGTGTTCGATTTTTCTGCGAAAACCACAAAATAGTGGCAGCTCGCAACATGCCAGGAGCGATCAAAAGCGTGAATTTTCGGCGCGGCAAATGGAACACGATCTTTCGCGTGCGGGACGCCCAGTTCAAGGCCTTTTGGGTGCGTTCTATTTGGCCAATTGCGCTTCGCGATTGCTCTCGGGTCAAATCGAACACGGGCAAGGCCCGGCGTGACGAAACGAACAGACTCCGCACTTTAGATGCAAGTTGCAAACCTCAACACAAGCTGAAGTTGATCGAAATCTCGACCGGCCAGCACCGTATCCACCCGAGAAAAAGACGCACCATTTTGTCCCAAAATTGAGAACCAAAAGTAAGGGTGCGTCTTATATAGGGTATGAAATCACTATAATTTGTACCTGATACCAGAAAACCAAGCCAAAAGTTGGGGTGCGTCTTGTGCTTGAGTACGACTTGTACACGGGTGAATACAGCAAATCTTATCTGACACGAACCAGACACACACGTGAACAGCAAAGCAAAGACCACTTCATTCAACACACTCGAACAGGATCTTTGAGCAGAGTTCAACCGTGCAACAACGAACTGGTTTCATTCTCAAGCATGACTTGCACGAGGGGCGGATCCAGGGTGTGGCTGAGGGTAGAGCCGTGCCCCCCCGGGGAGAGCCGTTCCCCTTAGGGTAGAGCCGTGTCCCCCTGAGGGTAGAGCCGTGCCCCCTGAGGGGAGAGCCATGCCCCCTGAGGGTAGAGCCGTGCCCCCTGAGGGGAGAGCCGTGCCCCCTGAGGGGAGAGCCGTGCCCCCTGAGGGTAGAGCCGTGCCCCCTGAGGGGAGAGCCATGCCTCACTGAGGGTAGAGCTGTGCCTCACTGAGGGTGCTGTGCCCCCTGAGGGGAGAGCCATGCCCCCTGAGGGTAGAGCCGTGCCCCCTGAGGGTAGAGCCGTGCCCCCTGAGGGGAGAGCCGTGCCCCCTGAGGGTAGAGCCGTGCCCCCTGAGGGTAGAGCCGTGCCCCCTGAGGGGAGAACCGTGACCCCCCTTGGGGACGACTCCAACTTGAAAAAAAAATACGATATCTGGGTGGCAAATTTAGCGTGTGAAAAGTTTTGCACTTGGGATGAAAAGTAGCCCGGGCGGGAGGGTGGACTAAAGTTTGCAAAGATGTAGGACCCTGGTTGCGTCCTTGAGACCTCGGAGCAACAGAATGTAGCCCTGAAATTGTTAGTCACGTGTTTTGGTGGAGCACGACTGGACCCACAATGCAATCTGCGGTGCGTGAGCACGTCTCAAATGCTTCTCTGCAGACACCTCAAAAAATTCATTTGTTGTGGAAATTTTGTTGCAGACACTTATCTGGTCAATTCATTTTGAGAAAAAAACAACCAAAGAGACTCCGTTGCGGTCGCGCGACACGTCTCCGACAAGCGCCTCTTGTTTGTTTTTCGCAGAACGGGATGTCCGACCTTCACGCACCCCGAGCACGCCCCGACGCCGAACGAGGGCGCCTCGCACTCCGTCTTCTACCCCGACCTCGCCATATTCCAGGGTCACCCCAGGTTCAGGTGTGTGTGTGTGTGTGTGTGTGTGTGTGTGCACAAGTGTGTGTGTGTGTGTGTAGGTGTGTGACACGGTGTGTGTGTGTGTGTGATGCGTGTGTGACACGGTGTGTGTGCGTGCGTGTGACAAAGTGTGTGTGTGTGCGTGTGACACTGTGTGTGCGTGCATGCGTGTGTGATCTGTTCCTTTTCCAGGTCCACCCCAGGTTCAGGTGGGCCCACGCTGTGTGTGTGTATGTGTGTGTGTGTGTACGTCCATGTGACACGGGGTGTGTGTGTGTGTGTGTGTGTGTGTGATCTGGCCATATTCCAGGGTCACCGTAGGTTCATACAGGTCCGCGGTGTGTGTGTGTGTGTGTGTGTGTGTGTGTGTGTGTCTGTGTGTCTGTGTGTTTTGCGTTAAATACACGTCGCAACAGAACGAAACGTCTGCCAAAGATACCAGAAGTCATGTGGACATCCTTCTTGGTGGTTTTATCGATTTCACTCATTCTGCACGCAGGACATTGACGAGAAACATACGTGAGCGGAGAGGCGAGAAAGTCGCGATCAACATCCCAAGTGAGTGGCTCTGCACGTTTTGATGTCCTGTCTGCTCTGACGTGCACGATTTCCCCAACACGAACAGATCCTGCAGTCAGTTTTTGGACCCATTAGTTGGTGTGGAGGGTCTGGCCTCACCAGTTGGTGTGGTGGATCTGGCCCCACCAGTTGGTGTGGTGAATCTGGCCTCACCAGTTGGTGTGGTGAATCTGGCCTCACCAGTTGGTGTGGTGGATCTGGCCCCACCAGTTGGTGTGGTGGATCTGGCCTCA
>JAAUXT010098585.1_pt1 | contig 14734 bp, 11 predicted proteins | sample 7278171 | NCBI WGS metagenome assembly JAAUXT01 (sample SAMN14350112, study PRJNA611818) | marine sediment metagenome | isolation source: surface marine sediment (1.8m) | place: French Polynesia: Moorea | collected 2018-08 | reverse complement strand
CCATTTTGAGTCCAGTTCTGTCACACACCTCTCTCAAACTGAGTCTCCCTTCAGCTTCCAGTAGTGCACCAACCTTGTCAATGTTTTCCTGAATCACCTTGGTCCTTGGTCGTCCACACCTCTTGTTGTCGTCAGTTTCTTCTTGACCATTTTTGAAGCGCTTGTGCCAAAATCGCACTTGAGTTTTGCACATTGTGCGATCTCACCACACAGTTCTCAGTCTCCTCCAGCATTCAATCGGCGTAAATCCAGTCTTGACCATGAATTTCAATATCACTCTTTGCTCATTCCTTTCCTGGGCCTTGGTGAGGTTGGCAAACAACAGGAGCAAGGCCAAAAGTGACCGCAACATGATGGAAACACACCCTTCTTTGCCGACACTAAACTCCATAATGGATGGTGATGCACCCAACTTGACAGGTCAAAAAAGTAGGTCAGACACTTGCCACAGAAGATCAAAGTGCCTGATGGTGAAGAGGAGTTACTCATGTCCAAACTGACAAAATTTGATCAAATTCTAAAAACCCGTTCCGGAAATATCGCACCGGATCGGTCAAATAAAAAGCGAACCTCGTAGATCTACTTGTGTGTTGGACGTGCGTTTGAACAAAGTTCTTGTGGCTCTGACGGTCTGTGTGGACACGAGTGTGCGTGTGCGTGTGCGTGTGTGCGAGCATGTTTGTGCGTGTGTGCGTAAGTGCGTGCACCTGTGCACGTATGGCGTCAATCAACCAAACTCCAAGCTGGAGCGGTCCCGGCACAATGGAGCTTGGGCTGGCATTGCAAAAATAGAACCGTAATCTCACCACAGCAACACAAAACGCAGGTCGCTGCACGCACAGGATCAGTTCATGAGGTTCTCTGAGCCGACGTCAGACTAGCGTGATGAGGCTGCAGTCAGCTCCAAGAACCCTGATCGCGCAGGAAAACTGTTTCACTCTTGCCTTTGCACAGTCAAGCAAGAAGCCAGACACAGCAAGTGTACCCACAAACCCACAGGGTCCAGTCTTCATTTGGACCATTACAGACCGTGCATATTGGACAGTACACGTTCGTTCTCAACTCTATCTGTCTTTACAGGATATCCTGGAAAACGACGACATGAGATTGGACTCCATGTTCATAGCATCCCTCGTGTTTGACCTCATCAAGGTGAAGAATTGGTTCTGTGGTTGACATGTTTTTTCACCCGTGCTATGTCAAGCAAAAATGGATTCTGCCGTCGTGAGAAACAGAGAACATTTTGTTGACTGCTTGCGCCGTTCCAAAACCTCAAGAAAGGATCACCACAAACAACCTGGGCCTCGCCGTTTCAAATGGTTTGCCACAATAAACTCTCCCTATCCAACACACACACACATGCACACAAACGCACGCACACACACACACACACACACACACACACACACACACACACACAGAGGAGCAGCAACTATCTCTCTCCTCTCTCCCTCTCTCTCTCTCTCTCTCTCTCTCTCTCTCTTTCTCTCCCTGTCGCACTTTTCAACTCACACCTCGCCCCGCCACCCACGTGCCCACTCACTGACCCAATCAGGGAAATGAGAAGCAAACTCACCACCACACCACACGCACGCAGACCACCACCACCACCACACAGCACCTCCGCTTGTCTCCTCCAGGGCATGACGTTCCTACACGAGTCGGAGCTGCACGTGCACGGGAACCTCAAGTCTTCCAACTGCGTCGTCAACTCGCGCTGGTCGCTGCAGGTCGCGGACTTCGGGCTCCACGACCTCCGCGCTCAGGTCGACTACGACGGCAACGACCACGCCAAGTACCGCAGTGAGTGCGACTCGAGCGCGCTCTGCGATGAGTCTCGTCTGAGACTGGACTGTACTCTATACTCTCTGTTTTTGCGTGTTCCAAAGGAAATCGTTGATTCCCAGTTCTTTGCCGTGGAAAGACGTAGTGGTGTGTTCTCTGTCTTCTGGCGATGGTCACCACTGATCACAAAGCGTCACTGGTCTCCATCCCAGTTCAGACTCTGCCACACACTCTGTTTTGGACGTCTGCTGCGAACAGATCTTGGTGTATCTCCACCCCATGCACACGGAGTTGTTCTTTCTGCGACACCCAAATTTAATTTGACCCCGTCCCGTTTCCCCCAGATCTGCTGTGGATGGCGCCGGAGTTGTTGCGCCGTCACAAGTCTCCGGGGCAGCAGTTCGGCGCGACGCAGAAAGGCGACGTGTACGCCTTCGGCATCGTGCTCTACGAGGTGATCGGCCGCATGGGGCCCTACGGGAACATCGACATGTCACCCAAAGGTGAGACGGCTGTGTGAATGTGGACGGCGGGTCTCGCGCACATCTATTTGGGGACCTGCGACCGGCGCTCAAACTCGGAAAAAAGTGGCAAACTGCATGCCGGAAAAAGCGGACTTCGAAGATGACAAGAAGTTGTGACTTCCAGAGGTCAGGGCTTGTTTCTTTTCGCTCAGATCCGCTTGGGGCTCAGAAACGTAGACAAACCCAGGTTTTATCTTCTGCCGTGGAACATTTAGTGACCAATAGGCCGATTGTTAGACACCCAAATCGTGAGTGTGTTGGAACCACTAAAAGAAACAAACAACTGCAGAGTCTGTCTCACACAATAAATCTAACTTGTGTTTCGATAGCTGCAGGCTTCAGAAGATTGCTGAGAGTCTCGAATGTCGAACTCAAAAGTGATTGCTTCCGTGTGCCGTTTTGCCCAGCAAAGGACAGTCAGAGCGAGCGACACTGTACATCTGTTCAGCTGTGATGCGTGCCCGGTATGTGTTGCAGAAATCGTGGACCGCGTCGCGGGTTGGGGTCCCGCGGTGAAGGAGGACACGTTCCCCGACGTGAAGAGCATCCTGTGGGACGACGTGGTCGCCCGCGGGGACCCGGTGGGAGGCGCCGGGGGCGCGGACGCCGTGTTCCGCCCCGACGTGAAGGAGCTCGTGTGTCAGGACTTCCTCATCATGTGCATGCGCGACTGCTGGAGCGAGAACCCTGAGTGGAGACCCGACTTCAGAACCATCCGCTCCAGGCTCAAAAACTTCAGGCAGGGAATGTGAGTGAGATGATTATAAATTTCCGCAATGAGCGAGTGTTGCACGTTGAAGGCTAAAAATGAAACATTTCGAAAGAACACAACTTCTACAATTGGACCTGGTGTTTGGAACTTGTGTGCCATAGCGTCACCGAAGATTGTTGTTGGCGACTGTTGGTTACTTCGTGCTGGATTGGCTGCTGCGCATGAAACAAGTCGCAGCAAATCTAAGACGGGACAAACTCAGGTTTGGAGAAAACTGGGGAGTGTGGACTGCTGGGCGTCTGGCAAAGCAGACCAGAAACTTTTCTTCAAACTTTTCGTTCGCGGCTTCAGGAAGACGAACATCTTTGACAACATGCTGGCGATGATGGAGAAGTACCAGACGAACCTGGAGGAGCTGGTGGCGGAGCGCACCGACCAGCTCGTCGAGGAGAAGAAGAAGACCGAGGGTCTGCTGCACAGGATGCTCCCCAAGTGAGAACCCAACATCCCACAAGTGAAAGTAAAACAATCAAACAAAGGACAGACTCATGTCTTTGAAAACACTGATACCCTGGAAATGGCTTTGTGGTCAAGGAAAAGGTTCAATTGGAGGCCTTTTGACAGCAGAAACTTATCCATCTCATTGATCAGGTTTTGTTGGCTGTTACAATCCAGAATTTCATCATGTCTCTTCAAAAACAAAGAAAGCGCGTCGCATGTCAACAGAGCAACAAAATTCGTTGCCTTGCACGAGCAGCCTCTGCAAGTGACATTCACTCTGTGTCCCCAGGCTCGCTTGGTGTGGTAAGCTGGTGGCTGCAGAATAATCGCAGCAATATGTAAGCGAGTGAGCGTGCAGAGAGAGATGATGTGAGATGCGATGCGCAGATCTATCCCGGGGACCAATTAGGCGGATGAAATACGGGATTACATGCAACGGACTCGGGCGCAAAGATCAGACTCGCTCCACGAGGACGTCAGTCAGCGCTCATCTGTGGCCTGTTAGTCTTTTGAGTCGACACGGATCATGAACTAAAATCATTTGTGTATCTGTCAAGCAAAAAGCTGTGATTTGGGGAAACCAAACTTGAATCCATCCTGTCTGAGCCCAGTTTGACCTTGCACCCGTGTGCGTGTGTCCGTCGAGTCCTTTGCGTCCAGGTTCATCACACATCAGTTTTTGCTCTGCTCTCACCAAATGCACACTTGAGATTGAGACGAGTTTTGACACAGCTCCTGATGAATTTGCAGATCAATCGCAAAAAAGCGCGATGCTCTCTTGTTCAGAGGTAGAGGTCAACAATCGGAAGTCAACTTTCAAGAGCAAACCTGAGAGCAGCACACACAGACACGTGACTAGACTCAGTGCAAACCAAGGTCTCTGTGGTGCTTGTCTGAACGGATGAAATCTGCGAACCTGGAAACACTGTTCTCCGCTGTCCAACTCGAGGCAACGCGTGTCGACTCCGTCCTTCATCAGTATGCGCGACGCGCCGCATTGTTTCTGCCGCTGCCCGTGGCTACAGGGAGTCAGTCAGGGAGGGACGTTGTCTCCGCTGCCTGCAGTGCGACACAGACGTAATTAAGTTCGCTCCTTCCTTACTGGCTAATTGCGGGGCCGCGCGGGCGGCGAGAAGCGAAACAACCGGAGTCTCCGCGTCAATTGCTGCGCTTCCGTGGTCAGCCTGCTCAATCTCTGACAAAGGAGCCTCTTTTGTCTTTGACGCTCGAACATCTAAATCTAATGATGTCCACTTGTAAAAGCATCGCCCTGAGGAAACTGGCCACGCAGATGTGATTGGAAGAAGAGAAACTCCAGGTTTCAGCCGACTGGGGAATCTGAGGTTGAAGCACCGAAGGCAATTTGAGAGAAGGATTCAACAAATTCACTCGAGTTTCAAATTTACCTCGCCAACCTGCTAAACAGGTTTTCTTGTGTGGTCGTGCAACTGGAATTCTGCGGAAAACTCCGAGACTCAGGCCTCGGTCGAACAGATCCGATTAGAACCACTCCATTGTGCGTTTTTGCGCACGAGTGAACACAACGAAGCCTGTTTCGATAACAGATCAGCGGTGAACGAAACTTGTCGGTGCTTTATGAAAGGGAGGTGTCCTACAAAAGCACAGCCGCATCTGTCTTGCTAATTAGGGAGTTAATTAAGAGGAAGCGGATTAATATTCGACTTTCCGCAGGCCGTCGGTGTTTTCCTTGTGGGGCGGACGTTCTTGCCAGGTTTGTTTTTGTCCCTTGCGGAGCCAGGGGTATTTACATTGCAAAAGGGACAACGTCTACTGGGGAGCGTTGAGGGTGAGTGACGAATCTGCTCTCCTCTGGGACGACAACATTCCCCACAAACCTCACAGGTGGTCCATGATCTTGTCAGGGAGGGTGGCCAGCCCAAAATATGAACAGAATGAAAGATGCTGCGAACAGGGTGAGGCGACAAATGACCTTTCGGAGATACGCATGGCCCAAGGACAAGGATCATACATGCTGTGCAACTTCCATCTGAACAATACGAAGTTTGCAAAAGGGTGTTGGGATGAAAGTCCAGGGTCTATCGAAGTGAAATTATTTCCCACGCTGCCTACCTCTGTCTTTCTCGACGTCAGCGCGTTGACTCTGCCTTTGCGCAACAATTGGATCTGTGCCCAGTCCAGGCCACTCTCGATGAGTTGTGCGCTGCGCCTCTGCACGATCAGCCCGCGCTGTTTCACGCCTTGTGTCTGTTGCGCAGGTCGGTGGCGGCGACGCTCATCGCCGGCGAGGCGGTCGAGCCCGAGACGTTCGAGTCGGTCACCATCTACTTCAGCGACATCTGCGGCTTCACGGCGCTGTCGTCACAAAGCTCCCCCATGCAGGTACACCACTCCCTAATGCAGGTACACCACTCCCCAATGCAGGTACACCACTCCCTCGTGCAGGTACACTGTTCAGGTGCACAGCTCTTCTCAGATAGCCACTCCTACAACTGCATGGCTCTCGTCTGAAGTCTCCCCTGTGTATGTTCACAGCTCTTCTCCAGCTGCCCCACAGAACTCTGATCAACAGGCCCCTTTGCAGGCATATAGATGTATCTGTGTGCAACTCCCCATGCAGGGGCACTTGTCCCTGTTGCAATGTTGGTGAGCCATAATTTCCCCCTGCATCCCTCGTTCTCCCCACACAGCTGCCCAGGCAGAAACACAGAGGTCTCGGGCGGACCTTCCGATTTACTCAAACGTTGCCCCGAAAAGGACCCTGGATGTCGGAGTCTGTTTCGTTTGAATGAAGAAGTAGCAACCTTTCTCCCCCGTGCGAGCGTGTTTGTTCCACGAGGCTGGTTCTAACATTTTGGAAGAAGTGCTGTTCTGGATCTGCCAGAGCAGTGGAAGAAGTCCTGGGAAACTTGTTCTGAAAACAGCAGCTCCTAATCAGGTCCATGTGAATTCAGTGGATGGTTCTGTGAGACGAAATTGGTTGTTGTAGTGCTCCATTGCCCTGTCAGACACGATCCGACTTGTGCTTTATCTTCCTCCACCCACCTGCACCGGTCGTCGGCGCTCCCAGAAAGTCGTCCGCCTCCCGCTCTCCAATCTCAGATCAGTTGCATCCTTCCCACAACTAAGAATGAGCAAAGCCGCACAACAAAGGTTTGATCACCGAACCGAGAAGTCCTGCTCTGTCCTAGCGAGGGACTCAAACGGATGAGAGGAACTCAATCACAGTTGCGCACCTCTCCCCAGGTGGTGGACCTGCTGAACGACCTGTACACGCTCTTCGACTCCATCATCTGTCATTACGACGTGTACAAGGTGGAGACGATCGGCGACGCCTACATGGTCGTGTCAGGGCTTCCGATTCGCAACGGGGAGAACCACGCGGGCGAGGTGGCGTCCATGTCCATGAACCTGCTGACGGCCATCAAGAGCTTCCGACTGAGGCACAAACCCGACGAGCGCCTCAAGCTCAGGATAGGAATTCACTCAGGTGTGTGTGTGTGTGTGTGTGTGTGTGTGTGTGTGTCTGCGTGTGCGTGATGCGTGTGTGATTGCTGACACGTACGAATTCTTGTTCTTCCTGGTTCAGAGTTGCAACGAGATGGTGGTGAGATGTGAGCAAATACGTGCGTGCGCTCATCTCGTTTTCGTGGATCGTGCCACTTTGTACGCAAGGAAATATGTTTGAAATCCACGCCCCAAGAGTCTCCAACGACCTTCAGCCAACAATAGATTGCACCAAATTCGAATCAGGTCATCTTGTGCCGCCGCAAGACATTTTGTAAACGACAAACTGCACCACTCGTGATCGTTGACCACGCGCTGATCCCTCACAATTGACCATCCTTCTGCAGCATCTTTTCTGATCCTGCGAGATCAATGCAATTGTCGGAGACATCTCTGTGCGATTTGGAGAATGTCAGAAGGATCTTTCTGTCAGAATATCGCGCATAAATTCCCAACTGCAGGAACAAAGTTCAGGAAGAATGGTGCAGCACGCACGAACTCGTTGGCGATAATATTCACTGGATGACTTAATTCCAATTTCATGAAGCGCCCGTTCAAGTTGACGTGGAAAAAGTGCGGGTTCCCGAATTTGAGCGAAAGCGAATCCCTCGTTCGTCTCACGCTTGTTTTTGCCTGTAGGACCGTGCGTGGCGGGGGTGGTGGGCCTCACCATGCCGCGCTACTGCCTATTCGGGGACACGGTGAACACGGCGTCCCGGATGGAGTCAAACGGAGAAGGTAAACACGCATTATCCTGATTCTGTTGAAACAATGTGACCTCGCCGGCGGTGAGGGGTCCATTTGAGCTGGGAGTGCACGCGGCTCAAGTGTTGACATTGTGTGATCTGGATGCTCCAAATTCCATTTTGAAATGAGATCTTGTGGAACATCAATTCCTTCTGATCACGTTTGTTCTTCAATTTGTCTGCACCTTGTGCTGATCCGTAAAACCAAGCGGTTGGAAAGTCCGAATCCGAAGGGATATCCGGAGAATTGTTCCCAGAATCCCGTCTTTTCCCCTACAGCTTTGAAGATCCACGTGAGTGCGGAGTGCAAAGACATCCTGACGAGGCTTGGTGGTTACACGCTGGAGGAGAGAGGATTCGTTCACATGAAGGTTTGAATATTTCAGTGATTCACGCTCGGATTGGTCCTTTGTGCTTTATCCTAACTCTTTGAAAAGATGGCATCACTCCAATTGTCGTCAGTTGCATTTGGAATCACAAAAGCTTTTCTTTCCTTCAGGGAAAGGGACAAGTGTTCACATACTGGCTGGTGGACGAGGACACAAAGGTGCGCAAGAGCCGGTTGAGAAACAGTCTGCGGCAGCCTGCAGTGCAAAAGAACTCGGCCGGCAGCACGGCCCACCCGACCCCCGGCTCCCCCTCCGAGCTCCGCCGCAGCCGGCACTCCGCCCACACCGGCGGCCACCCTCCCCACGACCGCGGCAGCGTCAAGGACGAGTCCCCGCACAACCGTACCCGCCGCAGCAGCACCCAACTCGACCCCGACCCCAACCACGAGAGAAACCTCTTCGACTTCCTCCGCGATTCAGACAGCGGGAAACCCTACAAGGGCAGCTTCAAACGCCGCAGGTCGTTTGAAGGGCGCCCGATGAACAAGGATTTTGTCAATGTCAATGGTAACTTGTGCAGGAACAACTCTGACTCTGCCGCCTACCAGTCCCGCGGCTCCGGTCGGCGAGCCACTGAGGCTGGGGTCCCCTCTATAGTGGTGGACTCCCCAATGGAGCTGTCCCAGGACACCTACAAGTGCGAGCCCCCGACAGAATACGACTGTTTGCTGGAAAAGCGGACTGAGGAGGAGAATGAGGTGTGTGATCAGGTCGCTTCGGAGCCTTACTCCAACATTCCCCTCAAGATTGTGGCGAACGAGTCCACAGAACCGTTCCTCGGACAAACCACGTTGGAGCAATCCGTTGTTTAACCGCCGCAGCTCTTCCAGGAGCAGAGACTTCAGTGATCTTGACAAAGTACCAGGACCACTTGGGCTCGTTGTTCCCTTCGGCCTCAACTCTGTGCCAGATCCTGCTTCTGCAGCTGATGATGTACTCGTGTGAGACAAAACTGAAGCACTTCCAAGTTGAACTGTTTGTCACACAACTATTTGAAACAGCAAAACGGGTTCCTGCTGCAAACACTGCGCCATTCGAAGTTCCGGTGGTACTTTTCTTGTGCATTGGGTGTCAACTTGCTCAAACAACGAAGGCCAAGGTGCAAATGATGGTCACAAGGAAGTGTTGTTGCCATGAATATTTCTCTAAGTTTTCCGACTTCTGTGCGACCAACCACAAGAATTGATCCACTTGAGTAAAATTCGTGGCGTTTTGTATCATCGATGTCAGAGAAACGCGCAGATTAAACCATCAGGAAAGTTTTTGCCTCAAAACGCTTAAATTTGTCATTCTTTTCTTGACAATAGAGCAGGAAAGGGCGGTTTTCTGTGCACGCAAAGGAGCCTGAGAAGTTTGTTGTCCTCTGATCCCACTTGTGGTGACCGAAATTTGATGCTCCAACTGTACGAAAATTTGGGCCTGTACATGAGGTTTCTTTCAACTGGAGAAATCTTATTTAGTGAAGCAAAGCTCTCATGACGACTGCAGTTCAAGGTCTGCACGAGATAAATTGGTGGACGAAGAAGAACAAAGCTGGTCTGGTCTTTTAAGCTGGGAGGGAAAGCAACGCAACTGATTCGCCCATCACTGTTGAACAACGACAACGCGGTTACGCTAAATCTTTCCCTGTAATCGTGTTAGCAGGAGCCATAAAACAAGGGAAATTGGACACCAGTTTGTTTGCAGTTTCACGTTCGTACAATTACGTGAACAGAACCTCAGGAACACACGACACTGTCGGATCAGGCGGCCTCCATGGGTTTGTGGATCAGGCCCAAAGGTGGGATCAAACCTCACCAGCTTTTCCGGCAAGTCAAAGACCTTTTCCATTGAATCTTGAATCGTACAAAAACATCTGTGAGGCAACAACGAACGATGTTCCAGGGAAGCACGCAGCGGGATTTGTTCATTTGCTTCGCAACGGAAGCGATGATACACATGTCTTGAACTGGCAGCCCCGTTGCATGGTATACTGACCATGACCTACCTGATGCAACGAAGGAACACGGTCCTTCACGTGTCTGTGTCCGGGGTCGAGTGGGATTGAGTCCGATTCGCATTGGGTTACGGACATTCATTCCACGTGGGAAGGAAAGTTCCCCGCTACTGGCGAGAAAAAGGTCTGTCCACCGGAAGGGATTCAGAGATAAGTTACTCGGTGGGGCTCAGACCACCAGCGAAAAGCTTGGGTAAGACGCTGCGTGGTGCTGAAGCTTCCGGAACACACACGTCTTCTTAATCCGAGTGCGCCTGTGATCCCTGTGGTGATCTTTCCCATGGGACGATATTTCAGGTTCCGAAATGTCCTGTGGCATACTGAGAACATTCTCAAGAACTTTCTCAGTCACGGACACCAAACTCACACCCAGCACAGAGAAAGGAAGGGAAATTCAAAAAAGGATTGCATTGCCTCTCAGAGCACAAGACAACATCAAACCTGCTTTCAGCTTGCAAAGGTTGCGACGTTTCGAACCCAGCAAGAGCATAACCCGAGCAAACTCTCTGGATCGAAAGCATCCGTGTACTGCGTAACCTTGTAGTGAATCACGCTGGCCGTGAACAAACCGCGTCAGAAAAGAGACTGTCGGGTGATCGGTGGGAACGTCCCTTTCCAGCACGGGAAGCGTTTGACGAACTGGATGGAGCAGCAACATGGACATTCTTTGGCGTTTGCAGGCGTGAAATTGGTTTCCCATGGCAACTGTTTTGCCCCATGAATCACTCAACGCTTTGGCAGCAACAGTGTTTATTTCTTGGATTACAAATCATAGTGTCAAACCGTTTGCCCTCCAGTTGTAAAAATAGATTTGGTTGACAATAGAGACGTTTAGTAAGAGTCGAGTCACGTCTCGTGGCACGTAACCAGGTTCATTTGTTGGCAGCAGACGACTAATCTTGGCGCCTGGAAAGGCTTTCTGGACGAAACATTTTTTGAGGGTTCATTTCTCTTGCGCTGAAAACAAAATATTTTTGACAGACAAGAAGAACACTCATTCCCTTGTCTGTGACACAGATGCATCTTCCCAAAAATTCCGTTTCACGCGCCTTTTCCTTGCCAATTTCGGTCAAATTGGAAGCCTCGGAAAAGTAAAATGGGAAGTTGAGATCTTTTCCACCGGTTTACGAATCAGAAGGAACAGCGTACAGCAGCAGCAAACGAACAAGTATCTCCTCTGAAACTGACTAGATATCTTCAAATATAATCATCACCTTGGTTCATGCAACCGTAAGTCATCGGGTATCGGTTCAAAAATGCTTTCTGGGTTTCTGAATCACTTGACGTGTTTGTTTTTTACACCCTGGTAGAGTGCACCCCCCGTGCGTTTTATTTTTCTGCACGCTCAGTCCGTGTCCGCCAGGGTGTGAAAAACGAACAACCACCTCCACTCAAGTTTTGAACATGCATGCGTATTGGCAACGCAACAAGGCTCTGTGAAGGTGACTGGTCAGGTTGGGGACAGACTCTTCTGTCCAAAAAACAAAAGCGGAGGATTCCCCCACAATAGCACAGCACTGGACCTCACAAAGCGCTCTTCTGACGCCAGAGACACAACACACGTAAGACCCAGGGTGACCCCGGCCCCAGTGGTTCTCTTCTTCAACAACCACAAGTGTTGGGAAGGACACGCGCAGACTCTGATTCCTTGTTGCCGCGTGTGTCCTCTGTGCCCAAAGTCGTGAAGGCAAACAGACTCTTTGATGGGAGCCTCACTCTCAAACCAGCTCCTCGACGTTTCTTCGTGTTTGATGAGAAAATAAAATTCAAGTTCATCACTGTTTTCGTAAATCACTGCAAATCATGGCACGTGACCTTGAGCATTCAAATTCTCATTTGGCAACTCAATTTGTGTTCATTCAACAAGTGTACGTCCAAAAATCATGAAGCTTCATCCTGGCTTCGGGTCCAGACCTCCTGCTGTCACACACACACCACGCCAAGTCCATTCACCATCCGGATCCGGCCATCACACGTACACCGGATCGGGAATTTTGCCCCCGCCGCCGCCGCTCCCCCCATTGTGAATGAGGGCGGGGAGACTCCCGTTCAGCAACAGACTCTTGGCGTCCACGTCGACGTCAGGATCGCCCGACGCGTCGCTCACGTTCCCGCTGCTGCCCATTGTCAACGTGCTGTACTGCTTCGCCAGACACAGCATTTTCTTGCCTTCCTGGGCGGCAGTATCAGTCAAGGCGGCGGAAGGCACAAATGGTGGGGCGCTGGGCTCCAGGGACGGGAGGGGCAGGGGTCCGGAGGAGTCCGCAGCGGGTAGTGGCAGCACGGTGGAGTGGGGCAGGGGCCCCGGGGACTGTGATGCCGGCTTCGCCTCCTTCCCGACGGAGATGCGTCGCAGCCGGTAGTCCTTGTCCTCGCCGATCAGCCACCACGTCTGCATGTCTCCTTTGCCCTAAAACACAAAGTTTTTGAGGCCACAACGTCAATGACCTGGTGTTGTGTTCGGCCCAGATAAAACAAGCCCAGATTTGATGTACCAGCTTCATGAAGCAGGTCTTTTTTCCTTCACTTTGGCTGGGTTTGTCAACTGTTTTCTGTTGCTTTCCTGGCTTCACCCACTCTTGGGTTGCCGATGGCACAAACCCTCCTGCTGAGTCTCCCACCCCAATTCAACCCCCTGTGAGCTGCTCTCAGCTGAAAAGACCCTGACATCGCTTGGCTTTGTTCCGTCACTGAATGACTGGTGCACAGCAACAGACTGCCAAAAGCTAACCAACCGCTATCTCGGCCACTCGCCACCCTCAACAGATTCAGCCCGCCCCACCCCCTGCTCCCAGTTCTTCTCGACCCCAGCGCGGCAGTTTCACCTTCATGTTGACGAGGCCGCGCTCCTCCAGCCAGTAGCCGCCCAGCTTGTCCAGCATCAGCTTCACCTCGCGACTGCAGTGGATCTTCAGCGCTGCCGATCAGATCCACAGGTCAAAGTCAAGTCGACGGAAAACACAGTCAGCAAAGGGCGAAGGAAAAGCACAATCAACGAGGACAGATGACCACGAAACATTCTCCCAAGACAGCATGCGCTGAGATTTTGCAGTGCTTTTGCAACCACAAAGACGATGGAAAATTTCAGCAGCGCAAAATACATCCGTCCTTCAAACCCGTCCCAATCGTGGTCGACCTTGCCCAACGGGTGCAAAAAAAAAAAAACATAATAATAAAATTAACGGTTTGGGGAATGACATGAACAAATAGAGTCTGCGAAAGAGCCTGTGTGACATGAATCATTCTTGAGCACATTCTCTGCTTGTTTGATGAACTTTATCCACGGCCTGCTTCCTGGCAACTATCACAGAAACACTGTTCAGCCAAAGAAATCTCATTGTTCAAGATATCGGGCTTTGATCCGTGGAAAACAAACGTTTGGGACTTATTGAAGCCCAGGGGTCAAATGGCCCCTGGATGTCCCTGGGCCTGGATGTGTTGTGTACGTACGGAGTCCGGTCGACTCGAGGCGTGACGCCGTGTTCACCGTGTCCCCGAACAGACAGTAGCGAGGCATCTTGAGCCCCACCACCCCGGCGACGCACGGACCTGCAACACCAAGAAACCAGTCCGCTCAGTCCCGCGCGTTCTGAATGCGACAGACCAAATATATCGCCGCGCGCACGCACACGAGAACTTCAATTCGCGTAACCCAGGCCGACAAGTCGAACACGTCTGGTGCCTCGTTCGTTTTTGAATCACGTTGCTTCCGTCTCTGGTTTCATTCCCACAATCCACAGAATTTTGAGGCGATGCGTCTTGCGTCGTTCAGGAAGCCACAGACGCAGTCCCGCGTGTGAAGACGCACCGACGTGGACCCCGATGCGGAGGTTGATCTTCTCCTCGGGCCGGTGTCGGATCTTGAAGCTCTTGATGACGCGAAGCAGGTGCAGCGACATGGATGCCACCTCGCCCGCGTGGTTGTCGTCGTTCCGCAGCGGGAGACCTGCAGGAAAAGCCCAATGATTCGCACAGGGGGCGCATGTCAGCAACAACTTGCAAGAGCCTGCGCCTTGTTCAAGAATTCTTCAGCAAAAGAGTGAGTCTTGGCCAGGTCAGAAGGGTTTTAATGTTTCAAAGGGTCTTCTGCTGCAGTCACCACATTTGCATTCCCTCTACTGACCGCATCCACTGCATGAAGATCGTTGTGCAGCGACACAGATCTCTGCGGTTTCTTGTTCTGTGTGAAAAGATCGCGTGTCTCCACCTGAGACGACCATGTAGGCGTCGCCGATCGTCTCCACCTTGTACACGTCGTATTCTTCGATGATGGAGTCGAAACAGGTGTAGAGGTCGTTCAGCATATCCACAACCTGAGGGACAAGAAACAAGTTCATTGAGTTCGTTTCTCCAGGCTCAGAGCTGACCTATGAGGGCGCGTGAGTGTGAACTGACCTGCATGGGCGTGAGTGTGAACTGACCTGTATGGGCGTGAGTGTGAACTGACCTGCATGGGCGTGAGGGTGAACTGACCTGCATGGGCGTGAGAGTGAACTGACCTGCATGGGTGTGTGTGTGAACTGACCTGCATGGGCGTGAGTGTGAACTCACCTGCATGGGCGTGAGTGTGAACTGACATGCATGGGCGTGAGTGT
>JAAUXT010005535.1_pt1 | contig 14735 bp, 13 predicted proteins | sample 7278171 | NCBI WGS metagenome assembly JAAUXT01 (sample SAMN14350112, study PRJNA611818) | marine sediment metagenome | isolation source: surface marine sediment (1.8m) | place: French Polynesia: Moorea | collected 2018-08 | reverse complement strand
GGATTTCAGTCTTTTGTTATTCCGATCTTTTCAGACTTATTTTGTTAGGATCGTCCCCTCTCTCCATCCGCCCATCTCTCAACCGTCTCTCACTCACTCCCTCCCTCCCTCTCCCTCCCTCCCTCACCACTATGATAGAGATGGGCAGCTTGGTCGCCTCCACAATCGCCTCGATGGTCGGCTTCTCCTCGTTGACCTGTCCGTCCGCGATGATCACCAGGATATGGTACGTTTTCAGGCGCCTCACGATCTGTGGGGAGAAAACAAGAGGGCTTAACGGTGTGGAGAACGCTTGACGCACCGAGAAGTGCAGAGAGGATGCGAAATAACCAGTGCCCAGCTGAACTGCACACAAGTAGGCTTGACGGTATGAAGAGCTGAGGGGATGTGGCACGTCTTGATCCAGCGCACAATGTCGGGGGCAACAAGAGGGCTTAACGGCATGCAGAACGGCTGCACCACGAGTGCTTGACGGCGGGGAGAGAAGCCAGAATCACGTGGTATGTTTTGAGGCGACGCACGATCTGTGGGGGAAAACAAGAGGGCTTTACGGTCTGGAGAGAGGCAGGGGGGATGCGGTACATGCTGAGTCAGCGCGTGGTCTGTGGGGAACAAGAAGGCTTGAAGGCGTGGAGAAGGGCAGCCACGGTGCGGTTTGCCTTGGCAAGCCTGCGCCTGAGGCAGAAACAAGAGGGCTTTACAGCGTGGAGAGGGACTGCCAGGAAGTCGAATATCCAGACCAAGCACGCCACCTGAAGGGGAAACAAGTGCGCTCAACGGTGTGGAGGACTGAATGACCTGTAGGTCAACAAGAAGGCCTGACAGCGGCCGGAAGGGCAGACAGGAAGTGGAGGACCAGAGCGCAACAGAATGGGGAGAGAGCGTTGTCGCCCACTCGTAACACACACGTGCGCAATTTACCCTGCCCACCTCACAGACGCACACATCACACGCACACCTGGCGCCAGCACACCTCACACACGCACATACCACACCTCCACACCTCACACACACAAATCTTGCACAGGCACACCTCACACACACACACATTTTACACAACCACACCCCAGACAAAGCACCTCCCTCATACACGCACACCTCAGTCACATCTCAACACACAAAGGCACACCTCACGCTCACTGGAACACCTGCACACACACACCTCACACACAGATACACACACCTCACATGCACAAACACCCACACACCTCACACGCACAAACACACACACCTACACACACACTTCACAAGCACAAACACCCACACACAAACACCCACACACCTCACACACACAAACACACACACCTCACACACCCCATGCACAAACACCCACACACCTAACACGCACAAACACACACACTTCACATGCACAAACACCCACACACAAACACCCACACAGCTCACACGCGCAAACACATACACACACACACCTACATGCACACCTCACATGCACAAATGCTCACACACCTGATAAAACTAAAATTTAGATTTTCATTGCCTTTCACCTCAAAGAGAACAATTGGTCATACTGAAATTCGCGTGAGGCCATTCTTTTGTACCACTGGACAACGGCCGGTAAATCCGGAAACCATGACAACACAAAATATTGGCAAATTTAGGTTTTGATGGGTTATCAATTTTGTTCTTTTTCAAATAGACACAGCATTTCCAAAAAGAGAGCTGTCATGCAATTTTGATGCCTCCTCACATTTGCCAACCAATACAGATTCCAACAACTTTACTTTTACAATTTGTTTCAACCAGCATGTCAGGCCGTTCCCACATGCCAAGAACATTTCTTGGTTGTAATAAATTTCTTCATGGTTGTTGCACTAAATACCACTGGGTTTACCACTGAGTTTAAAGGAGTCACAATTATTGTTGTCCACAGAATTATATCAATGGACTGACTGGGTGAAAAGATAGACTGTAGAAAAACAATACTGCTGGGAACCCAACACAAAATATTGGAGCTATTTAGGACAAAGATTTGGAGAAACATTGAAAAATTTGATGCCTTCCTTGAGATAGAATCTTGAAGAAGCTTCTGTTGGTTCAAGATAGTTTTCACAACAAGGATGTAAAGAGAAAAAATAAATACCACAGAAGGTATTTTGATAACTGCTTGGAGCAAAACAGAATACTTCACAACAGCCAGTGAGCCAACCAGGTCAACAAAAGGAGTGCAGAACTGGAATGGAACACTTTTGTGCATGACTCTTGTCAAAATGGTAATGACAGTTGACAGTATACATGCTGACATTACAATACAAAAGACAACTGCCTTGAGCAGTTTTGCATTCTTGAATGTTGATTTCATTGGGTACATAACCACCATTGCTCTGGACAAGGAAACAAAGGACAATAGAGCTGGAGATAGAAAACTGTAATTTAAAAACACAAAGTAGGCCAAGAAACACAAGAAACTTGATTTCCATACAGTTTCATTTGTGTGAAAGAATCCTCTAAAGCTGATGTCTCTTCCCCAAATTATTATGAATGGAATGCAGTAAAGCAAATCACAAAGGGTTACTGATATTGCACAAACACCAAAAGCTTTTGCAGTCTTTGTTTCTGTTTTCACACATTTTTGCAACAAAAGTGAATTGGCATTGAATGATAAAATCATTGCAGACACAATATAAAACATACACCTGAGCACAACTGTAGGCAGCAAATCAGCACAAGATTGGTACCAGGCAAACTTGAAGGTACATAGTGTGGTGCTTGGAACCATACAGCAAAAGGACCATTGATCAGTTTGGAGCAATGTCAGAATGAAATACTTAAAAATACCAATTTGGGGGTGAGACACATTATTGCCAACTATAGAAAGGAAACTAAAGTGGGTCAGACTTTGAAATGAGCTGCTAGAGATTATTATCAGATTATTGGCAGACAAATTGAGAAATATTAGTTGAGTAAGATTGAAAAAGGAATTTGCCATAATTTCTGAAATTTTGTTCTCAGCTAAAGTCAAGAATCTGCACTCAGGAAATGATTGGAAGCACTGTGGTGTCAATGAAGAAATTTGATTGAGAGTAAAGTCCAAAGATCTCACCAGCAACAGTCTGTTTGGTGCAACACAAACACTTGTTAAATTTGCCAAAATCATTGAAACTAAAAGAGCAGAGTTTGTGAGACATAATTCCATCTGCACAGTCACATTTTTCATGAACAAGAGTTGATACACTGAAAAATGTCTCAATGTACTAGAGGCAACTTTGACACCCTCACAGCTGATGGCAAATACATGGCAGTGACACAATATAGGACAAACTATCTTGCTCAAGACACAGAATGTTTCCTCTCCATAAGGACAGTCTTCTTCCTGATCACAAACATTCCCCAAGTGTATGCAGAGCTGAGTGGTATGATAAATCAGACATCTGAACATACCTTGACATCTTTGCTCTGAATCACAATGAACAACTGATTCTTCTTCTCCCTGTTGGCAATCCCAGACATTATCACACACATATTTCCAGGGAATGCAATAGGACTCAGGACATTTGAACATAATATTACATTCAAAATTTTTACAATACTGCATGTGAGTTCCAAGAGGACATGGTGTCAGTAAGTTGTTATGCAACTTGTACACACATACATCATAAAAATAGAAACACAATCTTAAAGATCCTTTGCAAGAAAATGCCCCCATGCTTTTGCAAGAACTTTTCTGTTGAACAACTGGATTATTATCTTTATTATTCATGGCACTTCCTTGAGGAATCATTTGTGAAAAATAGACAAATTTACATGATCCTTTCCTTTGTCTCAAAAACCATGAAGAACAATGTTTCTTGCCACCACCCAAAATGGACTTGCACTGTGTAGAAATGTTGTCAGTTTTTGAACAGGTGCAGCCAAGCTCATCCTCTCCTTCTGGGCAGTCCTGAATACCATCACACATACTTGTGATGATAATCTGGGTTCCATTTTGACACAAGTTTGTAGGTATTCAATAGTATTTTAACAACAAAGGGATCAGAATCCTCAACATACCATGACTTGATGGCAGGTGTCTTTGGTTGAAGTGGCAAGGAAACACGAGCGACCTTCCCACAGCATACCACAATAACTTCATCACAGTGAGCATGCCTCACGAAAATTTGTCCGTAGTCTGCAGCTTTCAGGATTTCCTGATGAAAAAGTGACAAATTGCTTTTTCTTGTCTCAGTCCATGATGCCCAGTAGAATGCCAGACATGCACCCCGAAAAAAACAGACTGGAAGAGTTGCAAACTTGTTCTCTCACTGATACCCTTGCCGTGACCAGAGCATTTTCCTTTATCTGGCATATTAAGATTTTTCCAATTGGTTTGTTGCAGTGAACAGGATGAAGCACAGGGTTGGCAAGATTAAGCAAAATTAGGACAATACATTTCAGTTGAACATTGCTGTTGTTTTGACTCAGGCTTTGAAGGTCTCTGTCTGGATAGATATGAAGATCTATAGATTTGCCTTTTGGACAGTGCTTTGGATTTGAATTTGATGCATCAGTGTAGTAGATCATTTCCCCATGAGCTGAAGTATTAATTATACATTTTATGTTGTCCAAAATGCACTTTTGCCTTCCCCAATCTCTCTGAAAAATACAAAGCAGTACACAGAAATAGACTTGATTGCAAAAACAAAGAACATACACAGTAGGTGCAGAAGTATCACTTGTTCAAAAAGTGTTTGCAGTGTGCTTGCTGTGGTTTCCACACTGATCATGCGGGTCATAATGTTTGTACATCTCATTGAAACTTGGTGCACAAGAAGCAGACATTACCTCAAAGAACAAATCCACAAAAATGATATCCAGAACCTCAGCTGGAACACCTGACTCCAAATCAATTATCACATTGACAAAATCATGAACTTCATTTCTGCTTTTCAAAAATGGCAAGTGTGCATGCAGCTCGCTGCATCTATTGAATGACTGATTCCAAGACAAAGTTGTTTTGTTTGTAGTTCATACAATATTGATCTGCTATATTGAAAGTCAACACTGTGTAAAATATACAGCTGTATTTGAAAGAACAGTTTGTGGGTGTTATGTGTCCAGTGTCAGCCCTCTTGCTTTTTGGTTTGCATTCTTTGATGGTGCTGCTATTATCACCCACAAAAAAGTCTTCCACAGAAAATATTCTCACCACAAGTCTCGCCTTAGATGAGGTTGAACTTGGAACAAAATCAACAGATAGGGGAACACCAAGAGTAGAAACACAGGCATGAGGTTTATCTGGAGAGAGCTCCACCGCTCCCCTCCACTCCAGTCCAAACAAGGAATTCTTGACAGAAGCTTGTTGAGTTGTGTAAGCCAAAATATTTATCCCCAATTTGATAGTCTCAGTAAGTTTGCTGGTGACCACAGGCCATAACAAGTAGTTACTTTTCAGTTTTGTTTCATGCTTCTCTGGAGAAGAAATGGTGGCAAAAAGATTCAGAGTCTGGTGATCCCAGGAAGTCCAAAAAAACATGTCCTCTTTCTTAGTCATTTCCACTTTCAGATCCACCCAACTACCATGATCATTACCAGCAAACCAAACTGTGAAGAAGGTTTGAAAAGACAGAACCTCAATGACTTGCAAGTGAAAAGTGGATATGTTGCTGAGGAATTGATATTTGCTGGTTTCAAGAGAAGAGTTGGTGAAACAGTATCCATGTCTCTCCTTGTTGACACAGAAGGATGGCTGCAGGTTCCTTGTGGTGTACAAGTAGGTCTTTGCTCTGCACAGAAGTGATTTGTCTCGTCCAGTATAAAAACGTTCCTTCACCCTGTTGAATTCAGTGAAATGAATTTTCCCAGAAACTCCACTGAGAAAAAGGTTGTCAAACTGTCCTGAAACAAGAACAAGATTCTTAAGTCAACTTCCCCTCTTGTAGAGCTGAAGTGGGTGTTACATTTGATCCATAGGCAAGGCAATACACAAGCCAATAGGGCTTCCTCCAGCTGAAACAAATGTTCCTTGACCTAATTTTGATGTCAGAATCCCACTGCTCCCATGGAAACCAACACCAAAACAAATATTGGTCAGGGGAGCATGTGGACAAAAGGCCAGACATAGAACAATGCTAATTTCAGGGTTTTGTCACAGATATGAAAAACCAGAAGCACAAGGAAATAATAATCAGGGAGGAAGACTGTCCCTATTCTTGTGACATTACAGTTGGTGTTTCTCCATGAAAGGCAGAAAATGTAGTGCTTTTGTTTTGAAAAGGAACTTCAATACCTCTGATGAAACCCACAACATTGAACATCACTTCACTTCCTCTGAACTGGAACTTTCCTGGACTTGTGAGAATATCTAAAACACACTTTTCAATTTGAGAAGCATAGTTTGACAAACTGTACATTGTCTGTACTATTTTACATCTTCCTGGATACAACCACAGAATGTATGTAGATTTCCCCAAGACATGGACTTTCTTGACTGGGGTCAACTGGTTTAGTTCTGTTGCAGGCATTAACAACCACAACTTCACAACTGGTAGTTTCAGCTTGAAGGTTCACAACAAAATTTCCATACTTTTTGAAAGAGTAAAATGCAACAATCAAACTATTTTGTAGTGAATAAACATTTCTATGTTTGTGCATATCAACAAAATCCTTGATAGCTTCTCTTTGGTTCCCAATATATCTTACTTGTGGGCAAACTACTGATATTTCAGCAAAACTAGGATAGTCATAGAAGCCCACTCCAGCAAAGCTGCAGTTTATATTACTCCTTTCATTGAAACTCATTTCCTGGATACTGATATTGAGATATTTTTGTTGATCAGTGGTCAAATGAAGAATACACAGCTCTTCAAAATTGCACAAGGTTTCATTTGGAAAGAAGAAATGTCTGTGCTTTCCTGAGTGAATTGTTTCAGTCTTCCACTTGCTGAGGCTTTGCATGTTTGAGTGAAACTTGATGTGTTGCAAACCAGAGAAATTGCGAGCTCTTGAGAAATATAGAACAGATACCTGGAAGGATGAGCTGGTGGCTGTAGTTTGGCACTTTTGTTTCACACAAACTAAGGACAAGAGTATCTGTGAGAGAGTTCCAGGGCCACCAAAAACTGTCAGTCCAAACCCTTCCTTCAATACAACTTCAAAAGACAAAGAAGCAACTTGTGCTGTTTTCACCAGAAAGGCCTCTTCCAACACACATGCTTTCTGATGGAACACTGACCACCTTTTGAGTATCAATACATCTTTCCAATGCCTTTTCTCTTTCATGATAATCTTCTGTTTTGTTTTTCTAAATTTGTTCCATTTTCTCATAATTCCCCATTGGAAACTAACCCAAGAAAATGGAATTGTTCGACTGAGTAAGCTGGGATTTGGAGTGTAGCTTTGGAATATGTTGTTGTCTGTCACAGAAAACTTCAAATCAAAATATAAAGCTGTGTATGGTTCAACAAAAAATGTTATATCCACTGCACTTTGAGAAGAAAAAATAGACATTTGGGACTGAGATCCACAATACCTCAGTTCTTGCCTCATAAGGATTCTCACCATACCAAACAAACAGATATTTATCTCCTTGGCAGAAAAGTAGATTTGTTGGAATGTGATGTTGAAGCCCAGATGTTGGTCTGCTCTGAAGTGAATAACGCGATGCCTTCTCTTTCTCAGCCATTCATCCCTATTTGTTTGAGCAGCCCCAAGAGGGCGCCTGAAGATCTGTGTAAGTGCATATCTTCCTGGAACTGGCACCAGATTCATCCTTTTTCTCACAAAAATTTGGAATTTTTCACTTCTTTTTCTGACAGAGAAAAGAGCAATTTGAATATTAGCTGTTTCCAGGAGGTTCTTCCTCAAAGACCAGCAACTATATCTTTGATGTTCCTGTTCAGCAAGTTGGAAGCAAATTGTCATTTTGAAGGATGTAAGAAAAGTAAGCCTTTGGTGTTGTTTTGTATTGATCAAAGTGCTTGCTCACAAAATTGGTGTCTTGTGCACATAAAAAGCTCTGCCAGAAGAAACAAGTCATGCACAAAACTATCAGTTTCATAATTTTGTTTGGCATTGTTACTCACTTCGATATAAGTGCAGGCCTTTCATATACAGTGATAAGACTGTGACATGAGAAGAGTACACCTGGACTTCTGATGACATAGGACAAAAGTTTGAAAGAACACAGGTGATATAGAGGAAATTGCCTGCTCTTTTTGTCCTGTTCAAAATATCTTTTGGAAATGGAATTTGGCTGCTCTTTGCTTTTGCTCATTTCACAAATAACATCAAAAGTGCTGATGCAAAGAAATAATAAAAGACAAGAGAACAAAGAGAGCCAGCTGTTCAAAATTTTGCTCTCACACAGAGAAAAGAACAATGAAATTGATTTTTCCTTCACAAAATTAATGTTTTGATGCCTTTCTCTGATTTTTGTCACAAAAATATCAACAAATTTCCTCCAGGTGTTTTCCCAAAAGGTGTTTTTGCACAATTCTTTTGGGGCAAGCTTTTCTTTGGTGTGTAAATTTTGTTGTAAGTTGTGAGAATTGATGAAGGTGCTGTGAATGAAAGCCTGCTTTTGAGTGGTGGCAGGCAGATTCTCTCCAAAATGACAATTTTGTTTTGCAAATATAATTTCAGAGTGCTTTCAGAACTGACAAAAGAAACTTTGGGGGCAGAGTGGTGAACTTCTATTTCTGTGTGTGTGTGAAAATTATTTTGTTGAAATTTAGTCCTTCTGCCATTTTATTTGTTATATTTTCCTGAATATCACTCCTTGTGCTTCAAAATCACAAAAGCAACACAAACCAGGAACAAACAGTGAGTGGCTTTCAACACAAACAAAGACAAGAACCAACAATGTCCTGACATCCAGACTGAACAGAGCCTGGAGTAAACAAGGTTGGCAGCAACTTTCCCACAATGATGCAGTTATAGTACAGCATTTTGAGTTCTATTGGTGTTTTATCCCAAAGAAATTTAAAGAAACCAGGATGTCAAAATTGTGTCATCCTCTGGAAAGAAAATGTGTCTTCTTTCTTTCATAAAACCCTTTCTGTGCTTGAAAAAGAGTGAGGTGCGTGAAAACAGTGACACTTGGGAACAAAAAACCCATATTGATATCAACAAATGTCTAAACACCAAAGAAGAATATGATCCAAATTTCTGCTGAATAACGGCAGTGACCCCCCAAAGTAGACCAACCCTCAAATTTGACCCCACTATGGAGCATCCAAGGATCTGAATGAAGATGTAATGAGGTTGGACTCAGGTCCCAGACCAAACCCATCAGGAATTTCTGATGATTCATGCTCTGACATCAGCAATGTCATGTGAATGAAGAGAACCAAAACACATCACGGGACAACAACGGGAATCCAGTTCTGCCTTCGCGACCTGAATTTGACTCCAATGAATTTCAGGTGGCGAAGGCAGAATCATCACGCTGTCCAGAAAAATCTTGTGAGCGCTTGTGTCCAATAGAGCTCTGTTTTGAATGTAACTGGAGGTGGATTTCTCCACAGAGTGAACCCTGAACAACACATAGCGCCTGAGGGAGGGGATGTCCAGTCCTCAACACAAAACACATGCGTGCAGAAAAACTCAGTTGGCACATGCAAGCACACTATGAGAGCACGTTTTTCTCGGCGCTTAAACACACATGGACAGACACACGCACAGACACGCGCACACACACACACACACATGCACAGACACACGCACACACACACAGACACACACACACACACACACACACACGCACGCACACACACACACACACACGCACACACACACGGGACAGAACGTTTCAGACAGAACGCAGTCTTCATGTGGTCAAAAGGTGTTTGTGAGAAAAAAGCCAGTCGGCACAGCCAACAAACCGCGGAGAAATGCAATGGATCTTTCTGTCCTACCTCATTGAAAACAAGAGGTTGCAGGCTGAGAAACATTTGCCTGACACAGAGAGTAACTTTGTGTTAATTTGAAACTTCTTGCTGTTGGTGGTTGTGAGGACATGTGACCTCTCTTTGATGTGTTGTGTTTCCTCATAGTTGTTACAATAAACACCACAGGGTTGACCACAGCAGTCAAAGGAGTCACAACTATTGTTATCCACAACAGCAGGTCAACAGAGTGACTGCTTGTCAAGACAGACTGCAAAAATATTGCACTGCTGGGAATCCAACACAGAAAAGTGGAACTGGTGAGGATAAAGAGTTGGAAAAACATTGCAAAATGTGCTGCTTTTCTGGTTGTAGAACCCTGAAGAAGCTTGTGTTGACTCAAGATGGTTCTTACAATCACGATATGAAGAGTAAAAATAAAGCTGATTGAAAGTACTTTCATCACAGCTTGCAAGAAAATATAATATTTTACAATAGGTACTGAACCAGTAGGATCAGCAAAAGGAGTGCAATGTTGCAAGGGAACACTTCTGAACAACACCTTTGTCAAAGTGGTAACAATGGCAGAGAGAACACAAAAAGAAGTAAAAGTACCAAGCACAAATGTTTTCTTCTGTCTTGTGTGTAAAAATGTATACTTTATTGGACAGAGAACCACAACAACCCTGGAGAAGGACAAAAAAGATAATAGAGCTGGAGAAAGAAAATTGTAATTCAAAAACAGAAAATATGCCAGAAAGCACCAGAAACTTGATTTCCACATGGAAAAGTTCACATGAAAAATTCCTCTTAAAAATATATCACCAGCCCAAACAATGATAAAGGGCAAAGAGTAAAGCATATCACAAATGCTCAAGGATATGACACAAATAAAAAAGGCTTTTCCAGCCTTTGTTTCTGTTTTGAGATACCTTTGTAAAATTAGTAATTTTGCATTGAATGTCAAAATTATGGCTGATATGATGTAAAATAACCATCTGGCAACAACTGAAGGCAGCAGATCACCACAAGACTGGAACCAAGCAAATTTGGCAGTGCATACTGTTGTGCTGGTGACCAAACAGCAAACTGATGGATGATCAATTTCTAGGAGATCAATGGCTAAACTTTTGAACATGTCCTCTTGGAGATTGGACAGGTCATTTTCAATCATGGAAAGAACACTCAAGTGTGTCAGCCCCCAAAATGTACCACTTGAAAATTGTACCAGTGAATTAGCAGACAAGTTGAGGAACTTCAATTCATTTAGATTGTGAAAACCTTTGGCAGAAATCTTTGCAACTTTGTTCTTAGCTAAATTCAGTACTTGAGCTTCTGGTGATTGTACAAAGCAGTTTGATACCAGTGAAATAATTTGATTTCCAGTAAAGTCCAACACTCTCACCTTCAGTTCTTTGCTTGAATTAATACAAACATTTGTCAGATCAGCCCAAATAATTGTCAGAAAAAGAGCTGAGTCTGAGTACAATGTTTCAAGCTGCAGAGTAACATTTTTCATGAAAATGAGTTGATACACAGAAAATAGTCTCTGCAAAGTAACTTTACCATCTTCACAGCTGATGGCAAATACATGGCAGTGACACAATGAAGGACAAATTATCTTCCTCAAGACACAGAACATTTCATCCTCACCAAAAGGACAGTCTTCTGTTCCATCACAAATGTTTCCCAAATGTAGACAGAGCTGAGTAGGTTGGTGTTTCTTACACATAAACATACCAAGACACCTTTGTTCTGATTCACAAAAATCAATTGATTCATCTTCTCCCTGTTGGCAATCCCAGACACTGTCACATACATATTTCCAGGGAATGCAATAGGACTCAGGACATTTGAACATAATATTACACTCAAAATTTTGACAATACTGCATGTGAGTTCCAAATGGACATGGCACTAAAATGCGGTTGTGCAGCTTGAAAATACAAACATCATGAAAATAAAAACACAATCCTGCAAATCGCTTGCATGGAAAGGCTCCCATTCTGGTGCAGTAGCCTGTTGTTTCTTTCGTAGGTGGATAAATATCAAGGTCATTTCTGATGACTCCTTGATGTGGTATTGATGAAAAGTAAACAAAGCTACAGAATTCTTTCTCCTGCCTCAAAAACCATGTGGAACATTGCTTCTTCTCACCATCCAAAACAAACTTGCATTTTGTAGAAATAGTTTCATTGTTTGTGTTGCATGTGCAGCCAATCTCATCCTCTCCATCCACACAGTTCTTGATGCCATCACACATACTTGGGATGATAATTTGAGTTCCATTTTGGCATTTGTATGTATTCAAAAGAGTATTAACAACAAAAGGATTGGACTTCTCATAAAACCAGGATTTAAGAGAAGTTTGAGTCTTTGGTTCAGCTGGTAGAAAGATTCCTGCAACCTTTCCACTGCAGGAGACAACTGCTTCATCATATCTTCCAAGAGGAAGAAGCCTCAGAAAAATGTGTCCAAAGTCTGCAGCTCTCGAGATTTCTTTTGGAAGTCTTGCTGATAAGAACTTGTTCCTTTTTGCCTCTATCCATGGGAGCCAGTGTAATGTCAGACATTTACTTCGTGAAAACAAACTTTTTGCATTGCATATTCTGTCTCTTTGCTTCACCCTATCAGCAATCATTGTTTCATTGTTCTGACAAATCAAAATTTTTGTAGCAGGTTTGTTGCAGTCAACAGAAAGGAACACAGGGTCAGCAAGATTAAGCAGTAAGAGGAGAAAGCATTTCAAACTGTATTTACTTGTGGTAGCCTGAACATCATGCTGGACATATTTGTTTGGGTAGATATTTAGTCCAGTGATTGGATCCAATGGGCAATGCCTTTGATTTTTAAATGAAGCATCAGTGTAGTATGTTGTTTTGAACAATGCTCTGTGTTTTTGTGAATATTCAAGGTCATCAAGGAGACACTTTTGCCATCTCCAACCTCTCTGAAAAGTAAAAATGAAACACAGAAACTGAGATGTTACTGAACACAAATGCCACAAGAGACCAGATCATCATTGTTGCAAAGCTATCACTGATTGGCTGTTGCCACTCAATGAAAAGATTTGGTTTGCCCCTGAATCACATTTTGTTTTGAAAAAACACAGCTTTCACCATGAGTTTATTCCAGCAGAAACAAAACATTACCTCAAAGAAAAAATCAACAAATACTTTATCCAGAACTTCAGCTGAAACACCCAACAGAGACTCCAAGTCAATCATCATTTTGACAAAAGCACCTGTTTGACTTTTACTTTTCAAAAATGGCAGATATCCATTCAACTGCATGCAACTCTTTGATGCCTTGTTCCAAGAAATCATATTTTGTGTGTAATCCGTGCAGTACTTGTCTATTTTGTTGAAAGTCTGCACTGTATATGAGATACTATTGTACTCCAAAGTACAGTTCAACAGTGGGATTTCTCCCCTTGTGGTTCTACGCCGGCAATGTTTTCCCGTTTTGGGGGCTGTCGTCACCAAAAACTGTGGCACAACAAAGATTCTCAGGGTAATTCTCAGCTGAGGTGATGTGGGAATCATCACACCTGGTACAAATGAAACAATTTTCAAAATACTGGGCACCCCAAAAGTTGACATACAAAAATGTGGTCTTTCTGGTGACATGTCAAATACATCACTCCACTCCAGGGCAAGCACAGTATTCAAATCTCTGAAGGCAAACCTGCTATGAGCCAGAACCTTCACACCAAATCTGGCAATGACATTGAGTCTGCTTGTGACCACAGGCCACAACATGTACTTTGCTCCAAGTTCTGAGATGTATTTGATGAAGGAAGTGGCTTCTGGAACAACTGTGACTGTGTCCAAAATACTCAGGGTTTGGGATCCAAACACCCAGGGATAAAAATAATATGGTTGGGTCTTTTCTGGAGGTATCATTTCCACCTTCAGATCAACCCAACTGCCATGATCATTACCAGCAAACCAAACTGTGACAGAGGTTTCAAAAGGCAGAATCTCAATAACTTGCAGGTAGAATGTAGATATATTGCTGAGGAATTGGTATTTACTAGTTTCGACATCATGTGGGGTGTCTAGATATCCATGTCTCTCTGCATTTACACAATAAGATGCCCGAACATTGTGCAGCCAGTATTGACCAGACTCTGGTCGACATTTTTGTGTTTTGGCCTCTCCACAGCCACTGTGCAAACATCCTTGAATTCTGTCAAATTCAATGAAGCAAATATTCCTGGGAAAACCATTGAAAATAAGGTTGTCAAACTGGCCTGAAATAAAAGAACAAAATCCATGACTCAGTGAAAAAACACTGTGGTTCATTTTCATGTACTTTTGTTTCATTGTGGTGGATCCAGAGTCACATCATTTGGGGTGAAACAAGTCAAACAGTGTCAGAAGAATTTATGTCAGTTTGGTGCCCAGCAAAACATCAGGTGAAAATGACTTCATTTTCTTTGCAGGTCAAAAAGGGTTCCAAGGACAGTGAATCCAACTTGACCTTGATTCAACCAGTTGCAAGAATAGCCAAATTGTGCATGTGTGTACGCGGTAAGAGCCATTGAAAGAGTTCCCGCTGGTTCCTGCCATTTTCCGTGTTTCACCAATCCATAGCAGTTGGTTGCGAGCTCTCTTTGCGTCTGGAAATAAGAACGTATTTAAGGCAAAGCGTTGCAAAAAGTGTTGGCACTAGCACACCGGCTGTGGCCGAGACGCTTCTCGGTCCGCGAACAGAAGGCTTCAGTGGTCCGCCCTATCCGTGTGGAATGTTGGTCACAGGGCCCTGAACTTCTGGTGCATGCCCATCATCCCTTTCATGTTCTCTGGACGGCCCCAAGGTTTGCTTGCTAGCACAGAATAAAGAGATAACATGCCTCAGGTAAGGAGTTACTCTGCTTTATGTCCTGCCGAGCGGGAAAAGATGTGGGAG
>JAAUXT010003555.1_pt1 | contig 14736 bp, 12 predicted proteins | sample 7278171 | NCBI WGS metagenome assembly JAAUXT01 (sample SAMN14350112, study PRJNA611818) | marine sediment metagenome | isolation source: surface marine sediment (1.8m) | place: French Polynesia: Moorea | collected 2018-08 | reverse complement strand
CTTCTTATCAAAGTCAAAAATTTTGGCTTCATTTGGCGAAAATGAGGTTGAAAATGAATGAGAGTTTCGCACGCGAAGAATTTCCGGTGAAACAATAATCGTTCGTTGAAGTGTTGAAAATGTTGTTGACGCTCTGGGAAGATGACGTTGCCGGTTGGATTGCGTGCGTGTGTGTGTGTGTGTGCTTGTCACCCTGGGCTCAAAGTGAATGTGCCGAGGGAAGCTAGTGGATTCAGCTCTCATCAGAATTTACCTTCGCATAAAACAACTTGAAACGTCGCTATCGTTTGATTCCAATGCATGCAAAGTAGTCAACCAGATTGGATTTTATTGTCCTGCTTCTTGTTCCTGGTGCTTCACCCGCATTGAAGTTTTGTTTCGGTAAATTTACCAACAAGTCGTATTTTCGGATTCAACGCACCCGACCCAACTACGCAGCTCATTCACAGTGGATGCGTCACGCGTTGTCTTGACAAGTCATTGGGCGTTGTGTCAACTTGGGACTACGAAGGTATTCCAGCGTGAAAACAGACCTGGCAGAGCCTTGTGACATTGCAACAGATGCCTTGTGCGCACAGAATCATTCATCAACGTTTCTATTTCAGGAGCTGGGGAGTCGGGCAAGAGCACCATCGTCAAACAGATGAAGTGAGTAGCAACGTTTCCAATTTTAGCTGTCGCCTTGACAATGCTCACCTTGACAATGACTGCGCAGGGACAGAGCTTTGATGTGCGCTGCGCCCCGCCGACCAGCGTAATGGAGCGATTGGCTTCAATTGGCCTGCGGGCTGCTGGCTCCGTTTCGCTGTTCGCGTCGCTGGGCTGTGTTTCCCTCAGCGCTTCCTTCCACCAGAGACAGTTCCTTTCATCAACATAATTGGAGGTTTCAAATTGGGCGTCTCTTGCGTATGAGTCTCGTTTCTCACAGGAGAACGTTTGTGGCTGTTTTTGGCAGGTCAATAGGGGTTGCGTCGGCAGCTTTGGACGCGGCACTTGTTCGCCGTTTGAAAATGTGACGCGCGACGCGTCCTGTGTGTGGGTGTGTGATCCTGGTGTGCGAGTTACTCAGTGAAAGTTCGTGTGGCTTTCACGACACATCGACGTTTTGAGTGATTGACCGCGCAGCTCAGCGCCACTCGACCACCGTGGGTCCTGTCGCGTTTGACAGGCCCACGAGTGGACCCACCCATCAGTGCAGGCGTTTTTCGTTGACAGAACAGGTGGAAATTTTGCATCACCTGGCCGCCCGGCAGTGGTTGGGTTGGTCATTCTGAAGCTGTCGTTTGATTTTAAAAATTACAGTCCGAGTGGACTCAATGCACAGAGCGCCAGTCTGACGAACGTGACATGAACATTTGCACGTGGAGCGCAATGTGGGATGTTTTTGTCGGCTCTTTGGACACGAATTACGTTTATCAAAGCAAACAATGGGTCTATCCGGGGCCACTTGAGTGTGCGCGGCGCTGTGTGTGGAGACACGAGAGATTTACAGGGCCCTGTTTGTGGATCGAGATTGGGAGAGATTGAAACAATTGATTGATCCAGCGAACCAACCTTCGATCACCACAACAGTGACTCACCGAATTCCTCTCCCAACATCATGGTTAACTGAATTCCGTCGTGTTGCAACGTGTTCACCCCCCAGTATGAAGTAAAATGTGCTGCCGAATCAATATCTCCTTTCTGGAGACATTCACTGGCACGATTTCACTTGTCCCGGAGGCGTTGGGAGGAGCGGAGCAGGCTGAGACATGTCTCATGATCCGATCGCTGCAGCCGCACGTCCGCCCGAAAACCTCCCAACAATCCCTTCCCCACGTACTTCTGTCGTATCTCACCTGCATTGCCACCTGCATACGCTTCCAAATGAAGCTGAACGCCTGTGCCGATTCACAATGAAAACACCAGACCGTTCGCTGTCAGGTCCACCTGCACGTCATTCTTATCGGTTTCACAAGGACACAGGGCGTGGCGCTTCACGTGATTATGTGGACCATGCCTTGACAAATGTCCTCGTCCGCTCGATTTGGACTTGCTTCCTTCCTCAGTACTGCCCCTTTTGGTTCTTTGAATTTTGAACAAGACCCTTCGGGACACAGACCAACTTTCTGCACTTCAATCCAGATTCACCCGCTTCCCAGTGTCCACTCAGTGAAAGGGTCCGTTCAACGCAGTTGTCGGTCCTTTGACACAAAAGGTTTTGACTTTCTCTGAGGTGTGAAGCGCAGTGTCGGTTCAACTGAGAGCCCCTGCTTGTGTCTCAATCAACCACCAGAACCTTCTGTGTAACCGAAGCGCTCGTCTGTTTCAGAATCATCCACGAGAAGGGGTACTCTCAGGAGGAGTGTCTGCAGTACCGACCGGTCGTCTTCTCCAACACCATCCAGTCGATGGTCGCCATCATCCGCGCCATGGGGCAGCTCAAGATCGACTTCGGGCACCACGAGAAAACGGTGAGCGCGCGGGGCTGCTGACCCTCCTCCAAACAAAGTATTTGTAGACGCATTGGGTCGTTGACTTGTCAGTGAGGAGGGGATTTCGGTTAAGGAAATCGCATTTCTGGCCAGGACTGACGTGCCCAAATGCCTGTTGATCTGTTTGAGTGAACATCTTCAGTATCAAGTCTGGGCGAAGTTTTTTGAAACTGAGAAGAACAAATGTTCTTGTGCAATTCATCTTTTCTGGAACCTGGACAGATTTGACGTGTCGCGAAACTTTTTGCCCTTCAGAGAAGATCCCTTTGATCTGTTCATCAGGCTTGAAAATTGGTAAAAAATATTTTCTCAATTGAAGTGGGAAAAAAGTGACGCACAAAGAGGATTAAAGGCAATTCAGAGCTTCACTGACGGAAAGTAGTTTCCTTTCTGTGTGGAAAATAATTTGTTGAGGTGTTCTGAGAATTCCTGAGGACAAAGACCACATTGTCTTGTGGCCGTCAGTGGAAGAATTTGTCTGATGCTTCGTTCACGCACCAAATCCTCCCGTGTTCAAGTCGCGAAGTCTGACGCCAACTTGTCGCTCGGTGTTGTCCAGTCGCCCGGAGGTGTTGGACGACACGGAGAATTGGAAGTTTTGTTTGGTGGAAACATTCGGATCATCTGGTCAAAAGGTCGAATGGCAGGAAGTGGTGCGCGACTGAAGTTGTTTGTGACCAACGATGAGCCGATCCGGTGAACTCTGAGGTGGAAGGGAGCCCTGAAAAATTACGTTCACTTGGTGTATTTTCTGGCACTCTCAAGCGCAACATTATCATTTTCGCCTGAAATGTTGCACAGTTTGGGTCGTCCCCGCCCCTCCTACATGCGCGCTGTCGCCCTCTGCTGAAGCTTCGATCCGCTCCTGTCGGCTACGTGCGCTGAGCTCGTTCTCCTGTTTGCGCTGCGCAGGAGTTGACGCCATCGCGCAACACGGGCTGATAAGGTGAAATAAATTGAGTAACGACGAGCAGAGCATGATCAGGTTCCGGTGCAGAAAAACAGCCTCGCAGCGTTCAGAAAGGCCACGCGAAGAAGCGTCCGAGTTCTGATGTGGTGTCAGCTGAGGTGCAAAGGCCATTGCACTTTGAAAAAGAGCAGAAATAATTTTTAGCAGACTTGGGGAAACTGGAGATTCGCTGAGCCGACTTGCAGAAACAGATCCCTGCATTACCGGTACATTTGAGCCGATTTACGTGAGCCTGGACACACAAAAGGGCAATTTTCCCGAGGCAACGCCCGAGAGGACACGTCAATTAGAATCTATTTTGGCGTCGCGTTCCTTGCTGCTGCCACCTGTGGCCCTTGTGTCCGTTGGGCTGCAGCTGCCCTGCGCGAAAAGGCTGCAGAACTGCGACCGGTGTCCGCAGGTGAACTGGATTGTGTCTGGCAGTCCGACATTTTGCCCCGTCTGACGCCTTTGGCCAGATCTATTTGAACTCAGTTCGGATCATCTGATGTTCCTTGCAGGAAAAGCCATTGCTTTGTACATTTGCTCCGAAATCTGAAATTGTGAAGCGAGGTTCCTTCAAACACGCAATACGCGACTCAACAACAAACCTTTTGGACAAACCGGGTTTTCTTTGGACAGCATGCAGCAAGCTCACAAGACAGAATAGGAGAGCAAGGCAAGCAAGACAGAAATAGATTTTGACGGACAGCGTTGACGTGAAGCTGATTTCGTTCTGGCGCGGGCTTCATTGGATTTGTGCAAGGAATCCCTTCATTGGGAAGCCTTGTCTTTCACTCCTTCAGTTGTGCACGCGAACCCAGGCCTTCCGAGCGTTGGGAACTTTGAGTTCAATGTTGTTTCGGCTCACCACAGGCGAAATCACTTTGCGACTTCAGTGCAGCAAATGAAAGTCTTCGGTGGTTTCAGAAATGCATGTCGTGCAAAGTCATGAACTGACTGACAAGGTCTCCCCCTTTCCTGTCAACAGGCGTTGACACGGGGCCAACAGGCCCGTTGTGCAAAGATACTGAGGGTTTGTGGCTTTTACAAGCGTAGGGCACGGAAGCCGGGCTGGAGCGATGCCCGGAAACAGACCCGTAATGACAGGTTCAAAACGACCGCGGCCAGGTTCGGTCTGGTCATTGTGAAATTTGGTTCGGACCCGCTGAAGAAGGAAGGCTCAGGTGCACATAGGGTGCGCCTCGTCTCCATGCAAGTCGGTTGGCGTTGCGTCGTCGAGTCCGTCGTACCGTCCACAGACGCAGCGGGTCAACACACGACGCACCCGGCGTGGATTCGGCCTTGTTGGGGCCCGCTGTTCGAGTCAGTGTTTGGACACGATGCAGTTTTGTACTTAACGCTACGCTGTGAAATTTTTGATGAATGGCTGCCTGGAAGTCAGACTTGGGCACGCTGGCGGTTTTGTGGTGTCAGGTGAATTCTGACAAGAAGCCAAACAGAGACAGACCAACAAAGGTTTCCACGATTCTTCCCGAACTGAACAGAATTTCTCTGAACAGACTTTCTCGTGTCCCCCCAATCTTTCATTCCCCAGGGTTTTGGAAAAAGTCCTCACGTCTACCTTTGAAGCAACCCCCTTTAGTTTTGCTTGAGGCACAAAGTGTCAAAGATTGGAATTGATGGATCGTTGTCCAATCTCCCACATTTCAGCTTTCCGTGCGAAGGACAAAAAATTTGCCTTTCTAGACAGCAGTCATCTATTCTCCCTCATAGAAAGATCCATTGCCGAAGATAAGCTTCCTGGGCACGCTACGTTTCCGTGCGAAGGGGAACCCGTTGAAAGATACACTTATAATTAGGGATGATGGTCGCAACCACAGCGAGAGATGAGCTGATGAAGAGATTGCGCTTCGGGCCATCGTGGTTCCGAGGCTGTCGCGCCGTCCGTGCTGCTCGTGAGAAGCCACTGGAACTGTGGCCAGATTCACCGTTTGAAGCTGCAATCTCCTGAGTGCAAAGAAGTGTGCAGCTGTCAAGGATGTGCCATTGCTGCACTGGTTGCACTGCGAGGATTGAGTTGATTCAACTTCAAGGATGGCGCTGCCACCTCGACATGAACGTCTCAGAAGTTTGTCATGCCAACGAGACGGCTCCCAACTGCGATTCTTCTTTCCACAAGATGGTTACCACAGTCAACAACCGGGCAAATTGAAACTCATTTTCATTCGCTAAATCTCTGTCACTGTCCCCTTTCAGTCGCTCGTTGCCCTCGTGGCTTTGAAACAGATATTTCAATCTTGAGTCTGTCCCTTGTGCTGCACTGTATGAAAACACAAGGATGGGACATGAACAGTCACTGTTTGAAAGGAAAGTGGCGTTTTTCTGTTTGCTCACAGTCCAACGAGCCCACAGCAGAGTGTGTAAAAGTAAACAGAGTTGGAGAGCAGACCCAATGTTTTCCTTTGTCGTCGACACAAACGATGAGAATTTAAAGTTTCTGTGCCCGCCGAGTGAGTGAGTGCGTTGGTTGGGTCATACTCTGAGATTCTCAGGTGGTGGGATTGTTGTGGTTCCCTGGGCTGGGAGAATGATGACAACTCACTGGGTCAGAGCCAGCTGGGTTTGTCCCCTGAAACCAGAGAAAAATACGGGGGCCAACCCAGTGGCGAAGTACTGCGTGGTTGCGGCGCTTGTGCACGTCGAATGTTGCCCTTCACCACATTTGGAAAATTTTCCTACGTGTATTCCGACAAAGGGAAATGACTTTATTGAACTGCTGAAGGGCAAGATTGAAAACAGAAAAGTTTGATGTTTCGTGAAAACGCTGAAGGTCGGAACTGCTGGAAAACAGGAAAGTCACGAAACGAAAAACAGGAACCGGCAGGTGCCCCACAAACCCGTTTCTGCGCCTCGTGCCCCCGAGCTGCGCTGCCTCATCGCGCGGCGTCCCGATCCAGTGTCCTGTTTCCGTGTGATTAGCGAGGCCGCGTTCTCTCATCCGCCGCACGGCGAACCCAGATCTCCGATGCGAAGCAACGAGTAGCGTTTCTGTCAGGTGCGAACATCCTGTTTTTCTGCTCCTGATTTTGTGCGGAAACAGGTGCCCCGAGAGCTGTTGTCTTGCGTAGCGTTGTTGCTCTCGCAGAATTTAGACGGCGCTGCTCTTGAGTCCACTGCGGCGCAACGCACGCGTGTCCCATGCGAATCAGTCTTTTTCCCGGGTGGGTGTGAGGGGGATCGTCGCAATGGTGAGTATCACGTGGTCTCGTTTCCAGGACGACGCGCGCAAGCTGTTCTCGCTGGCGGGGACGGCGGAGGACGGCGAGCTGACGCCGGAGCTGGCGCACGTCATGAAGCGGCTGTGGCGGGACGCCGGCGTCCAGGAGTGCTTCCGGCGCAGCCGCGAGTACCAGCTCAACGACTCCGCTGAGTAGTGAGTATCTGTGTGCGTGTGCGTGTGTGCTTGGTGAGAGTATGTGCGTGCGTGTGGGCGAGTTTGAGTGAACGCGCAGGTGCGACGTGTGCGAAGCGACTCTGCACGAGCGGACGACAGGGAAGTGTTTCCCCAGTTGACACTGTCATGTTGAACGTCCCCTCACATTTGATTTCTTTCTTTCTTCAGGAAAAGGAATTGCATTGCCTCCGTTTCTCCCTTTTCCCCGTGTGTGTGGAACAAACAACTTAACTGAAGCGTTTGTACAATTTGCGAGAAGCACATTTTTGCTCGTCATTTTGTTGGTCGTTGTTACAATTTACACAAGGCCTCGAATAGGACTCTGGTAAACTTGATGGAATCAGGTCGTAAAACACGACAAACTCCCACGCAGCGGCAAATCTTGAGACCGGGTTGGAATGTTCTGAACAGTTCGTGTCTGCCCGATTGTCGTCACAGTTTTGTGTGTGTGTGTGTGTGTGTGTGTGTGTGTGTGTGTGTGTGTGTGCGTGCACCATTTCTGACGAAATTGGGAGGGGAGATGTTTGTCTTGAAAGAATTGTTGCATATTGTTGGTTGTTTCAGCCAGAGCACTGAAAATTAGCCAGCGAATCTTTGAAAATAACCAGGCTTCACCGTGTCAGCGAGATTCTGTTTTCCGAGAACCAAGTCTTCAGTGAATGAAATACGATTCTCAGCTATCTGAAGATCAGTGTTTCCACCGTGTAGTGAGTGGAGATTACGAAGTCCTCTCAGTTCCGAGTCGCTGGGTCCGCGTCGAGCGTAACGTTCCCGTGAGACGGACGCGGCGACTGTGACGAGACTGAGACCACAGCGACGCTCAGCACCTGGGCCCCACGCTGCAGGCTTTGCGTCCCCGTGTTTGCTGTGGGGCAGTGTGCGTCTTTGTTGACGCAGTACCCATAGGCGCGCGCGCTGTGAAGCAGCACATGACGCGCGTGGTATGAACCCGAATACAGGGCCCGAATACATGAAGTGTGCTGGGTGAATTCCGTTTGAACACGTGGCCGCATAACGTGTTGTTGGCGAGTGAGATGTGTCGACGAAAGGCCCAGGGTCTGACGTCTTGGACAGGCTGAAATTTTTTCCTTTGAATTGCACTCTCGTGTCTAAGAGTTCGATTTTCAGCTTTGCGAATGTGTAACGAATGGCGAGATCATGGCTATCTGTCTGCCTGCCGCACGTGTACGTTGAGTTTCCCACACGTCACCCCTCCCGCAAAATTGCTGCCGACACTGGCCATCACCCATCCCAAGCATTTTCCCTCTCGGTGTCTCCTCCCCCTTCCGTGCGCTCGCGCACATTCAGCACACACGAGCACACTTCACGTCGGACTCACACGTCTCACCCTCGCGTTTCTGCCGCAGCTACCTGAACGCGCTGGACCGCATCTCGCAGCCGAACTACGTGCCGACGGAGCAGGACGTGCTGCGCACGCGCGTCAAGACGACCGGCATCGTCGAGACGCACTTCACCTTCAAGGATCTGCACTTCAAGTACGTGAAACTGCGCCAGCAACCAGCTGATTCGGGTGATGCCGGTCGTTTCAGACGCGCAACGATGTAAATGCACGCGAACAGACGGAAGGAGACGAGAAGGGTCACTGTGTCAGCATTCAATCGTTTGACCTGTGTCGATCGTTTGAGTGCCTGATTGATTGAAGTGAATTGAATTGAATGATTGCTTGTTTCAGGATGTTTGACGTAGGCGGGCAGCGATCGGAGCGCAAGAAGTGGATCCACTGCTTCGAGGGCGTCACGGCCATCATCTTCATCGTGGCGATGAGCGAGTACGACCTCAGTCTGGCCGAGGACCAGGAGATGGTGAGTGGGCACAGTGTGGCACGGCAGTGCGTGCCGACTGTCTTCAGCGCCTGACTACTGGTTTTACAGCTTGGTCTGACACCATCGCAATGTTGGACTCGTGTGACCTCAGCCGTACCGAGGTCTTGGTGAGCAGACGGAAAGTGTCTGATGGCGATGTTGAAAAAGAAATCGCGGTTGAACGTCAGGTGCACACGGGTGCAACAAAAGCAGTCACTGCGCAGTTCTGTGCGCCGGTTCGTGAGTGCAAGATCCGTCAGCAAAACTCCTGGGGAACTGACATGGACGGTCGTCTTTCAGAACCGGATGATGGAGTCGATGAAGCTGTTCGACTCGATCTGCAACAACAAGTGGTTCACGGAGACGTCCATCATCCTCTTCCTCAACAAGAAGGACCTGTTCGAGGACAAGATCCGCAAGTCTCCGCTCTCCATCTGCTTCCCCGAGTACACGGGTACGTGCCTCTCTCTCCCTGATCCACCTCTCTGACGGAGACATGTACCGTGCGCAGCTTTCAGCCTCGTATCCGTCTCCTGTACCACTCGTCTTGTGTTCTCCCTGCCCAGGTATACAAGTACCTGTTGTCCTCTCCGAGTACACAGGTCGCTGAGTGCACAGATGGCACCCGTCAAGTCGTGTGGAAAGACCTAGCCCCCCCCCCTTCCGCCCTTCCCAAAAGCAGAACACAACTTCGCTCTGACACGTAAGCCAAATCCGTTGCGCATTTAGCCCATATGATATTCCAGGCGGGTGTCAACACTGATTGGTGTTCAATCCGATCAATTGTGAGTTATTCGTTCTGGGGTCGTTTCGCTGCAGGTCCGAACACGTACGAGGACGCGGCGGCCTACATCCAGGTGCAGTTCGAGAACCTCAACAAGCGCAAGGACACCAAAGAGATCTACTCGCACTTCACGTGCGCCACCGACACCAACAACGTGCAGTTCGTCTTCGACGCCGTGACGGACGTCATCATCAAAAACAACCTGAAGGACTGCGGGCTCTTCTAACACCCCGTGCGACTGACCTGGTGACTTCAAACTCTGCTGCTGTCATCGCATGCGCAGCCGCGCGCACACCTGGCCCCTCCACATAAACACGCAAGCACACACACCAGGGTCCAGGGCCAAATACGCACGCACTCACGCTCAAAAGAACATCTCATGACTGCAACTCCTCTTGCCAACCCAATCACATCTGTTGGAGGATCATCTCTCTTTCTCTTTCGGGGGGTCCTTTGGGTGCACTTTTCCAGCTGACTGAGGGTCATAATGCAGTTTTGTTTGACGTGGTTTTCTTTGTTTCCAGCGTGAAGAATGCGTGTGAACCTGTGTGATGGGAGGAGCCACTGCTGGGAACCGGTGACGGTGAAGATGAAGCAGCTACTTGAACGTTGTCGTGTCACCCTTCGAACGGAGCGTGAATGATGAGTCAGTTGACAGTGCATCGCTCCTTTCTGCCTGTATTGTGGGAGTGGGCCGGAGAGGTTCACAGCTGTCGGTGGGGTTTTCACCTTGGGCCTGCAGAAACAGAATCACCACCGAGACTCATTGCGCTATTTATCTGTCTCAGACCATTCGGTCGCAGCGACGCAGTGATTATCCAAGCTGTGCCCAAAACAACGTTCACACAGCGCGAAATGTTTTCTGCGGCCCCAGCGTGGAAACGTTGCAGTTCTTGAGACGGAATGATTTGAGGGGAACGGTGTTCAGTCAGATTTTCTCCACAGAGATAATTCCAGATCAGCTCAAAGTTTTTTCCTTGACGTCAACAAACATTCCGCCTTGAAAATCCATTTTCAGTTGTCAACCGCATTTCTGAAGTTTGAAAATCACATATCCTCATCGCGTTTGCTATCCGTTCTGCCACTGCTTCTAACTGGGTCAAGTTGCGACGGAAATGCATCACATTCAGTCGAATTTGAGTGTGTGTGGGCGTCTGCGTGTGACGGTGCTTGTGATATTTGAGCGAAAACTAACTCAAGGCATTGTCATTTTCCAGCGCGCGTCAATTTTTTGCTTGTGGACGTGAGGGAAGTGAAAGTTGTAAGGTGAAATGTGTTCTTGGCAGCTGAGACAAAATCCTGAGTACGCAATCATTTCTTGCTGCAAATCAACGAAAATTCCACAACGCGCTTGCCAACAGAATGACCATATTCCAAACTTGACTGCCAAAAGGAGCAGAGAGGACGTTTTTCGCTTTGATGCTTTTGATGAAACTTTACACGTTGTGTGCATGCATGACAGCGAGTTCAATTCAATGCTCCCTTGCGCGTAAAATTTTGTGGTGATCGTGAACGTTTTTGACACGTGATTTTCCAGTTTGTGTTTCGCGTCACGTGGTGTGTAGATGGTGTACATTGCTTGAGATACTAACGGTGTACATGTCACACCTATTTATTGATGCGCGCACCCGTCAGTGTTGGTTCTGTGGCTGTGGTTCCGGTCTCTGGCCTGTCGTGCGCCTGTGCTGGGCAGTACGCGCCATTTCTTGCGCCCCTGTGTGGAGGCGTGGAGTCGTTGTGGCGACGCGAGGCATTGATCGTCAAGCGTGAATCAGGCCTTTATTTTTTCGAGCGCTGCGCGAACCCCCCAAAACTGCTGTTGAAGCAACAAGTCAGCGTTGATAACGAAAACGCTGACCAACGGGTCTCGAGAATGCCGCGCCGCGATTGGTTGAGGTGACGTTGGTGACAACTGGTAATGCGCTTCGTTTTCGTTGCTGCTGAACGGACAACACAACCAGTTGAGCTGTGACAAAAAGCGGTCGCGCATCCGATGAGAATCGAACTTGAGAAATTGTACATGTGATACGTTTTGCAGCCTCGAGCGGTTTGTGAGCGATCAGATGCAGCACAAACTGTGTGAACAGGAATTTCGGGTGGTCTCGCTCGTTTTCTCTTGCGAGTTCAAAACGAAACTTGAGAGTCAGTGTTGGTAGTTGGGAGGAGAATGGCATGGTGTTTGCTGTGTCACGTGTTCGTCGCGTGGCGCGGAAGAGGCTCTGGAGTCAGGCTGTACAGATCGTTAATTTGAGGTGTTCAGATAATAAATCTTGTACCGTAATTTATACGCAAACAAGTCACTTTGTTGTTCGTTTCGGTCCGTTTAACACGGGATGTGTTGTGCGCTGCATCGCTGAACAAGTCAAAAAAAGGCAGCTTCGACAAAAAAGAAAAATTCCGACGTACACGTGACAGTTTCCCGCGTGCAGTTGTTTGTCGCTCGCACCACGGAAAAGACGCGTCTACCACGTTTGCCGGTCGCTTCCTGTAATGTATCTCAGCATGACGTTATCTCCCAGCAGATCTTATCTGTCCCTGGGCGTGAGTGAACCCTAACAGCGCGCAGTCAGTTGGTCGCAAAACAACAACCATCCAGCATGAACAGCGTGTGCGAAGCGGCCTGAGCAACGTAAAGTGCAATGCATCCAGGAAAAGCCGGGAGTTGTGGAAGTTGCAGCCGGCCGGTGTGAACCGGCCTCAGTGTGATAATTGGAAGAATGTGCTCAACATTTTGTCGTATTTTTCGAGATTTGCTTTGACAATCACTCCAAGCGAAACCAAACGATGCGTGACACAGCGGCCATTGATCCAGCGACAAAGGGAAAGAAGGGTTCGGCGCCACGCGTCGGCGGCCACCCTTCAGGCCACTCTGGCACTCACCCTTGAGACGACTGGCACCCACCCTTGTGGTCGGACTGATAACGCCTTGAACGCTGCACTGAACGAGCCAGTTTACCGTCGCGAAGTGTGTTTGTGTTCAGCTTCAGTGGACAAATCTGATTGACCGCGCACCTGGCGCACTCAAGAGTGAATCCAGGATTTCGTCATGAAACGGGACCCAGAGTGGGGAAGGGAAGGATCTCAACATCACCAACGATGCTTGTGCGCACAAGGTGGGGTCTTCGGAAGGGGGTGGTCCCCTTGGGGTCCCTTGTTGGAACCAATCCTGGTCGACCCGTCAACTTGTTTGGAGGACGCATCCAGTGTGACTCAGCACCACCTGAATCATGCACGAAGTCAATGCGAGACAGATCTATTATGTATACTCGTGACGACATGCGGAACCACGCGCTTGCGTCAGTAGATCTATAGTCATGCATGCAGTGCGTTTGACCTTTGCTTCGTTGCCAGGCAACAACGTTGGTGTTGACAGAGCCGTCTGTTTTTGTTGCATCCAGTTTCAGTGCGCTCGTTTTGAATAACAACGCAACTTCATGTCTGTGAGCATTGACGTGTTTTTTGTTGTTTTTGTTTTCACGGAAGTTGGGAATTTGTTTTGGCGCTTGCTGAGCCCGGGGCTGGACAACGCAGCGTTTTGACGCAGGAAAAGAGCGACCGACCATGAGCAACGGACGTCGTGTTTGTGAGTTGAATGGATCCGAGGGACGGGGGAGACTCTGAGGGGCGTTCCAACACTGAACATGCACAACAACGACGACGACCAACGGAAAAATGTTTTTCCTTGTTTTTGGAAAAACGAGACATGTCGCACTTTTTGCATCGAGTTTGATTGTGAGACACAATGGCACCGACCCGAATGAAACACGGTGTTTGGGGTAGGACGCACGCAAAACAATTTCGAGATGCTTGGACCGAATGCGTCGCGCGTTGTGCCTTTGTGCAAAAGAGCGGACCATTTTCAGCGGCGCGGCCCGCGGCGGACAGAGATAAAGCGGAGCCAGCTCGTGGCGCCCCCTCCGGCGGCCGGACGCTCCCGGAAGTCGCCGGCTACGCAGGCGCGAAACTCGACGAACGTGAGTGCGGCGTGTTTGGTATTTATCACATGATGTGCTCAATGCGTCGTGTGTTGCGTCACTGTAACACGGGAAAGTTGCCTCGTTTAGTCGACGCACAAGCAACTGGTTGATGCTTTGCGTTGCAGCGACCCCGGCACCACTACCGTCGGAAAGCGACGACTTCCAACCGAAAGAACCCGACCTCGACATCAAGGCGTGAGTCACGTGTTTTTGAGTTGAATGGGTGGAGTGAGGTGGGATCAGACAGGCAGGGTGGCGTGGAAGTGGGGTGGGACTGGTGTCGGAGTCAGTTGGGATAAAGCCATGGAGACCTCGAGAGCTGGTGGGTTTGCTGGTTTGTGTGTGATTTTGTGGGCGTTCGGTGAGGTGGAGTTCAAGGTGTGGTGCTTTTGGGGTGAAACTGCAGGTCAAAACAATGTAGTTCACGAAAAAGTGAGTGAGTGGTGAGTTGGAGTGGGGGTGAGTTGAGGGAGGAATGGGGTGAAGCAATTGGAGTCCTTTTGGGGATGGTATCCAGGTGGAATGTGACAGGGTGCGAAGCGTGAACGGCTGATGCTTGGCAGAACCAGAGATCATTGATTGATACCGTCTCCTCAGTCTGCTGACCATCACGCCGGAGGAGGCGCGGGATGCTCTGCTCAAGTGGGTCTCACAGCAGAGGATGACGGGAGCGAAGCCCGCGCGAGGCATGAAGATCACCAACGTCGTGTCCACCCTCGCGCACAATGTGAGTGCATGAGTGAGCGCACGTGAGAGTGTGCGGTGAGGGATGGCTGTGTGCGTGTGTGTGTGTGCGGGGTACCAGAGAGAGAGACAGAGAGACAAGAGTGGACGGAGTGAGTGAGTGAGTGAGTGAGTGAGTGAGTGAGTGAGTGAGCGAGCGAGTGTGCGAGTGAGTGAATAAGTGAATGAGTGAGCGAAGGGGAAAGAGAGATGGAGACAAAGTGAGAAGTAAAGAGAGAAAGAAAGAAACAAAGAGAGAGAGTGAGAGAGAGAGAGAGAGATTCTTGTCCAGCATGTGAAAAGCTGACAGCACCCGAAGGTCTTCCCAGGCGGTCCCCCACCCTAGTACTAGCCGGGCCCTGCGCCGCTTAACTTCGGAGGTCGGAAGAGATCCGGTGCATTCGACGCGGTATGGCCGTCAGCAACCTGGATTATGCCTTTTACACATTTGAGCGCCGAGGCCGCGGGCGGGCGGGCGCGCGTGAGTGAGTGAGTGAGTGAGTGAGTGAGTGAGTGAGTGAGTGAGTGAGTGAGTGAGTGAGTGAGTGAGTGAGTGAGAGAGTGAGTGAGTGAGTGGGTGGGTGAGTG
>JAAUXT010152161.1_pt1 | contig 14738 bp, 17 predicted proteins | sample 7278171 | NCBI WGS metagenome assembly JAAUXT01 (sample SAMN14350112, study PRJNA611818) | marine sediment metagenome | isolation source: surface marine sediment (1.8m) | place: French Polynesia: Moorea | collected 2018-08 | reverse complement strand
TGTCTGTCTGTCTGTCTGTCTGTCTGTCTGTCTGTGTGTCTGTCTGTCTGTCTGTCTGTCTGTCTGTGTGTCTGTCTGTCTGTCTGTCTGTCTGTCTGTCTGTCTGTCTGGCTGGCTGGCTGGCTGGCTGTCTCCAGTGTCTCTGACTCTGGCTCTGGCTCTATCTCCAGTTTCAGCTCTGTCTTCACACGCCTTGATTGTCGTTTCTTGCTCGATTTGTTTGTCAAAAATGTTTTGGAGCTCAATCTTTCAGAGTGATGAAGTGGTCTGTGCTTCGTTTTCGCGCACAACCTGAGATCTTGTGCGGTCTGTGGACGACAACGCTCACACTGCCTAACTGCCTTTGTGCTTGTCCTGTTGGGGTTTTGAAACCTTTCGTAAATACCGGCGTGGTAGGTTACACTTCTGATTTGAAAAACATCGTTCATCGCAGGTGGAAAGAGGACAACAGACAAAACTTGTAGCCAAAGAACACGAGAGTTCTTCACAGGAAGGATCTTTTGCAGAACCCAACGAAGATTTCGCTTTGATGTGCAGGATCTCTGTCTGCGTGTTGGAATTCTCATTATCTTGAATTTCCCTCTGCCGACCTTTTATGGGGATGCACCGCTGTCGGTGCTGCAGAAACCGAAGCTCTAACTGATTAAAAACTTCACTGTGATTGCATTTTGAGCAGGAATGACCAACATACAGGGACACTACGTCGAGACATGATAATCCGTCGTAGTCGCTTTCATCTTGGCGGACGACAGGGTCCAAATTGCCTTGAGAACAAAATCTTGTTGTCGCTGTTTGGATCCATTTGTCTTTTACATGGAGTTTTGCAAAATCAGTGCCAAATGTCCAGCTTTACAATTGATCACAGATGCGACACGTCACGAAACACTCATGACTTCACGTCACCAGAAAGTCCAGAGTCACTTCATCGTCATGTCTGTACACAAGTAGACCTACATGTTCGTGTTTCTGAAGTTCAAAACTCAGTTTTCCTGTGTGGAAGAAACTAACGGATCTGATGCTCTTAATCTCAAGGCGTGCTGCAATGTTATATGATCTTCGTTCTTATAATTGGAATCTTTTTGTTCTGGGAAGATGAAAGAACGATGGAAAAGAAAGTGGGCGAAGGCAAACGAACTTCTGCGCGAGTGATATGCCATATCTACGAGAACTTCTTTTGCATTTCGCAGTGACAAAAGAATCGCTCACTGAGTTGTTTTCAGATGGGTGGAATTTTCTTGAAACTGTTCTAGTTCCACATTGGCTGTAACATGTAAGACACACAAGGAGAAAGTGGCCGCGCCTGCCGACAAGAAACCAGTTAAAATGCAGATGTGGGCTTCCTTGGCTCAAGAGCGATGATTCTCGGACCTCAGCGTCAACCAACAAATCTGTCTCACCTTGATCCGTGTCTCATGGTGTTGCAGCCCAATAGGGTGTGTCGCTCTCAAGATGGCATTACAATCCCGCCTTGTGGGGGGGGGGTGTTTTTTTTGCCGATTTCAGAAAAACCTGCTGTGTCCTTCTGTCTGATTTCAACTAATTGCAAGTTGCAATCTAATTACACTGGATTACGCGTTCCAGCCGATCATTATCTCTGATTACAGATTCACGCCAGGTCCCCAAGGAAGCATTCAAACGCGCAGCTTTCAGTGGCACGCATGTGACTCCATCGGGACAGTGTCACAGTACCTGTTCTGGCAAATCGTGATACAGGTGCTGAGTCTCAACTGAAATTAAAGTCTTTCCCCGACACCAGTGCAAGGTCGATACAGTATTCAGCAGGGTACTCACTTGTGTGGTCGAGCCCCTTGAGCGGTGGACACGGTTGTCGGACCAGCGACCCCGCCCGCGCCGCCGGCCAACACAGGATCATGTCAAAGGTCCCATTGCAGTACAAACCTGAAAGAAGAAATAAAAAAATTTGGACCACTGAAAACTGGATTTCTTCCTCAGCGGATATGTGTGTCCCAATCTCCACTGCAAAAGTCATTTTCCAGCGATCTTTTTCTGCTCTGTCTGTCTGTCTGTCTGTCTGTCTGTCTGTCTGTCTGTCTGTCTGTCTGTCTCACTCACTCACTCACTCACTCACTCACTCACTCACTCACTCACCCTCTTGGAACGTGTGTGTGTTGTGTGTTGTGTGTGTGTGTGTCAATGTGTGCTGTGTGTGCACAAATAATGTTGATACGAGGACATTTCCGCACAAGTCGTCATGACACCCCCGTTTCGTGCGAGTCTTGTGGCTGTGCGTTCTGGAGCTGTGTGGCGCGATTTCGAATTCATCCCGCTCAACTCCAATGACACCTGCAGCTGACAAAGCCGCCCGCGTGTCTGGCAACAGTGGAAATGACTGTAAATACTCGGCTGTTTGTCTCTGTCGTTGGTTTTCGAAAAGGTGTTGAGTCATTTGTCGAGATCATGCAAGGGCCTCAGCCGCAAAAGGAAACATTTGCAAGGGAAAAACTCGCAACGCGTTCTTTTTCTCGTACACCTGTGCACGAAAAAAAAATCCTCCTTGTGCTGCGTCCATGGAGAAGATTGGTGGCGTGTCTCTGAACCCTTTCATTTGTAACACGTCGGGACAGACTGCAGTGCGATGTGGGTGAAAGGGAGACCAGGGGAGCGCGTAATGAGGCTTTGGGCACTCAGTGGAACCGTGTAATTTTGACAGGAATCATTCATCACACAAAGCTAACATGTTTTGCCGACTGTTTTGTTCTCTATCAGGCGAAGTGGTGTTTTGGACACAGAGCCTAACTCGGTTTGAATTTGTGCAGCTGCGAGGGGATGTGATTTGGGTTGCAGGAAACATTGCCGGTTCCATTGGCAAGGCGTTTCTTTGGGAAAACAACTTTTGTGTGATGTTTCTTCAATGGGTGATTGTGGAAAAAATTGTGAACTGGGCACCGACTTGGCCTGCAAAGCGCCGCGTGTGTTGAAGAGTGACAGATTGATTCTGCTGAGAACCATGACCCAGAATACTTCACCCAGGAAAAGTCTCACAGATGCCCAGGACCCAAACATCAGGATGACAAATTGAAACAAAACGTCTGCGAAATTTATGGGCCAGTATGCCGAGAGAGAAAGGTTTTCGTCTTTGATTTTTCGTCGCTTGTCGATCTTGGTTACAATAATTTCCAAACACAGGGGGATGTTCTTTCCTCGCCAATGAAGGAGTTCCTTTGTTACGTTTTGCAAGGCATCTGAAAAGACAGTACCGGTCAGGCCCAAATCTTCACGTCGGATCTCAAGAGAATCTGTTGAAACGTTACATCATCTTCAAGTTGTTGACTGGGTGACTCGTACCTGAGGGCACGCTTCTCTTGTGGCCACAACCGTTCATTGTGCGAGTTGATGCACCAACGCGGACGTCCTCAAGGCTTTAATTTGACCAAATTATCAAATTGCACCAACGCAAGTACAGGTACTCTACCTTCCCACAGTCATGAAGGACCACCAAGGCAGTCCTAGACTCTGTCAACAAAACAACACGTCCACGATGATATGTGTAAAAGCGTGTCAAACGGATATGAGGTCCGTCGTTCATCACTTTTGCGCAGCGCCGCGCGGGATACTCGGCGCATGTAAATGAAGAGCGGTGGGGATGAATTGCACCGCCTCCCACCAGGGCTGTTTTCTGCAGCACCAATTACCCATCATCCGCTGAGCTTCTCTGTTTAGCGCTCATCTCGGACAGGTTATTGCGAACGAGTCAGAGTTTCATCATGCATCTTGCACAGACAAGAGCGAGCAAATTGAAATTGGCAGCAAGTTTTCCAAAACGAATCACGACCTGTGCATCAGCTGCGTTGTCAGCGAGCGAATCTAGGGAGTCAGGGATCTTCAAGTTTCATCCCCATGCAGAGAGCTTCAGGTTCAATCCACAAATGGAGACTGACAAAAGAAAACCTCTATTTTTGTGAAATCACCTCAGACGAGGAGATAAGAACTGTTTCACAATTGTCCCCTTTGCCTCTCAACAAAAACGGGATCGCTTCCGTGTTGCTAATATGTCGGAATTATGGGATAATTTTGAGATTCAATTGATTCTGGTCCCCGAGCAACACTTCGGTGAGTAGGAGGGTGATCCCACGCTTTCGCGAAGTGATCTTGTTCGTCTGCATCAGGCCTTGGGCAGATAGCTCAATGACATGCAATTGACAAGTGTGTTCTTGGATCACTAAACGCCGAACCGTTGTCAAAGCTTGCCTTGGGTGTCACACACGCTCTATCACACTCACCCATCTTCACCCACCGTCAGCTAACCTCACAGACCACCAACCATCCTCACCCACTCACCACCCACTCTCTCTCTCTCTCTCTCTCTCTCTCTCTCTCTCTCTCTCTCTCTCTCTCTCTCTCTCATCGTGAGGATGTGTGATGTGTGACCTTGGACTCAAATCCGGTTGGTTTGTTTATCGGTGATTTGAATTCGGCTTACCCATGCGGGTTGCTAAATTTGTTGAGCAAGTCCAATGGAAAAGCCAAATTCATCACCTGCCGGCGTCAAAAGTGAATTTTTGGTGCCCACATTTGACGTCAGGTTTTTGGCACAAATCTGGGGTTCAACAGTCTATTTGTTGTATCTTCAGTCCCAAAAAGTGCCAGAGGTATTGAAACAATAAAACAGATTATTTTCAGTTTTTCAGAACATAAAGGTCAAAATTTTTGGACACACATGTTTGTGTTTTGAAAGTGAGTAATATTTGTTTGTTCAAGAGTGTTTTTTTATTATTTCATTGTGGAGCTTTCAGGTAAAGCCAGTAAAAAATTTTGCTGGTTTTTATGTGGCTGAAATTGAAAGATGAGACAAAAAAGTCACACCCACTTGTTGCGCATAAATTTGGTGGTGGAGAGAAAAATTGTATGGGAAGAAAAGGGAATTGGTTGCAAACAATGCCATTGTACTGAAAATAATACTATTGCTTCTTTGGGGCAGGGGGTCAAAGTTAAACTGAAATTTTGCTGAAAAATTGTGTTTGGAATGTCACCTTTTTGCTCTTGTTTGGAATATTTAGTTTGTGGGTTATTCTGTGTCAACATGACAAAGCACATGGAGAAAATATTTTTTGTGTTTTCTTGCAAATTAGATGAGCCATTCCAGAGCTGTGGTAAGGATTGGGGGAAAAGGGAAACAAACTTTTGTCAATGGCTCAACTCGTTGCAGAGTCGATTGGGTGCCTTTGCGCATCAAAGCCGAAAGAGAAACCCGAATGAGCAACCCGAATTCCAGTCACTGTGAGGCCTGTTTTGGACATCGAGATCTGTCTGTTCAAGCTACTGACTGGACTGTGGTGTTTCGACCGCCCACATGGCAAATAACATCGCGACCGCAAAACCAGGAAACGGAATTCATCTGATGGAATTCTCGTGAGTGAAACTGCGTGAGCCTGACAGATGGCTGTTTTTCTGGTCATTGCCCCTCGATTCTGCTCATTATCCCGCGCTGGATTCATCAGCAGACAATCCGGAGCAGTTCTCGAGGCCAATAAAGAACAGGTGGATGGTTTCCGCGCAGAAGAAGAAGTCTGCACAGAGACAACCGTGTCACATACATTTTTTCAATTGCTTTCGTTTTCTCTCACAACGATCCTGTTTGTCTCCCTTGAAGACCGCAAGAGAGAGAGAAAAGTGGCTGACGAAGGAATCCAGACAGACGAGTGCATAACACCTGCAAGGCCTGGTCACATCACACAGGAAGCTGAGAAAGAATTTTGGGGAAAAAATATTGAATTCTTGAGACAGGGAATGTTTGCTGACAACAAGAAAAACACGTTGTCTTGCTCAGCGTCTCTTTACGAGACTTGCGTATCTCCTGTGGAAATACACGGCCGGCCAGTAAAGCATCCTTGTCGCTTCATTGTCACTGTCGGGTCAAAGACACCGCTCGGACTCCATGTTCACCGGGATCACCGTTGTGATCCCCTGCGTCGGTCGGCCTCACAACGTGTATTCATGCTCGTCGAACATTGACCGACAGGCCCTAAACAACAACCCGAGGGCTTTTCGCGTCAGATTTCTGGTGCAGAGGCCACTGTATTTGCATTTATGGGTCCCTGATTGTGTCTTGGTGGATGAGCTCCAGGAACAGTCACATGAGTCAGATCTGCACGGAGGTATGAAGCTAACTCGACCAAATTTGGCCAAATCTTCATGGGGGTTCTGCGTTGCTTTCCTGGTTCAAGACAGACAGATGGATACACATAGTGCCCCAATTTGTCTCCAGATGCGACGATCAGTGTTTGGTCCATACACATGAAAAACAACTCACGAAGAATAAATGAGGCTCAAGTTTGAAGCACCAGCAGCTGCATTCGGGAAACCCATGACCTTCCCATTGAGTTTTCTGATGGCAACATGAGAATGGAGATCGAGAAGGAATTTCCTGGCGCACAACCTGCTGATCACCAGCAGTTCCGCTTGTCTGAAAGGTCGTAAACAAAATTAATGTCGAGAAAGTCCAAAACGAAATAAGGGGAAAACGCTGGCGCAACTGTGTGTTTGCTGTGATCAGCACAAAACGTAAAATGGACATTCGCCTCGTACATTCAGGGTCAATCCGGTCCTTGTCGCAACGTGATGATCCGAACAGGATGGCGATGTCTTGAAAATGCTCCCGACCAACCAAGCTGAGGCATCCTAACTCCTGTTTCTTTGCAACTCCAAGAACCCGCAAACTACTTGATAACTTTGGTGTGGGAAGCACAAAGGCTTGTAACATCGCTCCAGGGAGAGGTATGGGCTTCACAAAGAGCAACAAAGAAACTGGTGTGACTTGAAGACAATCGACAATAGATCTGAGCTGCCGTGCTTGAAGAGTCTTTCGGTGCCGGTGTTGGCGTACAATTTGATCAGCTTTGAAAATGTGAACTGGGGTGACATTTTCTGAGATTCAACAGTGAAACATAATCTGGAATCACAACAACCAGAGACAAGTACAGGACAAAATGTCTTGTGCGTACGGCATTTAAAATTTCAAGAGTCTCGCAAACATACATTTGATGACTTCGTTTTCGAATGAGCGTCAAAGCTTTGTGATTCAGGGACGATTCTTGAATAAAAGGTTAAAAATTACACGACTTTCAGATTTTATTTTCAACCCCAGATCACCTTTTGATGTGGAAACGCCAACATCGGTATGACGTGGGAGGGAACATAAGTTTGGGCAATCCATAAAGTTTCTGAGGCCTGCACGTTTTGAGCCACGCGTCCACTGAAGATCTGATTGGGGTGGCTGGAACTGGCCATTGTGCTGAACAGACGTCCGGACTACCATTACATTCGAAACAAATCGAAGGCGTGCTGCAAGGCTTCGTATGGAACGACTGACATCGCCAGCACAGCCAGAGAAGCTGGACTGAGCAATTCTCGTTCAATCAGGAAATCGAGGACAGATCTGAATTGAAATGTCATTCTCACAGCGCCATGAAACAAAACACAATCAAGGAACCTGCTAGTTTCTTGAGCTCTGGCAGGATACCTGCTGGGCAAATTTGTGCGTTTGAATCTCCCTTTCAACCACTCTGGTCACAAAACGTCTCTTACGTGTGCTCGTATCGGTGTATAGAAACGGGTTCTCACTTAACAAACAGGGTTCCTGTTTAATCGCACAACTCTTGTCTCGGCCAAAGGTTTCAAAAAAGTCATTGTTGTGCGATTTTACAGGAACCATTTTTGTACAGTGTGAGTACGCTGTCTCTCTGTCCCAGCTCCTGTCTCCGTCTGCACGTTCCAAATTTCCCTTCTTGACAAATGACATTCATCCTTGTGAAATTTGCTTCGTTGAATTTCTCAAAAGACAACGTTCTCCAACGCCAGACGAAATATTCCTCGGCGTTTTGTTTGCAGACAGATATGTTTTCATTCTGTCTCGATCTCTGAAAAGAGTTGCCAAAGCCAAGCTCTTTTGTCAAGCATTTTCGTATTTTGCGAGAAAATCGTCACTTTTCCCAACCCACAACAATCGCAACGTTTGCTTTGTTGTGCATGGTTAGGCAAATGTGCTGGACGCTTCCCAAGTTGAAATCAGCACATTTGTTTTTTGGCAACACAACAGGTCCTCTCAGCTCTTGTCCCTCGTGGTTCCTTTCCAGCTTCGTAGCTTGAGTGGAGACGACGCGGGTTTGTCAGACGCAAATTGCGTTGAGACTGATTCAGCACTTCAGCTGCTTCATCCACGCGGTCATCACAGCGCGATGTTTTTCTCATTGTGCAGGACCAGTAAATACAATTCAAGGTTCACTGTCCCACCGCACGGTCAGTGCCATGTCTGAAGTTCACGAGAGTTTCATGAACTCCAACTAAAATTTCTCTCCAACAATGCATCACGCTGCCGACAATGGATGAAAACCCATTCATTGAGAAGCCGAGACTGCGCAGTGCGAAGCGTGCGTCACGACGGAAGTCGCGGATCCTGCCGCGTGAAGAAGACGAAGAGCTGCGGGCCCCGCTGAGCAGGTTTTCCAGACAGGTGATTCATTAGGCCGCATCGCCCGTCATCTCCATTCACAGAGACAAATCACGACGCAGTCGCAATGTTCATCAAACACCAACTCCTCCATCCATTCAGCGCAGGAATGTGCGACACGAGCACTGCGGGAACTATGAAGTCCCCAAGTCTCGCTCCTGCATGCATGCAGTGTGTACTGGCTTGTCATCAGCTGACAGGGGTTTACAACCTTGCTTCTCTGGTCAACTACACCACGGCTGTTACTTTGGACCCAGAGGTAATCATCGGAAATGCATCCAGACACACAAACTCATTGAATGGCAAAAGGAGAGGGAGTACAAAACACCTATTTGCAATCGCAGCGTCCCTTGACAGCACCAAAATGGCGAGGTGGTGAAAAAAGAAGTGTGTTGACATGCGTCGAACAGAAGGAACGAGGCGGGGGCGCCCGTACAAACGTGAGGAGCAAGTTATTCACGCACCAAGCTGTCACATTCTGCAAAGTGATTGTCCTGACTTGGTTCACAAACTCAACAAGGGAACAAAACAGTTATTTGAAGACCACTGTGAGCAGATGTATTCTTTCTTATCATCGACAGCCCCGATGTTCCTCCAACTCTGCACTCGTTTGACCAGGAGTTTCAGACATGGAACATTCTGCTTTTCTGCCGGTGAACCTTTCCCTGTTTCCGGTGGTCAGCCTCTTCTCTACTGAATTTCGTCTGTGATATTGAGATGCAAATGAACTGTCATTACTTTCTTGTGAATAAGTGTCTAATGGTTTTTTTAGCGAGTGATACATTTTGGAATCCGACTCGAGCAAAACTTTCAACTGAAGCTTTGATATCCTATTGATGATGCGAAGGACGAAAAGTGACAGAGAATTGAGAGTGAAATGTTTGCAGCGCCAGACTTACCGTCGGTGGGGAAGGCTCGCTCCGGCCCCAGCGTCTCCAGGCATTCCGCCAGGTCCATGTAGCGCCATTTCTCCAGCATCTGAGTGGCGCCTGCAGTCTGATTGTCCTGCGGAGTCTGCAACACAAACACGCCTGAGTCCCTTGTTCACATTTGGCTGACTAAATGCTTCCGAACAACAAATCAAGAACACATTTACGCAAGACCACCTGAATTTATTGGTTCCCTCCTGGAATTTCCCGCACTCTTGCTCGAGGATGGGATTCAAGGGCAACGCAAGGATTGTGATTTTCCATAATTTATGAGCACTGGAAGGTTGACCAGCCAAGCCCATTTTCAAACTCGTGTGAAACACCGTGCCTGTCCATTTTCTGCAAATGTTTCAGTTTGTTCCGTGTGTTGGGAAAACACACCTGCAAGCCAAGCCACAACAAGCTGAAACAATCCCGTCCAAAAAATCTTCTGATTCTCGGTGCCTGGGAGACACGAAAAGCACCCGCGTTCATGATTCGAAAATGTGCCCTCTCCTTGAGGAAAACTTGTTCGATCAAAGACAAATTTTCTCTGGTCCCCAGCAAGTCAAGGACTTGATGGGGGCTGAGACAGCAGGCTGAATCTCTTTGATTGGCCCAAATCACAACAAAACAGGCAGCGTGAACCAAGGTGAAGTGAGAAATTAATTGTCCCAGGGTCCCTCGAGTGCACCTCAAGTGCAGGAACTCTTCAGGTGGTTTGTGCTGCACAGTCTTTTGCTCCTGTTCCCCGTTTCTTTGAGCTACAGCTGTTTCTTTTGACAAGTTCGTTGGACGTGGGCATGCACAGAAGTCGGAAAGCACTTGCTTTGACTTTCAGACAGAATGATTTGTGCCCCATGTGTCTAAGTTGGATTCAAACCCTCTAGTCTGTGCATGTCCACCAGGACACTTGCTGGCCAGCTCTACAAAAACTCATGTATAACCACTGTTCATTTGAAAACCCATTCCTGTCACAAGAAGTAAACATGCGGTTTTGCACGCATGGCAATGGGCATTTGGATTTCCCGTTTCCACGCTGTCATTGGAAAAAAACAACAAAATTGCAGTTGGACGATCAAGCAAAGAACCTATGATTGGGGGATGGGGCAAAGAAAGTGAAAGGAAAGCCGTGTTCACGAAGGACAGGACAGGTAAAACAGTGTCACTCGAAGCACTTTTGAGCATAACGGGCTGTCCACACAGGTTCTGCCGCGACGACGGAACAAAATTTCGTACAGTGAACGATATGTTCCGTCACGGAACCTGTGTGGTGGAAATTGTTCCATCCCCCACAAGAACACATTTCGCGAAGTTCATGTTCCGTGACGGACAACTGCGACGGAACACCAGACGGAACCTGTGTGGACAAGGCGTAAGGTGTCGTTCCCCTCCCAGGGGAGCGTAACATGACACGTGAGCGAAATTTACTGTGTGGGTTGACACACAGAACATTGTCACTTGACGCACTTTGTTGCATTGAGCTTTTCTTGGTGCGTCGTGTTGAAAAATGAAAAGATTGGTCCACAAAAAAGAACCTTTGGTGCATCAAGATGTAAGTTTTTTCTGCTTTGGACACAAGTGGTGTCCAAATCTTGGTCTGACGGTCTGCGTATCCACACCCCAAATTGCTCCCCATGTGCACAGATTTCAGCTCCACACCAAGCCACGTTACGTTCTCCTGTGGGATTATCTTGGTATACCTGGATTTCGCGTTCGCTTTGCCTTGGAGGGGTACTCAGCGATTTGTCGATGTGTCTGGAAAATCTTCCAACAAACTGTTTCTTTTAAACACACGCAAGTCAACTTTGTTCGCATTCCATTTTTTTGTGATTGCACAAGTTTGACGTGTTCTGGGCCTGTCATCCCAAGATCAACATTTTGAGGAAACTTGTCCAAATGTCACATATCAGTAATGAATTCTGGACCCAAGAGAACAGTTTGGCAGCACAAACACCTCTCCGTGGAAACGGCGAGTCAAAGCGTCACAGAAGCTTCAATCAAATCTGCAGCACACAGCCAACAATTAATTCCGTGGCAGAGTGTGCACTCTCAGAACGTCGGTGTCTTCATCCTCACAGCGAGACTTGAGGCCTTTTCAAAAAGTTGTCGGTGTTTGGTGAAGATACAACAAGGTGCTCGGGGCATCGGGAGATTTGACGGTCGTTCGTCTGCGAGAAAGCCTGTGTGCACAGCTGTTCAAGAACAAGACGTCTTCATGAGGGACTTTCTCCTTGTGGCCCAATCGCCGCTTCAGAAAAGAAAGTGTTTCAAAATGAAGACGCGGTAAATTGAGGTGCAAATGACAAAGATTTTGGCCACTTTTCTTCTTGATCTCACACGTGTAAGATTTTCTGCACTCCTTGTTTTGCCAATGGCAACGAAATGCAACCTGAAAGTCAGGAAGTGTCACGTTCAGGTCACCAAAATTTAGGTTGTTTCTTCCCACACGAACAGCCATGCTGAAAATGCCATCCGAAAAGCTGCGAACGTGGAGCAATTCACACTGATATTTCCCCAGCGAAGCACAGTTGAGCAGGAACAGTTCCTGCTCGGGACAAACTTGCTTATACTCCTGTTCTTTTCACGAAGATTCGCAACACACAAAATGGCAAGTGAAAAATGTGACAGTTTCTTGCATTCAGTTTTTGAGATTTGGTCAGCAAACATTCTTTTTGGGTGGCACACAGTTCTCTTTTTCGGATTGTGTGCACCATATTTGAGAGAGTTCGCAGGAGCTGCGCGTGATGGGCGAATAAAATGAGGGTTTCCTTCGTCAACACTGAATGAAGAACGACTCCAGCGTGAGAATAAATCTCATTTACGTTGTTCCTTTGTTCCACAAAATGCATTGGATTCAATGGTACCAACCGTCATCAAATTTCTCACACGAGTGTGCTTGGAGCAGTGAGTCACAAAATCTCATCAGTTCAAATGTCAATTTCTTGATTCTGATTCATCAAATCAAAACAACGGAATTACGTGTGGATTTGACACCTCGTGCAGCACCATGACATGAGGACCTTTCGTTACCTAGCAGAATTATATTGACACCTGGGCGTGCCGCGAGACACAGAAATAGATATTTCAAATCTCGCAGTGAGGTGCGTGAAACACCGCTGTTGTTTGAAGCTGAAAGACATGCATTTGTTCGAGTCGTTTGTGCTTGTCAAACCTGAGGTTGAGTTGCAGGCACAGCTGCTTGTATTAAAATGTGAAGAAGGAAACAATTCTCGATTTGAGTGTTTGTGGATATCAAACAGTTTCTCTTGTGGGTTTCTAAATTTTCTGGAAGTGTCCACCTGACAAGAAAACAGTCCTCATATGAGGACACAAAAGAGACTGCGTGAGACAGTTAAGATGGCCCAAGCATCAGTGTGAATGAGTCCCACAGGACTAGGTCAGGGATAAGGTGCAAGACTTCACCCTGGGCAACCACTTGAAACACTCCCATGGAGTCAAAACAAGAGACAATCACAGACGTTGAAGTGTTCCAGCGAACATCAACAATCAGTGCACGAACCAACCAACTTTTAGACACGAAAAAGTTCAGTCCTTGAGCAAATTTATCTCTTGCACTCCAGTCAATTTGTCTCATTTCATGTGCAAACAACAGAGACACGCGCTCGCACATATTCTCGGCCACATGTTCTCGAATTCAATAATCCCACTTCACCAAGTAAAATGTTTTCTTTTGTCGTCCATTCAAAGCTTTCATGGACCACAAAATAAAGCCTTGTTTGTTGGGCCACCTGCACAGGTATCGCTTTCATCCACCAGTATAGGCAGGATGAAAAATTCTTTCAAAAAGTTCAAGATTTGTTGACCTATCACGCATGTTTTTGTCTCCTTCTGTGTCAGTCGGCTTCGAAAAAACTGAAAAGGTCAGCTGTTGTCAAAACATTCTGCTCTTGAAACACAGGATGCGTCTGCTTTCTCCTCAAAGTCAGTTTACTGTATTTACACAATGGTTCCAATTGATCAAGAACATGAATCCACGCACACGCACACGCACACGCACACGCACACGATACTTTGAAGCTCAAGCTTGTTTTCGGAATTGGGCACTCACAACTGCAAAAAGAGCCTGAAAAAGAAACGGCTGGGGTACCATCCCACGTTTTCTGCAAAAACACAATTTGAAGGTTTTACCTTCTTTGGCAAGAGTCTGCGACAGCAGCAGCAGAACTCAACACCAGATCCAAACCGGCTTTTTGGGTGTTTGGGGTCATTTTTTGCACCAATAACGCAGTGCATTCAGACCCCAGCAGAAGTTTCCACCAGCAGGAGTTTCGGCGTCTGAGGCCAACAGGTCGGGTAGTTTTGCATCACAGTGAAAAGTGAGTGCCAGCGACGGTTCTTGTCCCACGATTCTGATTTGTCCCTCTTTTGGAAAGAAACTCTAAATGGCCAAGATTTGTCTGATAATGCACCCGAGTGCTGAGACATTGTGACATCCATCGTGTGCCTTTTGCACGCCGATAACAGAAAGAGCCTTGAATAGTGCTCCATGCACAGGTGGATGACGAGCGTAGAAATCAAGCCCGGGTGGGAGACTGCATACAAACATGCCCAAGCCATTTGGCGATCTGCACAAGCTCACCTCACAGAAGAGCTCATATCAGCGCACTTGTACTTGCGGACAGCACATCGCCTCCATGGAAGGTAAAAATAGCTCCATGGAGCTCGCGGCGATTTGACGAAATTCTGATTTCCCTCACTCTGATTTTGCTCACTCTGATTTCCCTCACTCTGATTTCCCTCACTCTGATTTCATTCACTCTGATTTCATTCACTCTGATTTCCCTCACTCTGATTTCTCTCACTCTGATTTCTCTCACTCTGATTTTCCTCACTCTGATTTTGCTCACTCTGATTTTGGTTACTTTTTGTCAAAAATTCTTACTTTTATCACTCAACATTCAAAACTTGGGAACTCATTTGGTACACTAAATGGACAAATTCAACCAAATGGAACTTTTACAACAATATCTATACAACACCAAAATAATTGCCAAATATCCATTTTTAAATTTTTATGAATAAATGACTTTTCAACCCAAACTTTAGGCCTACCTGAAAACCATATAAAAATTTTAAAAAATCCAAAATCAAATGTTACCACTCAAACCCCCATACAAAAGAGTACATTTCATCAATATACTTCTATTAACAAATTTTTGTACTTTCTCAGATACAGAGCCATTTCTACATCTAAACCCTATATTTTCCACACTTCTAAATTTGACCTTTTTGACTTAAAGCACCCCAAAATTCAAAGTTCCTAAAATCCTTCCTGGCACACTATTCCCAACCTAAATTGAACTAAAAGAGCCCAAAAGATCCAACATTGATCCTTATTT
>JAAUXT010025189.1_pt1 | contig 14739 bp, 13 predicted proteins | sample 7278171 | NCBI WGS metagenome assembly JAAUXT01 (sample SAMN14350112, study PRJNA611818) | marine sediment metagenome | isolation source: surface marine sediment (1.8m) | place: French Polynesia: Moorea | collected 2018-08 | reverse complement strand
GCCAACGTATGCAGTGTGCCAATGTGTGCAGTGTGCCAACGTATGCAGTGTGCCAACGTATGCAGTGTGCCAACGTATGCAGTGTGCCAACGTGTGTAGTGTGCCAATGTATGCAGTGTGCCAACGTGTGCAGTGTGCCAACGTATGCAGTGTGCCAACGTATGCAGTGTGCCAACGTATGCAGTGTGCCAACGTGTGCAGTGTGCCAACGTATGCAGTGTGCCAACGTATGCAGTGTGCCAACGTGTGTAGTGTGCCAACGCATTTTCAATTGACGGTGTTGACACCTGATGAAAGTGAAAGGTTGCTACAGTGATTTGCTCCACATTGTTCCTCCCGGACATGGAAATTTACGAGAGAAAGAGGGAGTCGTTGTGCCTGGTATGGTGGCCTCAGGCTTCAGGTTGGGATCTGCTTCTTGTCGCAAATCAAAATTCTCGTCTTCCGAAAGACTCTTGGTGTGCGATTTGAGCCGCTACAGAACGTGAAAAGTGCAGGTGCCAGATTCTTGACGCCAGAGAAAGCTGCTCATCGCGACCGCTCCCTGGCTGTTTTGTTGTGTCTCTGAAAAACTTGTGACATTTCTTCGTGAAAACATTGTCAGATCACAGCCAAGACAGCAACAAGTGCCATGAGTGATTCAGATGACATCGGTTCTGAAAATACAATGAAATGGAAATGAAGTCAGGTTGATCTGGAACAACAACAATAATTTTTTTGGAATGAACAATCTATCCAAGCACAACATGGATGGAAGAATATTTTGGGTTTCAGGGACAAAGCGGAAGTGTTCACTGCACCGACAGTTTCTCGGACAATTCACCAGACATCAATTTGTAACCTCAACTTTTCCAACAGTCTGCAACTGCATCTTTGACCAAACATTGTGCCAGTTTGTGTCTTAGCCAATTGTACGAGATTGAAGAGTGTGTTTGAACTTGGAGCCGGTGTCTCCGAGGTTTCAAGGCGGACCACAACATGTGTTGTTTCCAAACGCAACGTATTCATCGTGAAATTGTCTTTGCTTAAATCTCAAGGAACGAAAGCTAATGGAGTATCACGTCAACCAGTTGTTTGAGAGGTATTCAGGTTTCTTTTGTTCTGTCAGCAAGTTGCAAACTCAATCCCGTGCGGTCTCAAGTGCCTCGCGATTTGACACGTCGATGAGACTTCTTTGATGAAGGTGAAAAGAGAACAAGGCGTTGACGAAAAATCACGCAGGAAATGTCTTTGTTTCGCTTTCGGCAGGTCCCCCGTTGTGAGAAGCAATCTCCTAATGGATGTCGACTTGGACAGGAAATCGTCTGCTTCCACAGCAGCGAAAGGCAGCCCTCGGCGACACGAGAATCAGGCAATTTGAGCACGCATGATGTTGTCTGAACTTTCCATGTTTTTGTCATGGAACTTCGCACAGTTCAAGAAAACAAATTGATCGTCAAACTGCAAGAACAAAAACGCTGCACAGAAACTGCCATTTTCACACAATCAACTTTCTTCGCCAGAAAACAAAACATTTTGGGAGGTGTTGTGTTCACATCTCCATTAATACGAGGGTTGTCTGGTAAGTTTCCTTCTTTTTGCGATGGGGAACGACACAGTCATCACAGAAGGATGAAACCTGGACTGTTTCTTATGGAAATGAAACACTTTATTTTGACACCAAGTTCACACAATTCCGATGGTTCAAAGTGGATCAAAATTGGATCTGGATCCTGGATTCTGATGCCTGTCGGCAGTCCTTTTCAGGCAGTCACTGTGCATTGGTTCACCACTGTTTTTCATCTGGATTCTCAGTGTTTCTTCTTTCTTTGGCCCTCAAAATAGTCTCCATTGGCATCAATGCACAGCTGGTACCAGGCCAGCAATCATCCCATGGCTCTCTGGAACTGTTCTTGAGGTGTTGCCCTCAGTGTTCTGACAACAGTTGTCTTCAAATCATCAAGGCTCTGGAATCGGTGGCCCCTGATCTGCTTCTTCAACATTGGGAACAGCCAGAAATCGCATGGAGCAAGGTCTGGGGAATACGGAGGATGGCTCAGGAGAGTCATCTTGACTCTGTGGAAATAATCCAGGGCCATGTTAGACACATGGGCAGGTGCATTGTCCTGGAGCAAGAGGAAGGACTGGTTGTTCCAGGTATCCTGGCATTTCCTCCTCATGGCTTCACGGAATTTTCGGAGGGTCTGAATGTAGATTTCACTTGTGACTGTGCCCTCATCTTTGAATTCTGTGTAAACAATTCCTTTGGAGTCAAAGAAGACTGTCAGCCTGGTCCTGGATTGTGATCTGGAGCGCCTGACTTTCACCGGTCTTGGGTCCTCTGGGGGTGTCCACTCCATGTCTGCCTGCTTGGTTCTTGGGTCATAACTGAAGATCCAACTTTCATCTGTGGTCACAATCCTGTCAATGAGACTCTCCTCCCCCCGGATCAGTTCCAAATTCCTCTCAGAAATTGTTTTCCTGAACTGTTTTTGATCATCAGATAGGAGGTGTGGAACCACCTTTGGTGCAAGCTTCTCCAAGTGCTTGTCAGTCTTCATGATTTTCCAAGCAGAATCCAGACTCATTGAACATTTCTGTGCCACCTGCCTGACAGTGACTCTCCTGTCTTCTTGGACCAAGTCCATGACCTCCTGGATCTGTCCAGGTGTTCGCACAGTTCTTGGTCGGCCAGATCTGTTTCCATCCGAGACACTGTGATCAGGGTTGTCCTTGAACCTTTGGCACCAAAGTCTCACCTGTGTGATTGAGAGAGCCCTTTGACCATAAGCCCGGCACAAGTTCTTGTGAATCTGCAGTGGTTTCCACCCCAATCTCACCCCCATTTTGATCCCTGATCTTTGCTCAATGCGAGACATGTGTTTGCTTCAAATTGTGCGCCCACTGTGTGTTTTCATCGCCAAACGTCACGACAGGGTCATCTTTGACACTGGCTTGATGCGTGGGAAAAAATCTGATGTGATGGAAATCACCACCAACTTGTAGGAAATGACCAGCAGATTCCATAGATACCAGAAACATCACTGTGCGATCAGCAGAACCATCGCAATATCCACAAGAAGGAAACTTGGCAGACAAACCTCGTACTGAAGAATTCACAAATGAAGCCCTTCCTAATTTTGCCCCAAAGGCACTGATGATTTTCACTTGTTTCTGTTGGTTGGGCCCCTTCCTAACCCCAGAAACTAAATCACAAACTGGTGCCACACTTTTGAGCTTTCAAGGATCGATTGTTGGCTGCGACTGATGTCAATCTACAACCCCGATCCTGCAAAAACTACAAGTGTTCTTGAATCACGCACACAAATCTCACGCATCATATTCCATGGCAGTTCTCAAATTCAAAGTTGCACACAAGTTTGCAACATCCATTTTGTGGAAATCTCACCGAGGAGCAGTGACAATATTTTTCATGACGTTGTAAATACTTGGGTGATGAGTTAATGGTTTACAACACCCCTTTTTGGACATTTTTCAATTTTTGTTGGAAAATTTTACCTGTACAACAGTACCTGTGCTCACAGTTTTATTCATCATGCAAGTTGGAGTGCAACTTTGGAAGAGAAAATCAAAGGTGTGTTTTTGTTGCTTTTGTTCTAGGTCTTCCCGCCAACGATTGAGCAGAGAAGACTTTGTGTTCAGGTATGAACCACAGCGAGGAGATAAGGGCCAGGCTCGAACAGGGTGAGAGCAGCTGGCTGCGGCACGCCATCCTCTACGTGCGGATGTGCTTTCTACCCATCATCTTGGCCGGAACTGTCACCAACGTCTTGTGTTTTGTGGTCCTGTCAAAAAAGGAAATGAAAATCTTGAGCACTTCAGTTTACTTGCTGGCACTTGCCTGCGCTGACTTGGGAGTGATGTATTTTGAACTATTCAGGGTTTGGTTTGAGTGGATGAACCTCGTGGATCCTGAAGTTTACTTCACAGATTTGTACTGTAAATTGGCGAATTTCAGCAATGGAGTCGTGCGAGACTTCTCCAATTGGCTGGTGGCTTTTTTGACATTAGAGCGTCTCATTATGGTGGTTTCTCCGTACAAGGCCAAAAGCTTCTGCACGGTAAAGAATGCCAGGATCGCCACAGTGACGCTGCTCGTCGCCATTTGTGTTCCCCACATTCACTGCATCGTCTTCAGCACGCCCACAAAACTGGTGTGGTGGGTTTGCTGGGAGGACGAAAACAACGCAGCTGCCTCCATCATCGCAGCTGCGGTGGAGTTCATCGTCGGATACAGCGTCGTGCTTGTTGTCTTCGTCCTCAATCTTATCCTGGCCTTCCTCGTGCACAACAAGAACTTCTCGTCTTCGCTCAACGTGAGGAGCGCGGGAGGTCGATTGGCTCAGGACCGCAGACTCACCCGTACCTTGGGTCTCATCGCCGTGGTCTTTCTGGTGTGCGAGACCCCGAGGATCATTCTGTCCTTCATGTGCAGATTCCTGGAGAGAACAAACGCCAGACGAATCATGCTCAACATATTCTACGCCATCTCCGGTGTGAATCACGCCAGTAATTTTTTCATCTACACGCTGTCGTCACCGAGGTTTCGTCTCCTCTTCTTCGAAACGATCAAAACCCAAAATACGGCGTGCAGCTGTTATTGCTGCAAGAGATCGTCTCGGGATGACACAACTGTCGACTTGTATGGAGCGTCAGATGAATAGTGGAAGGTTTTCTTTCCAGTGCCACGGAGCAGACAGACGTCGTGTTCTCCGAATGGGGACCAAGCAGTTTGTTGTGTGTTGAACCCTTTGTTGATGGTCGCGTAGCCGGCCATCTAGGTGCCGCTGTCGGCTTAAAAACCCTTAGCATTCATGTGTGCGTCTGTCCACACTTTGGAATGTAACCACCCCCCCTCCCCCACTAACCACCCCCTCCCCCACTAACCACCCCCTCCCCCACTAACCACCCCCTCCCCCTCCACTTCCGCGACCATCAGGGTTCCCGCCTCGGAACTTCTTGTTTCTTGTGTCGCGTTTGGACGGAGCCTCGTGGTGTTCGATGTGGCTCACGCACCATGCAAGTGGCCACAGACCACATCCACATACGACAAACGGACACCGCAAAAATTCCAAGGGAGCAAGTGCAAGAAAAGAAATTGGTTGAGGTGCCGACCTCCTTGTTTCATGCTTGAAATGTATTGCACCTGGGCATACGATTGGGAAGGGGTTTCAGGGGCAGGGGCCCCACCCCTGGATGATGAACCAGTGTCAGTGCCCCGAGTCCAAGACGATCGAACAGAAGCACCAGCTTTGTTCTTCAGGGGGAATCTTGACGGCCCCTTGGGCGCCCTGGGACTTCTTGTTGATTTGTCCCAGGCACAGGTCTACCACACCAAACAAACACGTTTGTCAAATCTAATTGATCTGCACCAAAACACACTGAAACTTTGCCATCGCAAACGGTCGTGGTAGTGTTTGCCGTTGCAAAAGGCCAACGAAACGACGCAAGGGACATCGGACGCCGCCTCGGCCCCGTCCATGGAAGCCCACATCACCCGGGGATTTCACAAAGGGAGGGGGGGGGGGTCAGACGTGAGTCCGTCTTTTCTACTGTTCTTGCTGCTGACATGAGGGTGAGTGTTTTTCTTTCATCCTCATCCTCGCCCACCCTCACACAAACGCACACACCCACACACACACACACACACACACACACACACACACACACACACACACACACACACCTATTGGGGACTTTAAACATGACGTTTGAAATTGAAAACGTCAACGTCAACATCGAATTCTTTTTTTTTTTGCATACTTTGATTTTTCCACATTTTGGAAGTGCTTCTGCCTTTGCAAAACATTTTTGAACAAAATTGACCAAAACCCAATTTTTTCTTGTTTTAAATTTTCTGTGTAAAGGGTTCCAAAGTCAATGCGGCGTTTGAAGTTTTGGCACCAAACGTTGCTGTTTAAACTCACTATTATACCTGTCATCACCAACCATCACCCATTCTGACACTCTCACCCATGGGCCTGCAGTGCATGTTAGCCATCCTCACTCAGCCTTGCCCACCCCTTGCCCCCTTGCCCATCATACTCAACCACATGTACGTATGGATGAATACGGACCAACAGTCAGGCATCCATAAGGAGCTGCAAAGACTTCTCGTTTGGGGCAAACAACAATTGTTGGTTCAATTCGTGATTTGTCCGTCCCCCAAGGACGCATTCATAAGTGTGACATGTATGACAATGGAATTTGCACCCATTCCTGGTGAAGTGCAAGAGCTGAGGGGAGGGGAGAATGGCCAGAGGATCAAACACAACTTGTCTACTTGATTTGTTTGTTTGGCTTGTGGGTTTGACGAGTGCACACCCTGCCCACGAGCGAAAACATCTGTCGCCATTGACGTCATGATTTGGCGGGAAACTGTGCGTGGCGGATTTGTGACGTCACTTTGCGTCACCACAAAAGGACGTTTCAAGCTGAAAAGGAACGTGAAGTGGATAAAATGTAAACAAATCTTCATCAAAAAGGAAAACCATTCAACTCATATTGTATCAGTGGACACAGCCAGCAGGATGATGGACAACCACGTCACGATTCAAAATTTAGCAGAAGGTCACGAATCTGACGAGGTGGACTGCAAACACGTTGATAATCAGTGAGTGTTGGTTCTTTTGTTGGCAAAATCAAAAATGTTGAACATGTCGACTTCGGATGACCTCTTCTGCAGGTCCAGACCAAAATCTGGATCTGTAGATGTGTGGTGTCTAGATCTAGGTGGAGTCTGTTCTGGCCTCCACTTTGGAGGACCACTTTGGAAGGGCGAACAGTCAAAACCATCAAAACCCGGTGTAGACTCTGACGTGCTCGGTTGGCTTGCGTCCCCGTTTGACACGTGTCAATGGGGCACGGCTGGTAGGCCCACGCCCATTGACATGGGCCGTGTTCGGATTAGCAGGGGCTAACCCCACAAATATTCCCCAGTTGTCCCAAGGGTCTACCAGCAAGCCTCCTTCCCCTTCCCTTGCCTCTTGTGCATGCTATGCCCAAATACTCTGGGGTATTTGTATGCACCTTTCAACCAATCAGGAATTTGTACATTAGTTGTGTGAAGTCCCTTTAGGGCAAGCACCATGTGGTAGTGCAGTATATGGCAAGGTGGATGAAATGTCCCCTGCCCCCCTGGCCTGGACCCCCCTGGCCTGGACCCCCCTCCCTGTGTGTATGTAGAAGACAAGGAGGACAAGGAAAAATCAACAACATTACTGGCAAGGGACTTTGCACTGCAGTTGCCTTGAGCACTGCTTCTTGTTATGTATTCCACCACAAGATGTCAGCATAATTTCCCCAACAAAAAGTTTATTTCACCTTCCACAGCCCCAAAACGAAGACTCCAAGTAAAACCTAGCATACTAGTTGGGTACAAGACATAATGAACATAATATTTTTTATTGACAAGAAAGGAATATGCAGGAGAAAATTTAAGTCAAAATCTTGAAGTGATAAGGAAAGGTCAAGGACAAAGAACATTTTTTCACAAGAGGGCAGCACAATTTTCCAACTTTAGACATGAAGAAAATCAGCTTGAAGCAAGCTTGCAAGAGTAAGATGTGAAAAATCTAAGGCCTCAAGTGGTCTTGTTTTTGAGTATTGTCAATTTTGGACAAGCACTCAAGGGCAATAGAAGAACTGCTTGAGGGAGGATGTGTGTGATAGTCTTGAACTTGAGCAATATGACCCAAAAGTAATTGAAATATGGAAGATAAGCTTGGTACATTACACACCAAGTATACCTTTGAAAGTTACAAGTTGAATTGTAATTTTTCAATGGGGCACGCCTGTCAACCGGGCACGCAACACCGGCCCTTCGTTGACCTCTAGATATCTAGATCTAGACTCTGGAGTCTTGACCTAGAATCAAGATCCAGATCTGTCTGTGAGAAAAGGAGTCCATGCCGACCTGGATCCAGACCTGCTACAGTCAAGACTCGACATCTGCAATGAGATCTTGACCTGCAGTGTTCACCGGGACTTGGCAGCGGTGTCGTTGGAAACAAATCTGGAAATCTGCATCTGGCCCAACAGCCGGACTCAAGTCCGGATCTGGCAGGGGGTGAGGGTGGGGCCTGTGCTTGCTCGTTCGGTGTCACGAATCGCTACAAAAAGCACATCAGATCTTGACAACTTTGTCCCAAAACCAAGACAAAATGACAACGAGCAAAACAACAAGATCTCTTTGATCAAGTTCTGGCTCTTTCCTGCTTGTGGTTGACCACACAAACTGAAACTTTCCAAACTCTTGTCCGTTGTCAAATCGAGGGGGGCCAAGCCCACCTTCCCCAGAAATATACCCGCCCACCCCTATTTTGCGCCACAGGTTTTTCAAGTGGGAGTTGGGTCCCTCTGCTGACAAGCCACCCTCCCCAAAAGAAATACCCTTCCTGTTTTTGAGTCACCAAGGGTCAGACCAAAGACCATGAAGTACCCTCCATATTGGCAGTTGAAAGCTTTCCCTGCAGGGTGAAACCAAGGCTTCTGCAATGTTTTTGCGCGCAGCCAAGATCTGGCGGGTCACTTCGTGTCAATGTGTGGCTGTTGATGAAGTCTTGAAATTATGAGAGCTCCTGGCAGGTGTTGGACACTTCGACAAGTTGCTGCTGCCACAAACAAATTTTGTTTGATCGATACGAGTGTTTCAGAGCTGGCGAGAGTGAAGCTGGAACCAGTGCGATTCACGAGGCGGAAAAGAGAGAAGTGATTCCAGAGAGCGACACGGAAAATTTGGCTTCCTGCTCAGAACAGCCTCTCCAACGTGTCTCCACCATAACAGACATCAAACCTCTGGAGAGAGTTTACTGTGAGTTGGGATCACGTGAGAGCGTTTCCCAGTCTTGCCGAAAACGGAAGAAAAACTACGCACTTCCCTTTGTTTGGCTGTCCCAATACTGAAGATGGTTCCGATGGAGAGGACTCAACCGATTCAGGTCGTGGCCGGGGGACAACCCCACAGCTATCTCGGCCGGAATGCAACCCTCTGAGGCTCCTAAAAGACACAGGACGGAAATAACTGGCGGCGTATGTCAGGGGTCTGAGGCCTGAACTTTATCTTCAAAATTTAACCTGCAAGCAAGAAGACAGCAAAATCTCAAAATTAAGGGTGTAAACAATTTTTGGACCCGGCAGGAAAGGATCAAGGGTTTGAACGTCGTGGAGTCTCAGGGTGCACGGTTCTATGTACGTGTGTGAGATCACAAATGCACACATTTTCGGAGTGGAAAGTTCGGGGGTCAAATAGACCAGGAGCCAAGCAGCCACCCACAGCATTTGAGAGCAAAGAATCAGAACAAAGAACAACCGTGTGTGGGTTGCAGAGCCAGGCACTCTAACAATAACAACTTGAGAACTTCTTGAAGCGAATATTCTTGAAGTTAGAAGGTGAAGTGCTCACTCTTTGGGTCTGTTGTTTGGTTAATTTTCTCCCTCCTTCCAGATACATTGCCGCGGAAGACGAGACCCATCATGAGGATGTTCAGCAGGAAGAGACCCAAGACGATGGCGGAGGTCGGGGTGCAGGTTGATGGCAGTGCGGGCACTTCCGAGCAGCAGCTCACCACCTTCCTGCACACGGTGTCGGAGCAGATCACCAGCATGCACGAGCTCTGTGCAAAACAAGACCGGTTCGGCACAGCATCATTTTGAAACACCTTCGTATTCTGCCACTCGTGAAGGTTCGCAATTCATTTGACCTCAAGTGCAGGAACGAAAACGTGGTACTTTTGCAGGCTGGAACAACTGAGTGGGAAGATATCAGATCTGTTGGATCTGAACAGAAGCATCAACAATTCTGTCGAATGCTCCACCAAACACTCGGACAACCTGATGGCGACCTACTTGGAAACGAAGAGTGAACTTGACAACTTGAAGGCCAAGTTGGAGGAGAGCTTCACTGACAACGGTGAGTTCATTCTTCAGGACCACGTCAGTCAATTTCCTTCAGCAGGCTCAGGCACAAAGGGACCATGTTATTCAACGTTACGTTGCTTCAAGTGCCATAAATTTCGATACATTCTCACTTCCTTCCAACTTTTGTAACAGCCGTTGTTCTCGTACGTGTCGGACGAATGTGGCCGCAGATGTTTTTTGTCGCACAACTTCTTTGTACAGCGACCGATTTTGAAACCTCCGGCAAGAGGCATGCCTGAGGATCAGCCAGCCCTCAAAGTTGTACCAGTGTCTCGCTCTTCAATACAGATGCGCTCACGAAACGACTGGAAGCTCAGGGCAAGGAACTGAAACTGATGATTCGAGAGCGAGATGAGTTCAGGGAGGAGTTGGAAACGTCCGTGTCCAGAGTGTGCGAGCTCGAACTCAGCACGTCATTCGCCAGGGAAAACGAAGGTGCACTATGAAACTGCGCTCTCACGGCTGTACCGGTCTCACTTGATTTCTTTTTTAATTCCTGCTTTGGAGAGAACTTACTCTGCCAATTGTAGATGCGGTGATGTCCATGGAAGACAAACTGAAAGACGCTGTAAAGAAGAGAGACAAGTACAAGGTACAGTTTGCTGAGCGTGTTGTGTTTATGGACAAGAAATGTACATCAGGCGCAGCAACAAAACTCAGCAGAAAAAATTTCGGTCGAAACTGCTGCTGTAGACAAGGTCAAAAAGGACTCTTGTTTCGGTTTTGGTCAGCAGATCTGTTTCTGCAATGGTATTCAGAGACTGTTTTCAATACTTGCAATTCATTAAGAAATTGGTACTTCCTGCCGTTTTTCACACTCACTCAACGATTTGTCTTGCAGAAGTTGTTTGTGAAGCTGAAGGTCAACTCCAGCCTTGTCCTGGACCAGTACATCCAGCAGCTGAACGCAGCGATTGGGCATAACAGACAGATTCTTGAAAGATCTATCAAAGGTGATCAAATTGCGCACGAGTCTGTGTGCTTCTTTTTGTTGCTTCGGACCACTCTCAAGACAGCCAGAGACCCCTCAGAAGCCTTGAAGAGATTCTTCCAAAATTATAATTTGACCTCAAGCCTCTGCTGCAGACCCCCCTGGGGGGTCCACACGCCAGTAACCAGTAGTTATTCTATTCAGGGCCTGGTTTGCAGTACGTCCAGGTCCCAGAGTTCCCAGAGTGCAGACGTGCAAATGTTCTCCTTTGGAAACACGTGGGTGCGCGGCTGATTCCTGTTTTGTTTCCAGGTGTTGGACCGAAGAATGTGTTGGATCAACTGAAGTTCATTGACAACGTCTACAACATCCAAGAGGAGAGAAATCGTCTTGTGGATCAGGTGTGTTTTGCGATGACGAAAACGACGACTCCGGAGCAACCCGCTTCTCAGTACGCCGTTTCTCAGAAGACGCACCTGCACGATTATCTCGAAATAGAGATTCCATTGAAATTAACCGTGAACCATGTTCGGAAAAACACACACCCTTTCCTTTGATGCTCTTTTCAATGCAGCAAGGTGTATCCCCAACACGGGTGGATGGCGTGTTGCGGTGCGACGGAAGTTGAAATTGACCTTCTTTCAGGTCGACCTGCTGGACACACAGTTGGTTGCCAACGATGTTCTCGTGGACGAGCTGCGAGAGCACATGGACAACCTGACACTGCTGCTGGAGGAGTACAAGAAGGCAAAACCGGAAACCCCCTCCAAACTAGCTCAGCAACTTCAAGCTCAGGTCGACAAATACGCGGAGACCATGAAGAACAAAGAACAGTATTTTGCTGAGAGTGAGTGTGATTGCTGCTGCTCATTCGGTCTCTGACCTGAGTCGGACAAAAACACCTCACTTCTGTGTGCTCGACATCTCTTTTGAAGGAAACAACAGGGAAGTCTTCATGAGGTGATGCGACGTTGGAACCTGTGACACCTCGGTCTTCTCAGACAAATGCCTCATATTTTGAGCGTTTTGGTTTGCTCACTCCAGAAAAGGCGTCGTTGAAGGAGCAGATGGTGAAAACGCGCGCGGCGCAGCTGCTGGACGCCCCGATTGTGGTGAAGCGCACGGCGAGTGACGAGACGGACGGCAGCGGCGCGGCGCGGGAGGCGGAGAGCCGCGAGAGCCACGAGGCGCAGGGCGAGGCCGACGTGCAAGGCGGGAATCCTTTTGTCCTGCACTCTGTCGTGAGAGCTGTGCACAGCCACGGCGACGCCGCCGACGTCAAGGGCATTGGTGAGCAACGCGATAAACCAAGCCCATCGTGCCGATAAATTTGCCGGGGAGAGCAGTTTCGTATTTTGTTCGACACAATGTGAGTCGCACTCAAGTGCATTCAAAAAAGTCAGTAGATCTACTTTGCGTTCTCTTTCAGGCAATCCAATGTCAGGAAAGCAAAAGAACTGTGCTGCCGGCATGCGTCAGTCGGGGACAAACGACTTGGTTGTGCCCGAAAACAAAGTGGAAGCGACTCAGAGCACTCCGGAATTCGCGCACAGAGGCAGCTTCGGAGACTCCGCCATTGCGACTGCGGGAGACGAGAAGAAAGTCAACTTCCCCGGAGTCTTGGACCGACACTTTTACAACTTCTTTTGATCTTTTCTTTTTGTTGCATTGAAAGGAGAATGTATTGCCAACTTGCGTGCACTGATCAACTCTTTTCTTCGAAAGAACAGAGCATTATTTTCTGTTCAAATCCTGCAGTTGTTACAGCTTTTGTGAAAGTTGTCTGATACTTTTTATACACTTGTTGGTTTTTAGAATGACGTGTTATATTTATCTTGTTGAGATGAAATGAAATGAAAATAAAAACATCTTTCAGAGTGAGCAATACTTGGTGTCCTGAAATTGCGATGACTCACTGGCTGCTTGCTTCAAGAAACTTTCTGAACCCTGAGTGCCTGAGTTGTTGGTGATCTCGTTCACCTCAAACCGACCTGCATGTGCGCTTGGGAGAAGCTTCGAAAAAGTGAGTACAGTTGGGCCTGTTTTCTTGGGTGAGGCAGGGGGCCAGAACCAACCTGAAGCAAGGACGAAAACATGCATCTTGTTGGTCTCGTGGCAGCTGGGCAAGTGTGGTCTCATATTGAAAGCTGAAACCGAAAGATTTTCACTCGTATGTTCTTTCAATGTTTGATTTTCTTCGAAAATCGGACCTGTTCTTTTTCTGCACTTGTAAGATTCTGTCACTTGCGCAAACGCATCGGAAGCAAGAGCAACCAGCATCTCGAGCATGCCTGTTGTAAAGGTGATTTCCTCTGGATTGCACCACTTTGCAATGACAAGTTTACGTGATAATGTTGAGACCGAAACAGCCATAAGTGTCCCAGTGGTTGTGGTGAGCTGATTAAATCTCGAGAACCTCCAACCAATCAAATGAATTATCTGTCACTACTAATAGAAGACGTAAAGAGAAGAATTTTTACACTCCATTAAAGCTGTTAAGGTGAAGCTGTCATTTCCACAAGGCGCCACGGCAACAAATTTATTTCGGGCCACTTTATGAAAGTTGAAGGAGAAGATTAAGCCTGATGGAGGTTCTGAGTTTCTGTGGAGATTGCCAACGTAAGAGGAGATCAGTGTCCGTGGTACTTACATCAGCAGATCCTGACAATTTGTAATTGTGCTGTCGTTTGGTCTGTTTGCATCCAGACACTGAACTTATAAGGTCAAAATAATCTTTCGGAAACAAGATACGAGTATGTCACAGGAAAAATAGTGCAGTAAGCTTCAAACAACTTGTTGGTCCTGAGCACTTGTCCTCAGGACGACGACCTGGGAAGTCATGATGTCTTAACTCGAAGCCGAGGGACACAACATCGTGCATCTTTGAAGAAAGCCCCCTCTAACTCGTCTAATTTGCAGGTCTAGCTCTTGTTCAACAAAATTAGTTTGTCACTCAGACACCTGAACCACTTTCTCGGCCACGCTGGACTTTTGTAAAAACGTGGACGAACGGTCCCTCACTCTGACAAACAGCGCTGACAAGTCTGTGATGCAGGACTCCATTCCGGCGAGAAGTGGAAATTGTCCACGGACATCGTTTGGTCACGAACACGTCATTGGTCTGGACACAATAGCTGGGCAATGAGTCACTCGGGTGTCAGATGTCCGAAAATTTAATCCGATGACGAACATAACCTGACACAAGACATATTATGGATGTGGCATCAATTTAATAAAACTGCCGAGCATTCATTGTCAGCAATGACTCAGAGTAGTCATTTCCTGAAGTTGCCCAAAGACACCCACGTGCGTAATTTTTTCGCAATCTCAGGCAATCAAAAATAATACAGTACGAGTGCCCAGTTTCAACCAACCACAGCAGACACTTGAGCCTTTCTGTTTGTTGCCAGCAAGCAGATCTTGTCGTGGCTTTGTTCACAAGGTGTGCGAGCTTGAGGCACCCAAAGTTGGTTTCTTGTGTTGTGCCACACGCCTGGTCAAGCAGTCCTGTGCCCTTCAATAGAGTGCGTGGGTGCATGTGGGCAAGAAATTCGGCTTTTATTCGTCAAGTTTTGGGAAAAGAAACATTTTCCTTTTTTCTGTTTGCTGCTGAAGCAAATTGCTAATTTCCAGGAGCATTGTTTCAACGAAATTCGGCATTTCGCTTTTGTTCAGGGCACGTGGATTCTGCAGCCAGTCTTGGTTTGCTTGAGAGAAGTTTCGCTTGTGGACACCACATTCCCTGAAGGTCACCAGCACGGCCGACGGCCGTTGCCATGGATGTTGTTATATATATTTACCATGACCACCCCCTAAGTACTGCCATGGCCTTCCATAGCCACAGCAACAGCCACAGCCAATCATATCATTCCCTAGATGGAGCCACTATC
>JAAUXT010013683.1_pt1 | contig 14741 bp, 8 predicted proteins | sample 7278171 | NCBI WGS metagenome assembly JAAUXT01 (sample SAMN14350112, study PRJNA611818) | marine sediment metagenome | isolation source: surface marine sediment (1.8m) | place: French Polynesia: Moorea | collected 2018-08 | reverse complement strand
AATCAGAGTGAGGGAAATCAGAGTGAGTGAAATCAGAGTGAGCAAAATTAGAGTGAGCAAAATCAGAGTGAGGGAAATCAGAGTGAGGGAAATCAGAGTGAGGGAAATCAGAGTGAGTGAAATCAGAGTGAGCAAAATTAGAGTGAGCAAAATCAGAGTGAGGGAAATCAGAGTGAGCAAAATCAGAGTGAGCAAAATCAGAGTGAGTGAAATCAGTGTGACTGAAACCAGAATTTCCTCAAATCACCGCGAGCTCCATGGAGCTATTTTTTGTGAAAAAGTCAGGCCGACCCAAGCGGGCGGTGGCCCCTGTGGCTCTGGATCCAGCGGACCATCCGGATTTAGTCATGTTTGTGCGATCGCTGGGAGGGCCTCACCCCGAACTTTGCTCTGTGTCACACGGGATGTGGCCGCGCCAAGACAGGGTATTCTGTCAACTTCACAAAGGGCGGTGAGATTGTTCTTCACGAAACATTGGTTCCTCTGCATTTTATCTGAATTTGTGGATAATAGTTCCAAGTGAAAGCTTTGGAGAGTGAAGATATTGTCGCGTGCAGCGAGAGTTGCACCTTGTTCCATCTGGCGCTCAAAATCACTGGGGCGCGATTTCTCCGTAAAACAGCAATCCGCAATTTGCTCCGCGAATTTCTTGCGGACAAAATCCTTCTGACAACAAAGTTGAGCCAGTGTACTGCAGTTGGAACAACTGAAAAACATTCAAAGAAAAGAAGGGAATCTGCAAAGGAACAAAGCACGACCAGCATTTTGTGAGTACTTGTTGATCTTCGCGAGTTTGTGTAGAATGTGATTTGGCGCCATTTGTGCTTCGACGGAGTCGCTCACACTTGGTAAAGGAGCCAAATGCAACGACGCCAAAAACACGTCTCACAAAGTGTTTCCAGACTCCAGATGAACTCTGTGAACTCACATCTGAGTGGATTCAGGTGAAAACGAACACATGTTGAAAGAACTCAAGCATTAGATCTGAGTGTCTGCGCAGATTTTCGAAATCAACGTTTTTCTGTTCTGTGAAAGGATCATTGGTGGGGTGGTGGTCTCGACGCTTGTCTCTCGCATGGCCGAGGCATAACAACCGTTCTTTGTGATGACAGGGTCAACAGTCTTCAGCTCTCACGACAACACGAAACATCAACAGCGTTTGGAGCCACTCCGAAATTTCGTGTGCAGGTGATCGGTGGAGAGAAATGCACTCAGTCGCACTTTGACAAACTCAAGATGCAGTCAGCTTTCCTGGACGCAGCCATGGAAATCGAGCAGGACCTGCAGGAAACTGAGATCGGGGAGCAAAACACGGACACCGGACAAGCTGCCGTCAGCAACGACACCGCAAGTCCTGCAGATAGCGAAGCGCCAGGAATGGGTGCAGTGGAGGCAACTCCAGCTGCAGGGGAGCGTACGAATCGAATAGAAAGCGCTGAAGAGCTTGAGGAAAATCCAGACGAGGCAAGGAAAGGCTGGCGTTCAGAACAGGAAGTCGCAGGGGAGATCTTGTCCGACGTGGAAGGGGGCAGACCAGTGGTAAACGGACAAGAAAGTGAAGAAACAACAGGTGATCAGCAGGTGGAAGGCAGAGAGGATTGTGGGACGGAATTGCAGAGCACGCCGGGATACTGCGAGACACCCCCACCAGACGCATCAGAGAAGACCAGAGATGCATCTGGGTCAGAAAGACCAGGAAACCAACTGGTGCAAGAGCTTCAGGTGAAGAAGGTGGCAGAACAGGACGACACCCTCGCCGCACACGAATTCACTGCGCTCAGATCAGAGAAACCTGACGCTCAAACACTGAGAGACGGTGAGACAGACTTGGAGAGTGTTGTTGGGCAGTGTGAGACGGAACAAACTCAGTCGGAGAGGCAAGTAGGGCCAAGCGTGATAGATCGGACCCACATTAATGAGAACGGTCCGATGGAAGTGGAGAGTCCTGCAGCAGACAATGAGACACCCGCTATGCCAGATCTGGGACAGACGGCCAGCGAAGACCCGAAGGGCGACAGGCTCGGAGTGGACTGGGCCACAATAGGAGTCACAGAGAGCGCAGAAGATGACGAGAGCAGGATGCGAGACGTGCAGTTCCTGTTGCGCATGTTCTGCGTGTCGCCTGCGAACCTGGAGCTCGCCGAGCAGACGCAGCGGTGGGAGCAGTCGGCCGGTCTGCACCCGGAGCACCAGGGCGACCCAGCCGTCCACTGGGACACACAGTATTACCTGCACAACGGAGACCAACCTCCAGTGCTGCAACCAAAGAAATTTCTGTTCCGTTGCAAGTACTGCGGACTGAGATTCACAGACACGGAAACTTACACTAGGCACTTGAACATTCACCTCGGGGCCAAGAAGCGTAGAATGAAAGCTGTAGCTATCAAAGCGAAGACCCCGCCTCAGTCTTCCGGCGAGTTGGTTCTGACGCTCAAGAAGTGCAAAGTGTGTGGCAAGGTGTTCAAGAATTACCTGAGTCTTGGAGGCCACATGAGAGGGCACAAGCTGCGGGGAGAATGGCAGGGAGACATCACGAAACACGCGCTCCTCCACACTCCCGTCAAAACAAGTGCAAACGGCACTTCAGTCAAAGAAGAGGATGACATTGTGAATGTCGAGTCCCTGGAGTCATTTACAAAGTCAAGTGTGACTGATGTGCCTGTGGATTTGGACGCATCAGAGCTGGGGGAGTTCGAGTGCAACTTGTGCGACAAAGTGTTCAAAACCCAAAGGTCGTTGTGGGGGCATCAGTCGGCTCACACCGGCAAAAGCGTCGAATCTGGTGAGGTTCACTGTCAAGTTTGTGGGAAAACATTCAAAGACCAGAAGGCTTTGTGGGGACACGAAGGCTTTCACAAAAGATCCAACAAGACGGCTGCAGGGGACGTTGGCAGCGGTGGCGTCAGTGATGCAGACAGCGCTTTGTCAGCAGAGTTGAAGTGTGAAATCTGCGGAAAAATATTCAAGGACAGATATGCTTTGGGTGGCCACCAAACAGCGCACAGATTGGAGAAGAAACTCACTGAGCCGACTGTGACTGAAACTGCGCCGAATGTGATCACTCACCCCTATGAGTGCGAAACTTGTGGCAAGAGATTCAAATCCAAATTGGGGATGACGGGCCATCAGTGGAAGCACAAAAGACTCGAATCGTCGGGAGAGCTTGAGTGTGGCATTTGTGGCAAAAAGTTCAAGGATCAGTTCAGCCTGTGGGGCCACCAGGCTGCGCACAAAAGAGCCGGCGCGACGCCAGTGGGGAAAGACCTGAGCGGAGAGATTCCCCAAGATCAGTCGTGGACCCCGGCTCAGATAACCACGCCCAAAACAAGCAAGACGTACGACTGTCAAATCTGTGGACTGCATTTCGAGAACTCTCACGTGTATGGCGGCCATCTGTCCAGACACCGAGCTGAAAGAAAGAGAAAACTGGAGGAGTCGCCGTTCGGCGATGACCTTCTGGACCAACCGGCTTGGGACGCAGAGAACCCGGGAGAGGATCCAGGTCAAGAAACGGGACAAGCCGAACAGGGTCCAGGTGAAGGGCACGATGCTTTGCAGACGAGCGGTGCAACTCCTGCGAAACAGTTTGTGTGCAACAAGTGCGGAAAAGTGTTCGAGAGTGGGTCCAAGTTGGGCGGACACAGGCGCGCGTGTCTTCACTTCGGTGAATCCCCAAGCACCAGCATCACTGAATCGACACCCGAACCCAGCGAACCAGTCACATCCGCGGATTTCACTGCGCTTGTGGACCTCAATGTGGACAAAAAGCTGCACACATGTGATGAATGTGGAGAAACGTTTAGCACGGGAAATGGGCTTGGTGGACACAAGAACAAGCACAAGGCGGAAAGACGTCGTCGGCTGCTGAAGGCGCTGGAGGCTCCGGCCGCGCCGCAGGACGACCCCCCGGACCCGCAGCCACACTCCGCCGCGGACGTCACTCAAGACGCCGACCAGACTGAGACACACGAGCCTCCCAAGCTGCACAACTGTGACGTCTGCGGGCGAGCGTTCAGCTCCCTCTCCGCTCTGGGAGGCCACAAAAGCAAGCACTTCTGGGAGAAAAGGCGCCTGGAAATCGAAAACTTGGAAGTACAAGCGGCACCTGCAGACCTGGAGACCCCAGAAGCCAACACAGAATCCATGGAAACAAAGACAAGCCAAGGCGTAACGAGTCCAGGTCATCGCGATTACGTCTGCAACAAATGTGGCAAGGTGTTCGACACTGGACCGAAGTTGGGTGGACACAGACGCAAGTGTCTGCACTTCCCGGAGTCCTCAGGCTTGCGCACTCCTGAAGCCACACCCGCACCCGGCGAACCCATCTCGTTCTCCGCATTGGATCAGAATGTGGACCAGACTGACACTGACAGTGCAAAGCCGCACAAGTGCGACGTCTGCGGAGAAACCTTCAGCAGCCCCCACGCCCTGGGAGGCCACAAAGGTAAACACAATTCGGAGAAACTGCGCGTGGCCCGAGAGGCGCCGCAGGGGCAACTGGATCCCACAGGCAAGGTGCACGAGTGTGACGAGTGTGGACAGAGATTCAGCACAGGCAACGGGTTGGGCGGACACAAGAACAAACACAAGGCGGAGAGACGTCGTCGCCTGATGCAAGAGACGATGCAGGTGGAGCTGGGGCAGCTGGAGTTCCTCCCGGTTGACCCCAAGTTCATCAAGACGGAACCTGTGGAGAATCTGGAGCATCTGGGTCAAGTTAGCAAACCAGAGTCAGAAGTGGAGCACAATTTGGGGCAGCTGGGCTTTGTTGAGCCACCGAAGACACCGGTGAAGCGGTACGAGTGTGACGTGTGTGGGAAGATTTTCACCGATGGACGGGCATTTGGAGGTCACCAGGGCAAACACAGAGCCGAGAAAAAGAGACTGTCAGCTGAGAGCTTGGAGCAAGAGAAGCTGGAGCCTAGTCTGGGTCCTGCGGAGCCTGTTGTCATCGAGCCGGAGCCGGGACAGCACGTGGAGACGGTTCATGACGTGGAACAGGGAAATCTAGAGCGTCATCTGGATCAAACACAATCAGAACACCAAATGGTGCACGACGACGCAGAGGTGGAAATAGTGACACCAACGAAGCTTTACAAGTGTGACTTGTGTGGGAAAACCTTTGGCAGTGGACGAGCATTCGGAGGTCACAAAAATGCCCATAAGGGAGAGAGGAACGTGCTCGCCGCAGCGCAGTCGCACTCAGAACTCGAGACTATCCCGGCCACAGCGACGCCGAAACACAAGCCGTACGACTGTGAATTCTGTGGCAAACAGTTTACGAGTCCGCAGGGGTACGGAGGGCACATGTACAAACACCGAGAAGAGAGGAGGAGGAGGAGCCTCGGTCTGGGAGCTGTGACTGAAGTGGCGGAGTCGAAGGACATGGTCGAACTGCACTGCGAAAAGTGTGGTGAGGCGTTTGGGAACGCGGAGGCCTTGACACGTCACACGCAAACTGACTGCGCGCGCCGAGGACAACCCCAACCTGAACACGAGATGAACCAAGTTGCCCCTGACCAGGACGACAAAGGTCAGCGTGAGGAGGGTCAGAACATCGGTGACCTTCCTGCACCGACACTCGAAGACGAAACTCAAAGTGTCCGAAACGCACGACCAGAAGGTGTACGAGTGTGACATCTGTGGACAAACATTCAACAGCCACAACGGACTGGGAGGCCACAAGAACAAACACAACGCGGAGAGACGCCAGTCTGGTTCACCCTCTGTCTCCGAAATCGGTTCCACTGCCACCGTTTAGTTGTGCGCTTGTTTCTTTGTGCAAGCTCAGCCTGAAGACACACAGGGGAGTTCACACTGGAGAGAAGCCGGTCAGGTGTGACGTGTGTGAGTGTCTGCTGTGCTCAGCGTGGAAGCACGAGGAGACACGAGCGATGACGTCACAGCTGTGGAAACCCGAGTCTGGAGTCGCCTTCTGAAGCCGTCGACACTGCCAAGTGTTCCTCTGTTTCAAACACATTTACACCGACAGGAGGCGGCCACTCAGAGCCCGTCACAACCGTGAAAGCCACTCGGCAGTTGGACGCGTGTGGTGCAGGATTCACCGGCGTTGTGTGCGGTATCATTGTTGAGCTGTGTTCACACTGGATATTCAAGGCTCGGAGTCACTGTGTGAGTCTATGGTCACCCGCCTCATTGTGCCAAGTCCCTTCAGAGCGAAGCACCATGTGGTGGTGCAGTGCATGGCAAGGTGGATGAAATGTCCCCACCAACCCCCCTGCCCCCACCAACCCCCCTTCCCACACTGGCGCAGTGGGCAAAGACTTTCCAGGACATAACGTGCAACGCTGAGCGGACCTCGCGCATTGGCACGTCATTCGTCAATGGGTTTGTCTGTGCTTGGAGTATTTCCAGCCCAACTCACTTGTGATGCAGATCAACACACCAGCCGCGTATGATGAAGGGTTTACAGCTGAAAATTTTGCCTTTGAATATGCATCAGCGCGTTGCCGTGCAGAAAACCTTCTGAGCTGACTGAGGTGTGGTGATGCGTTGTCAACGAGCGATTCTATTGGTTGTGATAAATGCTGTATGACTGGTACTGGATGTGTTTTGAACAAGTGGCCGGTGTAACATGGCCGAGCAACACCCCGTGCCCAGACAACACTTGTTGACTGGGCACAGGGCTCACCCATGTCCGAGCAACATAGTGTTGTCTGGGCACGGGTGAGCCCCATGCCCAGGCAACAAGTGTTGTTTGGGCATGGGTCTACCAGCCATGCCTGGACAACACTTGTTGGCCGGACACACCTGTTGCCTGGACACGCTACACCGGGTGGTACGTTCGGTTCGACGCACAACACCACGAGACGCGAGACGCCAGAAAACGCTGCGGTTGCGCTGCAGTAGGGCGTCAAGTCAAACCGGGCCGCACCAGACCCGTCAACAGGATCGGCTCTTTGCTGTGGTTTTGATGATCTCTGTAAAGTCAAGCTTTTTGTTCAGGTGACTGAGTTATTATGAATGCACGGGGCTTTCTTTGACCGATGTTCTCCTGGAACATTTTCAGGCAGCTCGTATAATAATATGGAGGGTTGACATAATTTTTGCGACACCAATTGAAATATTGACTTGTGGGCTAGATTGTTTGCCGGATATCTTTCTTCCAGACACAGTTTGTTTGAGATCCGCCTCACTATTGTTCAATGTGTTTATTAAGTCGACGAAAGCCCCACTGAGCATGACGCTGCCAGCGTGAAAGGGCTGGTGAGTAACCAAATGTTTGTTCAAAAAGAAAATTAGCTGCAGAAGTGCGGTTCAATTGTTTATTGGTGTTTGTGAATGTGATTTGGTGGACTCAAATAAGTCCGTATCTTTACGTTTGGTTTGTTCTGATTATTGTGTGCATGAAAAAGTGTTAGTTGTTTCTCCATGGCATGCACGACGCATCCGGTGAAAACTCTCGCCAAAAGATTTCATTGTTCCTTGCAGTTTACCTTTTCCAAGGGACTTCATCGAAATGATCAAGGGTAAATTCAATTCATTGTACAACGAAAACTTGTGCTGATTCAAAGGATATGTACGCAAAAAGATGTCACTTGGAAACGCAGAATGTACAGGGTAAACACCGTGGAGGGAATCCAGACCCTGGATCCCACCCTGGGATCCCACCCTGGTTCGCAATGTTCACTGATGTCGGTTCGTTTGAGCACGCCTGAGCACGAGTTCTTTTGCGCACCGAACGCACCAAAATGCATTTGTGGCCGGTAGCGAGAAGCACCGCGGTGCGTTCAGTGCGCAAATCGAACACGAGCGCTTCGACACTCAAGCAGCTGATGTTTTGGATGTTCGATTTGTACGCCGAACGGGGCGCGGAACTTTCGCGTCCACCGAACCAAAAATTATCATGCGTTTTTGCTTGCGCTCTTTTATTGAACCGAGTCTGCATGATGTGGACCGACGTTTTTTCTTCTTTTTGTTTTTGGTGCGAAAATGTGCATATTTTTCATGGAATAGACATCGTGTGTTGATACCATAGAACTGTGTGTTCGTGTCTTTCGTCCGTGCGCCAGTTAGAGCTCCACCAAGCGGAAACAATCGAAAACCTGACGTCACAAATTGGTGGCGTCTTTTTCCGCAAAGACGAAAGTGCATGTGCGTATACAATTGAACTTCAAATTGAAATGTTTTGTTTTGTTTGTTCTCGACAAGAACAAAAAAGAAACGAATCTCAGGAACATTGTGAGAAAAAGAATCAGAGAACAGTGCAAAGATCGCCATGATTTCTGCACACAACGAGACGTCCCAAGATTTTGTTGAAATGCTTGTGCTTGAACTTAGAGTGTTTTTCAAAAGGCTCCTGCACACCATCACACAAACGGGTGGAGTTTCACGCAGAAAAGGTCAAATCTCGCGCTTTGCTCCTTGAGACGCTGCACAACAGAGTTGCCAGGATCAGTGAGGTCGCGTGTTGACGGGCCGTAGGTATGGCTCCATGTAGGGCTGTGTGTACCCAGGGGAGTACGCTGACGAGTCCAGCTCGGTGGGAGCGTCGTAGGCCGGGTTGTCGTCCAGGGACGCGTAGCCTCCGCTGTCGCCCGCGTCGTCACGTGACTCGGCGATCTTGGCGCCGCTCAGCTCGAGGCGCGTCGGGGGCGGCGGCGGCGCCTGCCTACCGGCCGGGCCGCTCGAGTTGTTCCTGAAAGGCACGCCATCGTATGCGCAGGTCAGGAAGTCGCGTGGTCACTGAGAAGGAGCACACGGAGGGAACGTCAGGACAACACGTGTCGCTGTGGACTGGGTTGGCGGGGAAGGGACTGACCTCTTGAGGAGACGCTTTATGACCACGACGACCACGACGCCTGTAACGATGATGACGACAGCGAGAACGGCCACCCCGACTCCAACCGCAACACCCACGTCTGTTGAGCAGACAAGGTTAAGTTTCTGAGCCCTCGTATTCAGAAGCAAAAAAGCGCAGCAAGATGACAGAAAGCGCACGGTCGGACTCACTTGTGCCACCTGAAGTTGATGATTCATCGTCCGTGCTGTCCGGCCTTTCCGGACCCCCAGGTTTCTCGGAAGTCCCGTCTGAACCTGAAGGCGGGGCTGCAGTAGAAGTTGGAGCTCTACCGGACGTTGGGTCAGGGCTTGTACCTGGGACTGAGCAAAATGAGCGTTCACTTTGTTCCGTCTCAGCACTGAAACGCCAGTTTTGCCTGCGATGCGCAGTGAGATCAAAGGAACCTCAAATACCGGTACCATCAACAAAAATTCGAAATTGTTCACACAATGCGAACTCCAAAATGAGAAGAACTTCTCCACATCTGTTGCTGATGAGACATAACACAGCTCAATCTGAAGTCGTCTGTTTTCCTGTCTCGGCTCTACGCACCTTCACAAGCTCTTTTCTCTGTCCAGGTTCTGTCGCTGCGACACGTGATGGTGACCCTCCCGGCGCCTGCGCACTCGTACGTCACGTCGCTTCCGGTTGAGTAGGGTCCAGCTGGGCCTGCCCTTGTTCCGTGGGGAATTCCTCCAGGTTCCGGGCAAACACCTGTCGCACATACAAGGATGACTCCTTTGAGGTTGTTCGAGTGTTTATAGCGCGTGTTTGCACGAAGTGGAGAAAAGTTTTGGACACAAGGACCGACACCAACGTCAAGCCGCAATCCTGGAGGATCAGGGTCCACGCTGACCCGAAAAGAAATTTCATTCCCCTTTTGTTCACGTCACAAACAGCAGAACTCATACACACGTGTGAAGGTCAGTCTCAACCACTCACGTATCCTCCAGATAGAGGGACTTGTACCTTGTTGTCCACTGCAGGATAAAAGGTCCCAGTCTTCGCCGTCACATTCAGGTTTGTAGAAAGGGTACGCACTTGAGTAGCTGTACCACCCAATGGTTCCCTGCAGTTCCTCCAACTTTATCCAGCACATCGAATCACAGTTGTAAGGGGCGTCGGAAGAGTTCCTGGGATTGCTGAGGACCAGCTGGAGGGGTCTGGGGAGGTTGGTGAAGGGCTCTGGAGGGAGAGAGGCCAGCTTGTTTTGCATCAGCCACAGTCTGACCAGGGAAGACAATCCGTGAAAGGACTCAGTGTGCACCGCAGTCAGTTGGTTGGTGTCAAGACTCAGCTCCTGAAGTGAGGTCAATCTGTTGAAGGCTCTGGTTGAACACTAACAATCTGATTTTCATCCAGCCAAAGAATTGTCAAAGAATTTAGTCCAATGAAAGAATCTGCAGTCAAAACTTTGAGTTGATTTCGAGTGAGATACAATTTTTGAAGGTTCTGCAGGTGACCCCATTGCACAGGTTGTACAGCGGAGATCAAATTGTGGTTTAGGTACAGAGTCCGGAGAGAAATGAGGCCTCTCCAGGCCTCAGGTTCTATTCTGGAAATCTGATTGTGCGGAAGACACAGTTCTGTACAGTTCGGCAGGAGACTGAACGAATTGTCGGGTATCACTTTGATCTCATTGTCAGAGACATTCCATTTGGGGTAATATGACATCCCTTACAAAATCGCGTGTCCAATAAAAGTTGGCCTTGAAGACCATATCTTCCTCATCCTTGACCTGTGACCACAAAAGTTTTCCCTTTGGTGCGAAAGGCACACAATCAAAATGATGGATAGGGGTAATGGTGGAAAATTTCCTCATGAGCCATAGAATTTGATGTACAAAATATCTTGTGTAAGTACTAGGTACTTCAAATTTCTGTAACCGGGGGAGGCTTGGTGCCATTTCTGCCAGTTTGTGCACAGATAACCCTGGCAGATTGACCAATCTGAGCACCATTAGGGGGATTCCACCCTTGTCACGCCAATGAGCAACTGCTGAGTCCAGGTTCTTAAACCAGGAGACAGGACTGAACTCCCTTGTATCTCCCAATGTGAGAGAGGTCAAATGCTTTGCATGGATTAACAGCCATTTATATTGCATGTGACCAGTTCTGGATAGCACAACAGTGGTCAAGTTCACCATTCTCCGCAAAATGTCTGTAGCAATGGGGTTCATTGCAGGGCTAGCTGGGCCGTTCACACTATCATACCTGTCAATATCCTGGGGTTCTGGTTCTATCACCCAAAGTTTTGATTTCTGGTGAAGTTGAGAGGCTCTGAATGGTGATACGCTGCTTGTCCAAAATGAAGGTAACTTGACCTGGACCCAGGCCAAATCCTGAATTGTGGTGTGAAATGGGTAGATAATTAATGTCCCTGGATGTGGCCCCGCTCCTGTGCCTAGACCATCATATGATGGAATCATCCATGCTCTTTTGCAACGAAATGCTTCCTGACTTTCTCTTACTGGAGTTGGATTGGGTTGCTTCTTGGGAGGTCAAGACATAATTGGGAAGTTGGTTGTGGTAGAAGGGTTGGTTGTTGCAAAACTGAGCAATCCCAACAATTGGAGGAGGCAAGAAGCCAATTGCTGAATGGGGCTTGGCGCCTCTGTGTTTGATGATCCTGAAGTGGGGGTGTTTTCAGGCTTTTGGTCACCCATGATCCTGCAAAGAGAAATGATATTGATTGAAGAAGTCATGTTCTAGACCGCAGATGGGCCTACTGGTGGGGCAGAAGGCATGGTCACAGCAACATGCTCTCCTGTGTCCATTGGGGTGGGAGGTCTAGTGCAGATGGTATCATGACTTCTATCCGCAGGATTCATTTCTGCCATAGGGTATTCAGGATAGTCTTGGTCAAAGTCATCATCCAGATCATCCACTCTCGACCTGGACCTGGATCTGGACAAGGTGGCTGACTGAGCAGCTCGCAACTTTAACAGCCTGTTCCAAAGCCTCCTCTGTTTCTATCTCTGCTCCAGGATCTGTCCCTGGGACTGGGGTACCTTCTTCCATCACAATTGCGATCTTGTGAGAGGCTGCGATACCTATCATCTCTTCTGTCTGGTGTTCTCTCTCTGGGAAGTGGTTTCTTCTCAACCTGAGATGCCAAGGCTTTGGTAGTCTTGTCCAAAGCGTCTGCAATGGCACAGACTTGATCTTGGAGTGCCTTCATATCAGCCTTCAATTCTCCTTGGTCATGAATGTGCATGAAAGGTATGGCATTCACAGCTGTTGTAGCTGGAGGTTGCTGAGGCATGGGAGGTGCATAGACACATCTTGCATCTATTTCCTTGAGCTTGTCCAGCAGTTGACTGAAGGTGGTGTCAGCAGGTTCTGCAATCATGGGGTAAATATCATATAGGGCATACCTTCTCACCTTGTCAATCCGAGCAGCCTCTGTCTCTCCTGCATATTGAGCCACCTTCTTGACCTGTTCTGCAAATGCCAGGAAACTAGGGAAATGGTTTAGCACCAATTCATCCCATTCGCGTTTCCATTGTAGTGGCCTCTTTCCTCCTGGAGAGAATTCTGATTTCAGTGAAGCTATGAAATCATTCCAGGTCTGTACAGAGACAATGCCATCTCTCTTCCCCTCGTAATAGGTGAGAGGTTCACCTTGCAGCGCATTCCCCAACACCTCTTTGGCCCTTTGGATGTAGACCAACTTTTCTGCCTCTGTTTGCAGTCCCTGAACCAATGCAGAGTTTGGATTACACCTGCAGATGTTCAGGAATTCATTGAATGAATTCACCCAGTTCAAGACATTTAACTCTGATTTGCCATCAAATTGAGGAATGTCACGCCTTGAGATAGTGGCATTCCACTCAGCTGGTGCGGCAGGATTTTGTGGATTCATGCCTGGTTGTCTAGGTGGATCTTGTGGTCTACCTGGGGGTGAAACTGGTGGACTTCTGGGAGATCCAATCGGTGGGCTTCTGGCAGGGTCTCTTGGGGGAGTCTGTGGAGGACTTCTTGGTGGGAAGTACAATGGATTTCTAGGAGGATTGACCTCTCTTCCCAAGGGAAGTCTGGGGTTTGGTCGATATGGTGGATGTGGACTTACAGATGCTTTGTTTCCTGTCAGTGCAGGTGGAGGGTGTTTCCTGTTCTGGGCATCAATTAGTTTAATGACATTTTCTCTGTGAGGAGAGAAGTGTCTGCGCTGTGGAGGGGGTGGACTAGTTGGGCTTGTAGGAGTTTTCTTCTTAGTGGGTGCCCTATCTCTTTCTACACTACTTGGCCGCTTGTCTGGTGTGGTCTTTTGAGAGGTGCCTTCTGGGGTCAAGAGTCTTCTGTTCCCCTGATCCTTTCTGGACCGTGTCTTCCTTAAGTGGGTAAATGCAGAGGATAAGATGGTTCCACTAACTGTCTGTCATCCGGGGTATGTTCAAAGGAGGGGTTTCGGGGAGGAGGCCTAAACCCTTTTAATTCCTTGGTATCATCAGCTAAAGATAATCCACAAATTGCGCCTCGTAAGGTCTCTACTGGATCCTCTAAGGCATCTTCAAAAGACTCTGCTGCTGACAAAGTCCTGGCCGAAAGGAGTTCTACCTCTGAATCTGACTCTGGTAGAGATTGTTTCTCTGGAGCAAGGGGGAATTCTATGACAGGTAGTTTTGTCAACCTACTTTCCACCTGTGCCAAATTCTCTTTGTCCTTGGCTGAGAGATTATCTACAATCCTGTTCTGTGTAGGAGTATCTTTGAAATCACTCTCCCACACTTGAAGAAGTTTCTCTCCAATTACTTTACTCACCACAGGATTTTCAGAAGTTTTGACTTTCATAGGAAACCCTGATTTGATGTAGTCCTCCCGCTGCTTTGCATCTATCTCAGAGGCTGTATATTTATTTGAACATGTCATACATGACCTGAAGATGCCACTGAAATGCTCTATGAAGAATGGGTACATACCTTTCTCCTGGTTCATACCACACTATCTTCAATCTCTTCTCTATATCAATACCATCCCACTCTGCTGCAAGTCTATGACTGGGAAAGTATTGTTGAAAATGTGAGTCCCAATAAAAGTCAAACAAACCTTCATCTGTCAAAGGAATGACTCTCTTCTTGGGCAATGCGTAGTACTTGAACAGATACTTGTAGAGGGCATACAGTTGTGCTTTCTCTGGCTGTTCCTCTATCAATTTAACTACACGGTTTGTGTCCAAAACAAGATTGGTATGCTCATTGAGTTCCAAGTGGGATTTTCTGTCCCAATTGGTTCTTTAGATCTGCTTTCTTGTGAAATAATTGAAGGCTAGTTTCTGACTTCGAAGATCTTGCAAATCACCCCCGGAAATCACAGCCTGTGGTAGGCTGAAAGTGACTTGTTTCTTGCTCATATGGAGTGCTCATATTGAAAATCTGCATTGGTGTATGTTCAAATGATGGAGGAGCATATATGGTTCAGATGTGCCTTAGCTGTGCCTTGATCTGTCACAAATTAGTCATAGACAAAACCAGGACATCTCAAACACATACACATTGCATCTTGCGTTTTAACACTAGCCGGGCTCAAGCACTCAGACGGCAATTGTAAGGGTACCATCACTGGCTCCTATCGGAGCAATTTGGACTGGGTGTGACTTGGTGGCACTGGCTCCGTACAAAGCATCAGCACTTTTCGTGCTGTGTTGGCACAAGCTTGCATGGGAGCTGAGTGAATTTCACGTGGTTTCCGCTGGGGCAGGGTTTATTTTTCGGCGGGAGAACTTTTCTGGGTTACAATGTGCACACAGCAGTTTAGCACGGTGCACTAATTATTTGCATCTCCCCAACTGCAATTGAGGTGAACATCTCAAAGGGCGCATCCGTGTTGTTTGAGTAATTTCGGTAGCCTAATTCTGTTACAACTGCGACTGTCCTAAAGTCCTGTATATTTGTACAGTGTGCAACTGTCTCCCTTTCCTTTCGCACACTTTGTCCTTT
>JAAUXT010143384.1_pt1 | contig 14745 bp, 16 predicted proteins | sample 7278171 | NCBI WGS metagenome assembly JAAUXT01 (sample SAMN14350112, study PRJNA611818) | marine sediment metagenome | isolation source: surface marine sediment (1.8m) | place: French Polynesia: Moorea | collected 2018-08 | reverse complement strand
TCTCTCTCTCTCTCTCTCTCTCTCTCTCTCTCTCTCTCTCTCTCTCTCTCTCTCTCTCTCTCTCTCTCTCTCTCTCTCTCTCTCTCTCTCTCTCTCTCTCTCTCTCTGCATTATTTATGCCAATGGCACGGCACACATGCAAATAGCCCAGGAAGAAGCAAAAAGCATTCATAAGTATAATTTCAATTCAATTTCAGCTCTGGATGCCAAAGAGGCAACATATCTCTGTATATTCTTGTTGGTTGAGTCCACTTTGGTGCCAAATTCAAATTAGTCACCACTTATTATGAGCTAAGAAGCAGGGTGTAGGCGTTTACAGACCAAACAAACTGTGTGTGCAATTTCTTTCTTTTTGCCAATTCTTATGAGTGGACTCAACAGCATGGTCTGGCATCTTATTGACAAAAGGGCATAGCATTTCTGTGACAAATGTCCAGAAATGCATACTCATTTATAGAGGAAAACACAAATCAAACGATGTTAGAATGTCCAAGAATCTTGTTGTCTGGTCTGCTTCTCTGGCTTCAGTTGATATTTATCAACTTGAAGTATTCTTGCACCAACAAACATTCCAAACTAATTCAGGAGTATTACAAATCCTTGCACTTTGCCTTAAGACACAGTCACCCAAACACTTGGGAACAGCACAGTACCCCCATTCCTTGTAAGGATCCATAGTGTAGCACCAAGGTCCATCAGGCTTGTTGTCAGGGTTTCTACAGTAGTTCACTGGGAAGAAACATAACAAAAAGGTGAATAATGGGCCAATACAAGATCTATGTTTTTGTTTGTTTTCCTGAAATGTTTGAACACATGTCTGTCTTATGTTGTCTTCACCTCTCAGCCCAAATTCCATCATTTGTGTTGCATCATCATTTAAGTCAGTATCATGTGGTGAGTCCTGGTCCCATCTCTGACATTTTGCACCAGAGGCTGTTTCAGTGAATGAGGTTCCTCTGAACTCAGTTCCCCTCATAGTGTTCTTGCACTCTATGAATGAGGAAAAAAACAGCAAAAGGTTCCAAATTCACTTGGGGTGATCTGCTGGGAAAACAAGACATGGATGTTTCTTTCATGTTTCACATGTCCAAAGCAAACTATCACTGAGAAAGGGCTCCAGACCCACTTTGCTCTACACTGACCTACACACATGGGAACAGCACAGTACTCCCATCTCTTGTTGGGATCCATGGTGTAGCACCAAGGACCATCTGGCTCATTGTCAGGGTTTCTGCAGTAGTTCTCTGCAAGGGGAGATATTGCCAGTTGATGAGTACAAATCAGAAAATAACGGGTGCAATTCTTGGGTGAAAATTTGCCCTTGCATGGCATTTGATCCTGGCTTCTCTTTGCTTGTGAAGCCAAATGTGCTGGAGTTGAAATTTGAGTATCACCTTGAAGTCCAAGTTCTTCCATGTTGTAAGGTGGCTTTTTCAAATTTGTTCTGTGAGGTGTATCCAGGGCCCAGTGCTGGCAAGTTGTGCCAGACACAGTTTTGGTGAAGGAAGTCCCTCTAAATCCTGCACCTTTTACACTTTTCTTGCACTCTGTTGATAAATAGATCAACAATGAACCATGAAATTGGACTTTTACTCTCAAATCAACAACTTCAGAAAAAGGGGTTGCAGAAACAAGAATTGTTGCCTATTTTGGAAATGTTTTGACTTTGATAAGACTCTTATGAGTCAGGGATCCCTTAACTTACCAAAGCACCTGGGACAGCACAGTGTCCCCATCTTTTGTTGGGATCCACAGTAAAACACCACGGACCTTCAGCCTTGTTGTCAGGGTTTCTGCAGTAGTTTTCTGTGAGTCAGAAGGATAAACCGTGAACATTTATGGTAGGAACCTTTGTGTTTGAAATTTGAAACATAATGCATAGAAACTTCTGTTTGATTCTTTGATCAATAAACCTGAATAGAACTGACAAACCTTGCAGTCCAAGTTTCTGCATTTGGGATGGGTCATCATTGTAGGAATTGTTGTGTGGTGAGTCCTGGTCCCATCTCTGGCAGGTGAGGCCAGAAGCTGTTTTGATGAAGGAGGTGCCTCTGAACTCACTTCCAGTTGTTGTTGACTTGCATTCACCTAGGCAAAGAAAAAATTGTAAATGTGTGCGAGACAGTGACAAACTAGAAACTGTACTAACAAGAAGCAGTGCTCAAGGCAACTGCAGTGCGAAGTCCCTGGCGGCGTTGGTAATGTAGTCAATTCTTCCTTGTTCAACAATTCTTCCTTGTCCACCTTGTCTTCCACCAGTCCTGCTGTCCAAGGGGGGGTCCAGCCGGGGGGGAGTTTAGGTGGGAGGAGGGGGGTTGGGGGAGGGGGAGGGGGGGTTGGGGGCCAGGGGACATTTCCATCCACCTGCCATATACTGCACTACCACATGGTGCTTCACTCTGAAGGGACTTCGCACAACAACAATGATCACAAGGATCCCGAGCAGGGATTTCGTTTGAGAAGTCATGCATTTGGTCTGTGCAACAACAGAACAGTTGGGTTCGCACATAATTTTGTTGCCGGTTTGACATGTTGTCCAGCATTTGCCCATGAGGTCAACATCTATTGCCGGCCCAAGGAGCCGGGGAGGACTTTTTGACCTTCTATGAAAGGCATGACTTCTTCAACACAATTGCACACCTAACAGAAGATGGAAAAGTCTGAAAACAAACCATTGCACCTTCACCAAGTCAGTTTCCACCAACACACACCCATGCAGTATGTCGTTTGTGTCTCAAGTTATGGCAGCACAGTAAATTGCTACAATTGGCCTCACACCACTGTTTGAAACCTTTCACTGCAGAAAAGTGATGAGGTGACTCACCTGCACTCACTGCAGCCTGTTGAAGGCACATCACACAGACCAAGAAAGTTGTCACTGCCTTTTGCATCTTGCGAGTTCTGTGTTAGAAGAAACAATGCCAAGATGAAACATGATGTTTGTTCCAGGCTTTGGCTTTTTTCCAAGTACAGAAATTAGAATTTACAGCAAAAAAATATTCTCTTTGACCATAAAAGGATTCAGCCATCTGCCACACAACCTCTTGCTACTTCCTGGCTGAATTGTAAATTCGTTCCTGGGACAACAGAATCTGAGGTCCAGAACCAAACAACAAGGATTGAGCCCAGAACCTCATTGTCAGTATGTGGAAACAGTCAGTCAGTATGTGGAAAGAAACAGATGCAGCTGTGATCTCAACCAACTGCGAATAGATCCTTGATGCTGATCGGAGTTTGCAAACACCAAATGTTGACAGTGCATATATTTTTCTCCTTCACTGCTGTGGCAGAAATGCACGCATGGCACATGTGGTCAGAATGTTCACAGAATAGATGTAAACTAGATTGCAACGTTGTACATGTTTCTCACTTTGTTGAAAAAAATACCCAGCTTACATACCAAGTTGACGTATGGAACCCCCATGAACAATGTACTGAAATTGGTGTTTCACTGAAACCCTCCACTTTGAGAGATGTGCATTTTGGGTGAGGTCACACCCTGAGACTTCTCCATCCACTGTGTTTGTGTCACAGATCTATGTCACCATCACTTGGGTCACGAAGACGCAAATGTAACCTTCATGTTGTTTATTTCACAAAAGAAAGCTAGAAGTCACACAACAAGAAAGTGGAAGCAGATAAAAGACATTCAATTGCCTGATCAGCTCAGGACAATTTCTCCCATTCGGCCTGTCAAGTGCAGTGGGATCCCTGTCCTGGTGCTGAGTGCCTTACACAACAAAACATGAGAGGTGGAGTGAAGGTGTTCTGGAACTGAACAGATTCAGTTTTTGTCATCTGTCAAATGTTTCATGCCAGAGGAAGATGACTGGTTTCCTCCACTCGTTTGCCACAGCTGTAAAGAAGACAACAGAAATATTGCAAACAATTACGTTTTGCTTATGTATTGTCTGACTTCGTTTCATCAAAAAAAACTGTTGCTGAAGTCAACCAAAACAGTACTGGCCACGATTTGATCAGCCTCCTGTTCTCACCAGGTGCTCATGACTTTCCTCCAGTTGACAACACAAACTACAGTCAGCAGCAGAAAACAGGCAACAAAAGAACCAATGAACAGCTTCTGGAGTGGTTCATTGCACTTCTCTGTCTCAACTGCAAAACAACCAAATAAACAACTTGAAAGTGACATTTACAATGTAATATTGCCACCAAGTATTTATTCTGTGTTTTGCACCCAAAGACTGTTTAAATGTAGTGACTACACCCACCACCTTTGTGAGTTTTGTTACCTGAACACTGGGGAATGGCACAGTACTCCCATCTCTTGTTAGGATCCATGGTGTAGCACCAGGGGCCTTCTGTTTTGTTGTCAGGGTTTCTGCAGTAGTTCTCTGAAAGAAATAAAACACACTTGGTGGAAATAACTGTCAAAGATTCAAAAGTGGTACTTTGAGGGTTTGGTTGTTTGTTGCCTCACGATGCAATCCATGTTTCATCAAATTTGGGTGGTCATCATTCAGGTAGGTTTTGTGTGGTGCATCCTGGTCCCATCTTTGGCAACTTCTGCCAGATGCAGTTTGGATGAAAGTCGTTCCTCTGAACTCACTACCCTCCACAGTCTTCTTGCATTCTGAGAAACACATAGCAGAAAAAAAGCATTGACAACTTACATGTATTGTCATGGTGGTTGCAATTAAAAACATCTTGGAAAATGCAATTGTTACTCTTTTGCATTGGAACACTTACCAAAGCATTTAGGGACAGCGCAGTACTCCCATCTGGTGTTGGGATCCGTAGTGTAGCACCATGGACCTTCAAGCTCATCATCGGGGTTCCTACAGTAATTTTCTACAATGAAATGTGAAGTAAAATATTTAACACTGGGGAAATTCATACACATGCAGAGATTCTTTGTTGTGCACGTTGTTTTGGAAATGTGCTGGGATCAGTAACATCACTGCTGGAGAAAGAAACCAACCCTGGAGCCCAAGCTCTTGCATTCTGTTTGGATGATCGTTGAACTTATTTTTGTGGGGTGAGTCCTGGTCCCATCTCTGACAAGTGGCTCCAGAAGCTGTTGTTGTGAAGGATGTTCCCCTGAACTCTGCACCCTGTACAGTCTCCTTGCACTCTACATTGGATCCCCAAAATACATACATTTATAAGGATGAGGAAATTACTGTGAATAAAATTTCAACGAGTATAGTTTTTTCTGAAGTGGCTCTCGTTTAGAGTCTCCGATTTCTTTCCCTTATCCCTGGAGTTCATACAAAGTATGGAAATACCCAAGCACTTTGGAACACCACAGTATTCCCATTGCTTGTGGGGATCAACAGTGAAGCACCAGGGTCCATCAGGCTTGTTGTCAGGGTTTCTGCAGTAGTTCTCTGAAATAGTGGATGTGGTCACCAGATGAACACAACTGAAGGAAAGGGACACTTGACAATGAAGCTTCTTTGCTGTTCAAAATTGTTGCTACCCTCTGTACTGTGCATTTCAGCTTGCAAAAGGCACTGAGAAGAGGAATAAATATTTCTGAGAAACACTCTACCTTGCAGCCCAAGATCTATCAATTTTGTGGGGTCATCATTCAGGGGACTTTCATGAGGTGTGTCTTGGTCCCATCTCTGACATGTTGCACCAGAAGAGGTTTTGGTGAAGAAAGTTCCTCTGAACTCAGTACCCATCACAGTGTTCTTGCACTCTGCCAAAGACAAAAACAGAAGATTAACAGCAATATTGTTGGTGTCATTTTTGTGCAATGGGATTATGAAGACTGACTTTGTTGCGAAGGATGAAACATTTGCAGATACCCTGATCAAGAATTGACAAACAATTTCTATCAGTATTATTTCTTGTGAGATACTTGCCAAAGCATTCAGGAACAGCACAGTATTCCCATCTCTTGTTGGGATCCATGGTGTAGCACCAGGGACCATGAGGCTCTGGGTCTGGGTTTCTGCAGTAATTCTCTATTCACAACAAGTACAAGTTTCAAAGTGCAGAAAATATTAAAAGCAATTTTGTTGCCTCACCGCCCAAAAAGCATGGGCCTGTTGTATTGTCTGATATACATACAATGTATTTCTCCATAAAATGATAAAAATCAATGCATTTTACCTTGGAGCCCATGCTTCTGGATGGTGCCAAGGTCATCGTTCCAAAGGTTTCTGTGTGGAGTATCCTTGTTCCACGGCTGACAGGTTTTTCCAGTAACTGTCTTGCTGATGGAGGATCCCCTAAACTCGATGCCCAATACAGTCGTCTTGCATTCTGAAATGAACAAGCCTGTCTTCTGCAAGAAGCAAACTGGTCTTGCTGCCCTATCCTTCCTTTGATGAGATGCTTGATCACTCAGAAGCCCAAATTATTTGACAACCTGTGTATGTGCAGAAACTAAGTGCTGTTCAAATCAACCAATCAAATTGACAATTTGCCAACGCCCACCAATGTGAAAATGTGTGTTTACCCATGCATTTTGGCACAGCACAATACTCCCATCTGGTGTTGGGATCCATGGTGTAGCACCAGGGTCCTTCAAGCTGATCATCAGGGTTCCTGCAGTAGTTCTCTGGAATCGAAGAGACATCATTCATTGCAAACTAAAATTGATTTGTTTTGTTTCCAGTTTTCTTCCTCAGCCTGTGTCACACAATCGGCAACCGTACTATTGTCTCTTTCTCCTGACAGCTATTATTCTCAGTGCATATTGTTTTCTTGCAGAATTGAATGGCCTCCTACCTTGAAGTCCAAGTCCCAACATTTTTGAAGGATCATCATTCAATGTTGTGTTGTGTGGTGTGTCTTGGTCCCATCTTTGGCAGGTCCTTCCAGATACTGTTTTGGTGAAAGATGTTCCCCAAAACTCAGTTCCATGGGTGGTGGTCTTGCATTCAGCTTCAAACAAATACATTGAAATGTGCATCACCAGTTGCCACAACACATTTTGTTGTGATTGGGAGGAGGTTGTTTCTTCTTCTGCGGCAAGTTCTTTCGGTAGCTGCTGCCCGTATGAAAGCTCTCCCGTGCAGGTGATCAGGAGTAAGGTGTCTTACCTGCGTTCGTTGGTGCCAGCTGAAGGGTGGCCACGTACAAAAGAAGAATTACTGCTATTGGACGCATTTGTAGATTCCTGTGAAAGAGACAATTTTGCATCATGCCCCCAGAAAGAACTGACCCATATTCGTGGATCTCACCCCAACCCCAAAACAACAAGCAATGTGTCAAACCAATGCAAGGTGATGTTTGTTGTATTGTGTGTCGATCATTGCAGTCCAGTCAACAGTATTACTGAGGTGATCAAACTCTTTCGCTGCCCACTGAAGCATGACAGGGATGTGAAGTTTCAAAGATCAAGATGCAACGTGAGGCATGTGATATGTGGTCTGTCCTGATGGCACCAAAGCTTCAAGAATACCCTTTTTGGATGCTGATTGGACTGCAAAATGGAAACAGGAAACTCCCTACCTCACACAGGGAAACCTCACTATGCCCGTTTGAGACTTGTCATCTTGTCTTTTGTGGATGACTGAGTTGCAGCGGAGATGTTTGCGTCTGTAGTAAATGCATTTATGTGTTTGATTATTGATTTCAGTCCGCAGAACTACACACATCTGTTCACACAGTCAACCCTAGGATACCATCTGATTCTTCTCAAACACAGAGAACTCTACACTTGATGCCTGCTCTGATATGCATCTCACTGGAAATTTCTGCTGAAAGCAAACTGCGCACATGTTGCTCACAGAACAGAATTAAATGTGATGATTCGCCGACAAATTCGTGCCATCTCTGCAAGCTCTTGCACTCACAATGTTTTGTGATCTGGCAAAAGCCATGAATAGCACAGACAGCTACACACTTAATTTGATTGATTTCTTCCATGCATAAAATTATAAGTTTCTCCCCAGACATTGTCTTATAAAACAGAGATGGAACAACAAAGCTGTTTGCTGGGCTGTTCAGTGTATTGTGAGCTGCAACTCATTGACAATGACACTGAAAAATCTGTATGATTGTTGTATTTTTATGGTACTGAGCAAAGCTATCACACTCTACCATATTCAATTTTAACCAGTGGCAAACAACAGCAAGTTATATCATTTTATGACGAAGAAAATCCGGTGAAAAGTCACGGGAAACTAGATAAAATGAACAAACATAGCTGTGGTTTTCAGGTGATTTGAGGAGGTTGCGCTGTTAAAGGGAGCAAAATAAAAATGCAGAGACCGAAATTGGGTGACCAAAACAAATCCCCTGCAGGCAGCATCTACCAAGAGTATGTGTGCAGCAGTTTCATGGTGAACATAAATTTGCGTTTGGGATCTTTGGGATTATTTTTATAATTCGCCGGTGAGGAATTTGTCAACTTTGAATTTTTAGGTTTTCAGGGCAAAAAGTTTTAATTTTGGGGGTTGGTAAATTTTTGTGGGCAATATCTCAGAAAATATAAATGTTTCATGAAAGATGTATATTTTGATGAAAGAATTAAGTTGATAAGGTGTTGTACTGGTGTCACTGGCTTTTTTCATTTTGAAACATTTGTTTTTGGTTTTAGGTTGGGCCATGATTTGGGTACAAATTTGGGACTTTAGGAAAGTGTTCATAGACATTTGGCAAAGATTTTGGCAAGCTTTTCGTGCAACAGGAGATAAGTTTTGATGTACACATAAGTTGGGTGCAGTCTACGTGGTCACAATAACACCAAAAACTTTATCTGCTTGTTTCTGCTTTTGTCACGGTGTTTTAGTTGCAACGTTTCATTTGCTGTGTTTTGGTTCATGTGTTTCAGTTGCTTCGTTTGATCCCTGTGTTTTAGTGGCTTGCATGGTGGCTTGCATACTGGTTTCACAAGTTACCTGGAGCTCCATAGAGCTATTTTGTAAGAATTCAGCATCAAATTGAAATAGATTCTTCATGCTGACTGGAGTGTGCCAGCAGAATGTCATTTTGGCATCAGCTTTATTCTTTCACTGCCATGGAATGCACGAAGGACACATGAGGTCAGCATTTTTACAGAACAGATGCCAATGTCTCCAGAGCATGTCTCTCTTTTGTTGACAAAAAAAACTTGCCATACCAAGTTGAAATCATCTGGCCTCCAGGTTGAGAGATGTGGACTTTGGGTGAGCGCATACAATGAGACCACACTGTCCACTGCTAAAGCATCAAAATACAATCAATGATTTTGTGGGGCAACAAGACACAAGTAACCTTCACCCAAAATGTGTTGTTTATTTCACAAAGGAAAGCTGTGAGTCAAAGAACATGAAAGTAGAAGCAGATTCATAAGTGACATTAAATTGCAATGGTACATGAAGAAAACTTCTGGCCTTCTGCCTGCCACTGTGCCAGATATGTCCTGTTGTTCCGTGCCTCACACGCCAAAACATAACAGGCTGATGCCAATTGTTTTGCAATTTGACCAGATTCACTTTGTTGGTCAGTCAATTGTTCTTATGTGAGAGAAAGAGTACTTGTTTCCTCCACAGGTTTGCCACTGCTCAAACAGCAAATTTTGCAAACAATGGGGGGTTTGGTTTTCTTTTGTCTTCCATCGAAAAAATGGAAATCGACCAAAACACCAATGATCACTGACTGGTCAGCCGGTTGGATGTTCACCAGATCCTCATCAGTTTCCTCAGTTGGTAATACAAACTGCAGTCAGCAGCAGAAAGTACGAAGTAAATGAAGCAACAAACAACCCAGTGGTCCCTTGCATTTTTCTGTGTCCACTGCAAAACAACCAAATAATGTGTGACAATGACATTTTTAATGAGACATCATTGTTGACAAGCCTTTCTTTTGTGTTCTGTTTTCAGGTGACTAGACATTGCAAAATGGTTGAAGGTCGCTCAATTTTTAGCTGCTGGAAAGCGAGTGACTGATACAAATCACCTGCAGGCACCATGAATGCTTGTGAACACAATACCGATCAACATACTACATTTCGTACATCTTTTGCCAACCATTTGTACTTCCTGAGATTTTGCCCTGTTTGTGTGGTAAAGTTGAACTTTTCCCCTTCAAAAACCTAACAATTCAAACTTCCCAATTCCGCATTATGTGTGCCCTGAACAAAATTTTAAAAAAACCCAAAAAGCCAAGAAACAGGTGTCATTTCTTTCATTTTAGAAATTTATGAATGATTTTGCGGAGGGCCCTGTGTTTGGGTACAATATTCGGATTTTGGAACAAAGTTGATATGGACAACAAGCAAAAAAAAAATTGGTAAGAAGACTGAACACCTGTCTGTGAGTTTTGTTACCTGAGCACTCTGGAACATCACAATATTCCCATCTCATGTTGGGATCCATGGTGTAGCACCAGGGTCCATCAGGTTTGTTGTCAGGGTTTCTGCAGTAGTTCTCTGGAATGGTATTTGCACAAAGATGTTTGTCTTTGTGAAGAATCTGAGACCTACCTTGGAAGAACTTCAGTTGATTTAGGAATTGCTGTTTGCTTTGGTTCTTATTGCTGAAAGATTTTCACCTTGCAGTCCATGTTTCACCAAATTTGGGTGGTCATCATTGAGATTAGTTTTGTGGGGTGAGTCCTGCTCCCATCTTTGGCAACTTCTGCCAGAGGCTGTTTCCATGAAGGTGGTTCCTCTGAACTCACTCCCCTTCATAGTTTTCTTGCATTCTGAGAAACACAAATTTTTTGCAAGACATCAATCATAATATGCAGCATTTGTTGATCTGGGACAAATTTTCAACCTAAATTACTTGCTTGAGCTCACATCATTTGAAACACATGTGAGAAAAAGACTTTGTTACTCTGTCACATTGGAACACTTGCCAATGCATTTAGGAACAGCACAGTACTCCCATCGGGTGTTGGGATCCATGGTGTAGCACCAAGGACCTTCAAGTTCATCATCGGGGTTCCTGCAGTAGTTTTCTACAATGGTGTGTGAGAACCCCTTGGTATCTCATCACTGTGTGTGAATAATGGTTTGTGTTCATGCTTTGTTCTGGTTGAATGGCAAAGAGCTCTGTCTCTTGTTTGGTGTTTGTCTGTCTTCAGGTATATATGGAGAAAGACCCTTGCCTTGCAGTCCAAGTGCTTGCAGTCTTTTCGGATGATCATTGAACTTATTTTTGTGGGGTGAGTCCTGGTCCCATCTCTGACAAGTGGCTCCAGAAGCTGTTGTTGTAAAGGATGTTCCCCTGAACTCTGCACCCTGTACAGTCTCCTTGCACTCTACAAATTGTAGCCAGAAAACACATCGGCAGGATGAGGGAATCACCACAAAAAAATCTTGCTCAAATGGGCAACAAATATGCTTTTGTCTGAACTTTAGAAGCTTGTTTTGAAATTGTCTTTAATTCTGGAGGAACACTGCTCCTCCCAATAAAGAAGTTACCCAAGCACTTTGGAATATCACAGTACTCCCATCGCTTTTGGGGATCAATAGTAAAACACCAGGGACCATTAGTTTTGTTGTCAGGATTCCTGCAGTAGTTTTCTGAAACAGTGAACAAGCCAATCAGTCAAAGACAACCTTCTGAAAAGGATAACTGAACAGCATGTACAAAGGGTCCCAATTCAAATGTTTAATTTTTCACATGTGTTATTTCAGCTTGGAAGAGACACAAAGAGGAAAAATAGGAACAAAGCTGAGAAAAACACTTCACCTTGCAGTCCAAGCTCCAGCACTTTTGTGGGGTCATCGTTCAGCTGTGTATCATGAGGTGAGTCTTGGTCCCATCTCTGACATGTTGCACCAGAAGAGGTTTTGGTGAAGAAAGTTCCTCTGAAGTCAACACCTGAAATACTGTTCTTGCACTCTGTGAAAGACAAAGGAATAATAACAGTGAAATTATCAGTGTGAAGTTTGCACACTGAGAAAGCCTCCTTGTGCTGTAACTCGCCAGGACTGTCAACCACAATGGTTTTCTTGACAAGCTCAAGACTTTTGGTAAATCTGATTGAAAACTGTTACAATGTCCATCAGAACGTTACCAAAGCACTCAGGAACAGCACAGTATTCCCATCTCTTGTTGGAGTTCATAGTGTAGCACCAGGGACCCTGGGGCACTCCATCTGGGTTTCTGCAGTAGTTCTCTGTTCAACACAGATACAAAAATTCTTACAGCACATTTCATGCAGTTCTGTTGCCACGCAGCATTCTGATGAACATGGATATATTCCTGAGAGTTGAAGCAAAACCTACAGCTTTTTCATTTTGGCCAGGATTTTCAAATTTTATGAAGGTTTGCCCCAATCCAAAGTGCAAATTGGCAAATACTTCATGAGACAACAAATGTCACATAAATTCAGGCGTTGTGCAACATTTGGTAAAACGTTGGTGGAAATTCATCAAGTATTGAGGCCAGCAAGAACTGCTTGAAGTCAAGATGTTTTTTTGTCTTTTTTCTTCAGGCAATGAAAAAGAGTAGACTGTGCTGACTGTGACATTTGAGATATATCACTTTTCACTTATACAATTTTGAGATATCAATGATTTACCTTGCAGCCCATGCTTCAGGATGGTGTGAGGCTCATCATTGAAACCATGTTTGTGTGGGGTATCCTTATTCCATGGCTGGCAGGTTTTCCCAGAAACTGTTTTGCTGTAGGAGGATCCCCTGAATGCAATGCCCTTCACAGTCTTCTTACACTCTGCCAGAAACAAATTCCCTGCATTGGTGCTGTTCAAGTCAGAAAAGCAGTCAGACAACACCCACCAATGTCAGAATTTAATTACCCAAGCACTTGGGGACAGCACAGTATTCCCATCTCAACTTGGGGTCCATAGTGTAGCACCAAGGCCCACCTGGCATATTGTCTGGGTTTCTGCAGTAGTTTTCTGCAATGACAAAGCTGATCACACACAGCAATGGAAATTGCATGTGTGTGCAGCAACAAGTTTGTTGGTGACTTTCTGCTCACCAATGAAGTGCAAACATACTTCCAGGCAGAGCAAGTTCCTACCTTGCAGTCCAAGCTTCAACATCTTTGAATGGTCATCATTCAATGTTGTCTTGTGTGGTGAGTCATGGTCCCACCTCTGGCAGGCTCTTCCAGAAGCTGTTTTGGTGAAGGAGGTTCCCCAGAACTCAGTTCCATGGGTGGTGGTCTTGCAATCAGCTAGAAAATATATTTGAAATATAAATCAATGGTTTCCAATTTTCACAATGTTTTGAGTTTGTTTGTTCCAAAGAGGGAAAAATCCTCAGGTCAACAACAAAGACAACCTGTGTCAATTGGAGCCAGCTGAAGGGTGACCGTGCAGAGAAGAACTACCAGTGTTTGCAGCGTATCAAGAGATCTGCATGAGAACACAGCAATGGAAGAAACCTCTTGTTCTGCAGTTGGCACCATCCCACGGCAATCAAACAAGCGCTTACCAGCGTACGTGTGTCCAAACAACCCAACCCTCCACCCGTACAAATATGAAACTGGGCTGAGCCATTTGGTTCTCTGCTGTGATATGACCACAATTATCACATGGTTCAGGTATGTCACAGATTGTGGAAAACATTGGCACTTCTTGGTATTTGATTGGTCTGCAAAGCAGGAAGAGAGTGCTCCTTACCTCAGCCAGGGAAACCTTCCCATGTCAGTTGGATGCTTCATTTTTGGCGGAAGATTCTATACTGCAATTGGCTTGTTTTTGCCTGTAGTACTGCGTTTGATGTTGGTTTGATACCACAAGAGCCTTACACATCTGTTCAAACAGGCAGCCCTGGGATACCATCTTTTCACACTCAAACAAAGAGAACTCTACACCTGATGCCCGCTCTGATATGCAGCTTTCTTTAAATTTGTGCTGAAGGCAAACTGGCCAGAAACACCACAAATGTGATGGTTTTCAGAAAATTATTGTAAAATGTTGAAGACCTCCCAGCAATCTGGCCAAAGCCCATACCAACACAAGCAATTAATGAACACTAAGAACTTTTGGGGCTTTGCTTTATCTCCAGGTTTCTCCTCAGACCTTGCCGCGCTGGAGTGGTGCAGTTGTGAAGTACATGGCTCATTCCTGAAGACATTTCAACAGTTTGGATGGGTGTAGTATTCAAACACTGACGAGGGCTGTTGCCCAATCTGTACCAAATGGCAAAAAGAGGCAATTCTGAAGATTTTCCAGTGAAAATTTCTGCAAAACAAAGTCTGCAGAAACACGACGAAGACTTGATATAAATCATATGCAAATAGAATAATTTTTCACATGACAGAGCATGGAGCTTGTTCACCCACTGGAAGAACAGTCATCACTTGGCATCTTCAGTGCTGCCTGTAGCATCTTGAAGGGATGTCATTTTCTGCTTTCTGTTGAGAAATTTCTGCAAAGCCATGTTTGCTCAAAAGCAGATAAACTGTTTTTCTGCAGCTGCAAGAAACCACAGAAAAGGAGTGATGGGCCAAACAACACAGGCAACATCAACTGAACTTTGTTGATGTCAATTGTTGACAAAAGCCAAAAACGCATCTTGAGCAAATAGTGTTTCAAATCTAATTTCATGGACATTACTTTGCTGTGCTAACCAGACAATGTCTCTCGAGAAAAAAATAGCCCCATGGAGCTCATGGTGATTTGAGGAAATTCTGATTTCGCTCACTCTGATTTCCCTCACTCTGATTTCACTCACTCTGATTTCCCTCACTCTGATTTCACTCACTGATTTCCCTCACTCTGATTTCCCTCACTCTAATTTCCCTCACTCTTTTTTGTCAAAAATTCTTACTTTTTTCACTCAATATTCACAACTTGGGAACTCATTTGGTACACATGCAAATGGAATAAATTCAACCAAATGGAACTTTTACACACTG
>JAAUXT010131368.1_pt1 | contig 14747 bp, 15 predicted proteins | sample 7278171 | NCBI WGS metagenome assembly JAAUXT01 (sample SAMN14350112, study PRJNA611818) | marine sediment metagenome | isolation source: surface marine sediment (1.8m) | place: French Polynesia: Moorea | collected 2018-08 | reverse complement strand
TCGGGTCCATTGACCATTCCGGGGTTCGGTTGCGATCCCGGTACGCGCGCTTCGACGCCGAGAAAAAGTTTTCGCTGCCCAATCTGAAGATCGCCGATCCCAAGGCGTGTCAGTGTGGCGAGGTGCTCAAGGGGGTGATCAGGCCCTGGGAGTGTAAGGTATTCGGGCGCGCGTGCACGCCGGAAACCCCCCTGGGGGCACTGATGGTGTCCAGCGAGGGCGCCTGCGCGGCTTACTTCACCTACGGTGGCCCCAGAGCAGCGGCGCCCGGTGCTACCTCGGCGTCCGGTAACTGAGCCCGGGGTGACCGGATGAAAGGTTCGCCACCCCCGGGGTCTGAGCCCAAACCCACGCTTCGTCAGCGCGGCAAGCTGCGCGATACGCGCATCACCCTGTCCCACGGCGGTGGCGGCAAGGCCATGTGGGATCTCATCGATGACATCTTCGTGGCGAGTTTCGCTAACGCTAAGCTGGCACCGCTCGAAGATCAGGCGCGTATCGCTTTGCCGGATCTGAGCGCCGCCGGCGACCGGTTGGCCTTCACCACCGACTCCTACGTTGTCGATCCCCTGTTCTTTCCCGGCGGTGATATCGGCACTCTGGCGGTGAACGGTACCATCAACGATCTCGCCATGGGCGGTGCCCGGCCCCTGTATCTGAGCTGCGGCATGATTCTGGAAGAGGGGTTGGCGGTGGATATTCTCAGGCGAGTGGCGGAGTCCATGGCGGAGGCGGGGCTGGCAGCGGGTGTCAACGTTGTTACTGGTGATACCAAAGTAGTCCATCGGGGAGCCGCCGATAAACTGTTCATCAATACGGCCGGTCTCGGGGTCATCCCCCGGGGTGTCGATATCGGGGCCCACCGGGCCCGCCCGGGTGATGTCATTCTCATCAATGGCTCCATGGGCGAGCATGGGGCCGCGATCCTGGGGGCCCGGGGCGAACTGGCGCTGGAGTCGGACATTGTGAGCGATTGCCAACCCCTGCATGGTCTGGTGGAGGCCATGCTTGCCGCCTGTGCGGACATTCATTGCCTGCGGGATGCCACCCGCGGTGGCGTGGCGACGGTGGTCAATGAATTTGCCCAGAGCTCCGCTGTCTGCATGCGCCTTGTCGAGGCATCGCTACCCATTCGGGAAGACGTCAGAGGTGTCTGCGAGATCCTGGGTCTGGACCCCCTCTATCTGGCCAATGAGGGTAAATTGCTGGCCGTGGTGCCGAGGGAGGCTGCCGAGGCGGTGCTTGCCGCCATGCGCGCTCATCCGGCCGGCCGGCAGGCCGCGGTCATCGGCGAAGTAGCAGAAAAACCGGTGGGTATGGTGAGACTTGCTACCCGTTTTGGCGGTGAACGTATTGTCGATATGCTGGTGGGTGAACAGCTGCCGCGGATCTGTTAGCGCTGAATCTTTAGACTCCCAAAAGACTCCCAAACCTCTGAACTCCCGTTGATGGGTAAACGTCCCGATATGAAAACACTCGTTGGCTTGATAATGGGTTCCAAGTCCGATTGGAACACCCTGGAACACACCGCCGTGACCCTGGAGCGACTGGGCATACCCTTCGAAGCGCGGGTCGTCTCTGCCCACCGTACTCCCGATCTTTTGTTCCAGTATGCCGGCAGCGCGGATACCCGGGGGCTCGAGGTCATTATTGCCGGTGCCGGAGGCGCTGCCCATCTTCCCGGGATGGTGGCGGCCAAAACTTGTTTACCGGTCCTCGGGGTGCCGGTACAGTCCAGTGCTCTCAAGGGCATGGACTCCTTGCTATCCATCGTGCAGATGCCGGCCGGGATACCGGTCGGGACACTGGCCATTGGTCGCGCCGGGGCGGTGAACGCCGCCCTGCTCGCGGCCAGTATCCTGGGCAACAAGTATCCGCGGATTGGTGACGCCCTGCGGGCATTTCGCGACGAGCAGACGGCCCGGGTACTGAGCCAGCCTGACCCGAGGGTTGAGCCATGATCGTGGGTATTCTGGGCGGGGGTCAGCTGGCGCGTATGCTGGCCCTGGCGGCCTATCCCCTGGGGCTTCGCTGCCGCGTTCTGGATCCCTCCCGGGAAGCCTGTGCCGGTCAGGTGGCTGAGCTTATCCAGGGCGGCTACAATGATCCGGAACCGCTGACGCAGCTTGCTCGACAGGCGGAGTTGGTGACCTTCGATTTCGAGAATGTGCCGGTACGGGCCGCACGCTTTTTAGCCCAACAGGTACCGGTATATCCGCCACCAAGGGCCCTGGAGGTGGCCCAGGATCGTTTGCTGGAGAAGGGGTTGTTTCAGGAGCTTGGGATTCCGACGCCGAGGCATATGGCTGTGGACTCGTGGGCGCAACTACAAACGGCCGTAGCCCAAATAGGATTACCCGCGATGCTGAAAACCCGCCGTTTCGGCTATGACGGCAAGGGCCAGCAATTGCTGCGTGATGCGGGTGACGTCGCCCGTGCCTGGGAATTGCTCGGCGCCGTGCCGCTACTGTTGGAAGAACGGGTTGCCTTTGAACGGGAGGTATCCATGTTGGTGGCACGGGGCCGCGATGGCGAAATCGCCTTTTATCCCCTGGTGGAGAATCGCCATGAGGAGGGTATTCTGCGCCTCTCCCTGGCGCCCTGTGAGGTTACCCCATGGCAACGGCAGGCCCAGGATTATGCGGCTCGCGTTATTGACCGGTTGGATTACGTGGGTATCCTGGCCATCGAGTTCTTTGTGGTCGCGGGCCGTCTCCTGGGTAACGAAATGGCTCCCCGTGTCCATAACTCCGGTCACTGGAGTATCGAGGGGGCGGAGACCAGCCAATTCGAGAACCATTTGCGTGCCATCACCGGCCTGCCCCTGGGATCCACCAGGGCTGTGGGTTATTCCGCCATGGTAAATTTCATTGGTGAACTGCCTGCGCCAGCCCGTGTCTTGGGGGTACCGGGCGCCCATCTCCACGATTACGGCAAATCGCCCCGCTCGGGCAGGAAAGTGGGCCATGCCACCCTGCGCGCTGATACGCCCGATGGCGTGCAACGAGATCTGCAGACCTTGCTGTCCTTGGCTTAGGCGGGCTGGTCGATAATGTTGACGCCATTTTCCAGGGCACATGTGCGTACCGTGTCCGCGATTACCCGGATGGCCTCGAGCCGGGGAAAGCGCTTGCGCCATGCCAGGGCGACGGTGCGGCGGGGTTCGGGTTGGGAAAACGGGCGCACGCTCAGGAGATCTTTGGGATAGCTATAATCGTCGATGGAGGTTTGCGGAAGCACGGTGATGCCCATGCCGGAGACCACCATCAGGCGAATCGTTTCCAGGGAACTGCCCTCGAGGGTTTTCTGAATGTTGTCCGAGGGCACGCTGGCGCGGTTGCATTCCGGACATGCCCTCAGCACTTGATCGCGGAAGCAGTGGCCCGGACCCAACAGCAGTAGATCCTCATGGGACAGATCGCTGGTCGCCACCTGCTGTTTCCGCTCCAGGCGATGGCCTGCTGGCATCAACACCACGAAGGGTTCCTCGTAGATGGCTTCGGTGGCGATACCGGGTTCCTCGAAGGGCAGCGACAATATGATCAGATCCAGCTTCCCTTGTTTGAGACGTTCGCTGAGGACCGCCGTGTAATTCTCCTCGATTTGCAAAGGCATTTGCGGTGCTTTCCGCCGCAGCAAGGGAATCAGGTGGGGCAAAACGTAAGGGCCGATGGTATAGATCACGCCCAAGCGCAGCATACCCGCCAGTTCATTCTGGCCGTGGGCGGCAATCTGCCTGACGGTGTCGGCATCTTCCAATACCCGTTGTGCCTGCTCCACGACTCGACGTCCGATGGCGGTAACCTTAACCTCGGTGGGACCGCGTTCGAACAGCGTGACTCCCAATTCGCTTTCAAGTTTTCGCACCGCGACGCTGAGGGTGGGTTGACTGACGAAACACATCCCGGCGGCACGACCAAAGTGGTGTTCTCGGGCGACGGCAACGATATAGCGTAATTCTGTCAGCGTCATGGAGATGAATACTCCTCGGTGATAACGCCTACCGGACAAAGGAACGCTGGGGTGAGAGATATTCTAAAAATGGACATGATAACTGTTTGCGTGTAATTTTAATGGTCGATCAAGACGTCGACAGCGAGCCGGCGTGATCGCTGGAGCCGATTGCTGGACAAGCGTCGGGGCGGTATTTTGGCGATTTGCGGGATTCTGGCTTTCGCTGTCAACGTACACCAACAATCATGACAACGATCTCGGCTGGAAAATCCTTATCGCATGGGCTTGGGGTAATGCGTTGCCTACAATTCCACTTGAACCCATTCCGCGCTGGCGGATCGCGTCCGGTGAGCATGCCCTTGTTCCGTCGCGGTTCTCAGCCCAATTTTTCCTGGCACTAAATTTGACGAAGGAGGTTTCATCATGGCGTATCAGCATATTTCAATACCTGAGGGTGGGCAAAAGGTAACGGTCAGGGACGGCAAGCTTTCTGTTCCCGACCAGCCGATAATCGGTTACGTGGAGGGTGATGGTATTGGTCCTGATATCACCCGAGCCTGTCTGCGTGTCTGGGACGCGGCGGTGGAGCAAGCCTACAACGGGACCCGCAAGATCCACTGGTGTGAGCTGTACATGGGCGAGAAGGCTGCCGAAGTGTACGCTGGGAACTATTTTCCCGATGAGACGTTGCGGGCGCTGAAGGATTTGATCATTTCCATCAAAGGTCCGCTAACCACCCCGGTCGGTGGCGGTTTTCGTTCCCTGAACGTGGCCCTGCGCCAGGAGTTGGATCTCTACGCCTGCGTGCGCCCGGTGCGGTACTATGCGGGGGTTCCCTCGCCCATGCGGGAGCCGGAGAAGGTCGATGTGGTCATTTTTCGGGAGAATACGGAAGATGTCTACTCCGGTATCGAATTTCGCAGTGGCACCGAGGATAACAGAAAACTGGCCAGATTCCTGCGCGAGCAAATGGGCGCCGAGTTTTTCGAGGATGCGGGGCTCGGAGTCAAACCGATAAGCCCCTTCGGCACCAAGCGCCTGGTACGCAAGGCTATTCAATACGCCATCGATCATGGCCGCGAGAGCGTGACCCTGGTGCACAAGGGCAACATCATGAAATTTACCGAGGGTGCTTTCCGCAACTGGGGCTACGAAGTGGCCCGGGACGAGTTCCCGGAGCAGACCATCACCGAGGACGAGCTCTACAGCGTCTACGGGGGCGTTCGTCCCGATGGCAAAGTGGTGATCAAGGACCGGATTGCGGATATTATCTTCCAGCTGTTGCAGCTGCGCCCCGAGGAGTTCGATGTGCTCGCCACCATGAACTTGAACGGTGATTACCTTTCCGATGCGGCTGCCGCCGAAGTGGGTGGTGTGGGGATCGCGCCCGGTGCCAACATCGCCGATTTCGTGGCCGTGTTCGAGGCGACCCATGGCACGGCCCCCAAGTATGCCAATCTGGATAAAGTCAACCCCAGCTCGTTGCTGCTGTCCGGCGTGATGATGCTGGAGTACATGGGTTGGACCGCAGCGGCCGATCTCATCAACGCGGCCTACCCCAAGGTGATTGCCGACAAGACGGTGACCTATGATTTTGCGCGGCAAATGGAGGGGTCCACGGAAGTGCCCACGAGCGGCTTCGGCGATTACCTGATTGCCAAGATCAATGAGCACGCGGCCGCGCTGCGGGCCGAGGAGGAGCGGCGCCGGGTGGCGATGGAGGCGAAGCGTAAGGCGCGGGAAGCCGAGCGGGTTGCAGATCCCGTGCAAGCGATGTTGGATTCGGGCCGTACGCCCCATACCGTCAGTGATATCATGTCCCGGGTGCTGGCGGTCAGGGGTGACGAAATGGTCAATATTGCCCTGGACCGGATGCGCGATGAAAACTTCGATGCCGTTCTGGTGGAACCCGGCGACGATGCCCAGTGGGGTATCATGACCCAGCGCGACGTGATCCAGAAGATCGTCAACGCCAACCGTTCTCCCACCCGGGTCAGGGTGAACGAGATAGCCACATGGCCGCTGTTGATGGTGCCCGCGGATACCTCTTTACACGAGGCTTCCAGCAAGATGGTGGATAACAATGTTCGCCGCTTGGTGCTGGAGCAGGATGGGATTCCGATAGGTATCGTATCCGATACCTCGTTGTTTCATACCGTGCAGGTGTTTGGCTGGGGGCCCGAGATGTAGTCGGAGCGGGCGCAATGCCGGTCATGGGTTTGAGGATGCGGGTGGCGATCGGGTATTTTTGGCAATGCCCAGGAAGCCGCCCGTTTTTTCGCCTACACTATTTCAATCGGAGCCAGTTCTTGATTTAGCTCAATGTCTGGAAATCCCGATCCCGGTTATGGTGTGTTCCCGCGGTGGTGACGGCAAGGGAGGATAAGCGCCTCCCGTTGCCGCTGAACGGGGACGAGTATCCGGGCGGTATCATCAAGCAGAGAAACCGAGGAGTACGAGCATATGAAAAAACCAGTCCATGTGGCTATTACGGGTGCCGCCGGAAATATCGGCTATGCCATGGCGTTCCGCATCGCCATCGGTGACATGCTGGGGCCGAATCAGCCGGTAGCGCTCCACTTATTGGAGATCACGCCCGCCTTACCGGCCCTGCAGGGGGTGGTCATGGAGCTCAACGACTGCGCCTTTCCCCTGGTATCGGAGATCATTGCCACTGACGATGTCAATGCGGGATTCGTGGATGTGGACTATGCCCTGCTGGTGGGGGCCCGTCCGCGGGGCCCGGGCATGGAACGTAAAGATCTGCTGAGCGCCAACGGGGCCATCTTTGGTCCCCAGGGCAAGGCGCTGAACGATCATGCCTCGCGTGATGTGAAGGTGGTGGTGGTGGGTAACCCGGCCAACACCAATGCGTTGATCGCTGCCGCCAATGCGCCCGCTCTCGACCGCCGGCAATTCACGTCCATGATGCGATTGGACCACAATCGAGCCCTCAGTCAGCTGGCCGAGAAGACCGGTACCCATGTCAATGACATCAAGAATATGATCGTCTGGGGCAATCACTCCGCCACTCAATACCCCGATATAAGCCAGTGCACCGTCAAGGGCCAGGCCGCAACCGAGCTGGTGAGTCAGGATTGGTACCGCAACGCGTTCATTCCCACCGTGCAACAGCGCGGTGCGGCCATCATCAAGGCCCGCGGGGCTTCCTCCGCCGCCTCCGCGGCTTCCGCCGCCATTGACCATATGCGCTCCTGGGCCCTGGGAACACCCGAGAACGACTGGGTAAGCATGGCGATCCCCAGCGATGGCAGCTACGGTATTGGCGAAGGTATCATCTATTCTTATCCGTGTGTGTGCAAGGGGGGGGATTACGAGATCGTTCAGGGCATCGAGTGCGATGATTTCAGCCGCGAGCGCATGCAGATAACGGATGCGGAGTTGCGTGAGGAGCGATCAAGTATAGAGGATCTGCTTTGAAGGCGAACCAAATTTCCTGGTTGACGCGTTAACGGGGCAGATTCGAGTTATCACCGGGGCGGTCGCTTTTGCATCCGGATGAGATCGGGTTCCGAGCAGGGTGACCGTTTTCTAACCGCTTTATCCAACTGGAAAGCGGCTTTAACTAAAACATACGCCACTTTTTTGGAGGAGCATGCATGACTTATGAATCGTTCTACCGTCGATCCGTTGACGATCCCGAAGGCTTCTGGGGCGAGCAAGCCGAGCTCGTCCACTGGAATAAGCCACCTCAGCAGGTACTGGATTATTCCAAACCCCCGTTCTGCAAATGGTTCGTAGGTGGTGAAACCAACCTTTGCTACAACGCGGTGGATCGGCATTTGGAAACCCGGGCCGAGCAGCCTGCCATCGTTTACATTTCCACCGAAACCAACGATACCGTTATTTACAGCTATGCGGATCTGCACCGGGAGGTCAACAGTTTCGCCGCGACTTTACAGGATCTTGGCCTGCAGAGGGGCGATCGGGCGGTGATCTACATGCCCATGATTGCTGAAGCGGTTTTCGCCATGCTTGCCTGTGCTCGCCTGGGGGTGATTCACTCGGTGGTGTTCGGCGGTTTCGCCGCCCATAATCTGGCCGTGCGCATCGACGATGCCAAACCCAAAGTATTGATTACGGCCGATGCCGGAATGCGCAACGGCAAGCCGGTGCCCTACAAGAATCTCGTGGACTCCGCCTGCGAGCGGGCTGAGTTTCCCCCGGAGAAGGTGATTATCTGTAGCCGCGGGCTGGATAAGGACATGCCGATCGTCGAGGGTCGGGATCTCGATTATGCCACGCTGCGCAAGCAGCATCGGGGCGCCGAAGTGGCGCCGGTTTGGGTGGAATCCAGCGAACCCAGTTACATACTCTACACCTCCGGCACCACCGGTAAACCCAAGGGCGTGCAGCGGGACACCGGTGGATACACCGTAGCCCTGGCCGCCTCCATGCGCTACATCTACGCCGCCAATCCCGGCGAGGCTATGTTCACCACCTCCGATATCGGTTGGGTTGTGGGGCATTCGTACATTGTCTATGGCCCCCTGATCCATGGGATGACGACCATCGTCTACGAGGGTCTACCCATCAAGCCCGATGCGGGTATCTGGTGGAAGATCGTGGAGGATTACAAGGTTACCACCATGTTCTCCTCGCCGACGGCGATCCGGGTGTTGAAGAAACAGGATCCCAAGTATTTGCATTCCGCCGACCTCAGCTCGTTGCGCAATCTCTTCCTGGCCGGTGAGCCCCTCGATGAGCCCACATCGCGCTGGATCAGCGACGGGCTCGGCGTTCCCGTGATCGACCATTACTGGCAGACGGAGACCGGCTGGGCCATTCTCACCTATCTGCCCGGGGTGGACCTCAAACCCAATCGATTCGGTTCCCCGGGATTCGCCAACTATGGCTTCAATCTCAAACTCATCGATGAGGGTTCCGGCAACGAAGCCGGCTCGAACGAGAAGGGAGTGCTGGTCGCGGTGCCGCCATTGCCTCCGGGTTGCTTGTCAACGGTGTGGGGGGATGATGATCGCTTCATCAAGAGCTATTTTTCCGATTTCAAGGAATTACTGTACACGACCTCGGATTGGGCGGTATGTGATGATGACGGGTACTACTTCATCCTGGGCCGTACCGACGATGTCATCAACGTAGCCGGCCACCGCCTCGGGACCCGTGAGATCGAAGAGGCCGTCAGCTCCCACAACGCCATTGCCGAGGTCGCGGTCGTGGGTGTCAAAGACACGGTTAAGGGGCAGGTGGCCGAGGTATTCGCGACTCTCAAGGATCCAAGCTTGACGGCTAACGACAGTGATAATGCCCGCATGCAGAAGGAGATCATGGATAAGGTCGTGGAGCTCCTGGGGCCCGTGGCCCGGCCGTCGGCCGTGCACTTCGTCAATGCCCTGCCGAAAACACGCTCGGGCAAGCTGCTGCGCCGCAGCATTCAAGCCCTGGTCGAGGGGCGGGATCCGGGCGATCTCTCAACCCTGGACGATCCGGCATCCCTCGAAGCGGTACGCCACGCGATACAAGACTAGCGAAAGGCATCGGCGGAAATGCTCCTCTGTCCTCTCGCGAGGGCAGAGGAGATTGAATTCTCGTGTTACAATCCTGCCGCTCAAGTGGATACTTCTCCCAGGTGCGGCTTTGATCAGCGAATATGCTATTGCCCGGGCTGTGGCCTCCATGGGGCTCCAGGTCCCCACAGGGGCCGCCGGGCGTCTTGATGCTTACGTAAATTTGTTGGCAAAGTGGAATCGGGTCTACAATCTCACCGCTGTGCGGAATCGTGATGCGGTAGTGATTCGACATATTCTCGACAGCTTAGCCATACTGCCTTGGCTGCAAGGGCCCCGGGTCCTGGATGTGGGCAGTGGTGCCGGGTTGCCGGGAATACCGTTGGCCATTGCGCGACCGCACGTGCATTTCAGTCTGTTGGATTGCAATCAGAAGCGTACTCGCTTTCTGATTCAAACCGTTGTTGACCTAAGACTGGATAATGTCGAAGTCATACGCTGTCGCGTAGAAGACTACCGACCCGACGCGCCCTTCGAGAGCGTCGTTTCCAGGGCTTTCGCGGCTTTGTCCGATATGCTCCTGGTAGCGGGTCGATTATGCGCCATGGGTGGGCGTATTTTGGCGATGAAGGGCTTATGTCCGCAAGTGGAGCTTGCGGAGATTCCGCCTGATTATGCGTTGGTGGGCGTTTATCCTCTTGAGATTCCTGGTTTAAATGCAACGCGTCAGCTGGTGCATATGACGCCGGTGGGCGCCCATGGGACTCGACTAGATGCTCGAGTTGGGAATTGAGCGCCTTGTTCTCAGAGAGAAAACTGATGGCCAAAATTATTGCAATAGCCAATCAAAAGGGTGGGGTCGGTAAAACCACCACCTCGGTGAATCTTGCTGCCTGTCTCGCGGGTTCCAGCAAGCGGGTGCTGCTCATCGATATGGATCCGCAGGGAAATGCCACCATGGGCTGTGGGATCGATAAGCACGCGGTGAACACGACCAGCTACGAAGTCTTGGCCGGCGAGGCAGGAATGGAGGATGCGTTGCAGATCTCCGAATCGGCGGGACTCCATGTGCTGGCCGCGAACGCTGATCTGACGGCGGCGGAGGTCTTGCTTTTGAACGCTACGGGCGGACAGCGGTGTTTGCATGAAGCACTGGCCGGGATTGCCGGCCGGTTTGATTACGTGCTGATCGATTGTCCGCCTTCCCTAAACATGTTGACGATTAATGCCTTGACGGCCGCCCATGGAGTCATTATTCCGATACAGTGTGAGTATTATGCCCTGGAGGGCCTGTCAGCGCTTCTGGATACCATCGAAAAAGTACGGCGCTCAACGAATCCCGGTCTCCGCATCGAGGGGTTGTTGCGAACCATGTTCGATCCCCGCAATCGTTTGGCGAACGAGGTCTCCTCCCAGTTGCAGGAGCATTTCGGCAACACCGTCTACGGGACCTTGATTCCCCGTAATGTGCGTCTGGCGGAAGCGCCCAGCTACGGCATGCCCGTCAATGTGTATGCTAGGACTTCGCGCGGCGCGGAGAGTTACCGTGAATTGGCGAAGGAACTGTTAGGTCGGGCTCGCAAGCCGAGCGGGACGGCGGTGGTATGAGCAAGGGATGAGTGACATGATGAGGTCGGAGGGGGAATTGCGAGTGAAGAAACGTGGCTTGGGGCGTGGCCTGGATGCCTTGCTGGGGTCTGTCGGAGTATCGGAGCAAAGCCTAGCCGTGGATGACGGTACGCTGGAGAGACTACCCATCGATAGAGTGGCGCCCGCTAAGTATCAACCCCGGCGGGATATTCGCCAGGATTCTCTGCAGGAGTTGGCCGACTCCATTCGTGCTCAGGGGGTGGTGCAGCCCATCGTGGTGCGTACGACCGCGGAAGGTGGTTATGAAATCATTGCCGGTGAGCGGCGCTGGCGGGCAGCGCAACTGGCGGGGCTCACCGAGGTACCGGCCGTGGTGCGCGAGGTTCCAGATCAGACCGCCATTGCCATTGCTCTGATCGAGAATATTCAGCGCGAGAACCTCAATCCGTTGGAAGAAGCGCAAGCCTTCCGGCGCTTGGTGGACGAGTTCGGCATGACTCACCAACAGGTGGCCGAGGCCGTGGGTCGGTCGAGAGTCGGGGTCACGAATTTGATGCGCCTGCTCGATCTTGACGACGAGGTGCGAGATTTGGTGCGTGAGCGCAAACTGGAGATGGGGCATGCCCGGGCTCTGCTGGGGTTGCGGCCGGAATTGCAGCGAGAGGCGGCCCAACAGATCCTGATCCGTGGCTTGTCGGTACGGGAAACCGAGTCCTTGGTCAGGCGTATGAATGGCTCGCAGCCGAACGCCCCCGTAGCAGCCGCGAGGGCCGTGGACCCCGATATCCGGTTGCTCCAGAACAACCTTTCGGAGCGATTGGGAGCCAAGGTACTGTTGCATCACCAGGCTTCGGGAAAGGGGCGTGTGGTCATTCACTACAATACCTTGGAGGAACTGGATGGAATCATCGACCATGTCAAATGAATGTCCGCAAGACAAGTATGTTATTGATTGACGTTCCTATCGTAAGTTTTTATAATCCGCAACGGCCTAGCGTTTATGTTTAATGAATTAGTTTCAACAGCCAACCATACTCATGAAACGATGCTAAAGAATAATGTCTGAACGCTTCTCGTCGACCACAGAATTCACATGTTCGCCATGTTCGCCATGAGCGCAAGAAAATCCGTTCAAACCATTTTATTGATTCAGGTAATAATAACGCTCTCGGCGGCCGTGATATCTTTTTTTTTTCGGGCGTTAAAGCAGCCTATTCAGCGGGCGTCGGTGGGGGCATAACGATCATTGTGACGGCATATTTCGCGGCACACGTTTTTTCCGCCAAAAAGGGGGCTTCAGCTGCAAAAATGGCAAGGGCGTTGTACTCTGGCGAGATCATCAAAATTGTGCTGACAGCAGCACTGTTCACGGCGACGCTCTTATGGCTTGATATCGCCTTCATTCCGCTCTTTTTGACGTACATAGCGACCCTAATGGCCTATTGGTTGGCGTTACCCTTTACTTTGGATTCATCGGTGAGAACCCCATGAGCGAGAACAGCGGTACCCATTCGAGCGCGGACTATATTGAGCACCATCTGACGCCGCTTTCCATTGGTGAGGGCTTCTGGACGGTGCATCTGGATACCCTGTTCGTATCCGCGGTGCTTGGTGTGTTGTTCATCTGGATATTCAGAAAGGCAGCGATTCATGCCACCAGCGGCGTGCCGGGGCATTTGCAGAATTTCGCCGAAATCATGGTTGATTTCGTGGACGCTCAAGTAAAGGATTGCTTTCATGGTAAAAACCCACTGATTGCACCCCTGGCTTTGACTATTTTTGTGTGGGTTTTTTTATGGAACTTCATGGATCTCATTCCCGTCGACCTGCTGCCTTCTATCGCTGCCGCCATCGGCATTCCCTACTTCAAAGCCGTGCCGTCCACCGATGTCAATGCGACTTTCGCCCTTTCACTGAGCGTGATTTTTCTGGTGTACTATTACAGCTTGAAGGTGAAGGGCATAGTCGGTTTTGGCAAGGAAGTTCTGTTCCATCCCTTCGGGAAATGGTTCATGCCATTTAACGTTTTATTACGTATCGTCGAGGATTTGGCCAAACCCATTTCATTGGCGCTGCGTCTGTTCGGTAACCTCTACGCGGGTGAGTTGATTTTCATTCTGATCGCTTTGTTGCCCTGGTGGTTACAGTTCACTTTGGGCTGGCCCTGGGCGGTCTTTCATCTTCTTATCATCACCCTGCAAGCCTTTATTTTTATGGTCCTGACGATTGTGTATTTGAGTATGGCCCATGAAGACCATTAGTTGCGGTTATATATAGTGCTCTCAAAGTTCTGATATCTATCAGTTAATCCCTACAGTTCGGAGGAAAAATGGAAAACGTGAATCTCATCGCTGACGTGCAGGGTATGACTGCCATTGCAGTGGCCCTTATCCTGGGTCTGGGGGCGGCGGGTACGGCCGTCGGCTTCGGTCTTTTGGGGGGGAAATTCCTGGAGGGCGCAGCCCGGCAACCGGAGCTGACGCCCGCTCTGCAGGTCAAAATGTTCATCGTGGCTGGATTGCTCGATGCCGTGACCATGATTGGCGTAGGTCTCGCCCTGTTCTTCACCTTCGCCAATCCCTTCTTGGGTCCCGTTACGGCCGGCGGTTAGTCGGGTTGCACGTGCAGACCTTAAACAAAGCTAGATCAAGGGGGTAAAGCGTGAATTTCAATGCCACCCTGATTGGACAGATGATCACGTTCTCGCTTTTGGTCCTTTTTACCATGAAGTATGTATGGCCACCCATTATGAAGGCCATGCAGGATCGCCAAAAGCGCATTGCCGAAGGCTTGGCCTCGGCCGAACGCGGAGCCCGTGAGCAGGAGCTGGCCAAGGCGAGAGCCGCCGAGGTCATCAAGGGCGCCAAACAGCAGGCCACGGAGATTATTGCCCAGGCCCAGAAGCGTGCCAATGAAATCGTGGAGCAATCCAAGAGCGATGCCCACGCGGAGGGAGAGCGCCAGCTCGCGGCCGCCAAGGCTCAGATCGCCCAGGAAATGAATCGGGCTCGCGAGCAATTGCGGGGTCAGGTTGCCGATATCGTGGTCGCTGGTGCCGGCAAAGTGCTTAAACAGGAAATTGATGCCAAGGCACACGCCAAGATGCTCGATGACCTGGTTGCTCAACTTCACTAACGGATCTCACTAATGGCTGAATCGATAACCGCCGCCCGGCCCTACGCTCGTGCCGCCTTCGAGTGCGCGCAGGAGAGGGAAGGCGGTCTGAAACAGTGGTCACAGATGCTGCAAACGATGGCTGCCGTCGCCGCGGATAGGGATATGAGCGTGTTGTTGGCGAATCCGCAGATCGATGACGATGTGAAGATAGGTTTAATGCTCGAGGCTTGCGGCGATAGCGTGACGCAAGAGGGCCATAACCTCATGAAGCTACTGGCCGAGAATCGGCGTCTGACGTCGTTGCCTGATATTCTGTCGCTGTTCGAGGAGCTCCGGGCGGAAGCTGAGAAGACGATTCACGCCCAATTAATCTCGGCTTTCGCGGGTACCGATGAGCAGAAGGACAAAATCACGCATGCGCTGCAGCAGAAGCTCGACCGCGACGTCGTGCTGGAATGCAGCGTCGATGAATCCTTGATCGGCGGAGCCGTTATTCGCGCTGGAGATCTTGTCATTGACGATTCGGCACGCAGCCAGTTAGCAAAACTGGGCGCCGCTTTGCGTCCATAAAGGGGAACAGACCTGATGGCAGTCAAT
>JAAUXT010023275.1_pt1 | contig 14748 bp, 8 predicted proteins | sample 7278171 | NCBI WGS metagenome assembly JAAUXT01 (sample SAMN14350112, study PRJNA611818) | marine sediment metagenome | isolation source: surface marine sediment (1.8m) | place: French Polynesia: Moorea | collected 2018-08 | reverse complement strand
AGGGGCCTTGTGACAGAGAGAGGCAGGGTGTGAGGGGCCTCGTGATGGAGAGAGACAGGGCATGAGGGGCCTCGTGACAGAGAGAGATGGGGTGTGAGGGGCCTCGTGACGGAGAGAGACAGGGTGTGAGGGGCCTTGTGACAGAGAGAGGCAGGGTGTGAGGGGCCTCGTGACGGAGAGAGACAGGGCATGAGGGGCCTCGTGACAGATAGAGACGGGGTGTGAGGGGCCTCGTGACAGAGAGAGACGGGGTGTGAGGGGCCTCGCAATGGAGAGAGGCTTGGTGTGAGGGGCCTCGCGACGGAGAGAGATGGGGCATGAGGGGCCTTGTGACAGAGAGAGATGGGGCATGAGGGGCCTTGCGACGGAAAGAGATGGGGTGTGAGGGGCCTTGTGATGGAGAGAGACAGGGATGAGGGGCCTCGTGACGGAGAGAGACGGGGTGTGAGGGGTCGCGCAGCGCCCAGAGTAGGGCGTGTGGGGAAGGAAGAGCTGAGAGGATAGTTGGGATGCAGCATAAAGAGACAGGGCAGGAGAGGCTGCCTGAAGTGGGGAGAGAGATGGGCATCAGGGGCCGCCTCCAACAAGAGGCACAGGGGCTGAGAGGGCCTGGGAGGGAAGTCTGTCTCGTGGCTGGGAGGACAGTCGGGCTGCAGTGGGGGCAGAGGTGGGACATGAGGGTCCACCTGCATGCAGCAGGGAGATGTGGGGTGTGAGAGCTGTCTGCACCATAATTGAGAAATGTACACATTGGGGCCTTGTGTGGTCGGACGGACTGCCTGACATGACCTGGCGTGCCCTCTTGTTCTGTTTCTAGTTCAGTTCTTGCATGAATTGATTGAACAGGTCGTCTCCGGAAAACAGCCTGAAACAATCTTCTCCACTTCTCAAAAGCAATCTAAATATTGCCAAAAAGAATTCTAACTGGTCATATTGGCGTGAAGCAATTTCAGAAACGTAGTTTGGCTTTGATGATTTGTAAACTCTGAAATTGACTTGGTGGGCTGCCTGTCCTTGAAGCTGTAGACAGCAACCTGTAGAGGAACAGATATGAACTTGACAAACTTTCTCTGGGGAATACAAACTTTGGTTTCTCAATTTGATCACAATAATCAGTTGTCAGCACAAACTGTCAACAAACAATGTTGTTTCAAATTTGTATTGCCAGTTTTATTTCTCGTGTGGTGACTGAGGATGTTCTGCCAAAGGGATTACTGCAAAGACCAAGAGACATAGGTCCCACTCTCAAACCTTGGACAAAATATTCTGACATGTTTCTGGAGCAGAAGATAAAACTCCTTGCTCTTGAAATCTTTTCCATGTCAAATCTGCTTTCTGTTGCAAATTCAAAAGCAGCAGCTTTCTTGGCCAATGCAAAGAGAGAAATTCAACTGAAAGATTTCATTCGTCTTTCCAAGATTGTGAGTCCAATTGTGATCATGAATATTAGAAGGGCCAGATTTCCAGGGTCAGCTCTTGTTTTCAGAATTGCAAAAGGACTCAGTCTCAATTTGACATTTTCAAGCATAAAAGTATTTTCTCATTGCCATGAAAATTATAGAAATCAGTTTCTGGTACAAAGTGTCATTGGCAAAGGCCTTTCAGTACTTTTCAAGTTCTGTGGAATTCACAGTAACACAACTTTATTCCCTCCAGCCAATACAGTGATTATAGAATATGTGAACAAAGCAGGAGCAGGAGAAATAAAAGGAATTATTGCAGTGATGTCTCCAGATGTTATTGTGAGCAAAACCAGAGAAAATTCAAAATCACATTTTCTGGGTGGTTTTCACATCCTCAAAGGTAATTTATTTGTTTACACATTCAGAATTTACACAGAAAAAGACAAGCAATTGTACCTAAATCTCTGTCTTGAGTTTATTCAATTTTTAATCTTTGATGGACCAGGAATAAAATCCAATGTGGTGACTGGTGCCAAAACTAATTTTGTGTGCTCAACATTTCAATGTATTCTACAAGCAACAACAAAGCAGGCAAATGACACTTTGACCACAAATGACATTGTTACATTTTATGGAAAGCGTAGACAGGTTCAACAGTTCAATTTTAGCACAAAATTACACCTCAAGTTTCCAAAGGAAGACTCAGACCTTAATCCATGGTTTGAAGTCTTTGAAGTCAAACTACAGAATAACAAGTCATTGAATGTGACAGTGCTCAACTTTTACCTGGAAGGGGAACAAAGTATGATTTGTTTGTTTGGAGGTGTTGTTGTGATGGAACCTTTTGCAACAACCCATTCTCCATTCAGAGAAACTTTTTCTCTTTGCAACAAGGGAACTCATGAGAATTCCTTTATTTTACATCAAGCACAGAGTATCTTTGTTGGAAGCATGACAAAACTAATTGTCTACTCTTACAAAATGTACACTAAATTGCAATTGATTTTTACACTTGGGCACACCAGATGTAGAACAATACAAATTCACCCCTGTGAGTTTGAAGAACTGAAACTTCCACTAGATTCATTTGCTTGTTTTCTGGTTCATATTTCAACAAACAAACATGTAAAGGTTCAAACTTGGAGAAAGAAGTCTTGCTCATTGTGGCTGAAAACACAAAGAATTGAAGGAAGGGAGCAAACATTTGAAATTTTGACATCTTGGTTTCATCAAAAACCAGTTGGATCACGCATATCTGAGCGCGTTGTTTTTCAACTTCAGCAGCAGATTCAAAAGTTTCATCACTGGGCTTTGGAACCACAAGACAAAATCATTGTGGTATTTGAGGAACAAAATGAGGTTGGAATTTTACATCAAGAGCAATACTTGTGGCAAGTTCCTTCTTTTCGTGAAGGGACAATTTACTTTGTAATCCACCAATTTTCTCACCAATTTGTACAAATAATCACACAAAAGATAAACACAAAGACAAACAGCTGTTCGGTGGTTGCATTAGAACAGTCAGTGCTGCATTTTGGTATGATGTTTGAGAACACTTTTGACCTCCTTTTGATAGAAAAAATCAGCTCACGTGCACACAGATCTTATGTGAAATTTGTCTCTCCAATGACATTGGAAGCAAATCATGTGTTGTTGTTTTCTGGCAAAATGTCACTTGTACACAGCTTTCACCAGAAAAGAAGTTCTTTTTTACTGAGCCTTCTTGGTTCATTTAAAAATCCACAAATCAGTCTTCTGAATGCAGAAAACCAAAACAGTGAAAGTTTTCTCTTCAGAAGATTGTCAATGGTCTTCCCAGAAACAGAACACATTCTTTATGAAGCCAGAGATTACTTCATGCAAAAGTCCTATTCTGATAGATATTTTGCTGTAAAATACACAGAGACAAGGCAATATAATTTTGTTCAGTACTTTGTCAAAAGATTGACAACATCTTGCTATTTTGTAATGCCCACCAAGGAACAAGGGAAGCAAGGTATTTCATGGAATGATGCCAATCACGAATGCAGAAATGCTGGGCAAAAGTTACCAGAGTTCCATTCTAGGAGAGAGCAAGAAGAATTTATAGCCATGTTGAAAAGAAACCCTACAATCTTCATTGATGCATTGTTTATCACATGGAGGTGAAATATTTTGACAAATATTGGGTTGCCAGGCCAGATTATCACTCTCTTTCTTCTGTATATAGATATCCACCTGATATGTTGTTTTTCATTTCAGCTGGAAAAGAACCAGACCACAATCATTTCAAAATTGGGCAAACATGGCATTTGGCTATCACCAATTGGCCTCCAGCTTTGGTGTAATCTCAGTTTCAAGCAGATCAAGGTTATTTCAGGTTTGTACTGGATTGAACCTTGAAGACCTCATCACCACATTGGAACTGTCTCCTGTTGAAAACAGAAGATTAAAATGCACATTGATGATGATGGCAAACTTGGTTTATTCTGAGTGGATATCAGTAAATTGTAACAGACTTATCTTGAAACACACTGTTTGTTATTCTGATTTGAACAAAACTGCTTTGCCGAAAAAGGAGAAAGTGCTCAACAATGAAACTTGCATCAGGGATTCATTTTTGAAAGCCCATGTCTGTTACAGAATTTTGTGGCTTCCAGGAAACTATCTCAACACAGGTCCAAATAATATGTGTGGAATTCAGAAAATGAAACACCATTCAGTGAACAAAATTGAGTTATTTGATTTCCTACTTCATGCAACAAGTCAGAAAACATTTCAACTTTTCTCAGAGCATCCTGCCACAATGAAGCAGACATCTTATCACTATGAAAGGCTATTTTTAACACATTACAGAAGGAAACATTCTGCAATAGCTGATAAGTCTGCTGGATTTTTTGTTTGTGAAGGAAAGCCTTCCCAAAATGCACATTGTCACAACATATTTTACTGTGCCAATGGAAGATTCATTTCAAAGTCCTTTCTCTGTGATGGAGCAAATGATTGTGATGACAGCAACGGAACAGATGAGCAACATTGCACCTGTGACCCTTCTTTGTTCTATGTTTCAGTGTCTGGAAAATGTTTGAGTTTTACAAAAAGACAGCAAATGCAACAAACAAAAGAAGAAATGTTCATGTGCAGTGATAACTCAAGTATCAGTGCCTCTTTAGTCAATGATTTGGTGTCTGATTGTGGTAAATCTGCAGATGATGAAAAGGACTTGATTAATCTTCTCATTCAAGACACATATTTGCCTTGTTCTATTCCAGATCAAATTCCATGCAGGAATGGGCACATGCAATGTTATAATTTCAGTGAAATATGCAGCTACAAGTTGAACACATTCAATAAATTAGTCCCTTGTAGAACAGGTGAACATTTGGAAGATTGCACACAGTTTGAGTGCAACATGGAACTGAAATGCCCAGATTTTTATTGCATCCCCTATTCACATTTATGTGATGGGAAATGGGATTGCCCACATGGAGAAGATGAACTCACTCACTTCAAATGTGGTGAGGCAAGAATATGTACAGAAATGTTCAAATGTAAGAATTCAGCTGTGTGCCTTCATATTGGCTACATATGTGATGGTTTTATTGACTGCCATCTGAAAGATGATGAACAAATGTGTGATTTGCAACAGGCATGCCTGTCATATTGCCAATGCTTTCATTATGCTATGAAATGTGAAAGCAAGAATATTTCTACAAAAAAGTTTTTTGATGCTCCCTACATTTCACTTACTCTGAGGTACACAAGTATCACTGAGGAAAGCTTCCTTGTTCACTTTACCTTTTTGGCTCACCTGTCATTGAATTTCAATGATTTGGAATTTGTGTGTTTGACAAACTTATCACCAAAAATTAAAGTGTTTGATGCAGCTTTGAATGGGATTGTAGAAGTTTCCTCTGGTTGTTTCAAGCACTTGGACAATCTGCTCCATATCAATTTGAGTTGCAATAAGATACATAGCATTGCTTCAAATGCTTTTGTATCCTTGCCAAAATTACATCATGTTGATATTTCAAGAAATTTTCTTTCAGAAATTCCTCCAAATGCATTCAATCTTTCATGTTTGAAAACATTGTGGATGAGTAACAATCCCCTGAACAAAATCACTTCACAGATGTTTGGAAGTCTGGAGGTAAATAAACTCCTGACTGATGATTTTAGGGTCTGTTGTGTTGCTGCCTCTGCTTTGATATGTCCATCAGAGCCTCCTTGGCATTTGTCATGTGGCAGTATGCTTCCCAATACTGGGATGAAAATTTCAGTCTGTGTGGTGTCATTTCTTATTTTGGTTCCAAATATCCTTTGCATAACTCTTGCTGGCAAACATATCACAAGTCAGAAGACTGGTCTCATCTTTACCATGATTGTTTTCTTCATTCACATTGGGGACACACTTTGTGGCTTTCATTTGATTATTTTGTGGATAGTAGATCTGTTTTATGGTGTTTCATTCATAGTTAATGACATGAAATGGAAGAGAAGTACATTTTGCATTTTGGCCTTTTTCTTTTCCCTGTCCTTCAGCATAATTGTACCTTGCTACCTCACTATTCTGACAATAGCCAGATTTTCTGTCATTATCAACCCTTTTAAGTCCAAGTTTACAAAAAAATCATTCATTTTGAAAGTTTTGCTTTGCACTTTCTGTGTCATTGTTACATCCTCTGCTGCTTTAACAGTGCAAATTGGCAGTAAAGATGCTCTGCCTTCCAACTTGTGTTCACCTTTTGTTGATCCCACGGACTCAATATTGGAAATCAAAATCCAAACATTGGTCATCACACTCAGCCAATTTTGTGCTTTGATGTGTATTGTTGTTCTTTACATCTGGATTTTCAACATTCTTGTGTTTCATCATGGTGCAGGTAATCAGTTGACTACAAGAACACATCTCAAAGTCAGAAATATTTTGCAAGTAGTTGTTGCAACAACAACAAATATTCTGAGTTGGTTACCTTCTGGAGTTATCTTTGTTTCTTCTATTATGCTCTCTTTCCACTCTGTGGATCTGGTCATCTGGACAACAATTGCACTTGTGCCTATAAATTCAATATTAAATCCCATAATATTTTCCTTCAGCTTCAAACCCAAAGTTCGGAAAAGAAAAAGTTCTTCTGGAAACTTCACCGAAGCATCAGTTAATTTATGAAGATGCTTTGGATTTTCCGGCACATTGAATTGTCCTTGTTCTTGACAGCAGCAAATACCACGCTTGGTGGTGCAGCCCTTAGCAATGTGGTGGCTATCTTGTTTTGGGATAAACATTGGTGTCTTGTACCTGGGAAAAACAGAGCACTCTGAGGTGATTTCAGCCACCTGTGACTTTCCCAGGTGTGTGCAATATGGCCACAAGAACAAATTTGTCAAAACATGTCTGAAACATTTTCTTTGAATGTTTTGTGTATTCTGTGCTAATTCTGTTCTTGTCAAAGGCAAGTTTTTTGCACTTTGGTAGCCATTTGGACCTGCTTCTGATTACCAAACATTGAAAGTCACTCAAATCTAGTCAATGTGAGTTACAGGGCTGCCCTTTTACCTGCCACTGACAACTTATCCTCCACCAAGCCAAGTCAACTGGCTGACCGCAGTACTTCTAATGATCAGATCACCCAAACTTAATTTACTTGGGTTTGAGAGCATGCACTTACATTTCACACACAATTGACTTTGGTTTCAGTGTGTGTACTGTCATTTCAGAGACAATTGACTCACCCCCACCCCATAGTTCAGTCCCGTCTGGACTGTGGGGAAGAAGGCAAGAATCCTCTTCCGTCCCCAAAGTCCAGCCCTTCCAGCGAAGACATTTTGTGTGACAAAAGCACAATATTGGAATGTACATTTTCGTGAAAAAGTGTCTTCAATACAAAGTTAAAAACATCCAAAAAGTGGCAGCTCAGGTTATGAACTTGTCGGATACACTTTCCTCATCATAAAATGCCTGTAAAATGACAGGCAATTGAGTTTTGGCCCTCAAAAGTCAGGTGTGAATGACTAAACATCAGACATGTGTGTCCATTGAGGCAATAGGGGTTTTCACGTTGGTGATGCCCGGTTGGGCGGCGTCAGAATTTTTGATGCACATGTCAAAATTCAACATGATGCCCAAAGGAGAGCATCAAATTATTGGTCCAGACTGATCACACATTTTTGATGTGGGCGTCAATTTTTTGACGCGCGCGTCACCAACGTGAAAACCCCTTTAATGAAGTCGCACAAATCGCAACCTGGCGAGGCAATTGATTCTCTGAGAGAGACCCTCTCAATCAGTCTCCCTCACTTTTACTCTGGATTCCAAAGCAGAAACACCTCCAACCTTCAGCAGCAGACATCTGAAGGAGCCGTGCAAGTTTTTGGGGAGTTTTTTTTGTGGATTTTCATCACTCACATGAAAAACAAGGCAAGGTTGCACTTGAGAAAGGGAGGAGGTCCCACCGAACAGGACAAGAAGCAAATCTTGATTCTAAGTGTTGCTGTGTCATGGACTTGTTCAAGCCAAGAAGACAGTTTGAATTGCCAGATCTTTGTAGAATGAAACAAAAAGGAGCAAATGAGGTTTCATTGGGTTGTGATGGTCACAACACTGATACCAGGGCCTCTGGTCTATGGTGGACACTGTGAAGGAGGTCTCAGGACCTTGTCTCTCAGAATTGTGCACACGAGACCAAAGAATGCATTTTACTCAATTTGGGTGTCTTTTTCCCATGGACTGTACACACGGGTGAAACGAACGACATTTTGACCTCAGATGAACCAAATATGAATTTGGAAAGCTTGATGCCATGAGCTCGGTTCTGGATCAGCCTTGAATTCACAACTTCAATTTGAGTTTTACGGGGTGCACTGTTCCTCTTCCTCACACTCTTGAATTTTGTTTCATCGATAAGAGCAGAGAATTGCAGGGAACAACTGTTCTGTGGCAAAATGCTGGACATTTGGGTGTTCCCGTACAGTAATATTTAGGAGTAAACTTTATTGGCTGGGATCTGCTCTTTCCTGCAGGGAGGCTCACCAATTCGTCTGGCGACTGTACTGGAGTGTGTTGGGCAGGAAGACCAAGCTTGGCTGGCACAAGGGACAACTCCCAAGGGATCCATTTCACCACAAAAACTGCACCTGGAGGAGGAGGAAGAAGGGCAAGTTTTGTTTCAGTAATGGAAGAAAAACAATGAATGCATGAGACTCAATATCATGAGTGCAGAAAATTGATTGCCTGCTTGAACCTTGCCATTTTTTGCATTTTTCATTTTTCATTTTTCTTCTACACTCCGCTGAAACGCCTTTGTGTCAGAGGACAGCTCTAGACTCTGTCTTCACTAGGAACTGACAATTGAAGTGTCGCTTGAGGTCCTGCCACAGATAGAGAACAGGGGAAACAAGAGAAGCTGTGGGTAATGTTGTGCTTACAGTCCACAAAACTACAGGACCAGGATCTTTTGTGAGAAGACAAGACAGAATAAATACCAACAGGGAAGGTATCCACGAAACAAAATGAGAGGCATTTAGCAGTGCAAAATGAAGAACAAGGCTGCTTTTATGCACTTGCTTGGTTGAACCTGGCAAAGGCAGAGGTTGGTCACATGCACATCTTACTGTTATTTGGGAAAGTATAACTTCAGATATCAAACATACCACCTGAATCACTGCAACTAAGATGGGAAGGAAACTGCTTGAGGTGAGGACCAAAGGAAAACACAACATATTTCCAGGTCCAGTCAGAATTACTGTCAGACAACATGTTGTGAGACACAGACAGACAACTGAAGCAATGAAGATCAACACTGAGTTTTTGCTTGATTTGAATCTAGAATTGTGAGGATATTTGATGACACTAAACCTCACACAAGAAATGACAACAACCAAGAAGGGCAACACACAGAAGTACATGGATATTGCTACAAAAGCTACAGAGCACAAATTACTTTGTTCCCACATTTCTGTACTCAAAAATACTTTCTCAAAATAAGTATCTGAGAACAAAATAATTGAGCAGTAAAGAATCAGAAATACATCACTGATTGTAAAATAGAGGCAGATGGTCAGGTACGCCAGTTTTCCCGTTGGCTGAGTCTTAGCTATTTTCAGCTTCTTTCTCTCAAGCACTCTTTGCTTTTGAGTGAAAAACAAAGATAAACATGCAAAAATAGTCAAAATGACTGACATCAGAAAGAAGATTCCTTTCAAAGATGCTTGAGGCAACAATTTGGAACACGATGGAGTGTGAAGTGTGTCATCAGAAATACATTTGGTGTCTGTGCTGACTAAACAACACACTACCTTGTTGTCTGAGAAAACAAAAGAGGGGTATACACTGTTGAAAATATCAGCATCAATGTGGGTCTCAAAAATATCATTGCCTTGGAGGAGCAAAATATATTGGCAAGTCACATTTCTGAAAGAATATTTCTGCAAATAATCTATTTCATTGAAGGATAAATCAACCAGAGATAAATTTGTCAAATTGCTAAACACCCTCATAAACAGAACATTGATTGAGTTGTTTTTCAATACAATGAGTTTGACAAATTGCAGACTGGAAAAGCAATCACTTTCCACTGTATTTATTTGGTTGTATGTTGCATCAAATTTTGCCAAGCTGGTCCAGTGAGACACACTCAAACAAATGCTGTCTTCTTTCAACAAGTTATTTGGAGCAATGAACATGATAATTTGATCCTGGTCAATGTTGAGCTTTTGTAATGATGATAAATTGCAAGATTGCAGGTAATACAGCATATGGAATGTTTCTGCCTCTTCTAATGGTCTTGCTTCTGCTGTGACACACAAAATGGCGAGTTGAAAACATTTACATCCTGGTGGACAGATGAAACCAAAAAGCTGACACATGATTTCATCTTCAGCAAGTGGACAATCCTGAAAACTGTCTCATATCAAGCAAATGAATACATGTTTGAGACCCTTTGCAGTGGAAAAGTCCTGGACAAGTTCTGTTTTGATCATTGCAGTTCTGTTCATCAAATCCATCTGGGCAGTCCCATCTTCCACTGCACACATAGCTATATGGTGTACAGTAAGACTCAGGGCATTTCAATTTCCCATTTCACCTATGGTTTCTGCAGTCTTCAATGTGGCTGCCAGTTCTGCATGGAATTAAATGACCCAAGCTGTTCAGTTTCAAAACACATATCTCAGAAATATTGAAACAAGCAGGGTGACCTTCCAGACAAGAAATTTGACCTGGACTATTGCACAAGGTTTCTCTTGGATGAGAGCGAAGATTTTTCAAAAGAGGCTCAGCTTCTGCTTCTTCGCAATCTGGTATCAAGTCATTCACTTGATGCAAACTGACAGACAAACCTGAAAGACAAACAAAAAGAGAAACAGGCACCACAACTTTTCTTGCAGTTTGCTTGTAGCTGACGCATTTTCCTGACCTGCCGTGAAACAAATGATCACAAGAACAATTGGCTTCATCATCGTCACTTTCATATGTGTTGCTGCTGACTTTACAATCCACTTTCCCATTGCATCGAAATATTGTGGAAATGAACTCTCCATTTGGACACTGAAAAGCTAACAGAGAAGAAAAATCCCTGTTGTTACTGTGGGCAGTACTTTCACACAAAGAGAGGCTATTGTCTGTCCTCTGCTGCTTTAGGTCTGTGTTGAGTGTCAGTTGTTGCCAGATGTATCTGGATGTGAGTGACACCAAATGTGATTCACCATTTCCACAGGTAATTAGAGGTGGAAAAGACTCCTTGGTGGCTCTCAACATTCCACTGATGTCTGTCCATATCCCACTTCTTGTGGGACACATTTGAAGGGTCATGTTGTGATTTTTACATCTCCATCTCAAATGAGATGCTTTGGAAATCTTCCTTATGGGAAGGAAAAGTAAACACTTGTTGGCCTTTGAAATTGTTTGGCCTGAATTGCAAAAATAGAATGAAGTGTAGGAATGATTACTGCTGATAGAAGCCTGGATCTGCTTGTTGCCCGGATCACACACAATATCCGCCAAAAGTTTCATGGAACAGTCAACTAAAATCCATTTTGGAGCTGCCAGATGAGCAGTGAACAACATTGCACAAAGAAATGCTTCAAATGTCTTGTTGATCCCACGTCTTGGTTGCAAAACAGTGTTTGTTGTTTTCATCTGAGCAGTCAGTTTTTCATTGTAAATAGTGTAGAAATATTTTGCATCATGACAGTCATAAGTGCACTCTGGCTTGCCAGGTTTCCAAAGAACCAGGCTGGTATTTGCCCCAAAATTTGTGTTGTCCCAAGATTGAAAGGTGCAAATTGCCTGTGATGTTTTCCAAGTGAACTGCAAGCAAAAGAAACAAAGTAGGATGAATCTGCCTGGCAAGGACAGGACACACAGGTAATTTTTTGACCTGTAAGAATTCACCTTCCCACTTTTCCTGACCAAGCCAATGAACAGAGCTTCCACTGGCCGACGATAGTGATGAAGTGTCTCGAGAAAGTCGTCTTGTTCTCTTCTGTCTACAAACTGAGGCAAATCACCATTTGCCTCCTTTTGGCAAAATGTGGAAGCCTCGTGCCAGGAGTGCAGCTTGTCAAACTCACAGGTGGATTTCCTTCTTTGATCAGAATGACTTTTGCAATTGTTGTTGTGCTGTCTGTAAAATTGGTATCGGGGTCTGCGAGCGAATCGTGCTGCCTTGTGTTCTTCCCAGCTGACGTTCACAAAAAGATTTTCTTGACCAGATTGAGATTCAGTTAATTTTGCGTTCAGACTGGTAACTTTTGCTGAAGGAAAGACAAGTGGCCAGACATTTTTTATTGGCGAGAGCTGTGCCACTGCAATAAACATTTTGACATCGTAGCCAAAGAGAATGGCAAAAAACTGAACTGTGACATCAATTTGAGGCAACAATCTTCTTCCAACACAGTGAGAAACAAAGCACTTTTCTGCTTCAGCAGCTCCTCACCACCTTCTGACCAAAACGGTTGCTCTTTATTTTCTTTCTTGAAATGATACCAGTCACTGTTGAGATACACTTCACTGAGATTGTCTGTTTTCAGATCAAGGTGAATGATCAGAACATGCCATGACAAATGAGAACATTTGCATGAATCTCAAATGTTTGGAGTGTCTTTTCTACTGGGAATTTCCAAGTTTGTTTCAAAAGTGTAACCAACACCAAATTTGGAACATTTTATAGATTTCATGGTTTTAAACAAACCATATTTTCTGGCAAAACTGTTGGCTTCATTGTGGACATTTCCATTGTGTGCAAAAGACGTATCACCAAAGTTTCTCACTCTCACTGGGCTCCCACAATTTCCAAGCACAAACCCACTCAATGCAACTCCCATGTTTCCAATTAAATCTGGAGGTAATGATGAAAACAAATATTCTATCTCAAAGTAATTTTGTCTTTGGCCTTTGCAGTTGTTGCCTGTGTCACCAGTGGCGGTCAGCTGGATTATGAAACAAGAATTTGTGTGAGAAAATCCAGACACCAAATGTGCAATGTCAAAATAGAAATGGTCACCCCAGAAACCTTTGCCTTCTTTTGGGAAAAAGTCTTTGAAGGATAGGTATTGTTTTTGAAGGCATGGGTTCACCAGAAGTGTGGTGCAGCGCACAACTTTGGTGGTAAATTTTCCTGAAAACTCAGCTTCTAAAAAGTTATATGTAAAGAGCAGCAATGAAGATCCTGAGGAAAACAATTTGATTGAATGATTTATTAGTGCTGGTGACATCTGAAATGATGCAAAGTGTCAGCAACTCAATCTCACTGGAAGTAGCTGAGTCAAAGATTGACAATCCCCAAAGTTCACAGGTCAAACTTGGCTCTCCCTCACATTGAAATTCAGACAAGACAATTCCAAGTGTCAGTGTTGCTGGTCCAGAAAAATTCTCAGAACAAATTGCATGTTCATCAACTTCAACATTGCACAATTTGTGCAAATGTATAACTGTCTCTTCAGGTGATGGCAATATCCTGCTTTACATCTTTTTTCACTGCAGCAAAGTTTAGTGAGGCAACACTAAGATTTCCATCAGAAATGGAAAAGGCAAATACAGCATAAAAAGTTCCAATGCAAGTGAAGTGTTCTTTCCTGCTTGCCTCTGTGACACCGTTCTTTAGCATTCTCATTTGTTCCCAAAATATTCCAACCATTTTACCAAACTTGGCATCATAGTTGACACAAATAACTTCCAATTTTCTCACTTTTATGGCCAAAACAACAACATGAGAAGCAGATGGGAGCAACTTGTAGATAACCAAGGGATTGTGATGGGAGACAGATTGCTGTTTTGCACTTTCTACAACATGTGGACCAAAAATCTGATAAACAAGAAGTACCTTGTGGGGATTTTCAAAGACAATTTCAACATCAGGAGAAGAAGAAAACCATGAGAAGTGTGAATGTTGCCCTTTGAACACTTGCTTGTTTTGCCTTCTGTGTCTGCGATAGCAAGTGGTTGATGCAGCCACTGTTTCATAACAGTTAATGTGGCTGAGTGAAACATCTTCTAGAATGGCCACTGCTGGATCTTTGAGAGTCAGTGATCCAGATATTATTTTGTTGAATGTCACATTCAAGCAAAAATAATTATCAATGTAAAACCTGTATCTGTCCTTTGAGGAAGTGACTGAAATGGAAATGTGTCTTGTACTTTGAAAATCAGTGTGAAGATGCCTGTTATTGTTCTGTTTGAGCATCAGAATCGTAGAACTCACCAAATGTCAGACTGTGGTGTTGATTGATGAAGGGTGTCCAAGGGTGGACATCAATCAAAAGCCCAAACATGATTCTTCCTAGAATGTGAGTGGCAACAAAAAATTGTCTGTACTTTGCTCCACTCTCAATTTGTTCAATTCTGCAGTCTCTCTGGTGACAGTTGGGCTGACACAAGAACTTTTGACACTTCATGCTGCATGCCTGCACCAGAGGTGTATACATCCACTGTGGAATTTGCTGTTTGGTGTCAAACAATTTCTGCAGACAAAGTGAACATATTTTAGAAGCAAATAAGTTCAAGTGCAACACACAACTGAAACAACTTTGTTGGAGAAAAAAACAGGTTCAAAGGTACCTTAACACTAAAAGTGCTATGAGCTACTACAGTAGCTTTCAGCGTGTGGTAATTACAGCGGCAGCACGCTGTAATTAATTGGGCCTGGGGCGCGGCACCTGCAGCGGAGATGCTATTCTACTGTGCCAACTGATGATTTCCCACGCTCATTTTGATTGACAGTGCAATTGACCACTTGACCAGATCTTCGTACTCATCACAGCAGTCGGTGTGTCTTGAATTCAATTTGCACTCTTTTTGCGCTCTTTTTGCGCCAAAGACGTGAAACCATACCTCTTCAGTGCATGAACAGCACTGACATTGGTGTCATATCCT
>JAAUXT010041244.1_pt1 | contig 14750 bp, 15 predicted proteins | sample 7278171 | NCBI WGS metagenome assembly JAAUXT01 (sample SAMN14350112, study PRJNA611818) | marine sediment metagenome | isolation source: surface marine sediment (1.8m) | place: French Polynesia: Moorea | collected 2018-08 | reverse complement strand
CTCTCCGCCCCTCACTCCACGTCTTCCCTCTCCCCACCCACCTCCACCACCCCCTCCCACGTCGGCGGGCGGGGGCGGGCCCAAGAGACAGCGTAAAGTTGTAGGGACAGGCAAGCAGCTCTGATACTTCAGTCTGTGCCTTTTTTCAGTTGGTTCTGTGTGTCACAACTGCAAACTCTGGGTGGTTATCCACACACTGGGTTACAGCCCACATGAACTGGGAAGCTGTTCATTCCTTTGTGAGAGCTGTTCATGCAATTGTACCACTACAAAATCAATCTCCCTGTGTCCATGGAAGAGAGGACAAATTTCATGTCTAACTTGATTCACTGCTTCTTGACGTTAAGGGAGAAGGTGGGTCACTTAACCCAATCCTGTATCCTACAGACAGTTAGTGCATCTGTCCATTCATTGCACTGAGCTGAAGAGCTCAGACAAGCATCAGATACAGGCAGCATATGGAACCAGTTGTTATCACTAATCAGGACTGAGTCCAGTATTCTCACCCAGCTCATGGCAAACAAAATGCCACTGCTCTCATCAGAAGCTGTTTGTCTGAATCTTTTTTGTCTGAAAGAAATAAACAAAACAGGTATACCCACTGCAAGCAACATGTGCACCCAGACTTGGATCTGGGATTTTGAGCTTATCACACAAAGATGGGTACACAATGCACAAACACACAGAGTTTCACACACTCCCTGTGGTCTATTTGGGCATTGTGTATGCATCTTTGTGGCCAAAATTGCAAATGGGGGAAATAAGAACAAGAACAGATTGTGGAAAATTAGTTTTTGTTGGGTGGTGGTTGTCACTGACAGGATTACAAACACAGGTACTAACACAGATTTACAAGTGGCCATGCAGATGACATTATCTGTTGGTTTAGGGGTCAGAACAGAACACCAAATGTTCTTGAAGCCAGTGACCTTAATTCTTACTCCACTTATTCTGCAACTATGATGAGATGTACTGGGGCTCCTGCTATCCAAAACCAACAATAAACAACTGAGTGCAACCACAAATAATTATTACAAATATTTATTACAGCAGTTTTTCAATCTTGGTATCAGAGCAATGACAGGATTTAGCAGAGCATTTACAGAATTCACAAGAATAGTGTTCCAGACCAGCAGCTGGATGGGGTACTGTGGCAGAACAACTGACACAATGAGAATCACAGCAGAAGGTAGCCAGCTTAGGCCATTCACACACAGTGAAAAACCCAGTTTTGCAATCAAAGTTCCCTTGCTTGTCTTTAGTTGTCTTTGGTTGGATGTCAAAAATGGTTTGGGTTTGGTTATTTCTTTGAATATCAGAACATACTGAGTCACAAGGGAAACAAAGCTGCCCTTTTGCACAATGGAAACCATTATTGTCAAAGTTGTCACTGCAATGGAAGTTTTTGAATCACCAGCAAGTAAACACATTTTTAGGGGCACAGAGTTCTTCTTCTCTATCAATGAATATGCAAGGACAAACAGCACATCCAACATAATAATTAGCACAGCACCCATTCCAACGTACTTCATCACTTTATGTTTTTCCTTCAAGGTACTGTTCAAAGGAAACTTCACAGCAACAAACTTTGACACAGTTATAAAATTTGTGATATAAATTGAAAGGACACCAAGGAAAATTGACAAACCAGCCAGGGCAAAACACAAGGCAGAAGATTGCCATCCCTCAGAGTGCAAAACATACAACTCACCATAATAACTGGTGGCACCAAACAAGAATGTCAAGTACAATCCAAACAAACAATCTGATATTGACATGCTGACAACACTGAGCAAAAAAGAGTCTGATTCTTTGTGCTGCTCTTGTTTTGGTGTGTTCTGCTTGCCTGCTACTCCTTCTTTCACATATTTCCTATTCATTTCTACACTAGTCCATGTGATTGCAGCAAGATTCAGAAACACAGTTGCAACAAATTGGAAAATGATAAATCTGTCAGCAGCAACTGTTTCAAGCAATGTGAGGCAATTATTTGGCCATTTTGGTTTCAATGAACACGCAGAATCAGACTCTTTGAAAAAACAACACAACCCAAAATTATCTGTGATGATCCTCAACACATTCAAAGATCCGGCAATAGCTGTGGAAAAATTTACAATCTCATTAAAACTGATATCAAGGGAAAATTTAGATACACACATAAAACTATCCAGGGATGACAACATGTTGTTTGACAAGTTTACCAGGAGTAAATTGTTTAGTTTTTGAAATGCACTGAAATGGACCTTATTTAGTTTGTTGTGTGACAGAGAAATAACTTTTAATTTTAGTGCATTGCAAAAGCAGCAAGACAACAGAGAAGGAATAATATTGTTTGAATAATCTAACAGATGTAAATTTGTGGGTTTGTATTGTTCTGAATGACATACAGAATCCAATGTGGCATTGGTGTTCCTGAAGAACAGAAGGTGTTGATTCATGGTGAAAGGAATGGATACACTCTCAAATTCAATTGAGATCATGTCTGATGTCAGAATTGAGTTCAGTTGTTCAGAGACAAACAAAGAGGTGCACTTCATAGCATACAACAAACACAAACAGCCCAAAGGACATTTCCTTGGAAGTTCACAAAGAAGTTCATCTTCTTCTGATGGGCAATCAAATGATCCATCACAAATAGATGATGGGTGAATGCACATTTTGATAGAGTGTAAAACACACTTAAAAAGTCCTGGACACTTGAATTGGTGGCATGAAGAACTGACTTCATCTTCTCCAAATGGACACCGCCATTTTCCATCACATATGTACCTGAGAATAACAAAAGGTATAAGAAAGAGACAGCTTCACACAGGCAATTGTTTTCAACGCACCCCAAAAGCAAAATTATTTTCACTTCACAGCCTACCTGTATGGCACACAGTATGACTTGGGGCATTTCAGCATATTGTGACATTCCATCTCTTCACAATTCTTCAGATGTGCCCCACTTGGGCAATGCATCAAGTGCATCACTTTTTGCGCATCCTGATCTAATTCATACACACAAAGCTTGTGAATAAAAAAGCATTTATTGCATCCAAATGTGCATGGCATTTTGTCATTTTCAGCACACAAAGGATCAAAACTACTTTCATGATTTTCTATTTGCTCAATGTCATATCTGGTGCAATCATTCATTGGTGGCAAGTTTGTGGACTGTTTTTCTTTGTTGTTTAGATTTGAAAGAGATACATTTGTGAGCAAAACTGATGATGCCTTTATGTAAACTGTAAATTGTTTGTGAGATATTGCAAGTTCACACTGCTGACCAGATGAACCACATTTTCCATAAAAAGGCAAGCAGCAGGCTTCCTGTGAAAAATAGTACAGATCAGGACACACTGGTTTCACAGAAGCATTGTTTTCCTTGAGATTCAAGCATGTTTTTGCACACTCAGCTGTTGATAGTAGAAGTGAATGTGAATGGTTACACCTGGTTTGGCCTGCAGCCAATAGTGCAGCAGGAACAAATTCACTATTGTCACACTGCACAGTTTGCAGCTGAAAACTTTCTCTTGTCATTTGCAGCTGCTTTTGCAGTAATGACAATACAAAGTAGAGGATGGGATGTTTGCCTCCAAAATGATTGCATATCTGCATATTGCCTGTTACTTGGTTGTACTTTACAGTGATGTTCTGCAGCCTGAAATAAGGCTTCAACTGGCTAACCTGACTCAAGTATTTCAAAATTGTTTGGAAACTTTTCAAACCACCATGACTACTTTCTGACTTGGTCTCTGATGCAGAAAGCTTGTAGCAATTTTCCCTGAATGAAATGAATTTGTGTCCACATTTGGTTGTGCTGCTCAAGCCTAGAGTTGTACTAAAAGTGTTTGTTCTGTGGCCAAGTAAATTGTGGCTTGTTTTGTTGGTACAAACAATATCTATGAGTGAAAACTTTTTGTTGCATTCCACAGTATGCCATTGGGGATACATCATGTTTACAACTGATATCACTGTGCACCAAACTGTTTTGTTGTGTGGCTCGTGATTGTGTCATTTTTATTCAATCCAATGGATGCAAGTTCTGAAATGCAGGGAAACATCTGTTTCTGCTTGTCTCAAGGGAAGTAAGTTGCATGACCACCTGTTCACTGACAGATCAGGACCAGGAAAATATTTGACTTTGTTCCACTGCTCATCAGCAAAGTACCTGTGTGCAGTGTTTTCTAGTTCTAATGTTTTTGAAGGAAATTTCCCACGTTGAGCCAACCAGAACCAAAAATCAGATAACTAAATTGCAAAACCATATTTGTTTTCCCCCACATTCTTGTTTCTTAGTAGTTTACCTTTTGTGTGATATGTGGTTTGGCGCCAGTGATCAAGTTTCACTTGTGTTAAGGAAAATGATCCCGCAGGAGTTGGAGGTGAGTATGGTGGTCCCCACATCTGGAGTACCACAGGTCTTCCATCTGTCCACTGCAGGGTTCCATGCTACAACAGTACAAGTATATACAGGAAAAATCACTCTTTGTGACAAAAAACAAATTAAACCAAATGATATCTGAATCTCCTTGTAGTGTTACCTGCCTATGGAGGCCAATAAACATTGCAGACATGAAAAATTGTTTTGGTAAACTTGTCAAGTATGACATAAACTGTAAAATCTCTGCCTGTGACACAAAACTTGGCAAATTGCTGTTTGAATCACAACAAGTTCTGTTAGCATCATACCAAGATATCTGAAGACTTCTAGCAATTGACCATAGTCTCAGTTGTTTTACAAAGAAAAGGTTGTAAAAATGTCCCCTGTAGTTCAATGATTTTAATGCATACTGCTTTCCAAAGTGCAATTGTTCAAAGGTTTTTTGCCGCAAAATGTTGAAAGACTTTTCCAAAGAAACTGACTCTTTTGGGTGCTGCTTGTTCTGTATTCTTGCCCAAAAAAACTCAAAAGTGCATGTGGTATGAAGGCATGATTTGTTACTTGGTATTCTAAACAATGCAGCAAATATTTTCCCCAGTAAATCAACTTGAACAACCCTGTTGCCAGCCAAAATCATTGCTTTTGTCAGATCAGCAGTCCACTCTATCCTTGTGGTTTCACTTTGCACAAAAATGCACAGAGACAAGCCTAAGTATTCAAACTGGAGTGGAAAATATTTAATCATGTCTCTCACCCAAAGTAATGAGACACACATATTTATCAGGTGATGGAATGTACCCAGGAAGTTGTTGCTAATGACTCCTTGGATATGTAGGGCCAGAACCAAATCCATAGAGGAATGTTTTTTGTGCTCCATTTCAAGGCACATTTCTTTTTTTCCCATATTCAGTTTTGGGCTTTTTGAAAGTTCCAGAGAATATAAATTAGACTTGTTGCACACCTTGTACCTTACTGTAAGGAACCTGTAACTGTAAGATACACCAGATTCAGTGACATGGAATGTGTCTGCCAATTGTCTGTCAGTCTGAGGAATCAAATCAGTTCCAAATGAAAAGTATCCTTGAGCAGGTGCAGGGTCTGGGATCTTTAGCCAATAGTGAAATGCAGGCCTGACATATTCTACGTTGTGTTTGTTTTGAGTCTTTACTGTCAACTTGTGTGGGTGGAAAATACCTTCATCACAAGCCCCAGTGGAGTTAAATGGTACGGTGTAGTTGGTTGGTTGACTCATTAATAAAAGTATCTCATGTTCCCTTCTTTGTCTTTGGGTAGGTGGCACATGTCTGAAGTAGTCTTCTCCATAAAATTTTGTAAACTCAACATAAGCCTGGCACCACAGCTCACATTGCAAATTGAGACTGCATTTTCTCACACTTTGGTGTTCACCTTTCAACAAGATATTTGCTCCCATGTGGAGCACAATACATCTTTCCACATCTTTATCATCAAGTTGTAAGTTGGGCTTTACAATGGGGTCAGTACTTCTCAAATTCTTGAGATAAACAAATATATATTCCAATGCCAGATACTCCTCTGGATATCTCTTCTTGGTGCATGTGTTGACAAATAATCCTTGGCAAGAGACAGGCTCCGCAACCAGCAAAATATGCAAAAACCCTGACATACTGAGGTAAACAACAATCACTGTCATGTTGGTGGCAGCAGTGAGAACAAACCCAAATGGTGTGTGTCTGGGCAGCCTCGCACACAAGTTCTGTATTTTGTGCAAATTACATGAATCAAACTGAACAATTCCACCATAGAAACAAGGACAGAAGTTTCCAAACTGTACTCTCTGCAGTGTAATTTTGGCATAATGCTTCCCTGAAGTTGTCAACAGAAGAGTTTTCTGACAGTATTTGTGATTTTTGCTGTTCAAAACACAGGAAATATTTGCAGAAAATCTCTGAGTGAAATGCAGACTGTTCTGGATCCATGTTATCTTGGTATGAAAAATTTGTTGTAGCAGTCAGATCATGCACAACAGTGAAAAAACAATAAAAATATTTGATCAGAAAGAGATGGGATTTCAACAGGTGATTAGTTTCAAGAAATGTTTCTGAAGGGAAAAATATTTTTTCTGTTGCCTCCATTGAAAGAGTAATGTGTTGGTACTTCTTTCCTGTGATGAAAACATGAACCACCTTCATATGGCTTTGTGCAAAAACATGTTGACTGAACACAAGAAAACCTTGGTCAATACATGCAACTTGGTGGAATTCATCAGCTGTTGTACCAATGGTGTTGGCACCAAATATCTGATGGACATATGAGACTAGTGACTGAAGTTCATGACAAAAAAAGTGGCATTGTTTTACCAAAATGGTGAATTCACTTTCAAGAAACAATGACCATTTAGACCTGGATAGACAAAAGAAAAACTTATCGTGAGACATTCTGTGGACCTCCACAGTATCTGAGAAATGGTTCTTATTGCCACAATGTTTTTTTCCATTTTGGAAGCAAAAGCCTGACAAATTGAACTTCACAAAAGTGAGATTCACTGCAAAATATGTTGCTGTATTGAAATGAAAATTTTGCACTGCATTTGATACAGATGCACTCAAATACAATGCCTTCTTGTTGACCCAAACAGAAACTATATCAAAAATTTTGAAAACAGGCAAATAATGAATATCAATGCACAGTTGCCCAAAAGGTGCTTTCATTACACACTTGCTCCCCACTACCCAGGCACACTTTGGTAGCAGTGAACTGCAACTTTTCTTTTCCAAGAATTTTCTGTCAAGGCATTTTGACACTCTGATGAGCCATGTGGGGATGACTGCACTCAGCAATGATGCAGCTTGGCTGTTTTTGACACAGAATTGAGCACTGATAATGGTATAAAGTACCCAAGTTTTGTTCATTTTCACCAAAGCAGTTTCATGAGAATTTGGGTGAACATAATTGAATACTTTGCTGAGGGAAAGGTTTGTGAACCCCATTATTTGTGGGTGTGATGATGTTGGGGCAGAAACAAGGAACACACACAGAAAATGCACAGGTTGCTTGTGCAGCAGAATTTTTGTTTCATTTTCTGCTCATGTTTGATAAGAACAGATTCCCAAGAAGATGCTGCAGACCATCTGGTTATTGAAATACATGTATGAACACAAATTTGAGCTTTGATTTGCAGGCTTTAGTTTCCCATGCTCTAGCTGCACACGATGTTGTTTCTCGCAGAAATTTCCACAAAATTCACATCAGTGACAAGATGGAGCCAAAAGTGAAACACAGAGAAGGCTGGATGATACCAAACTGTCCGAGCAAACCAAAAATTATCATGTGGGATGTTGTAGAAGCAGTTTTGATCTGAACATTTGGACCCAAAAACACTGGCAAAAATTCCACTGCCTTTATTCCTTGCACAGTATACAGAGGCTTGCACAAAGAGAAGGAGAAAAATAACAAACACAATACAATGATGTTTTGCTTGTCATGAAGGGCACTCTTGTCTGGTAGGGTCTGGTGTGTAGTCTGTGCTGAAAGGTCAGGAACATCAGAATTTCTTTGCAACCTGCAATATGTTTGTCGTTTGCTGTTAATCCAGCAAAATGCCTCAAACCAGGAGTAGGTGTATTGTGAAGTACACTTCTCTCTGTCTCCTCCATTGGCGGCAAGAGGATTGAATGGCCCAGGGTTTGGATGTCTTTCTAGATGCTGAGTTGAGTGAGTGAGTGAGTGAGTGAGTGAGTGAGTGAGTGAGTGAGTGTGTGTAATTATGATACTTGTGGGAACCACCTTGTTTACATTGTTCTTGGGAGCACAGCTAGGAGTCAGGCAATGGTTCTGAAACAAGCAAAGCCTTTGTAGCTTTTCCTCTGGATCTGACACCAGTGGGTCAAACTTGTTTTGGCCACACTCCTGGAACTGCCCCAGTTTTGCTGGGGTGTGCTCAGTGACACACCAGTTACAATGGGGAAGGGTTCCCTCACCCCACTCAGGGATCATGGGTCCACTGGGTCTGCGCCTCTCCAGGTCAGACCCAAGACAGGTCAGCCCATTCCTCCTAGGTTGAACCCACTTGCCCACTTGCCAAACCCTGGATATGCTGGACAGTCAGTTCACCTGTCCATTCATTCCACTGAGCTGAAGATCTGACACAAACATTGGGAAAAGAGACTGGGTGGAACAGGTTCTTATCACTGATTAGGGCTGAGGTTCAACATTCTCACCTCTCCCGCCTTCCTCATGACAAACAATGTCATCATTGTTTGTGTGTTTGATTGTATCTGACACCGAATCAGCTGGTGTGTCTGTTCAGCGGTGCACCCGGAATCCAGTGCCACAACAAACAACATGAACACACTGAAGCATTGTGTTAGGACATACGCCCACAGAAGTGCGAAGGTAGGCACATGACGTAAGCACCAGAACCTTTGGTTCAAACAAAGTGCCAAGATAAACCCAAGAGGAAAAGCGAGAGAAAGCTAGAGTACCCAGATGCGTGGAAGCTGCTGTAGGTCTGAGTAAGTACTCACAGTGCAGAGTAGGATCTCCTCCGGTTGCAATAATAGCTAAAGGCACAAGTCTGGTCTTGAGGGTTATTATTGCACCTGCACACCGTACTCGGACCCTGTCACAATCCATGTGACAAATATCTGTGGACTGTAACCTGTGTGGCACGGACAGGTATGCCTGCAACGGTCGTATGAACGGACATGCATACACGGATAACAAAGGGGCAGAACAATTGCGTCGTGCTGTTGCGTCGCCCCATTGCGTCAGAATTGGGCTGCTTTTGCTCCCGAGTGGTTGAGGCAATGCAACAGCAGCCTCCATATGAACCTGACGCAACAGCACGACGGGGCAGCACGACACTGGTTGCTGCATCACTGGGAGTGCGTTACCAGCCTCAGGGTCAAACCCACATTCGTGTCCGTGGCCCTCACCTGAGGTCAGGGTTCACACACACGACGCGAAAATTGTTCATGTGAAACCACTCAACTCTTTTCTGGACAAAAATCTTTTGAGGCTCTGTGACCTCAGCATAGAACAACAAAGCTTGCACAACATACATCCCGCTGCCTCTCATGGTTGCACAACATGCACAACCTCAGACTTAATTGTGATGTGCCCTCTTTGTTTGGTTCAAACCCAACTGCTCAACTGCAGTCACAATACCTGCCTCATCATCTGCCTTTGCAGTTCTGAGTTTGGCGTGTGCACTAAATTCGATCAGCCCCATAGTGAACTCCACACTGGAATCATTGGGTGTGTTACAGTTGGATACCGCCCTCTGTTGTGAGGTACAAATTCTCTCACACATAGATGTCTACAATAGGTTTGTCTTTCCCGCTACCGATTGAGCAGTCGAGACCACTTGTCTGTCCTGAAAACTTTTTAGTCCGTGCCAGGGATCTTCGGTTGTTGCGACAGAGTCACAGATTCAGCTATTTAATCCTGCACTCTGCCGCAGCTGGTTTTGGAGCCCAAGTCCCCCCCCCCTTCACCAAATAGAGCAATTGAGAGCCACTCTTTTGCCATATTCTCTGTTTCAAGTCCACGCTGGATAAGGAATCAGCGTTGGCGAATGAAGGTCAGCAAGGGGGTGGGGGTTCTGGGCACAGCCCTAACACTGAGAATTCTGGACCCAATCCAATGTGTGTCCTGTTGCTGAATAACAGCTGATGTTGTCAATTCAACAATGACCTGCGCACCCCTGGGGTCCATTCGATTTGTTCTCTGCATCGCGATTCTGCGTCGAAACCCTGTTCGATTTGCACAAACGCAGAGAGTTAGAACTGTGCTTTTCTGTGACACAGAAACGCAGAACCCTCATCTGTTCTGCATTCTGTGATGACTTCTGTTCTTTTTTGTGGCCAAGAAGTGAAATGCAGAGCATCGCAGAAGAACGCAGAACTGGATGCAAAACTTTACAAATCGAATGGTGTTGAAAAAGTTGTGAGGACTCAGAGTGAAAAGTTGCCAGGACAGGCAAGTAGCTCTGAATCTTCAGTCTGTACTCCTTCTGCGTCGTTCGTGCGTCACAAACTTCAGAGGGTTGTTCAGGAACTGGGGTCACAACCCGCGTTGTCCAGTGGTCTCTTCCTGTGTGAGAGCTGAGTTTTTGAACCAGTCCCCCAAGTGAGACCCCTTCAGTACAAGAGATGATTTTTCACCCAAAGCGTGAAGCGCTGCTTCTTGACCTCAAAAGAAAAGTTGGTTCACCTGTTTATCAACCCCCCCCCCCAAACTTGCCCCACCCCTGGATCCGCTGGACAGTCAGTACACCTGTCCCGACGACGTACTGGGCTGACGAGGCGAACAATGGAGATAGGAACCAGGTGGAACCGGTTCTTATCACTGATAAGGGCTGAGGTTCGGTTCTCTCACCACGCGCCTCGCTCATGACCAAAACAAACACCAGTCCAGACCGATTCTTATCAGAAGCATGTTTGTTTGAGAGTTCAATATTTCTGACGCGGAATCAGCTGATTTCTGAAAACAATAAACAAAACATGTACAGCAACAACAAACAGCACGTGCACCCAGAAGGCCCAGTGTTTTGAGCTGTCCAGTCGGACTTGTTGATCATACGTACCTATACGCATGCATACGTGTACACGAATTTACACACGCACCTACGTACTTACTCACTGACAACAAGCATGAACAAATTCTTAGTCTGTTGAGGATTCTCTGACACAGGGCAGAGGCTTGAATCAGGGTTTGCACACTCGTAGGTGACGCCGCGTCAAATTTTTGACGCGATTCCAGGAACGGACTGGAGCCTTTTTTGACACTCTTAATTGGGCATCTTGTTAAATTTGACGCCCTGACATTAAAATTGTGACGCCAGCGTCAAACAGTCTGACAACGCCCTGCCTGTGTGAAAACGCTACGTGGATGTCAAACCTTCGAAAACGAGCACAATGCAGCGAGGGGTGATTCGGCATGTTTTGGAGGGGGTGGGGTGGTTTGGGATTCAAAGCCTTTCCTCAGCTTCTATCAAATCACTCAGTCACTAAGTCTGTCGCAACAATAATTTGGAGTTTTCACACAGATGACGCGGCGTCAACATTTTGACGCGAGGCCAGGAACGGACTGGACCGTTTTATTGGTGCTCTCCATTGGGCCTCATGTTAAATTTGACGCCAGCGTGACAAAAATCTGTCTGTGTGAAAACCCCACCCCATTGGATCTGGAGGTGTGTCCATGACGACCTGTGGGTTGGGAGAGGAGGACCCGGTACGACACTCCTGTTCCCACTCCTGTACCGCCTCAGGCTTACTTAGAGCTGCAGCAAGCTCATCGCATTCTGCGTTTTGCGGCCAAAATGTTGAGTGGCGTCAAAATTTAACATGAAACTTTATGCCACACAGGTAGCTTGCTGCAGATAATTGCTGCCAGCCGATTCTTGACACAACAAATTTGCGCACAGCATTGATGCCATGAAACGCATGACGCATGCCGCATCTCTTGCAGCTTCAGAATCACCCAATCAGCTCCTGTGTCGCAATGGCGAGGTCCGGGTTGGGGTCCACCCTCTCCATGGGAGTCACACCATCCTGAAGTTCTCTGTTCCTACGAGAGCACCACTTCATCCTGTATTGCATCACCAATGTCAGCCCCCCCCCCAACCCACCTCGACCACATCCAAGAGAAGGAAGTTCCTCATGAAAAACTTGAACCACCCCCCTCTGAACCCACCAGACAATTGGATGCGTGTTCGGTGCCGTTGCTGGCACATTGGAACACACAAACTTGCAAATTCTTGAATCAGTATTTGAAATTGTTGAGGAAACAAACCAGCAATTGATTCTCACAAAAGCGACAATGCAATTTTTACCTCGAACACTTCGTTTCGAGCAGTGCGTGCCACGCACATTTCTTCCTCTGTTTTTTCCTCATCCCTTCGGTCCTTAACTGGGCATCATAACCCCGATCAAGACCCGCCGGTGGGGCAGCCCCTTCCAGCACCAAACCCCCTCCCAGAACCCCCCCCCCCTCACCATGCCGCCAAAAAGGACAACATTCTGAGTTAAAATTCCCTGTGTGGGATTTTACTTTTACTCAGGAGGACCTGTACAATTTCTTTATGAAGCAGGACGGCGGTTTCAGGACCTACTGTTCCTTGTGGTGTGGGAGGCGAGAGTGATCCGGACAGCATGGGGTTCACCTGTGAGGGGAAGGTGTCGCATCAGATGACCTGAGGTCGTGGTTCTGGTGCCATGGAACCGCAGAGGTTTGATTCGGTAGATAAGTGAAGCTTGTTCTGCTGGAACTCCCGTTGTCTCCATTGAGATCACACCCACCACTGCCCTCCCCTGCATCCTGCTTGTGGACCCACCCAAAAGAACGTCCCTTCCTCCTGGTGTCCGAAGACACTTGTCCCTGCTGGGTTCGGCTCAACATCTGATGCGATCACACAGGAATCCTGCGTTTGCTCCAGTGCAGGCGTGTTTTGGGGTTTTCACTCCGATGACGCAGCGTCAAAATTTTAACGCGACGCCAGGAATGGGCAGCACCGTATTCTTGTTGCTCTCCATTGGCTGTCATGCTAAATTCGACGCCCGCAAGTCAAAATTTTGACGGGCATATCAAAAATTTTGACACCGCCCTGCCTGTGTGAAATCCCCTTTTCTGAACCTGCTGGATAAACCTGATTGGTGTCCGCAGATTCTTGTCCCAGCTGACGACTCCTGTGTATCCGGTGCGGTTACGTAAAGTCCTGACTGAGACGTGATGTTGGCTGTGCTGGATCAACCAGAATGGATTTTCGGTCCAAACCGGATCCATCCATTCGTGATGGATGTGCTCTCAATTGCCTTTCTTCCCCTCTGTGGCTTCAGACTCCAGTCCAACTTGGGTTGAACTCCGCATTCGCTACCTGGATTTTCCGATTAGATCCATTTGCGATGGTGAATCTGACAGAGATTGCACTGCCATGGGAGCGAAGGGTGTACACCCAGAACAAGGGTTGCTGGGAGAAAGATTCTGCCAAAAAACTTGTTGTTGCCAGGAACGCCAGGAATTTTCTGAGATGACACATTGCTTTGAGCAGTCCCTTTCTGCTCGGCGTGTTCTGTGTGTCGACGCCCACCTGGATCCAACATTTCTACATGTTTTCGTGTGGGACTCCATCCAAAACAAGTTTTCGGGTGTGAACTAAGTTCTACACAAAAATAAAATGCTGCCATGCATGTGCACACAAAGTTTGTGTGTTGGTTTTCGTTGAGGTCTGTGCAGTTCAATCCAGACGTGATGGTGGCTCCACCATGCAGAGAAGCCACCGCAGCAGGAACGAACGATGTCCATATCTGAACGAGTGTTGCAGCGAGAAATATTCCGCCTGGAATCTTCCGCATTGCCATGAAGGCAAAGAATTTTATGAATTGAGAGATTTGTCTGCGCAGTAGACTTGTGCACGGCATGTTTACTGTGTCACCGAAAACCCTTCATAAAATAGAGGAAACGTTTCTGTTTTGGCGTGTGTCTGCACCCAAAAAAAGATTTCAGGTGTCCGCATAATTCTGTGCCAAATATCAACTGCGAAGTGTATTCTAATCTGTGATAGATTTGGTTGAGGCCTGTACTACACGTACACCACGCCCTTCAGACCTTAGGAAATGCGCGTTTGACACAAAAGTTGGAGCAGAATTATATTTGTGTTTTTTTCTGGGGCTTGGGCTCTTGCGAAACTGCAGATTGGGCCATCAGTGACGTTTGTCCTACAAAACGTGGGTACGGACGTGAGACAAGTTGGCCTTTACCTGCTTCACGCAATAGGGACAAATGTGGGTCTTGGGACTTTGATCTTTCCAGGTAAACGTGCCTCAAACGTGTTGCAAACGTGGCTACAAAACTGCCAGAGAGAAGGAGATTTAGATGACCCACCACGATGACAAATCCAAACAAATTACCTTCTCGTTCACCTTTACACGTTGACAAAATTTGGTTTGTGGAATCCAGTTGCACCACAGTTAGTTTTGAACATTTTTAAGCGCGCGGTCCGGCTCTGCCGATAGGACGCGCGCTTAGTGTATTCACCATCAGTCTGTATATGTGTGTGTGTGAATGTGACCTACCAGGAGGATGGGGTAACTCAACTTAGTGAAATTCAACCAGGATCATTTTCAGGCCATTTCAAGCATTTTTCATTTTTTGGCCATGTTGAGTTACCTCCCCCCCCCCCTGCGGTTACTCCACATGGGCTGGCTGGCCAACTCAACATGGAAAATTTCTAAATTTTCTGAAATGGCCAAAAAATCCTTCGCGTGAATGGCGCAAGACCTCACGCCTTTTGGGCGATAGTGTTCTGTCCGTGTAAGTGTGCAACCGGCAATCGAAATGTCGTGATTTCAATGTTCGTCTGACGCCTTGTGTTAAGTCCAGCTGTCACAGACGTGTGACAGCT
>JAAUXT010037901.1_pt1 | contig 14751 bp, 19 predicted proteins | sample 7278171 | NCBI WGS metagenome assembly JAAUXT01 (sample SAMN14350112, study PRJNA611818) | marine sediment metagenome | isolation source: surface marine sediment (1.8m) | place: French Polynesia: Moorea | collected 2018-08 | reverse complement strand
CTGGGCTTGGGGCTGGGGCTGGGGCTGGGGCTGGGGCTGGGGCTGGGGCTGGGGCTGGGGCTGGGCTGGGCTGGGCTGGGCTGGGCTGGGCTGGGCTGGGCTGGGCTGGGCTGGGCTGGGCTGGGCGGGGCGGGGCGGAGGCGCTGCGGGCAGCAACAACAACAGCCCGATCCCAGCACCAGATCTATTGTCTTCCGCTGGGCTCGTTCGCGCCGCACGCGTCACACGTTTGTTTCCATCGCGTTGCGCCCCCTAGTGCTGCGTCGCACTGCTTGTTGATTTGCGCAAAGAAGCAACGTGTGACGCAGTTTGTGTTTGCAAGATCCATTTGCATTTGTATTGAGTCTTTCGTTTGACGCCAGTTGACGCAAAGACGAGACGTAAGACGCACGTGGGCGTGACGTGGCAGCGCCTGTTGACGTGAACAGACTCGATGTGTAACGCACCCAGAGAACGAGACAAATCAAGGTGCATGCCAAACAGGGAGGCGTTAAAACTTTGACACGAGGCCAGGAACGGATTGGACTATTTTTTATGCTCTCCTTTGGGCGTCACGTTAAATTTGACGCCCATGCGTCACAATTTTGACGCCAGCTTCAAAATATTATCACGCCGCCTTGCCTGTCTGAAAACCCCCAACAGGTGCTCAGTCGTTTGCTTTGAGACGCAATGCCCTGGTGGGGACGCAACGCATGACGCACCCATTGTGAACTGGGTGCCGGATTGCCTTGTTAGTCATCACGTGTGAGCTTTGTGTGTTGCGCCCTCGCGCCACACGGGATCCCGCTAATCATGCAGTGACCGCTGTGATGAGCGCTGGACACGCCACGCGTCTCGCGCGGTGCGGTGTGACGTCATCGCGAGGTCACCCCGGGGTCACCCAGGATGCACCACGCGCTGTGCCTCCAGGGGATGACGTAACGCACTGGACAAGGGGTCCACGCTGAGTTCACTCGGACAGGGTCACGTGGTGACGCATGCGTGAGGCCCGGGCCGTAGGGCGTGGCACGTCCCTGTTGACCCCGCCGCCCGCCGGACCACGTGACCTGAGTTTCCGGTGAACATGCGCGTGCCTGCCCACACTTTTCACCACCACCAGATGCTTTTGTCAGAAAGGCAGAAAAAGACGCATTTTCCTTCAAGAAATTTGTTCGTGTCGCAAGACACGGGAAAACGTGATGAACGCTCCACTTTCGTCTCAACACGTGTCTCTCAAGACAATTGTCCATAGATCCGGCACATATGATGCCACAGCACAAATTTGCTTTGACCACAGTGCAAAAAACATGAATTTTGGGCCGAGCAAAGTTCAGGTCGTTGGGACCAAACTTCAAGGTCGCATTCGCAGCTTGGAACAACAAAGCGAACATTCGGTGTTTGCCGACAATTGTCAAGTGGGACTGGGGGACGACACACCGCACGCACACTTCTGTCACACACACGCACCTTGTGAAGCAAATTGAAAATATGTCGTTATTTTCCACAAGGTTGGTGTTTTTAAGATCTTGGTTCACATCCCCTGCGACTCTGTTCGTTCTGGTCCACTGGTCATCGTGAAAACGAACTTAACCCATAGTACCAAGGCCTGCGTCACAACGGATGCGTCAGCGTCACACGTCACTGCGCACAGACGTCAATTGACGCGTCCTCGGACGTGACGCGTTGAGAGGCCCCAGCGCGTAAAGGGCTTTTCACATTGAGCAACGCGCAGTCCTTTGACGTCAAAAGTTCCTCCCTTCGGTTCAATGTTAAATTTTGACGCCGACGTCAAAAAATGACCACGCCTCACCAATGTGGAAACCGCTTGACACACGCGGTGTGAACCCCCCTTAGCCCCTTGATGGAAACAAGCTCTGCGCTACGCCTGTATCTCCGTATCACATCTCGCGAGATCCCCAATGAGGCTGCTGCTGCCGACACAACACAAAGCCTATTGAACACAAAGCCAATTGAACAACGGCCCCGGGGACGGGGGAAGACGGTACGTGCGAGCCGCGTCACTCCAGCGTTTGGTGCAGACAGTGGGGGATACAGTGTTTGTGATCAACCTCAGATCCAGGGGACTCCTGCAGGTTCAACAGGCTGCGATGCTTGCGGAAAATTTTCTGCTCTTGAACTGCTGGTTGTGCTTGGCTCCCTGTGACCTGCGCTGCGTGTCGGGTCACGCGCCGCGCAGCGTCACGTCACGTCACGTCACGTCACGTCACGTCATGTCATGACGCGTGTCACAGCGTTACGTGACGTGACGTGACGTCATGCGCGGCACAGCGTCACGTCATGTCACGTCACATCACATTTGGCCTCGCGCAGCATCATGCCACGTCACGTCACATCACGCTTGGTGTAGCGTCAGGTCACGTCACGTCTCACCTAGCGCAGCATCACGCCACGTCGCGTCACGTCACGCTCAGCGCAGCGTCACGTCACGTCACATCGCGTCACGACCCGAGGACCCGGCCACGCAGCGACAAAGGCGACGCCGCCGGCCAGAGAGGACCAGCGGTGGACGCTGTTGCTACGTCACTGCTGAACGCGACACCCGCGTCACTGCGCAATACAAGGTCTCCGCATTTCATTGTCTTCAGGTTCACACAGAGTGTCGTGTTGCGGTCATCCACAAGTCAATGCGGAGGTTCAGCAATCAAGTCCGCTCCTGTTTGCAATGGACCCCAATTGCCAGATTGAGCCGTTTTCACATTGGTGCCGTTGACGTCAAAGTTCAGCAGAATTTTGACATGAATGTCAAAAATTTAACCTGGTGCAAAATTGTGGGCTTCAAAAACGGTCCCATTGTTTGACGTCGTCAGAAAACGCTGACGTCGTCACCGAAAACGGCCTGGGTGACACAGCGTTTGGTCGCTTGTCATTGGCTCACAGTGCAAAATGGGAGTTGTCTTTCCCACCAATCTGGTAATTGGGGCAAGACACAGGAAATTAAGGTCGTACTGAACCTCCCCAATGCGAACCGCGTGACACCAGACGCGTCATGCGAGCGCTGCGTCCCTCCCTGCAGACGTCACTGGACGCCGCGTCAAACGTCTCCACGTAGTGACCGTTGTGCGAAGGGCCACAAGGCATGGTTCATCCTCGGGTAGATTCTATTCTTCACGCGGCACTGTCACCCCAGCCACAGGGAGAGGATCTGGTCAAGGGGGGTGGGCAACACCAATACCGCGCCCTCTGTATTGTTTAGGGTTTTCATACAGATGACACGGCGTCAAAATTTTGACGCGAGGCCAGGAATGGACTGGACCATGTTTTTGATGCTCTCCATTGGGTGTCATGTTAAATTTTATGCCTGCGCGTCAAAGTTTTGATACATGCGTTCTGATGCTGCCCAGCCTGTATGAAAACCCTAACATACAATGGACTGGACCATTTTTGTGATGCTCTCCATTGGGCGTCATGTTAAATTTGACGCCAGCATCAAAAAATCTGCCTGTGTGAAAACCCCTGTTGACACGTGACCGTGACCCCGCTGCGTCCGCCCCCGACCCTCCCATCTGTCATCCTCGCGCACGCGCGCGATCCGTGCCTAATTGACGCGAATGCAGTGATTGACTGCGCATGCACCCGCAGACTTTAAATCGCGATGAAGCCGTTACAGTAATGGTGTTCGCGCCACATGCGTTGAATTCCACACGTGATGCATACGTCAAGCTTTCAAAATCCATTACGTGAACCGCACGCACACTGCAGCCTGACGCATGTTTCATGTCCCTGAATTCCTGCACAGCTGTTGCGACATGGTGCCCTTCAATTGTGTTGCTTGAGGCAAATGGGTGAGTGAGTCACTGCAAACATGTTTTCACATTGCCACAGCGCGTCAATACAGATTAATGCAGTGACTAACCAAGGCTTCAGCAATGGTATTCATGACACTTTGTTTCTGTAGATACACAAAACTGTAATGCGGGTGTGTCGGTGTGTATGTGTGTGTGTGTTTGTGTGTGTTGTGTTGTGTGAGTGTGTGCGTTCGTATGCGCATGTGTCATGAGTGTGGGTGCATGTGTGAAGTGTTGTGAGTGTGTGTGCGCGTGTGACTGTGTGCGTGTGTGAGTGTGTGTGCGCGCATGTGTCGTGTGTGTGTGTGTGTGCCTATGTGTCGTGTGTGTGTGTGTGTGTGTGTGTGTGCCTATGTGTTGTGTGTGTGTGTGTGCAATGTGTTGTGAGAGTGTGTCAGAGTGTGCGCACGTGCTACATGTACACGTATGGAAGTGTACGTGTGTAGTGTGTGTGGCTGTGCGTGTGTGTTGTGTGTATGCGTGCAAAACTGCAGCATCAGCACAATCCCCATTGTATCTGAGCAACGCGCCTTGACACGTACACCTCGACGCCCACAAACCGCAGGCCCCGGCCGAGTGACCCGGGTCCGTGGGAAGGCTCCAGGCCCACATACCACAGCTAAATGTCTTTATATTGGACGTAAATGGTTTAAGTGAGATGTATTACGCGGGTTAGATGGGGATTGGACACGTGCTTTACAGGCCCGATTTGTTGTCCGGCAACGGAGGTGATGGATTTTCCCGAGGCACCGGCGTGAACCGAAGCAGGGAAGACGTCCTTGTGTTGAAAGCGTAGAAAAAAGAGAGAATTGAGAATATGAATGAGACCCACCTCGACGAATCCTTTGCGCATGGACCTGGACGTCGGTGGAGGGAAGGACATGCTACCAAGCGCGTACAGCGGGTGCGGGCGGGGCAGCGACCCTGTCCCGGAGGACAGGGTCGAGGTGGGGTCCCTCCCGGGCGGGGGGCCCACGCCTCCGCCGCCGCCCCCGCCGCCTCCTCCCGGGTGCACCACCACTCCTCCGCCCGCTCCTGCTCTGGTCGCCGCCATTTTGCTTGTGCTGCCGCCAGGCCTCGCCGCCTCTTCACTCAGCGCCACGAGAACCACGTTGTTCCGCAAAGCTGCGGCAGCGGAGCTGCGCTACACGGCAGCCGCGGCGCGGGGCTGAAGCTGCAGCGGGGGACGCGGCGCGCGCGGCCGGCCGGCCGGCTGCCTCCCTCCCTCCCCGTCCACGCCGCGCGTCGCGTCGTCTTCCCCCGTCACGCTATTGATACCAGCAGCCACAGCCTGTATCGATTGATCAGGTGCCTCAATCCACGTTCTGCATCACCGCCGACACCGCCAGGTGAAAACATAACAGACGTCAGCGTCAGCAATATGGCGACGTCCATCCGCCATGTTGGAAAATTGAATCCGTTATCATTGCTACTCAATCCATCTCAAAACTGCGCAATTTGATGACTGTCTGCAAAAAGCACGATCTCCCGGTTCTTTCTGACAAGCTGCTTTGCTATTGTATTGATTGAGCACGGCGTCTGTGGCGTCTGTAGCACCGCTGACTCATTGCCTGCCCGCGTCCCCCCCAAACCCTCCACGCCCATTTGCATCTCACAAGAAAAGTGGGCATTGTTTCCCCCTCCATCACTCATCCACGGCCCCTGCCTCCCGACAGCGGCCGGAGCAGCGGGATCTCCAGCGGAGCCAGCGTAGGGTCAGTGGGTGGGTGCACTGCGCCCTCCACTGGGGTCAAAAAGGTCAAAAACATGGGGAGTGGAACTTCAATTCAACCTTGTGAAATTTCACTGAAAAAGTTTCAAAGCCTGTCGCGGGAAAATCAGGCAAAGAAACTGCTTTCTTGGTTGGCGCGTGCATCAAGTTTGATGACGTCAGCGTCGTCAGTTATGACGTCATATTGGAACACAAAGCCCCCCTGTGTGCCCCAGACGGAAACCCTGGGCCCACCTCCGCCCCTTGGATCCACCCCCTCAATCCTCCTCTTTTGCTCAAGAAAATACAAGGATGTCAAGAAATTGCCGCTTTGTTCAGAGTCGTGGAAAATGTGACAAGGTCCGGAAAAGTTGGCTCCGTGCGGGTGAAGGACTGAGTCATTTCAGCCATTCAGATTTCTTGTTCAATTGTCATTCAAAAGCATTGTGTTTGACCCCCAGACTTGCGTCACGAAGTTTTGTTGGCAGCAGGTCCTGGACGCCTGTACATGGGGACCTTGCTGTGTGCGTAGTGCATGGGGCCGATGTGATTCGCGCACGAGCCTCAAGGGGGAGCCTGTGCAGACTTGGCTCTCTGCGCATGTGCGAATGAAGTCACGTGAACCACCCACGTCAAAGCACGTCTGGCGCAAATCGAACACGCCCGATCGCAAGATTTGCGCTTCTTTCTCGGCGCGGCGACTGACTTTAGTGGTTTTCACATTGGTGACGCACGGTCATTTTTTTTGACGTCGGCGTCAAAAGTTTAACATTGAACCCAATGGTGTCATTTTGACGTCAGCCCAACAAACAACCGCGCGTCACCCAATGTGAAAACCCCTTTTAGCAGACACGCCACGCATGTGTGCGACGCAGGCCCCCTGGTGAGAGCCAGGCGCACCACATCCCGCGCAGTGTGAACCAGGCCCCCAACCCAATCCCAGCCGTGCAGTGCCAACACTTTGTCACTCGTGTAATTAAAGGCATCATTTGTCAAAACCAACTCAATTTGAACTCCCAGGGTGGCGCGCGCGCAAAGCAATGTAATGAAATAGGAAATTCCTGCACTCAGGGCCTGCGGAAGATCCATTGTGAAATTTGTCAGTTCCTTTCAGGAATTGAACACGTAATTTTCAGCGCTGCGCGTTCACTTTGGAACACCCTTCGCGTGCTGCTGAGGAAGGACACAAGGTTCTGCAAATGTCCTCATTAAAAACATCCTTCAGTTGGGTGTGCGTGGAGCAAAACACAAAAGTCAAATCATCCATTATTCTCAAGTTCGCACAGGATTTGAGCTGGGTATTGAATCCAACACAGACAGGGCAGACCGCATCTGGTTGTCAACAGCAGGCCTTTGTTCATTGAATGGTGCCAAGCAGATCAAGGATTCTAGTTTTGGTCACGACCCTGAGAAAGGGGTACCATGCGAGGCCTGGGCCCCTGGATCAGCCCGAGATCAGCCCCTGGATCAGCCCCCAGATCAGCCCCTGGATCAGCCCCCAGATCAGCCCCTGGATCAGCCCCCAGATCAGCCCCTGGATCTGCCTGTGGATCACCTCTGGATCTGCCTGTGGATCACCTAGAGCTGGATCTGCCTGTGGATCACCTCTGGATCTGCCTGTGGATCACCTCTGGATCAGCCCCTGGATCAGCCCCTGGGTCAGCCCCTCGGTCAGCCTCTGGATCTGCCTGTGGATCACCTCTGGATCTGCCTGTGGATCACCTCTGGATCAGCCCCTGGATCAGCCCCTGGATCTACCCCTGGGTCAGTCCCTGGATCAGCCCCTGAATCTGCCCCTGGATTCCCACCACTGGGATCAGCCCTTATTCAGCCCCTTCACCCCTCCGTGGATCCAACACAGAGAGTGGATCATTGCTTCTCGCACCAGTTTATCTCAACTGTTGTTGGGTTGATGAGTGTGAATCCCGCGGATCTTGACTCGGGATCATTCGAGGGGGGACGGGGGGGCGTCAGGACTCAACACAGTCGGGAAGCAACTCATGTAATGATGAACTCTAGGGGTGAGTTTTGCTTCTCATGACCTGCCCCTCCTCTCTCCCCGGGCACTCTTACTCCTCCCTCTTTGGGCTCCCTCCCCTCCCTCCTCAGACTCCTCCCTCACTGGGCTCCTCCCCCAAGCCTGTGACCCCTGCCCTCCCTTCCCCTCTCCTCCCCTCTCTCCCCGTGCCCCTCCCCTCTCTCCCCTCCTCCCCTCCCTCCCTCCCTCCCTCCCTCCCTCCCCATACTCTTCCCCCACCCCTACCCTCCTTCCCCTCCTCCCCTCCTTCCCCTCCCCCCGCCCCCGCCCCATGACCCTGACCCCGCTGCCCCCTCTCCCCCGGAGCCATGCTGCAGATTGGATTGCCTCTCCTTTATTACAGCATGTTCATCTCGGGAGACACTCGCCGCGCGGGCCGTGTTCACACTGCGCTCTAAGTCTGATTTGTAGGCTTCGATTAGCAGTGCGGGAAGACGCACTGTGTTTCCCTTCAGGCTGATGTGGCCATGTGGTTCACCCACAGGGTGGAGCACCCACAATCAACGTGCGAAGAACACGCAGACGCAGCAACCAAGGCGTTCAAAGGGGAGGTTTGGCATGTCCTTGATTTTCAAACGTGCGGTGCCCCAATTGCCAGATCTGTGGTTCAGACAACTGAATTGTGCAGAGAGAGCCAATGCCAAGTGATCAAATGGTACCTATGCCATCGATCTGGACATTGGGGCACGTCGGAAAAGGACCGGACCGGACGTGTTTGCTGAACCTCACGTCTGGTTCAGTCCCATGGAAGAGACACCGTGCCACAACAAACGTGCACAACTTCAGTGGGTTTGGGGTCTGGCTTCGCACGGCCCCACCCAGATTACCCCCCCCCCGTCAGAGTTTGGTCCCGTGGTTACACTATTGTCCACCCGTGGCCAGGTCACCCCAACGCCAAATCCTGCAGAGCCCCGCCCACAGGATCCGCTTCAGACAGGACTGGATATGCCCCCACCGACTAATCATGGACCCACCACAGCCACCCCCAGGGTGGAGCAGTGTCCCCGGACCCTGGATCCACTGCACTGAGGCCCTTGGAACACAGGGAACAGCGCCAGATGCACAGGCGGATCAATGGGAGCCACAACCTCAGGATTGGCGCCGCCGCTCCCAAACCGGATCATTGTCACGTTCAATTCCTGGCCCTGCAGCGTTGTTCAGGACCTGAGCCAGTGGAGGACCCCCCACCCACCGGAGGACCCCCACCCACCCACTGAAGAACCCCCACCCACCCACTGAAGAACCCCCACCCACTGTCTGCAGGAGCCCCACCCCACCCATCAGAGGCCCCTCACCCACCCCAAATTTGCGTCGTCAGATGCACAATATAAAACGCGAAATGGTCCCTTTTGCACGTTTGGTTTTGAAAGTCGGGCTGTGGACGGGTGCGGAATCCGCCCCTGGGCCTTGACCTCAACCCGCGTTCCCGTGGTGACCTCCTATTGGACGCTCGGATCCAGGCCCGCAGTCCGCGGGTGGGTGGGTGGGTCGCACGTGGATTTGACGTGAGCCGGCGCTGATCCTCACGTAACTCGTGGCGTGCACGTGGATTTGACGTGAGCCCTGCTGAGCCTCACGTAACGCGTGGCGTGCACGTGGATTTGACGTGAGCCCTGCTGAGCCTCACGTAATGTGTGGCGTGCACGTGGATTTGACGTGAGCCCTGCTGAGCCTCACATAACGCGTGGCGTGCACGTGGATTTGACGTGAGCCCTGCTGAGCCTCACGTAACGCGTGGCGTGCACGTGGATTTGACGTGAGCCCTGCTGATCCTCACGTAACGCGTGGCGTGCACGTGGATTTGACGTGAGCCCTGCTGATCCTCACGTAACGCGTGGCGTGCACGTGGATTTGACGTGAGCCCTGCTGAGCCTCACGTAACGCACGCGCGCACGCGGAGTCGGGATAAGCCAGTAGCCTGTTGTCTCCAGATGTGGCTCGGGTCTGCAGCTTTGGCCCGTGTTTGTTTGGACAAGCTTTCTTCTTCGCCAAATGTAATTGCGGGAACTACGAGCAATATAGCGCACAACGACTCTCTTGCGTAAGTCTGAGATCGCAAAGCAGCTAAAATCAAAACAGCCTGAGAACAAGGCTTTTCACACAGATGATGTGGCGTCGATGGCAGAAATGGACTGGAGCATTCTTTTGATGCTCTCCATAAGGCAACGAGTTACATTTGACGCCCACGCATCAAAATTTTGACGCTGGCGTCAAAAAATCTGACGCCACCCTGCCTGTGTGAAAAACCTTCTTGACGCTTGCACGGTTCTCGTATCCTGAGCCCAGGATGACAGGGACTCACTGCAATGTTTTCCACTGCACGACAGCGCCCAATGAAGCACTGATCCGCGGTGCTGCTATTGCTCCCATTAATCTGGTGCTTATCGCGGGCGTTGTGCGCGCAGCGTGAGAACGCGAGGCAGATCCTGGCGTGGGGGGGGGGGCGGGATGAGGGTGAGGGTGAGGGGTAGGGGGAGGGGGAGGGGGTGTGTGGGTGTGGGTGGGGTGGGGGTGAGAGTGTCAGTGAGGACGCGAGGCCTGTGTGCCCGCTCCTCGTCTGTCTCGGGCAGATCCTGGCGTGGGGGAGGGGTGGGGGTGGGTGTGGGTGTGTGTGGTATGGGTGCTCAAAGAGGAACGCAACCGCTGCGACACAGGCTTTAGGCGCTGTTTGTGCTGTTGTTGCTGCTGTGAACTTGTCATTTCTATATTGTCTCGTGTTCCTGCTCAGATGAAGCTCGTGGGAACTCTTGTTTTGTTCCCAATGGCTCAAAAGGGATTTCTGCGCCTTTCTGGTCTCGACAGCTTTGTCCCGCAGTTCCTTTGTTGCAGCTCCTTCGGCCCGCAGGTGTTACCATAAATTCACTGGTCCACTCGCAGTTTTGGAATGCTGCAAGAATGACCCTGTCAGTCCCATTAGATTCGCATGACGTCACAACCTGCGTCTTACACACAAGCTCCACACCGGAAGGACAGATTTTCAGCCTCAGTCCCGCACTAAAGGACGCAAGGACGGTGCTTCCTGTCCCACACTGCAAGGACGGTGCTTCCTGTCCCACACTGCAAGGACGGTGCTTCCTGTCCCACACTGCAGGGACGGCGCTTTCTGTCCCACACTGCAGGGACGGCGCTGCATCTGCCGTGCAGCATTGAACGACCCTCGATACCACGGATTAGAGGCCCAGATCCGGGCCTCAGTGAGGAGTCTGGAATCGATGGAGCGCTCAGCCGTCCGCTGACATCATCTGGAGTTAGTCTCTTCCAGAGCCTCACGGATCAATAGCATTGAACGTCCCCCCGGGCTGGGGAAGGTCGCGTCGCCACAGGTCTGCAGCCTGTTGACTGGGGAGGAGAGGCCAGAAGGGAGGGTCACAGGAGGGGGGGAGGAGCCACGGTTTGGTGGAGAGACCCCCGCCCTCTGTGAACGGGCGTCCTGCATCTCTTTGTGTCTCGGTCTCTCTCTTCTCTCTCTTCTTCTCTCCTCTGTCTCTTCTCTCTCTGCCCCGCCCGCTCTGTTCGGGTATGCCACTCTTTGTGTGTGTGTCTCTCTCTGTTGTCTCGCTCTTCCTCTCTCCTCTGTCTCTTCTCTCTCTTCCCCGCCCTCTCTGATTAGGCATCCTGCCTCTCTTTCTGTCTCTTTCTGTCTCTTCTCTCTCTCTCTCTCTCTCTCTCTCTCTCTCTCTCTCTCTCTCTCTCTCTCCCTGTCTCCCTCTCCCCCTCTCTCTCACTCACTCACTCACTCTCTCTCTCTCTCTCTCTCTCTCTCTCTCCTCCCTCTCTCTGTCTCCAAAACGCTGGATTTAGAATCAGCAACATCCAATTGCTCTGTGTAAGCACCACAACGACACACGCACTTGGTACTTGCACTGAGCACTGAATTGGTACGCGTGAATGGATACGCTTGCGTTGTGTTGCCTGAGATGGCAAGAACATTGGATGAGTGTCACTGTACCGCATCAGATGCCATATGCTCGGAATACCAAATGAGTTTTGGGTGCTTGAAGACGGAAAAAGTGAGTTTCTGCAGTTCCAAGTCAGCGCTATACTATCTCTTCTCAAGTCACTGCAGTAATTCCTCGTTGCGTTCCGTTTCCATGGTAGTTGCTTCGCAACACGCGAACCCGTTGTTAGCAATGCGCCATTAGATTCTCACTTCTCCTGGCAACCCCTCCCCCTGCAACCACCACCCACTGTACCTCAACCCTAAATGGGGGTGTACTATTTGTACAACCGGTTTCATGGCGCGAGTTCGCCCCTGGGTCGGAGATGGGGCGGCGACGTCAGCCATTTTGGCCAATTCGACCGTGCAGCCACACGCGTGAAGCGGTTTTCACATTGGTGACGCGCGGTCGTCTTTTTGACGCCGGCGTCAAAATTTAACATTGAACCCAATGGTGGAAGTTTTGACCTCAGCCCAAACAACAACCTCACGTCACCTCATGTGAAAACCTCTTAAAACGAACGCGACCAATGCGGAATCTTGGACCAGACTTCGCATGCGCATGCGCACAGAGTCCCATAGATCTCCCCCGTGTAGACACGGGAATGAAACACGGCTCTGAGCTGGAGGCCAGTGCATTGCGCTCCCCCAGGGCCCCACAGGTCATTCCGCATTCACCTTGACAAAAGATGAAGCTTCATTGGAAACAGCAGCATGAACCCTGAAGTGGATAACGGAATTAAAGCGGAACCAGACCTGAATGTTGATGCCCCCTGGTGGGTGGGATGGAGGCTGAGGGGCTGCACCGTCAGTCTCAGTGTTGCCTACCTGTGCAGATGGAGTCTACTTAGTGAAGGCCCATTGATTGGCTCTTGAGATACTGGATGAAAGTCACTCCAAGGGCTTGAGCCGTGGCATTGGGGAAGTGCCATAGAACTCGGTATCAAGGCAAACAGCCATTTATGAGGCCATTTTTGAAAACAATGCCCAAAGCCAGAGGAGATTGGGGAAAAATTGCCACATTGTCATCGCACATATCTGTCACTGTGTGAGGGAGACAAACGTGTTTCCATGACAACAGGGCCCTGATGGAAGTGCGTGAAGGTCACCATGGTGACCCGACTGCAGTGCGCGCCTCGCGGGAGGGATTATCTCCGTGGATTACTGGATTATCTGCTGCCACGCCCTCCTCGGATTAACGCTCCGGATCAGCCGTCACGTCGCACGCCGGGTGCGTCACCCGTTTCCCCACCACGTCCCTGCGTCACAAAGTTGACGCAGCGTCAAAACAGGGGCGACGTCAATGACGTCATCAGAGTGACGCGGGCCTGGCTCTGAAGGTTCCCGCCCCTTTCCTGGGTCCTTCAGGGTGCTTCCGTTGAACGCATTGCTGAAGTCCCTCTGGGGTCACTGGGTCCACTGCCCCTGACCCCTTACCCCAGCGTGACACAATGGGGAGGTTTAGCACGGCTTGAAAATCCTTTCGTGCGGTGCCTCAATGGCCAGATCGCTGGCGCAGTTCCCTCCCCCCCAATGTGTACCTGAGAGCCAATAGCAAGTGACCAAATGGAATATATGGCACCGATCTGGCAATTGGGGCACGTCTGAGAAGGAGCGGGTGTATTTGCTAAACCTCCGTAATCTTTCTGTGTGCCCCCGCTCCCACTGCACACCACACTCTTCTCACCATACCAGCCTCTGGCTCTGTTTTCAAATGGGTGACAGGGAATCACAGTCATGATTGTGAGACTCTGGCACCAACTTCAACACTTTGGATTCCCAGGACTCGTGATGTATCAAACTCATTGCATTGAGTTCAGCTTCACTCAGCCTGCTACACAAGTTGGGCTGTATGGCCTGATGGATGGAGCCGCTATTCAAACCGTCGCTTCCGTCTATCGCTACCATTCCGAATCCGAACCACTCGATTTCAATGGTCCCACCGGATGGGGGGGGGCGGATCCAGGGTTTGGTCAGGGGGGGTGCGATCCACCCCAATTTGAGGGGGGGGGGTCCCAGCTGTGAAAACACAGCAGGAATTGTGAACTGGGTTCCACATCAGTGACGCGCAGTCGTCATTTGACGTCGGCGTCAAAATTTAACATTGAACCCAATGGTGGAATTTTTGACGTCAGCCCAGAAAACGACGGCGCGTCACCCAGTGTGGAGACGCCTTGAAGTATTTTTGCTCCCTTGACGTGTGCTTGTTGAGAAAATAACTGTCCAGGTGTCAGGATTCCCTTGGGTGCCTGGATCCACCCCACAGACGGATCACGTGCTCAGTTCGGCCTCGATTTGACCACATCCATCGCAGGCCCCACGCTATTGATGCGCGCGCTTTCAATCTCCCGCTGAGTGGATTAGGAGCGGCTGTGGTGGCTGGTACTCTGCGTGGATCAGGTCCTGAATTCAGTGGAAGGGTACCGAGACCCTGACTGCAGGGTGGGGGGGCGGGGAGGTACTGCGTTGAGCGCAGATTGGGTACAAGAGACCACCATACTCGTACAGATCCAGTGGGGTGGGTGGAGAGAGGCTCTGACCGCAGGGGTTGAGACAGGTTCAGGTACTGCATTCAACGGCCGATTGGGCACCAGAGACTGTCCTATAGATCCAGTGGCTTCTTCAGGGTGGCCTGGGGTGGGTGGTGGGAGGCTCTGAATCTCTGGGTCAGATCCCAGTCGGGTGCCCCTGACCCCACATACAAGACTGACTCCGCAAAGAGTCATGCACTGGCACCAGCACTGCTGCACCAACTTTTGGACCCTGTGCCTTCACGCTTTTGTACTGGAACCTGAAGCTGTGTGTTGTTTTGCTCTCGCCAGGTTCTGGGTGTGGCAATCCCCACCGTTGTTTTCACAAATTTCCCACAGGAAATGAAAACATTTCCACCTGAGCAGGAAACTTCGATAGCAATTATGTTTTTGCAGGAGGCGTGAGCTTCAGAGGTTCCTGTATATGAATCCACAGAGGAATAATACCTTGTCTGCTTCAATGTTTTCTTTTGCAGAAAAGCATGATTGCATGTTGTGAATCCACCGAAGAGAGAGAGAGAGAGAGAGAGAGAGAGAAATAGAGAGAGATATAGAGAAAAAAGAGACAGACAGACAGTCAGACAGAAGGTTTTTCACACAGATGACGCAGCGTCAAAATTTTGAGGTGCAGGTGTCAAATTTAACATGACGCCCAATGGAGGGCGTCAAAAAGCGATCGAGTCCAGTCTATTCCTGGCCTCGCATCAAAATTTTGACGCCGCGTCATCTGTGTGAAAACCCCGAATTGG
>JAAUXT010046020.1_pt1 | contig 14753 bp, 12 predicted proteins | sample 7278171 | NCBI WGS metagenome assembly JAAUXT01 (sample SAMN14350112, study PRJNA611818) | marine sediment metagenome | isolation source: surface marine sediment (1.8m) | place: French Polynesia: Moorea | collected 2018-08 | reverse complement strand
CAACATTCCATTACTCCAGCCCCCTCCCCTGTATGCGAATTTGACGTTTGCTCTGGAGCAAAATGCAAAATTCTTCGGCAGAATTTGGGCTCAAAAAATTTCGTGTGAGAAATGCCCTGCAAGGCGAACTCGTTTGTGACGCAGAGTGTCCTGCAGACTGATCATTCACAGCCAACCATAATCCGGCAGAATTCAAAAAAACAGGCACCTGCTGGTCAAACTGTGCCCAACTTCCGAGTGGAACTGCACTGGGTGACATTGTGGTTCTTAGAAATTGACACATTTGAGGCAGAAAGTCTTGTGTACACCATCCAAATTGGCCAAATTCGGGTGTTTTCGTTTTTTGTGCTCAAAGTGAGCACACAAAGTTGAATGAGATTGTGTTCATTCAGAAGCACAGAAACACATCATTGGACAAATCCTTGAACTCATGGCTGGTCGCGCATTACCATAATTTGACGAGTATGCAGTTGGCTTGTGAACTATCCGCAGTCCAACAAAAAGTGAAATGGGAACCTGGGTTAGGATACCGAAATTTTATGGGTGGATTGGTGGCTGGCAGTGGAGAAACGCAAATTGCAAAAATCTTGCACCTTTATCTCACATTTTGTTTGGGCCGAGGTTAGTTTTCCACCTGTGGATGAACTGAGACTTGTGATAACCGTTCCACCATGTCAGCTATAGATAGAAGATGCGTTTTCTCAGGCACGGGCAGACCAAATCGTTTTGAGGGCGTTATTTGAGGGAATTGTTTTGTCTCACGAAAATGCTCCATTCGCAGTGGTACATTTCAACTGCACTGAGCAGACTGGATCATATTTTCACAAGAATTTTTGTGCCAATCCAATCAACTTGCATTGCCATAATTTCTCAGTTTCTGCACATACCATATCATTTTTTTTCGGGGGGGGGGGGTAATTTGTCTGCTGAAACGATGTGGTCGGTCCACGCCCTCACACACGCGAACAGGGACGAACGTACAACCGTGTCTTCGCATTTGCCCTCAAGCGTGCTCTACGGATACGAGGGTGACACCATTGCTCGTGGTTCTTCACAGGAAACAATTGATTGATTGATTGATTGACTTGCAAGGACGTGTCAAGTCAAGGTGACAATTATTTGTATTGGACACTCTCGTCAGAGGAAATACAGCACTGTTGCAGTATTTGAGGGGCGTTTCTCACAAATGGTTTTCACAAAATCAGGAGCGCGCGTCACCAATGTGTAACCCGCTCTTGTTTTGTCAAAAACTGTTCAAGTGTGGCACTTGTGCTGCTTTACAGATATTTATCCATTCCTCACACACCATTCTGGATGCAACTCACCACTCAACGGGGATTCGTTCTATCCAAAATAGTGCGTTGAAACGTAACGTAACTGTACACTTTCCACTCAACAATCATCTGAGTGAAAACTACCCAAGGACCAGGGTCAAAAGGTCAATATGAGGTACTCCAAACAACACACTGTTCAGGTTGTGCAAATCTTTCTTTTTGCAAAATCCTTTTTTGAAATGACGTTGATTATGAAAACTCTCTTGCTATGCAAATCAGCTTTGGTTTTGTTTCTGTTCAAAACACTTGTTTTGTTTCTACTCAAAACATTTGTCCTCTGTCATTGAACCTGAATAGTGTGTTATTCAGACCAGGGTGAGAAAGCACATATTGACCTTTTTGACCCTCATCTTTAGGTACTTTCCACTCGACGATCGTCCGAGTCAAAAGGCCCCAAGGGTACTTCTGACTGCCGGGACATTCTGACACTCCGACATCGGATTCTTCCAACATCTTTGCTCCTTGGCTCGCCCAATTCTTTTGTCTCACACAAATAATCAATCAACCGTGTCCAGTGAGCGGTCACGTTGTCTTGACGCGTCCTTGCACGTATTTGCGCACAATATTCATCCGAATGAATTCTACAGATCTATGTGATTTGATGAATAATTTTGAGCAAGCTATGGTGTCCCCCATTGTGTGACGTCAGAGGAAGACGGGCGAAGAACGCAAGGTAAGAACTTTCAAACGAACCTCACCTCACATTTGCATGTTCCTTCAGGGACTAAATCACAATTTCAGTTCAATTTGTGCAAGCATATTCGCTTGGGAGCTGGTTTCAAACTGTCCATTTCAGGTTGTGTGGTTTGCCGTTTGAATCATTTTGTCCAGCTGGGTCACGTTTCAAAGAAGTTAGTTGTGCTTTGGTGGACTCGATCTTTCTGCAGCAGAATTTGTCTGGATAACTTTGGGCAAATCGGGTTTGAAAGCGTTGGTGTCAGTGGGGTGGTTTTGTGAGGGAACGTTCTGGCACGAAAGAAAGAAACAAGCCCACAATTTGTGCCTGGGCATGTGCAAAATCCATGTTTTGTACTTTTGATACAGGAGATGATCCAGAGTATGCACTCTGGATTCAATGGTCTTTTCAAAACAGAGTCGGAATCAAGACTTGACACTCGAACTTGTATTCGGGTAAATTTATTTGAGTTGAGATCTGACCGGGCAAGGGTGACGAATCCCCAACTTTTTGCCGGATAATTTTGAAAAATAATCTGTGAGAGAGAATGGTTGCCTCTTTTTCTGAAGACAATTAGGACAAGGAAAGTCTTTCAAAATGTTCAAGTTAGGCATACAAGAATGCTTGTCGCAGTTTCAGAAAAGGAATATGGGTCGCCCATTAGACTGCAAAGGTGCGGGCATACTGAATGTTGCGGCATGCTGCCCCATCCCACTGTGGCGTTGCCCCATTGCATGGGCATTGGGCTGCTTTTGGGTCACCCCAACCACTCCTGGAGCAGTTGGGATGATGTAACAGCAGCCTCCATACAACCTCAATGGGGTGATGCAACAGCACCATAGGGCAGCACGATGCTGGTTGTTGCGTGGCTGGGAGTGTGTTCCCAGCCGTAGGTTCCCTGTCAAAGTTTGTATTTCTTTGCGCTTCAGGGACAGATCTGGGTGCTTCCCACAAGCATGGAGAGTCCCTGGATCCGCCGCGGTGTGTTGTGCGCACTCGTTTGTTGTTTGTTTGTTTGAATGGAGCTATGACCAAGTGGGTACTCCAGATACTTGAGATAACCTGACTGACATGAGGGAAGGTCGTGATGTTGAAAATACAAACACGAGGTGTGCACAGCGGATCATGGGTGGGGTGGAGACCTCGGCTGGGCGTGGCGTCTAATGATGTTGGAGTTCACGTTTGTTCTCCATCTGTCTGTGCGAATTCATCAGCAAACTGGCTCCCTCAGGAAAGATAGATCTGTAGAGGCCTCACAATTACCACGGCTGCATGTTTTCTGTCTTGCAGATCTTCGTGTGACAGAGGAAAATTACCTCCATCGTAGACAACCTCATTGTGAAACCTCAGATCAATAGATCATTTTGAAACAATTCCACGAAGATGTAGTGAAGTAAATAATTGGAACAGCAGCACAGTTCATGCACTCACGTGCACACCTTGTGTCCCGCAGTGTAAGTTGGGACACTGGGGTGGGACTGACGACTACAAAAGCCCACCAATCAGTGACCTCGTGTATATTGTGTATCAGTTGGAGTGAAAAGGATAAGAACCTGTCGCCTCACGCTTTCCTGTCCTGGACTGAGTGATTGATTTGTGGAACTGATCCATCAAAAGGAAGGTGTGAACATTTCTGCAAACATTTGTGGGTTGTTTGAAGCAACATGGAGGGAGCCTGCAGACATTGTGTGTTTCCATTGACCAAAGAAAAGAGTGACAAGTACTGGGTGAAGGGACTGACATCATTGATCTATGCTGCACAGAGAGGGAAGGCAGAGTGTGTGAATCAGCTGATCAAGGGAGGGGCTGATGTCAATGGTAAGACAAAAAATGGGTATACTGCTCTAATTGCTGCTTGTGGTATAAAGACAAATAAGTGTGTCCCTGAGCTGATCAAAGCAGGAGCTGATGTGAATGCTGAAACCAAATCTGGTCTCACTGCTCTCACTGCTGCATGTACCAGAAACAAGGCACCTTCTGTGAAAGAGCTCATCCATGTTGGTGTTGATGTGAACAAGAAAAACAAACAGGGTTGGACTGCTCTGTTTTGGGCAGCAGATCATGGGTACACAGAGTGTGTGAGGGAACTGATCCAAGGTGGAGCAGATGTGAACTTTAAAAGTATCTATGGCTGGACACCCCTGATGCATGCAACACACAAAGGGTATCAGGGTGTTGTTCAAGAGTTGATCCAGGCTGGAGCAGATGTCAACAGATGTGGTCTGGAGGGATGGAACTCATGCATGGTTGCTGCCTTCATGGGGCATACTGAGTGCCTCAATGAGCTTCTGAAAGCTGGAGCTGATCCCAATATGCAAAACAATAAAGGCAGAACTGCCCTAATGCTTGCTGCTCAGAATGGGAACACAGCCTGCCTCAACTTACTGATTGGAGCAAATGCTGATGTGAATCAACCAGACAGCCAATATCTGACTGCATTGTCCATAGCATCATTCTTTGGACATGTTCAGTGTTTGGGGTCCCTTCTGATTGTTGGAGCTGATGTGAACCACATTGACAAGGATGGAGACACAGCTCTGATCTGTGCTGTTATTGGGAAACAAACAGAATGTGCTGAACTTCTGGTGAAAAGCAAAGCCAAATTCAATTTCCAAGGACACAAAGGGCAAACTGCCTTGATGTGGGCAGTTATCAAGGGTGACATGAAAACTGTTGAACTTTTGGTCAGAGCTGGAGCAAGTGTGAATGCTCAGAATAGGTATGGTTGGACAGCTCTAATGTGGGCTGCACAGATTGGTGACTTGCACTGTGTACAACAGCTGGTTTTGTTTGGAGCTGACACCAACCAGCAAAACAACAACAAAGCTACTGCACTGAATATAGCCAGACAATGTCAACATCAAGAATGTGCTGACTTTCTACTCAGAGTAGCATTGAAGCAAATAGCAGAGCACCAGGTGGGCAAAATTGACACAAGTGAAAAAGTTGACAAGCTGATGAGACTGTATGCATACAGAGGAGAACCTGAGGGAATCAGACAGATGATTCAGGAAGGAGCAAATGTCCATGCTGTGGACAAAATAGGGAACACAGCACTTGCATATGCTGCCACTCAAGGACATGTTGTCTGTGTGCAGGAGCTGGTAACATCTGGGGTAAACCTGAACACTGTGAACAAGGAGGGGTACACTGCATTGATGATAGCTGCAGTCAATGGGCACATCCAGTGTGTGGAGGAATTGCTCACTCTGGGAGTCAATGTGTGGACAAAAAACAACAAAGGTCAATCTGCAATACAATTGGCAGTAGACAAAGGACACAAGGACTGTGCCCAAGCTATTGTGACCAGTTTGAGAAAAGAAGTGAATCCTCCTGATATTGTCAAGTTTGCCAAAGCAGGGAAGCTGTTGGACCTGACAAAAATGATTTCTGATGGCAGTGATGTCAATGTGAAGGATGCTGACCAGGTCATACCTCTGATGGCAGCAGCAGCAAGTGGTCACTCAGAATGGCTGCAGTTTATTTTGGATAACTCAGCTTCAACAGACAACCAGGATAAACAGGGCTGGACAGCACTTCACTGGGCAGCAGACAACAATCAATCAGGCTGTGTGATGAAGCTGGTGGAGAAGGAAGCTGAACTGGACAAAGCAGACAATTATGGTTGGACTCCACTGATGCATGCCAGTTACAAAGGCCACCAGCAGACAGTTCTACAGCTCATTCTATATGGAGCTGATGTAGATGTTGTAGGGTATGATGGCTGGACTGCTGTCATGGCAGCTGCCTCAACTGGACAATCAGAATGCTTGCAGGAGCTACTCAAGAATGGAGCTGACTTCAACAAGAAGAATTGCTGGGGCAGAACAGCATTGATGCTAGCTTCATCCCGAGGATATGATATGTGCCTCCAGGAACTGGTGAATGCAGGAGCTGATTTGAATGATTGTGACAAAAATGGTATTTCAGCCCTTATGTTTGCAGCATTCAATGGACATCTGAGGTGTTTGCAATTACTTTTGGAAGCAGGAGCTCAAATCAACCAAAGAGACAACATAAAGGACACAGCTCTAATCTGTGCTTATTTGTCAGGAAACTTAGAATGTGCAACCACACTGCTTCTTGCAGGTGCTGACTGTAGAGCAAAGGGATTTGGAGGTTTCACTGCCTTGCACTGGGCTGTCATCTGTGGAGATTTGGGATGTTTTTGCTATTTGATTGATTCAGGGGCTGATGTGAATATCCAGGATTGTGAAGGTTGGACCCCCTTGATGTGGGCTGCCCAACAAGAAAGTGAGGAGTGGGTTGAGTTGTTGGCAAATGCAGGGGCCAACCTGAATCTGAAAAACAAACAAAATCACTCTGCACTTCAGATTACTTGTGCAAATAGGCAGTCAACTTGCACTGAATTGCTGCAAATGCTGGAATCTCAGCACCAATCTCTTGTGTGTGCTGTTTTGGGGCTGGATGAATTTGAGCGTCAGCATCAATTGCACCAAGCATTATCTGAAGGAAACATAAATGTTGTCAGAGCTCTAACTCAAGTAGGAGCTCATCTTTGGCAACCAAATGGGGAGGGACCCCCATTATTCTTTCAGCCTGTGAGGAAAGGACATTTACTTTGTGTGCGAGAACTCATTCATGCAGGTTGTGATGTGAATGAAGCTGGTGAGGATGCTGCACGTGCTGCAGCTCCTGCTGCTGCTGCTAATGATGATGATGATGATGATGATGATGATGATGATGATGATGATGATGATGATGATGATGATGCTGAAGTGAGAACACCTCTGATGGTTGCTGTGGAGGCAAACAAACCAGAAATTTGGAGGGAACTATTGGATGCTGGCGCAAAAGTTGATCAATATATTGGTGGCACTTTTGCATTGTTGTTGGCAGTTGAGCAAGTAAACCCCAAATGTGTTAAGGAACTGATTGCAGCTGGTTGTGATGTGAATAAATCAAATTTTGATGGATGGACTGCTGTGATGATGGCTTCATTTTTGTCTTCCCTGGAATGTGTCAAGCATCTTGTGAATGCTGGAGCAGATGTGAACATATATACAGATGAAGAGGAATTGCTTCCATTGGTGTTTGCTGCACATGCAAATCAGCTGGCAATTTTGAAGGAACTGTTGAAAGCAGGTGCAAACATTGATGCAGAAGTAGGTCTTGGTATTACTTCTTTGATGGTAGCTTGTTACAAGGGAAGTGCAGAATGTGTGGCAGAACTGATATCTGCTGGAGCTGATGTCCACAAGGTTGACTTCCATGAGAAATCGGCACTGCTGTTCTCAGTTGAAAATGGTGATCACGCTGACTGTGTTCAACTGCTTATTGATGCTCATGTTGACCTTGACCATGCAAATGAAAATGGAGAAACTGCACTGATGGTATGTGCAAAGCACAGTCGAATTAAGAGCATGAAGAAGTTGAGCTCTGCAGGCTGTGATCTCAACAAGCAAGATGAAATGGGTAATTCAGCCTTCCTATTGTCAGTGAAGAAAGGCCATGACGAATGCCAGGAACACCTGATCAGAGCAGGTGTTGATGTCAACATGAAAGATGAAGATAGAGATCCTATTTTGATTGATCTTTGCATCACAGGGGAAGCTTTGGTTGTAGAAGTACTTCTCATGGCAGGAGCTGATGTAAACATTACAGACAAAAGTGGAAGGTCTGCTCTGATGTATGCCATTGAAAAACATCAGGTAAAAATTGTTCACCTGCTTCTTGAGCATGGTGCTGATGTCAACCTATCAGATGAATATGGAGAAACTGCTCTTTTCCTGGCAGTATTGCAATCACATCGGGACAGAAGCTCAAATGGAGTAGATTCTGACAAAGACAACATTCTACACAAGAGCAGCATGACACATTCAAGAGGAAATTGCTACAATAGTGTTGCATGCAAACTTGTGCTTCTTCTACTGCAGGCAGGAGCACAGGTAAATTGTGTAGACAACTTGAAAAATCCATGCAGGGCACATATTGAAGAAACTGCAATAAATCCTTTAGTTCTAAACATGCTGTTTGCTGCTGGTGGTGAGGTGCCTGAAGCTGAGTGTGCCCAAAATCTGTTCAGAGAGAAAGAAAGTTTGAAGAAGCTGTGTAGAGGTATCATTCTGAGAAAATTGAAAGACACTCAGCCTCAAAAAAACTTTCACCAGTGTGTGTCACAGCTGCCTTTGCCACTGTTCTTGCAGTCATTTCTTCTCTACCACACAACATACCATGATAGACCTGTTGAGACAAAGTGCAATGCAGAAATGCTATTCTCAGCTGTACAGGATGAAAAAGTGGATGATCTCAAAGCCCTTATTGAATCAGGCTTTGATTTGAATGTGGCTGATGACACTGGAAACACAGCACTGATACTCGCAGCTAAAGCATGCCAAGAGAAATGTGAGATATTTGCTACAGGAGAACAACAAACAAGGTTTGATCAAGAAACACATAAATGCACAAAACTCTTTGGGGCAAACTGCATTGATGGCAGCAGCTGAAAATGGAGCAGAAGATACTGTGGAACTGCTGATTGAGGCAGGAGCCGGTGTGAATGTGCCAAACATGAAAGGACAAACACCCATATTTTACATAGCCAAACCCAGGTTTGGAAAAAGAATTTTTGATAAGTTGCTCAAAAATGGGGCTGACTTGAATGTACAGGACAGAACAGGAAGCACGGCCTTGTTGTTCATGGTGAACCAGAAATCACTTAAAGCTGTTCAAAATCTGGTGAAGGCTGGAGCAAATATAAACATACAAAATGATGGTGGACAGACTGCTCTGTACTGCTCCATTGTTATGGACTATCATGACATAGCTTTAGAGTTACTTGAGTATGGTGCTGATCCCAATTTTGCTGCAGATATGGGGTTTACACCTTTAACTATAGCATCTGCAGCAGGATTTACCACTTATACAAAAAAACTTTTGGAAGCTGGAGCACATGTGAACACACAGATTAACAGTGGTGAAACAGCATTGATATTTGCTTCCAAAAAAGGCCATACAGAATGTGTGAAGCAACTGATTGAAGCTGGTGCTGAGCTAGATGTGGGCTTGAAAGATGGATTTTCAGCAATCAGTTTGGCATCACAACATGATTCCCTGAAATGCTTGTCAATTCTTCTGAATGCAGGGGCCAATGTGCCGTTTAACTGGTTGGAACAGATTTGCAAACAAACATTGGAGGCAATAGTGTCTGATTCTCCACTTACACCATTGAAACCAGACCTTGTGAACCTTGTGAATTTCTTTGAGGCTGGATTGATTCCCGACTCTGCTGAAACACCAAAACAGAAATGGCAGCTACAAGGTAAGTTTACGAGAGAAGAAGGCAGAAACTCAGTGAGAGACAGCAAGCAAGAACGAGGAGAGAAGACAAAGGGGAAGAGTATCAGGGGAGAGGTAAAGAAAAAGCCAAAAACTTAATAAGGTGGGAGCAGACAAGCAGGCAGAAGGATCATGCAAGGGTGTGTGAGGGAGAAACAGAGGAGAGGCAGATTGAGAGAGTAGTGACAGAGATGAGTGAGACAAAGGCATGTGCGAGTCAGTGAGTGAGAAAGAGAGAGGGACTTCATACTGTTTACAACAAACACATGTTCATCAGTGTCTGAAAACAAACACAGCCACACACCCAGCCAACAATTCAAAATGTTTTGGTGAGAAGGTAATTTTGTATTTGATATTGCTGAGGATCCTGTGGCTACTCCAATGAACATGATTTGAATTGTCTACACTCCATCTTCCTTCTTTTCTTGATAAATTCCACACACTTCATTCTTTGTTGTTTTGCTTTGCAAGCAGTCTCTTTCCCTCTGTGCATTTGTATTTGTCACAGAAAATTTAAACATTGTACTGGGTTTGACCAGATGATTTCAGGAACTCAGCCAGCTGGTTTGGGTTTGCAGACTTTTTCATCGAAAATGTTTCATGCGCCAAATGGGGCCGAATGTCTGACCGGCTTCTCACAGCCAATGAATATATCATTGTACTCCAACGAATAATGACCACTTGTGTTTCAGTTATTTTGGGGGGATTTAGGAAGAAGTCTCCACTCAGATTGTCAACATTGGCCGAAGCTTCTCTTCACGCAGGTAAAACTCACTGTGACCTTTCCGTTGTTCAAGGAGTGCAAGTTCGGCTTGTCTTCGCTGAAATTGGACGAAGTGCCTGACACTCAGACAAGGCTGACATATATCTCACAAATGGCACAAAACTGTGCCAGTCAAACAATATATTTTGTGGGGTATTTTGGGGAGCTCAAATGTTATTGGTACCCTGCCATTGCACAACAACCAGCAATGCTATTGTTTCACATTTGAATAGGTGTTCCAGATTTGGAAGATGTTGTTCCACTTCCCACTTCTTGCCCAATGACAACAGTGAGGAGAGGCAGGACATATCTGGCAACAGTTGCCAGGGGGGGAAATTTTTGTCTTCAGGGGGAGCAGTCTGATGTTCACCTACAGATCACATCCAAATGTCCAACCAGAGCTCACTTGATGGAAGTCAAAACTGACCTAGCAAACTTCAACTCCATCAAAGTGAATGGCAAGCCACTCATTCCAGATGATGAGTGCTTCATTGCTCCTGTAGTGAAGGTTCTGGGTCCTGCCAAGACAAACACATCAGCATACATCCTAAGAATACCACATTGTCTCAGTGAAGCAGATGATAAAAGCAAAGTCAAGGTCAGGATGTTGAAGGAGAACAGGCTTCCAGCTCAAGCTCTGGTTGAAGTACCTGAGAACAAGTATGGGGACATGGACCTTTATTATGAAATTGATGCAAGGTACATTGAACTTCATACTCCTGACTTCTCAGAGGTTTTTTGCACAATATGCCAGACTCCATTGCACTGCCTATCAAGAGCCACCTGCTTCTTCTTTGGAAGCTTTGAGAGTTGTGAGCAAGATGGATTGATGCAACATGAGGTGGAGATCAGGCCTTACTTCTGCAGCATTCCATATGCAGAGATCAAAGACTTCAGGCAGGTGGGTCACTTTGTGGTTGCAATAAGAGAAATAGTTTTCAGTTAGATGCAATCACCATTTGAGTGTTGACTGTTGTTTTGAATGTTCTTCTGTAGCTGCAAATGTGAATTTTGTGGCCAAAAAAGAGATTCAGTCAAAATCTTCTTTCATACCTCTTCAAATTTGAAACTTGAAGAAAGACAAGACCAGTTTGCTTTCTTGGCTCACAGGACTTGAGATCCAATGTGGTGGACATGAGCCTGAATTACATCACAGAGGGCAGCCTGCCCATCACAAACCAAAAGATTGACCTAACCTCAGGCAGCATGAAAGTGTCTCTCCAAGCCAAAAGCTCCCAATGGAAGCCTCAGTTTGAGGAGGACACCTGGAAAAATGGAAGGTTTGAACTGGTGAGTGAGGTAAATGCAGTGATATTTACCATTTCAGATCACTATTGCAAATTATTACTCCGAAAAACTTCAACAGGCAGGGCCTGAAATACTTGTTCTGACCACAAACTTCCAAAACATTCCAGTGCCTGGCAAAAATTGTTGTTGTTTCCACTTCCTTGCAATTGTAATGAATTTCTGGTTTTGCAGAAGCAGCCTCTGCATCACATGCTCAGTATCCATGACAACCACATCTGCAGATCCGAGCCAAAAGAGGCGACAGTCTACAGCCTTGAGGCTCAGGGTGATAACATCACCCGGTTCAGAGGCAGGTTCCAGGCCAACATGTCCGTTCAGCTGCTCCAGGAGGCAGAACCTCCTCCCCTGCCACTGCAAGAAAGGGAAGTGCTTGAGTCTGGGCACATACCAGAACAGCTGCATCCGTATGCAGAGAGTCAGGACCGCACCCAACGTCCCGGACCAGATCCGGAAAGCCAGCGTCCAGAACATTTTTCAGCAGTGATTCCTCTCAACTTCTCCAAGGACTCCCTCTGCCGGGTAGGACGCCACAAATCCATCACATTCAAGTGACCAGCTGTAATTTTTTTCAGAGAGACTGCCATTTTTTTGCGAAAACTAGCTGCAGGCATTTGGCAGGTTCTTGAGATTCGTTCTTGCAGGAACTCCCTTCGGTGGCAGAGAAGCGCAGGGCAGATACTGGGCAGGAGTCACAGTCCGGTCCACGTGTGAGTAGAATATCCATGACGAGACTGGCATCTTTGACCATTTCTCGCTTTCAGAACCAATTATTACTGTTGCGATTTCTCGTTGACTACCCCTGCCACACTTGAAGCTTGGATTTTCTGAGTAGCAGAATCGCTCGCGTGACTTTTGGAGAACACCTACAGAATTAGTTTTGACCCAGGGTTTTTCTTTCTCTTGACACTGATGGCGGCGAAGTTGATCTCGTTGCAGGAGACGAAGCGACCGAAGCTGAGCATTGACGAGATCCGGGAAACAGTCGACGCTGCAGACCTGGAGCAGGTGAGACTTTGTTGTGAGTCTGACGGACATTTGCGCCACATATCATACACATTGCCCTTCCTTTGGCTCAGTGGTGTATGCAGAATGAAAATAGGAGGAACAGTTCATTTTGAGCGATTGCCTTCGTCTCAATGTTTCTCGCACAATAGTTTTGGGAGGAACGAAATGACAAGTTGAAAGTATGGCCGTGTTCTATTGAGAAACCAGAAGGAACCGTAACCATAAGATTCTGTCTCTTGATTGGTTCTGGCGTGTTACCAACCAATGGGCGACGAACATTTTCTGGTTACGGTTCCTTCTGGTTCGTCTTTGGAACACGGCCTGTCCCAACAACGAAGCCAACGATTTCGCACATGTGATTGGTTTCTGGTTGTTGAGAGCTTACGAATCGCACAGCCCTTCCCTATTTCAGTGGACTTTGTGGCGTAAACCAAACCCAACTACGAAAGAGAAGCACCCCCAGGCAAGCTCATACACATCTGGTAACCAAAGCACGAGCCACTTGAGCGAAACGTGGTCCACTTCTGTTTTGTAGCTGCCCCGGCTGGACCACTCGGACCTGGCCCGCCTCGCCCTCCACTTCCCTCCCGAGACCCTGGGGCACCTCGCGCAGACCCACTTCTGCATCAGCCATGCTGTCGTGCAGACCAAGAGAGAGGACAACCCGAGGAATTCCCTCGCCTTCAAGATGGAGCTGCTGCGCTTCTTCCGCAACAAGACCGAGGCTGTGGGCGATAATGTCAGGAAGGTGAGAAAGGCCGCGGAGAGTTCTGATTGGACATCAGGCTGGGGACCAATGGCGAGTCTTCATTTGGAAGAACATTCAATTGTCTTCGGCCTCAGTTTTGAAAAAGAAAACAGCACGAAACGAGAATACTCAGTTTGCCGTCTTGGCTCGTCTCCAGCAAAATTTAATTGCTTCTGTTCTTTTGGACAGCTGAGGGCTTGAGACTACGGACAGCAGGAATGCACCAGCGTAAATGTTTCAGAACAACTTTGATATTGGGTCACTCACATGCTTCCTGCTGCTGCATATACAAACCCCAAACACGCCAGGTCCTCATTATACAAATTTTCTTCCAATGTGCACGTTCGTTTTGACTTGTCACTGTAGGAGTTGTACCGGATCCTTCTGACGGCGGAAGCCGAGGGGCAGCTCGGGGACATGGCGGAGCAAGACCGGCGGGATGTGGAGAAGATCCTCCGTCAGGCTCCACAGGACAAGCGAGACGTACATTCTTGAACAGCACCAGTGGCAACCGGGCAAAAGGACTCACCCCCTGACACAGATGCCGGCCCCTTCCACGGACGACCTCAGATCCACGCCAATACGTCACCGACTCAATGGGGAGCGAGATACACTGGGGAGAAAGCATGATGTTTGAAAGCCACCAACGTAGCGCCAACGTCGCGTCGCTCACGTGACGCGTATCGTCGGAAGAGACATTTTGAAACGACCTTGCCGCGTCGTCCTTAAACTCCCCGCCGTACCTTACTCCTTCAATTGTGCAGGACTTGGCTCGTCAAGAACGAAGGAAGATGGTGTGATTTGATGACAATTGAAAAGTTATTTAATGGAGATGTCTATGTAAAACGCGACAGTGGTGTTGAACTTTCCGGCAGACGTTTCTGCAGCGATGCTGGTTCGAATACGCTGGACGTTTTCAGGATCGCTTTGACAGGCTTGTTTCTGTTGAATGTTTTGTTTACTTGTGTTCCCTGATGTTGCGCCGACTTTCCTGTTTCTCGGGACATAAAATCTGAGAATTGGATGGAGAAATGAATCAATTCACCTTTGTTTTGAACTGTACTTGAACTGGAGATGTTCATTTTGCGGAATTGTTGGTTTTGTTTTGCCAAACACTTGTGTTTCTTTTGTGTACAGAAGTATTTGACATGAGTATTGTACCTTCGATTTTACAAGCAACACTGGCGCTCCTGTACAGTGTTGTGAATTGTTTTTGTCGTCTTGGTGACGCGCGTGGTCACTTTGGTGACATACGTAAAATTTGTTGACGTCGTCATGGTTGACGTCAAGAAAACGTTTTTGATGCGTCTCGCTGGGTTAAAATTTCACGTCCATGGCAATGTTTTCCTGCCGTCATCTGCATTTTGGAAATGTTGACCAATGAGTGGGACGGCTGTCAGATACGCTTCATGTTTGTGGAATTGTTTTTTACACGCCTGTATTTCTTTTGATTATCATGTGTACTTGTGCGATTTCTCAGATGGCGTCGACTGAAGGCTTTTTCACGTTGGTGACGGCGTCATGTTTTTTTGACGTCGACTGCAGCTTTTTTGACATCAACATCAAAGTTTAACCTGACGCCCAATTGGTGTGCATCAAAAAATGGTCCAGACCATTCTT
>JAAUXT010058024.1_pt1 | contig 14754 bp, 17 predicted proteins | sample 7278171 | NCBI WGS metagenome assembly JAAUXT01 (sample SAMN14350112, study PRJNA611818) | marine sediment metagenome | isolation source: surface marine sediment (1.8m) | place: French Polynesia: Moorea | collected 2018-08 | reverse complement strand
GTGGCCCGGCGACTGGCTTGGGAGGCGCATCTGCAGAAGCTTCCTCAGACCCACCCCCGGGTTATCCACGCTGTCAGGGCCTATTTCAACCTTGGACCAACGAGTCATCTCGGGTTTGACCGTCTCGTATGGGCGGTGGCCCACGGCCAGTAGAAGGTGAGTGGTTCTCAAGTCACTCCACAAGGAACTTCAGGATTCTGTCTGCAATTTTTCACCCTCAACTTCAGGTGAACACCAGAAAGAAGTCTTTTGTTGAAGATATTGCGGAATTGACGGGAGCAATGAGGATCTCACTGTTCGCTGTGTGCGTCCTGCTGGCGGGATGTCACGCGCTGGACAACGGCCTGGCCAGAACTCCGCCCATGGGGTGGCTGACATGGGAGCGCTTCAGGTGCAACACCGACTGTGTCAACGATCCCAACAACTGCATTGGGTATGCTTTCGCTGCACTGTTCATCGTGAGTTGCACAGAAGAGTGAGGAGTCACAATTTCGAAATTCGATTGATGACATGCCCTCTTGTTTTTTGCAGGGAGAAACTAATAAAAGACATGGCGGACAGAATGGCTGCGGACGGTTACAAGGACGTTGGGTATGAGTATGTCATCATCGATGACTGTTGGCTAGACCACAACCGATCAGCGGCAGGCCAGCTGCAACCTGACCCCTGGAGGTTTCCGTCTGGAATCAAAAGTCTGGCAGACTATGTGAGTGATGCAACAGAACACACAGTTCTTTTGGTTCTGCTCTTCGTCTCCAGTCTTCATCATCCCTTGTGCACCACACACAATTGCTTCATTCCAGGTTCACAGCAAAGGCCTGAAGTTTGGCATCTACGAAGACTTTGGCACCAAGACCTGTGGTGGCTACCCTGGCACGGAGTATTACATGGAAATGGATGCCAACACGTTTGCGTCCTGGGGAGTTGATTACCTCAAACTGGACGGATGCAATTCCAACGTTGATCAGTATGCAGATGGTATGTACTGCACGTTGTGCTTGAGATTGCTCTATAGTTGTCAAAGAGAACATTTGCTGGCAACAACAACAGCACACACACAGCCGGCAAAATTGAAACAGGTTGAAGATATTTTGGTCTTCTTCGCATCTCAGGGAATTATCCTCCCATGGCCTTCTACTTGAACAAGACGGGAAGACCCATTTTATTATCTTGCGAGTATCCTCTTTATCAACTGGGTGACCTTCAGAAGGTGTGTTGTCATTGATGACAGTGAGCGTCAAGAGACATTCCCAGCTTGAATTCCTTGCGTGTTTGCACCCTTCCTTCAGGTTCAAAGTGTTTGTGATTTCCCTGAGCACAAGAGTTCGAAAATTCTCCCCTGTGCCTTTCTTTTTCGTGGTTTGCCGAAGAAAGTTTGTTGACCTTTTGTAGGGACAAAAAAAATCTTTGAACCGGTATTTTTTACGTGTTCAGCCCATCTTCACAACTTCGATCATTTCTTGTTCATTGTCTGTTACCCAGGAGAATACCCACCCATGGCATTTTTTCTGAACAAGACCGGAAGGCCGATCTATTTGTCATGCGAGTATCCAGTTTACCAGCTTGGTCGCAAACAGAAGGTCTGCGCAAAAGATTTCTGGATTCCCCAGTGGCACTCGAAACTTGTTGTGCATTGTTTTGTCTGTTTTTCATCCTCATGCATTGGCTACAATTAAACTCTACTCACCTGATTGCCCCTCTCTGTGTTTGCCTTGAGAATAGCTCAGTGACTGGGCAGTGCTTTGTTTGAGATGGTATTACGAGGCTGTTTCCACTTCTGGGGAGCGCTGCATGTTGAATGTCAGGATGAGCACTTTGGAATTGCATAAGGCATTTAACTTGTATTTAGGTCGGTAGAGTTCAAATTGGCATGCCAACTCAACATGCAGCGCTCCCCAGAAGTGGAAACAGCCTCGTACAGATTGATTGGTCGAGTTCTTGCCAATTTACGTTCATATTTCTCGTGTATGTTTGCCTGTCAATTATTCTGATGCAGACATCTGTTCCTTTTATGGTGTTTGGCTTCGGTGTTGTCCCGTTCACGAACTCGTGTGATCTGTTCTGGCAGGAAAAAAGCAGCCATGTTCTTTGTTTTCTCACCTCGAAAAGATGACTTTCTGAAAATGCAACTGAAAGTTTTCCCGACTTACACTGCAGCGTACCCCATCATGAGTCAATGGCTTAATCGAACGGGCAGGCCCATTCTCTTCTCGTGCAGCTGGCCAGCGTACCAAGAAGCCAGCGGCAAGAAGGTACACACATTATCTGTTTTGTGCAGGCATCAATTTTGGAGACAACAAAAGAGGCTTGTTCAAGTTTTGTGCATTTCCAACTTTGGTTTGATGTTGCGCAGACACTGGTGCGACTTTATCTCGTATCTTGATCAGATGAGTCGTGAGCTATTGGCAGATTGTGGGATGTGAGTATGTTTTCTCTTTTGGATGAACAAATCCGACAGCCTCTTGTTCAGTGGGGACACGGACTCCTTGGGGTAGGTACCTCTTCTGTGTGAACTGAACTGCCACAAGGTCACCGCAGCAGGCAGAGGTTAGGTCAGGCGAGACAAACATGATGCCACAGTACAGAGTTGCACGACGAAAACCCGCGTTGTAAGTTGCTCACAAAAAGTAACCTTTCATATTGACGATCAAGAAGCAAAATTGCTTTCGAACTTTTGGGGTTCGAACATGCCTACAGAACTGACAGTGACTCACACGCTGAGTCATCTTATTGCAATGGGCAGGCAAGATGTGGCCACAAATTCAACACGAAGGAAAATGCGCACCCAGAATGGGTGTTCGGGTATTGCTGACGCAAAGCAACACTGCTGTGCAACTGTGTTGCTCCGGTGCTTGCAATGCACATTGAAACGGCAAGTCTTCAACACGCAGTGTTCTTTTGATGACACAGTCTCCTGGAGTGACTTATTGTTTTGGGTCACGCAGCGTAATTGTGCGAAGTCCCTTCAGGGCGAAGCACCATGTGGTAGTGCAGTATATGGCAGGGTAGATGAAATGTCCCACCAGTGTGGGGGTCCAGCATGACCAGTGGAAGACAAGGAGAACAAGGAAGAATTAATGAACAAGGAAGAATTAACATTGCCGACGCCGCAAGGGACTTCGCACTGCAGTTGCCTTGAGCACTGCTTCTTATTGTCACTTGGAACGTGAAGGAAAACATCTTGGACCTTGGTCACCTTCTTTGGAACTCTTTTCTGCTCGTATAAAAATGAACTGGATGCCTTCATGCACTTCATGTGTGAAACTGAAGAATCAGTCCACGTCACAATGGGACAACACCGGCAAGCCAAAAATTGCTTCACCTGAAACACAACTGTTTTGCACGACAGCTTTTTCTGCTTTCATCACGAATTAGACCCCCAACGATCCTTTCGGCATCGACCAGTGTTGTGGTGCTTTGCTTGCTTTTTCGGTTCACATTGCCACGATTGTTTCTGGCTTGCTTTGCACTTAGAGCTTGGCTAATTGTGTTTTGTTTTTCAAAAGGTGTGGAGAACCTTCGGTTTGTTGCTTGCAAAGCTTTACTCACCTCAATTTGGTTTCTTGTTTCTTTGCAAAAATAGTCTTTTGCCGTTTTCATTGAATTACACTGTGAAGTCGATTTGTCTGGCAAGCCAGTTCTGTTCACTGCGATAAGTTGTGCAGCACTGATGTTCGTACCCGTTTAGGTGGACTACAAAAAAGTGGCCAAAGCTTGCAATCAAGCTCGCAATGGACAGGACGTGCAGGATTCGTGGGAGAGCGTTTCGAGTATCATTGCTCAGTATGGCCTCAACTTGTTGCACTTTGCTGAAGTGGCTGGTCCCGGATTTTGGAACGATCCAGACATGGTAATCTCTGGATTTCTTTGTCTTCTCCAGTCAGTTTGAAAAAGAAAGATGGCAAGACGACTGGATTTGTGTGGTAAGTTTTAGACAGCACTGTGTGGTTGTGCCATTCCCTCGTGCACGCAAAAATCTCCTTTGGAGCAGTTTTAGGATTGCGCTCGCACAATCTTGTGCTTGTCAAGCTTTTGGACTTCCTTGAGCAAACAAACACCAAGGATTTGGCACCACCAACACAGTCGAGGCTTCCTGGCGGAATCATGCGCAGCGTCACACAGGTACAGGTCGCACCAGGTCTGCGCAAAACCAGAGGTAGATCAATGAATGGTGCTTCATGTGTCGTCAATGATTTTACTGCACCTGCCAGCCTGACTACGAACTCATCGCCAAGTACTGCAACATTTGGAGAAACTACGATGACGTGCAGGACTCCTGGAAAAGCGTCTCTGGCATCATTACATTTTATGGCGATGACAAAACGAACTTCACGCGCGTGGCTGGGCCGGGTCACTTCAACGACCCCGATATGGTACAGCAGGGCAGACGAACTGATGGAAAGGACCCGCAGATGTTGATCTGTGTGGGATCTGCTGGACGCACATAACCGGCTTTTCACATTGTGCGGATTCTCTTCGATTGTCTATTTTCATTCAGCTTTGTATCTCATTTCCAGTTGATCCTCGGCAACTTCGGGTTGAGTTACGAGCAGGAGCGTGTGCAGATGGGCATGTGGGCCTTGATGGCTTCTCCACTCATCATGTCCGTTGATCTCAGAAATATCAGGCCATCGTCCAAGGCGTTGCTACAAAACAAAAATGTGATCGCGATCAATCAGGACCCTCTGGGCTTCCAGGGTCGCAAAATCCATGAGGTGAGACGAGTTCAATTTTCAGTTGGTTCCTCCGGTCAAAAAAAGAAAGCGATTGTTGTCACATAGGGAAATGGACCTTTTTTAGGTTGGTTTCGTGCACATTTGGACAAAACGATTGCTTCCGTCAGGAAGTCTGGCATTTGCATTCCTCAACATCGGGACTGGAGGCACACCAACTAAATTGTCGATCAAGTTGTCCGAGCTGGGTCTCAAACCAGGCAGTGAGTACTTTCGTAGAAAAAAAAACGAGTACGTCAGGAATTGCCCGTCAGTGAAGATCACATATGTGACGTTTTTCAACGTCGCTGCTTCCCGAGACAAGACCGTCCCCCCACACACACACACACGGTTCATTCTTCCTCGTTTTGGCTCTGTTTCAGGCTACAAACTGACTGAAGTCTTTGAGAGTCAAGAACTGGGAACCTTCAAAGACACCGATGTGTTTACCGCGATGATAAACCCAACAGGGATCTTCCTGGCCAAAGCTACGCCATCTTAGTGCGATGTTTCCAGCTGATTTGTGTGGCTTTTTGCGTGCGATTGTTTTGTCATGATTCAACGGTGGTTCTTGTGTGAACAAATCTTCCTCCCATGCAAATGTGATGTCTGACATGCCTGGCGTGTGTCAATGTGGTGCACCTTTGTGAAAGTGACAGTTGTTTTGTGACACAACTGGATGAACCGCGCGTGTGGTGCATTCACTTGGCGCCGCACCTTATGTGGAAGGGGACAACTGGGACTGGGGTTTGTATTTTGAATCACAAGACAGCATCACCAATTGATTGACAAAACGTTGTTCTGATCGAACACCTGCTGTCTGTCACAAGATCACGGCGACAAAATTTTTGCGCTTGCGCTTGGGACACCTCGCGTGTTCAACCGGTGCTGTTCTTGAATTGTGTGCGTCCCTTTCTCCGCAACCAAGTGCCTTTGCAAGCTTCGTCCGTTGCCGAATGTTTGCCAAATTTTTGTACCAGTGTACTTGAGACTAACAACGGAAATTGATAAACTAATATTTTTTGTTTTGTCTTTTATCTGCAACAAAAGCGCCTTGCCGTCAGCTGCGCGAGTTGATGTCCGTCGAAGATATCAGACATCTGCCGCTGCGACATTTCGCCATGGAAAGTGTTGTTCAGCAAGTTTTATTCGTGAGCCTTGCTGTGGGCTCAATCGACACATCCTTTCGCAATTCCAACACACATTTGTGTGAAATTGCTGGCTGCAAGTTGAATCTCAGCGCGTGTGAGGACCAATGAGAGTTTTTGCTCCAAAGGTTCTGAACTTCAGCACACGAGCCGCGTGAGTGAAGTCTTGAGCCATGAGAAGAGATTGTCTTTCGTTCGTCGTTGCCAACTGTCCCAAGATCGGCACCAAATGCACTAGAATATGTTGCCCGTGGAAAACAAATGACAACCGAGTAAGAAGCTCCAAAGCTTTATCTGAACCAGTTCAACACCTCAACTACAGATCTGAATGTTCAGAGAATTATGCATGAAAACTGATAAAATACGATTTCATGAAAATATGATTCAATCATTCAACAAGACGCTAACACTGCAGTTAACAGTTCATAAATTAAGATTGGCTTGAGGATATTTACAAGCTTTCGCAAACATAAGACAACATCGGTTTTGCATAAACAATTGTCAGCTCCGTTCAAACACCACCATACCGATACTGAGCACATTCCCCACGCGCAGACATGGATGTCGGCGCAGAGGAACAAGAAACCGACACAAACCTTTCGGCGGCAGTGACAGGAAACAAAGACTGCGAAGATCATCTTATGAACGCAACTCTGGAACTCAGCGGTGGCCACCCACACAAAAACTCCCTTGCCACACACAAAGGACAAAAGTACCGTTTTCAAGCTTCACTGGTCTGGTCGACAACAAAGCGATGAAACACCAACACACGACAAGGAGAACGTTTTCGTTTTTCTGCGCGGTTTGAATTTTCTTGAAACGAAATTACCTTGCTACCGCGATCTTCAGAGCTTTCCTTTCAACAAAAGAACAGCCTGTCACTTCACGGTAAGAACGGGAAACACAAAGCAAACAGATCTTTCGGAGAGGGGCGAGAAAAACACCGAAACAAATCTGCCACCATGTCTTTACGGACAACGTCATTTTATCACAGATATTTTTCAGGCAACTTACAAAATGTACCGTGGTGAGCTGCATGCTGCAACAAATTCTCCAAAACTGAAACTAGTTTACGTGCAACGACTAAGTTTCCCGACTGAACATTTCTAAAATCAACTTCACTTCATATTCAGGACTGGTTTTTGAAAAGCACCACTTTTGCACCGCGAAGCTTTGGAAAGGACAAACAGCTCAAGTAGGAAATAGAACAGCTGATACCCGATATGACGAAATATTTGGTTTTCTGAGGTATTACCTTGTGGCAACTCAAACTGAGTGTCAACATTGTTCGAAGGCTTTTCTTCTGACAGTACATGCAGATCTCGTTTGTTGACAGATGCAATTTTCACTTGCAAAGACCACCAGATAATTTTTTCGTCTTGAGAAAGTGAGAAAACCAAAGCTGGATGTCTCGTCGATAGTGTTTTTGCGCCTCGTCAGGTTCCCGGGAGGTCAGCCTGGACTTCGCACAGCAAAGCGAATCAGCGATAATCTCGTCAGATATTTGGTTCTGCAGTTCTGAATGATTCTGTGTCACGACCTGACATCAAAAGCAACCGTCCTTCCAACTGTCATCCACCCCTTTTCCCGTCGTGTTTGGCTTTCTAGGCGGTGGAATGCCCGATCTGGAAACAGACAAAACTTTCCATGATTTCCTGTGCCAACAAGAACACTGAGCAGTGTTGAGACACGCGACTGAAATTGGCGTGGCAAGCAAGTGAACGCAACAAATACAAAAAGCCACGAAACAAATGGGATGGGCAGAAACACCAGTTGCGTGACCGAACGCCTCGACGGAACATTCATCCAACGAAGTGAAACCAACACCACAAACTTTCATGATGTTGGGAAAAAGGGTGCAAATAACCGGAGCTTTCCCAAATTTGAACATCAACTCTCGTAAATCAATCACAAACCTACTGTCCTACGGTTGGTTACGGAGCGCTGAAATGGACACGCGACTACAGTTTATGACTACAGTCTCTTTACCGACAAAATGCCAGTCTTGCCGCAAATGTCTCGACTGCACGTATTGTGTAGGCGGCGTCCGCACACATACCTTCTCGGTGTAGGAAGCTTGGAAGCGGAGCCAGGCCGTGGAAGACCAGACGCCCTGGGCCCGGGAATGCCGCTGCGCTGCGGGGAGGCGGTTCTGGCTGGGGAGAGGGTTCGGTCGGCGGGCGACAGCGTTCTTCCCGGGGACGCCTGCCTCGCGCCGCTGCCTGGATTCCGCGCGCGCACCGGAGATTTGTTCATCATTCGTGGCGGAGACTCCTTGCTGCCTGTCCCGCTCCTGAACACTGAAAGGCCACTGCTGCCAAATGACTTTGACAAGTTCGGCAGGCTTCTTCTGTGCTTTTCTGAAAACAAACAAGAACGCGTGGTTTGATCACTGACAGTTCAAACACACCAGACAGCTGCGTCCCAAACAGAACGCACAAACTGTAAATGTGGTTTCTTTCTTACCCGGTTCGATGAACTGGCTGCCGTACGGACTGTCTGGAGGACTGTTGGACTGTGAGCTTCCCGATGCCAGACTGTTGTTGGACTTCTGCAACATTTCCTGCCGCAAACGTTCACCTGTAGAAAATAGCCACGGTTCGTGACTTGTCCCTCAGAAGCGCTGAAGTGCAACAGTTCTCGCACGTGTCCAAGCAGACATGAAGCAACATACCTTCAAAACGACCTGGACTTGAGCGAGTAGATTCATTTGGAGATATGTGTTCTGAGTCTTCTGTCCATGCCTTCTTCATCCGAGACATGCCCGACTTTGTGTACGTGTTCGACAAAGCTACAAAGGCAAAAGAATGTGAGCAAGTCATCGGAGCCATCGAGACAATGCTGTTTTTATCTTCTGCATTCCCACAAAATGTACTCACAAGATTTCCTGGGGGACATGTGAGGAGATCCTAAACTTTGTCGCAGACCTGTTGAAAAGCAACAACTTTCAGCTGTTTGTGCCACTACATCTCCAAATATTGTTTCAAAAGTTTGTTCGGCAACAATGAATGAACTTACTTTCTTCTTGCATTTTTGCAAGCACCTGGACATCATTCACATCTGAGAGTTTGTGAACAGTTGCGCCTTCGCCATCCAACAAGTCTTCTTGGCTTCCGAAAGATCCTGCTGACCCTGCTCACAAAAAGAACGGTCAGGTAGATTCTAGATGAAATTTGTTTGGCACATCCAGTGTGACTGAAAATAGCAGTTGAGGCGTGCACAAATGATTCGCCCACAACATCCAGCAAAACGACACTCACCACCCGAATCATTCAAAAGATCTTCCTTGTGGGTTGGTTTTGGCGCCACCAGCTCGTCGGAGTCAACGTCGTTTGAAAAGTCCAACTTCTTTTTCTGCACAGTCTTCACTTTCTTTGGTCTTGTGAATGTGCCGGTGTTCACTCTTGCACCTGCAAATATGAAACGACCGTCGCAACTTCGTGCGGGCAACCAAGTTGTGTTCGCTTGGCAAAACAAACGCCACACAGTAGCACCAATTGAATGTTACACATCAGCCCTTTGATAAACTTTTTGACCGTTGTCGTGGCTGACCAGTCACAACTGCAACTGTTGTGAAACGAGATTGGAGCTACAAAAATCGCTGTTCACGAAAAAAACACAACGAATAAAACATCATGCTGTGACAGACGAGACAACTGACACAGTGACGCTTTGAAAACAGCTACGCAAACAACAGTGTGTACTCACTCGTAGAAGCACGCTCTGGCGAGATAAAAAACAACACAAGTGCAATTTACTCGAAGTGAAAACACGAAAGTTGAACAGCATTGGTTCAGACTGTGCAACGAACTTGGCGTCTAGATGTGCCAAAATTGGCCTCAGAATGTACGCGTACATCTGCTGACAATTCGCAGGGAGAGTCACACTCCTTTGATCAACTGGACCCTGGCCACTAAAACACTGAAGCTTGCAGACTCACCAAGGCCAGAAACTAGTGGTTGTCTGATGGAAGGCATTGAAGCAGGATGTGGCAAACTCTCCTGATGATTGACTGCAGGTGGGGAGGAAGAACGAAAACTTATGACTTCTTCAGGCGCGGCATCCAGCAATTCTGGAGAAATTTCACTGTGGGCATCGTTGGCATTGTCCGCAGGAGAACATGTCAGTGGAACTGCCAGGGGACCCGGAGATGTCTGGGATCTCGGCAATTCACTGGGCACAGCAACGGCTTTCACTGGGGAGCCGAGGCTGGCAAGGTTTCGTGAAACTGAAAAGAACACAAAAGCATGCACACAACAACAACGCTACGTGTTCAAGACGTCCGGTCTCAAAGAGCGTCACCAACGCCAAACACAAATCACAGATGCATCTTTGGGTATATTGGGGTTGGTAATGCGTGTTCAAATCACAGTTTGACTTCTACTCCCTGTCGACAGAGGGCAAGACACACATGCAACTAACCCCTCCCCCGCCCAAAGGGGCATTTTTTGGTGATAAAACAGACGCTCGGTTGTTGAGACCACACTGTGACATATAAAAAATCACACAGAATTCACACAAAGCTACAAACACGAAAACTTATCGGAAAGGAAACAATTCAAAATGGAATGTTCACGATGACATGTGATCCATTTGAAGCAAATATCACGCTGGTCTAATTTGCAGATTGTGATGGTAATTTGAATCCAGAGTGCCAACTGTGAAAGGGTAACGTGTTGAAAATACACACACCGTGACTGTGCGCTCGTACGTACAAGTTTGGAACCCGCGATATGCTTACTTCGTGCCATTTCATCCAGGCGCATGTTCAGAGATCGCCTTGAAGATTCAATTTCAGGGCTTGGGCGTCCTGAATCGTGCTTCATCCACTTGTAGGGACTCATGTTTCTTTGTGCAGGAGAAACTTTCTGCGGCGATTTGTACAACCTGAAACACAAATCACAAATTGAGATGTTCAGCACGGCCAACCCGACCCACAGTTCATTGTTAACATCATTCTTATCTCTACCGTGAGTCAGTCCAGTGTGGCGGTACAAAGCTGAACGACCAGACAGTTTGACAAGGATCCCCTTTCGAATGACTCACTTTGTTGACAAACGAAGTACAACACATCACAAAGGGGCTTCTTGACTTACCAGCTGTCTTCCTCATCGTCTGTCAGTGCCTGATCAAGATCTATCAAAGCAACATCTTCCAGAGAAATATTCTTTGGCGAGTTTTCCTCTGATCCTTTCAACTTTGTCCTCGAAACACTTTCTGTTGCGTTGTCTGCTGAGATGACAGTCTTCCTGTCATTTTGCTTGTTTCTCAACAACTGATTCTGTTGCTCGAGTTTCTTCACCAAATCCTGTAATTTTCTAACTTCAGTTTCTGGATCAATTCCTTTGTCTGTATCTTCCGTTATGGTGCTCATTTTGAATACCTAATGCCACATCGACCAGAAAAAGAATAACGCTCGATGACAGTCCATTCGTCCGTCTGCCATATTAGATCCAACACTTCAACCAGATGGCGCCACATATTTCAACTGGTACCCGCGAAGCCAATCGGAGGGAAGAAATTTTTTGAGAGAATAGGTATACTTGCCGCACTAAACGGCACAAATAATTTCTATTCTAGTGTACAAAATATTTTTCTTTGCACTAATGTCAAACTTGATCATATTTTTTTTCAATTTTGAATTTCCAACATGACCGTTCTGCAGCACCTCAAACAAAACTGAAGCGCCGCAGAAGGTACCTATCCGACAAGGCGCAATCGTTTCGGTTTTTTATGGGATAATTCGTTGCGCGAGATGGGCTATTTGGAGTTATTTTGTATGACATAGACCGTACTAAACATGTGACTCACAACTGGCCTCGTAGACTTCTTCAGTCGAATCTCCTTGAGTGAACATTGCTGGCCAAAGTGTGGCGATGTCGGCCGAGATGTCCGAAGCTTCCGCTGCTTCTGCGAGTGACGGCGAGACGAAATCGAGGTGGGTGAACCCGAAGTGTGCATTTCAATGGTTTCAGGGACATATTTCCATCGAATTGAACACAATATGAAATTTAGAGTTCAACGCAATTTGAAGTGGACTCCGGTCGCGTGTTTCTTTGACATGCCGGTGTAACGGTTTTGGAGGAACTCGTGACGAAAAGACCCCCGTGGTCCTTTGTTATTTTGATGTCCGAACCAACTGGGCAACGGCAAAAGTTCTGTAAATGCTTGTGAAAAATGTTGAATGGGCTTTACCTGGACTTTTTATCACAAGACGGACGACAACAGAGATGTTCATTGTCTGATGGCGTGTGTTTGGTGATGAAGGGCAATTGTTTTGCTTGTGTGTTGCAGTAGTAAGCTGAACAAGGTTGTTGAACGTTTGAAGGACGCATCGCGGGAACCGTCCCCAGAACCCGCGTCTCCGGCTTCTTCACTCAAGGTAGATCTACGCGTGCACTCGGACTTATTCTGGTGATTTAACTTTTTCCACCGGTGGATTCGAAGTGGATTTGACATGTGTTCACAGAATTCCCTTTTCAATCTACCAGGAAGGTGGTGGTGGCAAAGGGTCGTCGAGGAGGAAGCCGAAAGTGACTCACAAAGTGGTGGACACTGACGATGACGCAGGGCCGAGTGGCGACGACGAAAATGAAGAGACGCCATTCCAGACGTACAATGACGCCAACGGCGTCAATGGGCAAGAAGGAGAAACAAAGGAAATTGAGAAGGAGGAAAAAGGAAAAAGCAAGAGTCAGGGCGGCGACGCCATTGACGTGGATGAGGAGGGGAATCCCATTCTGCCGGAAGGTAACGTCGATTCATGTTTGCAAGGCTCGACATTGAAAGACTGTACTTCAGTTTGTGTGGTATTTCTTCTGCAAATCAGCACTTTCTCTGTTCGTCCAGGCACAGTCATGGTTGAACCGGAAGCGGTGGATGAACGGAGACCAAGGTTTCAAGGACCAGAGTTCAGGAAGAGACGAAGATGTAAGTTGTCTTTGAGACTCAGTTCAGGCCGATATGTTTGTGTCAGTATTTTGTTGTCCAGTCTTTTTGGGTGAAGAGGTGTTATATTCAACTGTGTGCGTCTCTCCGCAGGGCAAGATCACAGGTCAAATGTCAAGGTCACCAGAGGCCGAAAAGGAAAAGGTCTTTTGTTGCAATTTTACTTTTGTGGACAAGAAGGTTGTTGCAGTCCGTCGACAGTAAACCCACAAGAGGGTCTCACAACATGGGGTTCCCGAAAATCTAACAGTTCGCGACATTTTAGTCTGGCGGAAGAGGCCTTCATTGCACAGGCGCGTCGCGTAGCAAGCGAGCCTTCCAACAGATGAGACAGTGACAATCACTTCTCATCTCCACTGCTGTGGGGGATGCTTGCCAAAGTTTTGGCAGCTGTCACCCTTGATGATGACCACTTGCAATTTCTCAGACACCACTCTGTCCAACGGGTGATCCATTCTGGGGGTGATGCAGGCAGCTACTCGGTGCTGAGTGCTAGCGATTGCGTTCGTGGCGACGCGCCTGTGTTTACAGCTTTGTTTTGTTGTTTATTTTTTCTCTGCCTTTGTTCTATTCTGTTCTGTTTTTGGAACATCTTTTTGTCGTTGAGAAGTAACGCACGCAGACGATTTGGAGCGTCGGCGCGTGGAAAAAATCAGCCTTGATCTCAATCGTGACCCGAATCGGAAAGTTTTCTGAAAATTTGCGAAAACTCGTCTTCAAAACATGCTGACAAGATTTAGTAGCCATTATTCGCTCTACCCCTCTCCCCGAGGTTGCCTTCTGACGGCTAACTTTTCGAAAAACCAATAGTGTGTCAACTTGTAGTGTGCCGTTCCACGACCCAGCTTCTTGTTGGTCATTCCACATTGCCCCATTTCACCCACTCCTTTTCTGCACTTGCCCTGCATTCCAAACAGGCATTCTTGCAACTGTTCCGTCTGGCAACACGCCGAAGCATTGAGCAAAGGATGGTTATATGCACACGTACACCCCTTTCTTTACAGCTGGTGATGTTGAAGTGGTGCACTGCACCGGCTGCAACAGGCAGATCAACACGAACAATGCGAATTCAGTCTTTCGACATCCCGTGTTGAAAGTTCTTCTGTGCAAGGTATTTGAAACGATTCAGTTCAGTGTTGCTTTTTTTCAAACTTGCCCGTTTCACCTGAGCGCCCAACAACTCAATCTCCCACAATCCTGTGCGTGCGGTCACTTGCAGAAATGCTTCAACTGGTACACGAGCGACATCATCTCGAAGGACGACGAGGGCGACGACGAGCAGTGCACGTGGTGCGGCGACGGCGGCAACCTCTTCATCTGCGACTGCCAACACGCCATCTGCCGCAACTGCGTGCAGCGCCATCTCGGTCGAGCGGAGCTCAAACGCACAGGTGTGTGAACTTTGCACGTGTTCCGATTTACACGGGGTGGAGTTCCTGGTCCGAGGCGACATACGAGGCTTTATTCCGTTCTACCTTTCCTGTCTTTGGACATGTCGATGTCTGAGGACTTTTTGGACTCTGTGCACTGCTCGTTAACTGCATTCCTTGCACAATGATGACTCAATGGGTCGACTGCATGATAACCAAAACAACAACAAAAGTGTACACTGTCAGAAAAGGAGTTGGTTTAATCAGTGTAGTCCTTCAAAGTACATGCTGTCGGCATTGACACACCGCGCCCATCGACGGGGCTACTGAGTTTTGATGTAATGCTCAAATTCAAAGGATGCAATTTCCCCAATCTGGGTGTCCACTGCTGCTTCAAGTTCTTGCAGAGAGTTGAATCTGTGGCCTCTGAGAGGTCTCTTCAGGCATGGATACAACCAGTAATCTGACGGAGCCAAGTCTGGCAAATAGGCAGGGTGTTCCATCACCTTTGTCCTGGACAGCATCAAAAATTTGCGGGTGTCCTCTGAGGTGTGGGGTGATGCATTATCCATGTGT
>JAAUXT010062358.1_pt1 | contig 14756 bp, 19 predicted proteins | sample 7278171 | NCBI WGS metagenome assembly JAAUXT01 (sample SAMN14350112, study PRJNA611818) | marine sediment metagenome | isolation source: surface marine sediment (1.8m) | place: French Polynesia: Moorea | collected 2018-08 | reverse complement strand
GGCACAGGGGAGGGGGTCTGGTACAAGGGGAGGGGGGTCCATCAGGAGGGGGGTGGTTACATTCCAAAGTGTGGACAGATGCACATATGAATGCTACTGGTTTTTAAGCCGTTAGCGGCACCTAGATGGCCGGCAAGGGGCCATCAATGAAATATTCAGAAGGTCAAGTGTTCACGCAAGGTGATTGTTTCCAACCCAACAGGCACTTGCAAACCTCACGAGAACAATGAAGGAGTTTTGAAACACTGTAAGTACACAGTTGCGTATCTTGCTGAGATGAGAGGCGTGTTTTTTGTCCTTTTCAGAGATCCTGTGTTGTGCTCGAGCCGTGGGGATCCACCCAAAGTTGGAGAGATCTGACATCACCGTCCCTGTAGATGAATAATTGGGTCGGCCCTACCCCTTGAGCTGGGTCTGGAGGTGGGGCTCACCCAAAATTTAGGTCGTTCCAAACCGTTTGTAGAGCCACAGACCACACAAGAATACATTTTCCGATAGAAACTTGCATTTGATTGACGAGCAATTGAGATGAGCAATTGAGACACCCACACTTGAAATAGCTTGAAGTTTGGGAAAAATGTTTTGATTCTGCAGATTAGGATGCTTGGAAATTAGTTGTTGAACTCTCGTTGATGGAATTTTGTGATCGCAGGGGCAAAATTAGAAGATGTAAATGGAGCACAATATTTCTATCATTTTTCATTTGTGGTTTGCAGTCTGCATTTTATTTCTGGCCTTCTCTGGCCTTTGGTCGGCGGCGCTCTCCCAAGAACAAGGCAATCTACCTGATGCAATTTTTGGAGCAGACCGCTGGGAGACGGCTTTGGAAGGGAAAGAAAGCAAACACACCAGCTTTTCAATGAATAGGACTGCAGATTGTGTTGTTAACATCGCTAATTATAACTGCTTCTGACCTTGTTGGCTGACTCGTGAGCACAAGTTTCCTCAGAACGTAGACAGCACAGAGATGTGGATACAGTTCGAGTACTCGTCCATCTACCTATTGATTCTCCAGCAACAAATGTTAGACCTGCGTTATGTTTTTCTTTCATCTGTCTTTCTTTCATTTTACTTTCACTTTGAGCGCGCAATTACCTTCACAACTTCGAAAAAACAAAGTCGAACCACAGATCTGAATACAAATCCACAAAGCTTTGATTCTTTTGTCAGCTTTTTTGTTTCAAATTGGATCTCATTTGAACCACTCTGTCTGGCAAAAAGTGTCAAAGAAATCTTGCTTTGTTCTTCTGAAAATTACGTGTTAAATCCTGCACAGAAGCAGAAAAAGGACCCATTGAGTTGACAAGGAGGCTCAGAACTTTGTCACTGTGTTGGCACCGTACAGGCTGCCCGATATTTTGACACACGTGAAGGACCAAGTTCCCCACCCCTTCATATTGTATCGGCAGGATCACACATATTTGTTCTTTGAACTTCTCATTTGAAGATACTCTGCACACAATCTTCTGGCTTGAAAGTCTTGGAGACTCTTCTTTTTTGTGTGCCAGACCCCAAAGGGGTTTCAAATTAGGGTATTTGTCCTCTCTCACACCAGGAAATCAAAGTCAAATCGGCAAAACAAACAACAATCCATGTTGGTTTTGGGAAATGAGCGATCTGCCTTGACTCTGTCCTTGTGGTCAACTGCAGTAAATTCCACCAGCGTCCTGGCGTATTGCAAGCGCTTAAAAATACGTCTCTCCGTTAGTGACCCGGCATTCTGACACTGCGATGCCTGGCGGGGCTGGACTGCGAACACCTGAACTCTGGCCCTGGGTCATACTGCCTCCCCCATGGTCAAATGCCTCCCAAATGTGTGGGGACTCTGCGTTGTGAAGCAAAACTAGTTTGGGGTCAAAACGTCTCCCCAATGGAGATTCTGTCACACAAGGCCCTGCATTTTGACCCTTTGATTCCGATAATAATGCCAGAATGCCTCTTCCTGCTGTCGAAAACCAAAATCTCAGCCAGGGCTGCGCTGCCCCACCTGAACTCTGATGTGGAGTATTCTGACAACGCCCGATCACACTTACGCACACAGAGCAGGCTGGTCTTCTTGAATGGATGTTCCACCAGAAGGTCACAAAACCAGTTTTGACGTATTGCAAGTATTTTCTTTACCGAATTGCACCTACTTGCTGAAATTGGGTTTTTGGCAACTTTTTGTAGCATTCCTCCACGTTTTGGTTTGCTTTTCAATGTTTTCGCCGAGTTGTCATAAACAGAATGATAAGATCTACAGCAGCAGCAACAGACATCGCTGCTCCTCGTACTCGAACAACCTGCTCAACATTTCGGCGTCGTGCTCGTTGCTTGGTTAGATTCTTGATTTTTTTCTCCAAAACTAAAGGAGTTTTTGCAGTACAGATCAATTTTCATTGGCTTTTTGAAAGTGGCTTCACTTTTAAGGAGAGCCGTTGTTGTATCCTTGCCTTGGGTGTCTTTTGGGTGGTGAGAAGTGGCGAAAGAACCAGACTAAACTCACGTTATTCAATCTGCTGAACAACAACAACTTCTGGAGCTTTTATGTTTTTTAGTTGCGGAAACGCAACTAAGACTGTCAGTGTGTGTCGGTCCGGAATGCAAGGTAAGATCCCCCTACCCCTGCCCCCAGATCCGTGGATAGAATTTGGGCCCCAGAGTCAGTATAAGTGTCATTTGGGTACTGTTAGCTGGACCCACAAAGCAGCATAAGTATATATCATTTTAATGCCTTAGAGTCAGCATAAGTATCATTTTGACGCTCGCAGTCAAAGAGGTAACATCTCCAGGGGCATCCGCAACCCAATGCTGTGAAACAAATTTTTACTCGTTTTTTGAGAACCATTGGTTCCAAGGTTTTATGTTTGATGAAAAAAGCCCAGGCCCAATTGATTTCAAGGAAACAAACCAAGACCCTATCTGCGACCAGTTTCGGTGGTGATTCCATGCAAGCAGAACTTTGTTCCGCGGAGAACACAAGAACCTCAATTGGTAAAGTTTTGCATTTCCAAATTTTTCCACATGAAGAAGTTGAACAGCAAAACAATTTCGCTGGAAAAGGAAAAAGGAGGAATGTTGTTTCTCCATCAGAAGATAGACGCCAGGAACAAGCACGATAAGACGGCCAGAATTTGACGCAGACATGTCAATTGACACCCGTGTACTGAGGTACGTGTACACAGAGAAGTAGGATGAGAGAAGAAGGATGTTTCATCCTTGCACAAAGCTGAATTTGAAACGTGATACAATGTGTACGCAGCGTACATCACAGCATTGTGTGGACACATCTGATGGAGATTCGTATCTACAGGTGCTTGTCAAAAACTTTTCTGTAGAACAAGCTCTAACTCATGAGAAAAGCTATTTCACAATGTAAAATTTCTCAGTAAAAATGGAAAATGCTTGAGATCTTGCTGCAAACGGACCCACCCTCAAAAAGGAAAGAAACGCACTGAAAAGGGATCACGCTGTGAGTGTCCCAATTGACAGGAGACCACACCCAAATACATCAACTGCTGCCTCACCCGAAGGCATTCGTTCGCTTGTGTTTCCCCCCAAGACCTGAGATGCAACAAGTTGATTTGCCTTTGGGGTAAATTCATGCCAGGCGCCTTTCAGAGAAGTTGGGCAGAGTCAAATCGGCGACGGTTTTGCAGGTCCGTGCGGTCTTCCGCCCAAGTGCCCCTTTCACCAGATCCGTGACTTTGGTCACTTGTCATTGGCACCCAGTGCAAATTCGGTTTCACAATATGTGCCACCAAGCTGGCAATTGTGGCACCGTACGAAATGAAAGTCAGTGGTTGCATTACCTCCGTACTGTTGCGAAAATGCTTGCACGTGTGCAAATTTGTGCACTATGAAAACTTGAGCGGAGTCTGACAGATGCGGGGCAGAGGAGTCGATGCGGGGTCGGTGCTGCTTTTTCCCCAGTGACGAGCACATCGACCGCCACGTCTGTAGCAAAACTGCTCGATGGTACTCACGCTATTTGCGACGGAGAAGGCAGTGCAATGGGTGCCACGTAAGGGTGATTCCATCCATTGCAAAAACGTCGCCATCGATTTCCAAGGAAAAGTGTTTGAGTGGGTTCCACTTTCCTTCATTTAGAAGCTTTCTCACAAAGCCAGTGTGATGCAAAGGTGGTGTTGTTTGAATGTGAAGCCTTTCAGACTCTCAGTTCAAATCCACTTATTGACGGTCATGTGGAGGCTGTTGATTCTGAAACGAGGCCCACAATCTATCAATGCGCGCTTTCAATGCGTGAAGAACTCAGTCGTCTTGCCGCGCGCTTTGTGCCTGTGGCTTCGTGTGTACCCCTTGCCGAATTGCCGAGATGTTTTGTCCCTGCATGCATGGTTTCTAAGTTTTGGAAACGAGAAATACGCCACTTCGCTCAATGCGCGCTCCATCCGTATGACACGCAGGTGGCAGGTGCACTTTGGATTGGTCTTGACGAAGAACAAATCTCCGTGAAATCAAGTCTTTCTGGGTCTGGACTTCGGAGCCGTTTCGACGACAACATGTCATTTCCAGGGTTCAAACGTAAAGTTCACTCAGATTGTTAACGAAGTAGCTGTCAGGTAATTTGTGTAAATTGCTTTCACGACGTTCGTGCAGGCTGCATGAGAAGCAAGTTCATGAAAATGTGACAGCCCAAGCTGTTATTTCAGATGTGTGTGCATACTCTGCCACGCATAGCTCCCAGCACTCAAGCAAATTTGATAAACGAGATAGTTGTGAGAGAAAAAAAAGAGGAAGACAGCGCCTTTCGAGCAGAACGGCTCACTGCAGAGAAGATCTATGCACCTCACTAATGGAAATGGCATTTGTTGAAAATAAGGCCGAGAAAGTGGAAAAGTAAGCAGTGCTCGCTGTGAGGTCGCAATAGGTGGATTGAGCAGATGAGTGCGACGATTCCGCGGGGATTGATCCACATGCTCTCTCCACCCGGCCCATCAACGTGCAGCCAGCGACGCTGATCAGAAGGCGCTCCGAGTGACAAGTATCTGTTTTCAGCTTTCGTTGAGAAGAAAACAACCTTGCGCTTTTCGTGCGTACAAGATGCCAAGAAACTCAAGGCTGCGCAAAACCGCGAACCAGAGTTTTTCGATTGTCGGCACGTACGTGAAAAACTAGACATCTGTTTGGCCAGGTTCGACTTTTCTGTTTCTCCTCTTGCGCACTCCCTCTGCGCACAGCTGAAAGGCAACACAACTGCAGGGGAGGATGTGGGAGTCTGACGTGACATCCTGTGAAAAGACAAACTTTTGCGTCCCCCACATTGCAGGCGAAATGCAGAAGCGATCGAGGTTGGATCGCCCGTGCAAACAGTCGTCAGTTCTTCATTTTGACATCCCGGAAAAGAAGCCGACACGAAATCTCATTGAACGCCAAACCTTTCATTTAATTATTCAAATGATAACACTACGTCCCAAAACAGTTTTCTTTCGGTGGAAATGCTTTCAGATGCTTCAAATACTTCAATTTGTTGTTCCGCGAAAAGTGAATAAGAGGATTGCAACTTCATATTATGTTAACACAGAGTGGGAAGTACGACGGGATCTCAACCGCTGAAAAGCTGGATTCGACAGAATGGATTTTGTAAAGAATTCATTACTGCACGCTCCGTAACAATGCGTAAAGAAATGGAAAAAGGACTTTGTAGGCGCCTTTTCACTGCTTACGCTTCCTTCTATCTTGCCAGTACTAGCTGACATGCAAAAAAGTACTGAGAAAAATCGTTGAGATCGGAAATACGAGTACTTGTCGCAACTGAAACACACAGGATCCCTCAAGATGCTAACATCAGAGGTACAAAAGGTTGACTGGAAACGGGACACGGGACAAGGGACGGGTGGTCGTGAACGAATCTGGCACAGCCTCACTCGTAGTCTGTGAACTTTCTTTGATCGTGGCAACCCCAGAGAGACAGCGTGCAGTCGACGCGCCTGAACCTTCTTGTTTCAAGCACGAATGGCACATCCTCAAGTCAGGCAGATCGTAGCCGAGCATGGAAGGACGTGACTGCCTTTTCCACTTTATGAGTCAAAGTTCCTGACATTTTGTCAGAGAATGAGTCAGACAGGAACTCATTTGCTCCACTAGTTCGTGCTTTGAAAGATTCAGTGCAAAAATGCTTTGTGATGCTGGGATTTTTGTTGCGGTTTTAGTTTCGACGTGCAAAAAAGCCTGGGCTGTCGACAAAAAACAGTGCTTTGGTCTGTGCATGGCCTTGTCATGTGCACTGGAGGAGCAGCCTGGCTTGGGACACCTTTAATGGCTGGATGAACAGGCTTGGCCTGCAGATGTTGTTTGAATCTCTTTCAAGGCGTTTCAGCTTCGGGCGAGTTTTTCATTCTCTTGTTCCTGTTGGTGTTGTGGCCTCAATTTTCCGAGAGACACGTTTTTAAAAAATGAACCCCGGAAATTCACCTGATGTAACGGTTCCTGAACTGTAGAACTGGTCCAGAGCATCAACGTTTTGAAGGCTGTTGAGATGGCGTAGCCATCGAGACTGGTTTCAAAATGTGGATACTCGTGACCAGTTCTATTGTTCAGGAACAAATTTCTTGTACACTTGGTTGTTTGAGAACAAGCAACAAAAATAGAATATCGCGAGCGTTCAAGAACCACCAAGCGTGCAAGAAACTCGTATCTCGCTGTTGCTTTTTTGCAACCTTACATCATGAGCAGAGGAAATCTTGAGACTTGGTTGTGTTGAAGTCATTGTGAGGTGAGTAAAATCGGTCAGCTAAAGAACACATGAAGATGGCACGAGGTCTTCTTACTTCGTCTCCAGCCTCAGGAGTCCTGAAGCCGCCGTTTCATTCCCCCAGCACTGCGAATGTCCAGTTCCCGTGCACAGGTCAGCGCATGCTGATGGACCAGTTCCCATTAATTATTCTCGGACAGGACCTCATTCCGACAACAGTCGGAGCCGAACGATCTTCTCATCGCTTCTATGCACTGCTGATCCTGCTTTGTAGTACTGCCTCAGTGGGAATTCTGTTCCCTTGTGAGTGACACTAAATAGCGGTTGCTGATACGACACTTGGAGATTAGACGTCTGTGCACGACAACACGGGGCGGGCGGGACCCGAGACGTGGGACGTCACGGGACGTGCGCCTCGCCCTGCTGCGCCCACCTCTGAGGCCTGCCGTGCAGCTGCGGACAGCCACGGAGGTAATCTCGACAGCCTTCAAAACGAGGTGCTCTGGACCAGTTCTGCAGTTCAGGAACAATGTTGTTCGAGAAGAAGCGACAAGAACAGAATGTCGCGAGCGTTCAAGAACCACCAAGCGTGCAAGAACCCTGTCTGCACACATCCGAGCACAGAGACACATACAAAGTTCTGCAAGAGAAGCTGGGTAGAAAAGGTGCGCACTTCTCATGCGCAGTCAACATTGCTTCTACATTTCCCAGTCACAAATCAACCAACAATGGGCAGTTGTTGTTCTTCAATATGTTGGAAGAAATTACCCTTTCGAGGAAAAGAGATCGGGACGCGAAAATGAAAAGATGCTGCCACGCAGATGTGAATCAAGTTTTTGCTTGCAGATTTTCCATGGCGGAAACCTTCGGGTGAATTGTGGCTCTCACCCGTCACATAAACCTGGGCGGATAAACGCTCATTGTCGGATTTTATTTGCTGACACATGCAGTCAGGAGAAGGTACACTGCACACGCCAACGCGTTTTCCCCTGCAGCGTGAACAAAAGGCACCGTGTGACCGAAACCTTTTCAATTTTACCCTCTCATACTCTTTGGTATGCACGAAACCGATCCAGTTCAAAAAGAATCGGAGATGACTTCAGAGGAGGGAGGATTGCAAAGTGGAAGCAAAAAGCAAGACTTTTGTGTTTGAGTGATTGAAACGCAGGCATAACGGATTCGTCGGTTTCTGCAAGTTCACTGAGGTGCAGGAGGGAAGACTTCACTTCGTCTGCGTTTGGTCTCAAGTAATCTGGTTCTCATGTTCCCCTGATAGCACATTTTCCGGCTCCGTGCACTCGTCACCATGATCACATTCCCATCGTCAGAATCGCCGAGCCAAAAGACGCAGTTACTGTCTTCACTCAGGTGCACCAAACTGCCTCTAACTGCTCACAGAGAATCAGTGTATGGTAGTTCTCCACTTGAGAATTCTCCAAGGTGAAGTGAAAACGAATGCAGAAATCATTCCTTGGCGAGCCTTCAGTCTTCCCACAAAAGACGCTCCATTTCTCATTTCGAAAGGTGCACTTGCGAAATTATAACATTCCTCGAATCAGCAACACAGCACTTCCCATGCTTGCTTTCTCCTTCGTCATTCTTGTGAAAATCTGCAGGGAAACCAACTTCGTGATTCTTGGGGCTGGTTCTACAGTACAAATTGCCGAACCGAAAGGACACAGTCTTTCGAGAACAGGGAAAATTCTTGACAAGGGAGACTAATTGCGAGCCAGACTGTGCAGGAAATCAAGAACCATTTATAACCAGTGCACACATAATAACAATTTTTGACGCGCTGAAATATACATCACAGTTCCAAAAATTTCCAGCTTCTGAGGTTGTGGATGGGGACAAGCTATCATTGCGCTGTGTGCTTGTGTTACATAATTAATAAGTCACATTCTGAGAACATAACCTTGTCATTGGGGGAACATTGGGCCGTCATTCGAGAAATGGATGAGCGCAAATTCTACATCCAAACTACAAGCTGTCGTTGTTACTGACGAATTAATATGTGCCTCCCGCGCCCCCGCGTCCTGTGTGATCGGACCCTTGAGACCATTTCTTTCTCAGTATTTGAAATGTTTATCACACGAATAACACAAAACAGGACGTGCTGAGCCAGACCTGTCTGTCATTGAAAACAGACTTTGTGCCGGTGAGACTGGACAAATAATAAAGACAGGACGTTACGACAGTCATTCCGATTCCTCGACAAGGATGCGGCGATGAAGTCGCTTCAGTTGAGAGATCAATCCGTCTCGGGGGCGTCCTACGCATCCGCACCGGGGCGCGACACCTCGCATTGATCCGGCAATAAATCTGCCTCTGAAACCCAGGTCCTTCATTTGAAGTCGTTCAACCGTTTGTGGTCATTTGCAAAGCGCACAAGCACTGCCCGTGGTGGAGTCAGCAGCACCAAGAGTTCTTACGCTGGATCATTCGGTTCGCCAGAAATTTTGACAGAAAACTCTGCTGGATTCTTCGAATGGCCTTGTTTCTGTGTTGGTTGTGGCCGCATAGCTCCCACAAAAAGGCCCCTTGCCGTGTGTCAGTCTTCCGCAAAGGACATGTCGCAAATCCGATGATCGATTTTGTCAGTTTTCTTGGAACGAGAGGGCACAAGGTGGAAAGGTCGGAGGATCTCACAGCTTTTGCAAAAACAAATAATACAGACATCAAAATGACAAAGGACACAGGCAATGACAAGTAAGTTCTCCTGAGTGACTTCTCGTGGTTACTGCGGGTCTCACTTTGATTGATTTTCACTGAAAATATTGACACAGATCTCTTCTATTCCCTGTTTCCCTTTTGAAAGTCTTGGCCTGTGAGGTTCCAGCCTCAAATTTCAATCGATCCAATTTTAGTTGACATTTGCCAATTGCACGATTTCTCAGGACGGTCTCGACAATCTCGCAAAGTGACAGCAAATGCAAGGATGACTTTGAAAGGAACTCAGTCCAAGAAATAGGCCATGCAGAAGAGCAGCAGTGAGGACCTGACCGATGACTGAGAAGGAAGTCCGGCCGTCCTGATCACCTGCGTGCATCTCAGCACATACTGGTGCAGATAGCATGTCACTCTGCAGAGCCTGAGTATGAAGAAGACCGGAGTCCAGTTCTGAGTCCCGATGGCCAGTGTGTCGTGTGTTGCAAAGAAGCAACGAAGTTTCCCAATCCTGAAAGATTTTACTTTGCTTCACCGCCACACCACAGGTGTTTCATCACCCGACCAAGACTTGGGACTGAACCTGCTGGGTCTCAGCCGTGGTTTCTCTCAAACAGATTGGTTTTGCAGTGCAGATGTTTTACATATGTCACGGCTGTCGTTGATGTTCATTGTGGTAGAAATTCAATTTATGACAACACTGACACTGAACACCACGGCGGCCCAGAGCAGAGGAGAGGTCGGTGTTGATGGTCATTTGATTATGTAAACGTGACAGCGCTGTCCCCCAACACAGATTGGCACAGATGTCGCAAACTGGCTTTCTCAAGTGGCAAAGCTTTTCCTTCGTGTTGCTGCTCGAGTTTTTCGGCTGCCTTAATCAGGGCACCGGCAAAATACTGAAAACGCGTTGTATGCCGCAGCAGACAACAATTGTTGTTGACAAAGAACAAACCAATTGCATTTACTGTGAAATTCTTTGTCTTTCTGTTTTCATGAAGACTGCAGACTTGGACTCGAAATGACAGATTCATCCTTATGGCACGCTTTTCCTCGTTTCCAATGTTTTTCTCTCAGGATGGAACGGAGCCCCACCTGTTTCGAAGTCCCTCGACAGATCCTGGACCCATCTGTTATTGTGGCGACATCGTGTACCAATTATGTTTTCCTGAATAAGAGCCAATCTGCCCAAGGCCATTTCAACAGATGTTGCAAACGCAGCATTGTTCTCGAGGTTGTTCGCTTTGTTTCTCAGAGGTTTGTTGCTGTTCAAAACAAACCAAACACCGAAAGTTTCGGTTGACAGTAAGGGGACGAAAAAAAGTTGCTTCTTTTGTTGCATGCAGATAGCAACAGGTCTGAGTACAAAGGACACTGTCCTTTTGTTTTGTTTTTTCACGAAAACTTTGCAGACCCCCCCCTCCCCTTGGAGTCCACCAGTTCAAGGACGCACGCGACGCTGAATGTTGAACAACACAGGCCGTCCACGTGTTGACGCGTGGAAATCTACGAGGATGAAATCAGAACTTTCCACTATCGGTCGATCACGGAGGCATTTTTTGTGCGATTTGACTCAAACTTTATTTCCTTGCAGAGAACAACCTAAAGCATGCTCCTAACCAAAAATGGTGAACATAAATGAACAGGAACACATTCAGGAACAGTCTAAACCTTGAACAAAAAGGGTTTGCTGACGGAAAGTTCACATGCAACCTTGATCACAGTCCATTCAATCACTGTCCGATTCATTTCCTTCAGAATCTGAGAAGTTTAGGTCAATGTTGGGGTTGACCTCATCACCAGGGAAGTGTCCTCCTTCGAAATAGTGACCCTCACTGTTCAGGCACTTGGTCCACCTGCGTGGCAACTCATGGAAGGCAGCTTGGAACTGATCCACTGTGAATTTCCGGAGTTCCCTCATCACGGCTTCTTGCACACTTTGGATATTTCTGAAGTTCTGACCACGCAAGATCTTCTTCAGCTCCGGATAAAGAAAATAGTCATTGGGAGCGAGGTCAGGGGAGTAGGGAGGGTGTGGCAGGAGGTCCATGTTGTGCTCACCAAGAAATGCCAGTGTGATGGTGGATGTGTGACAGGAGGCATTATCATGGTGCACAATGAAGTCTCTGTCTGTTGATCCATCCCTACCCCCCTTCCACTTGAGAGGGTGTTTCCTCCGGATCCTTTCACGCAATCTTTTTAAAATTTCCACATAAAATTCCGATGTCACAGTTTCCCTTGGAGGCACAAACTCATTGAGGACCATCCCTTCCATGTCAAAGAACGTTATCAGCATAGTGGAGCACCTTGTTTGTCCCCGCATGGCAATTTGAGGGCGTGGCTCCCCTTTAGATCTCCACTGCATGGAGTGCACTTTGGTCTCCGGGTCAAATGTCCAAATTGAGCTCTCATCCCCTGTCACTATTGCCTCTAGAAGGTCTGGCTCATCAGCCAATTTTTCCAAATTCTGGGCACACAACTTCATGCGGAAACGCCTTTGCTCATCTGTCAAAACATGCGGTATCCACTTTGGAGCTTTCTTTTTGAGAGACAAGTCTTTCTTGATGATTCTTTGCACAGTTCCAGTGCTCAACCCAGTCTCAGAACTCACAGTTTTGAAGGTCTTGCGGCAGTCTTGATGGACACTTTGTCGCACAGCTTGGACAGCTTCAGGGACATGTGCAGATCTCGGTCGACCACTGCGATGAAGGTCTGTGACAGGGGTGTGGCCATCACCTTCCCTGAAGTGCTTGTGCCACACTTGCACCTGTGTTCTGCTCATGGTCTCCTCTCCATAAACCTGCTGCAAAGCTCGATAAGAAGCTGTTGCATTCTTTCCGGAGGCGACCAAGAACTTGAGGTTCTCACGCTGAGGAAGACGGGATTGCATATCCACAAGAAACAGTTCCAAAAATGCAGGCAAACACAACACAAACAGCAATAAAATTCCAAAATCTTCAAGAACACACATGCCAGGAGCGCAATCGTCACACTGAGTGACCTTCCCAATGTTTGGATCGACGTGTGCCGTGACCCAGACATGCGACATGTCTCCTGGCACAGGTGCATGCGAGTAACATGCCTCTTCACTCGATCGCAAAGTGTCAGGGTCGAGGAACAATTGACAACAAAAATATCGCATGATAGTGGAAAGTTGTGATTGCATCCTCGTACCAGCCCGTGAAAACGTCTTTGTCAACCACAGTGGATGCAGATAGAATCTACATGCAGCGCGATCCTGTCAGCGTTATGGATAGCTGTTTGCTGATCGCTTCATGTTTTGCAACTGCATTATCAAAAACCTGCATCTCTCTCAGTGCACTGAAGCTCGCAATCTGCACATTCGATTCAGGTGGTGACGCTTTCTTTCCTGCGTGTCGAATATGCATGGGGTTGAGACATGCAGAAACGTCCTCGACTGAAAACAGTGAGTTAGCATTTGTCCTGGGGTCGTTCCAGTGTATGTGGTGTTCAACTTGATTTCAAACCTCTGTCTCTTCGGACGGGCGCCCACTGAGCTCCTCCTGGAACGAACGAAAAACATTTCCCCCAAAGTACGAGCACCACACGCAGAAATATTTGGCTGCAATTGAAAAGCAAATTTTTCGAAGTTGGGTTTGCCGGCACCTCTCAGAGGTCCTTGCTCTGGATTTGTGCGCCGACCCCTCAATTTCCTGAATTCACCAGAGTTACTTTGTGCAAGCTGCTGTCGTCTTTCTTTTCTCCTCCATGAGAGCAAAAACGCCTTCCTTCCTGTCGTTCAAAGTGTTTTGTGTCTGCCGCAGGCATGAAAAGTACAGAGATGAAGTATTGAATTGCTTGTTGTTGGTCCGAGGATCGCCTCAGTCCGCCCGCTGAGAGACGACGAACCCGAGGCACTGGGAAACAGATACACACTGGGGAGTTGGAGGACGGCCGCCTCCAGAAGAGTGCCGGGGTGGATCCAGGGGTCCAGACTCTCCAACAGCCACCTTCCCACCACACATTCACCCAACGAACTTTCCGTCATCAGGGCCAAGTCGAGCAAAGTTGAGCAAAATTTACAAAGGACAGGTCAGGCCACTTCGACCAAATCCTCCATGCACTCCTGCCTGTGTTGAACAATCATACAAGGAGATGAAATTCCAAAACAGGTCAGGATTCGAGAACAGGTCACGGATTGGGAAAAAAGTGGCCAGATATGTGATCACAGTTTTTCCAAGGTCATAAAGATGGAAATGTTGCAAAAACTCAAACATTTGCACACAACTCCCAGTTTGGAGCAGGACTTTTTTTTCCGACAGTAACAATATATTGAAAAGGAAGAAAACAACGGCACAAAATTTTCAATCGAAAATGGGCAAATCCTGAACTGAACTCCAAGCTGGGGAAATTTGAAGCTGTGTCCAATGGCAGAATGAAGGTTCTACAACTCTGCGATTACAAAAACCTGTTGTATGTACACGAGCTCACATCGTGGCAGAAATGGGTTCTCACCTTACAAAAAGGGTTCCTGTTCAATCACACAACTCGTTGCTCAACCAAAGGTCTCAAAAAGTCATTGTGTGATTTCACAGGAACCATTATTGTACACTGTGAGAACCCTGCCTGAATGCACACGTGTACGTGTCATTGCAGAAAAAGAAAACAAAGAAAGGGTGTTCAAAGAAAGCCTGTCAAGGAACACAAAACTCAGCTGCCCCATCCGCCTCGAAAGGGAACCTCGCGCACAAACTGACCTGGGGTTTCTTGGAGAATGGTGGGGAAGAAAGTGCGAAACTTTACGTCACGGAGAGCCAAACTTGTACTCTGCCAAACTTTGAGGGCCCCACCTCAGATGCAACTGCACTTTGCTCGTACACACCAACCGCCACGCTAAAGAGTCCCATTGGGACACAATTCAGGGGTACGCAGTACGTAAATTTACGTTCCCTTGGCACCATACCCTTGAGGGACAGTGGCACCGCTTTGAAGAGCACGACAAAAATACACCAGGGGATTCGACTGCAATTGAGAATCCAGACTCGGACTTCTTCACTGACTCCAGTCTCTCACCTTCATTTGATCGGGGTTTGGGTCCTTCCTCAAATATTTTGCTGAAACTGCACACAATTGTGAGGGCTTGTGTCAACCAGATGCATGCCTCCAGGGGTGTGGTAACTTCTTGTTCTCTCTTCAGATGAACACCTATTCGCTTGGTGTCTTCTCCATAACAAGACAATAAAAGATACTACTCTTGACGGTGAAAACAGATCTGTGACACCCAGTGTCTGAGCTGCTCCACAGTCTTTGAACGGTGTTAGGATTTGCGAGGTTTTATGCTAGGGCCGTGCAACTTGCAAATTGGGGTGCCTTGACTAGGATAATTTTGAGTGGCGTACTTCTGTCCAAGTTCTGATGCTGAGCGTCAATGCAT
>JAAUXT010104813.1_pt1 | contig 14758 bp, 16 predicted proteins | sample 7278171 | NCBI WGS metagenome assembly JAAUXT01 (sample SAMN14350112, study PRJNA611818) | marine sediment metagenome | isolation source: surface marine sediment (1.8m) | place: French Polynesia: Moorea | collected 2018-08 | reverse complement strand
TTTGTTCCATTTGCATGTGTGCTAAATGAGTTCCCAAATTGTGAATGTTGAGTGAAAAAGTAAGAATTTTTGACAAAACAAAGTGAGCGAAATCAGAGTGAGCGAAATCAAAGTGAGTGAAATCAGAGGGAGTGAAATCAGAGGGAGCGAAATTAGAGGGAGCAAAATCAGAGTGAGCGAAATCAGAATTTCCTCAAATCACCGTGAGCTCCATGGAGCTATTTTTTGGGTCTCTTTCCAGAGCGCGCGTTTTCTTCAGGGTGACGGCGGTGACTGACTTGTCAGCATCGTGTCTCTACCACAGACACTTGTCATGGATACCACAGTCATCTTTGACTCTTGATCATCTCATGTGAAGATAAACGTGTCAAGATTCTCAAACTGTTTTGGGGTCCAACAAGTCCAAACGCGACATCGTAGGTCAGAAAACTCCCGGAGGTTGTTTCCTTGTAACCAAAACACCAGAGGCAGAAACTGTTTTGAGACAAAGCTCATCTGGACAGAATCCAGAGGAAAGATCTCCTTGGCCCAGGTATACAACTTTGCAAATTTGACTGTTACAGAGGCAAAAACTTTTCAAGCCTGCGGCGCAAAACATAGGTGGGCAACTTTCATTTCCGTTTCCAGCGGTCAGGTCAGGTTGGGCTGGTCCCCTTTTGCAGACCCTGTCTCCCCGCCCTTGTCACATGCACGGAAGAAGCGCGTGCGCACGCGCATGCGCACACCAGGCCCCGGAAGCTTCGGCTGAGCACGTGTGGATGCGTGCGCCTCCAACGCACCAGTGGGGGACTCGAACCCCCGACGCACAGGCAGCCATGACCGCAGCGCTTACATTCAGACCCCTGCCGCTCTACCAACTGAGCTAACTGGCACATACCCAACTCGCACGCACCCAAATGTGTTCAGCCGAAGCAAAAGTGGAGCCTGGTGTGGATAGTCGCTTCTTCCTGTGCAAGAGCCACGTCAAGTATGGCTACAGAGTTGAACTCTGGAACTTTTGTCCTGGTCTTCTGTCTGCCTGCTTCTACGAGGATGAAATCACAAGTTTCCACTATCATGCGGTATCACAGCAGTCATTTGTGCGATTTTGGATCGTCGTGTCTCATGTCCCAGACATGGTCAAGGTCACCTGCTGTCAGAGCAAGCAAGCAGCATGATTGTTGATCATCTGGGAGAGTCACAGGGACATGGAACAAACCGCATGACAGTGGAAAGTTCTGATTTCATCCTCGTAATACCGCGCACGTGTGTTGGTCTCTGACCTGAAGCCTCTGCGCATGTGTGCAGGTCCCTGGAACTCTCACTTCGAGGCTCTGTGTCAATGTGAATGCTCAATGCACACCAGGGTGAAGCAGACCAGGAAAGCTTTGTACAAGAGAAGTTTCTCGCGCCCCAACGCATGACAGGAAGATGACCTGGATGTTCACTGCATGAGCCGACAACGAATCTGCAGTCGACTTTCGCAATGACGAAAGACCTCAGCCTGCTCGCACAGCCCCATCTCAGCCCTCAACAAGTCAAAAGCGCAGCTTCAATAACCCGTTGAATTCAGATTCTGCTTTTGGTGATGGTGAACGACTTCTGTGTCTCTGCGTCTGACGTGCTGTGCGTCACCCGCAAAGTCCCGCAAAGGTTGCAACGGGTTCTGCGCTGACGCAAGGGTCTGCCCCTCTGAGCGGGGAATTCAGAATTTCTTGTGCCAGTTATGAATTATCTCTTTTTTCTTTGTATGTGATTTACTTTGCTGCAAGCTTGCAGCAGTCACAAGCCAAAAACACCATGCAGTCTCACGAAAGGAAAACGTGCGCCTCTCATGTCTTGTTACTTTGTCTTTGCAAAGATTTTATTATTTTTGGGTTTTGCATCAGATTTGTGGACAAAGAAAATGTCAATGCAAAATACAAGAAAAAAACATCAGTTCCTTTTGGCGTTCAGAATAGAATGGTTTTCAACATTATCCTCATCCAAAAATTCCATTTTTGCAAGACAGTTGTTGTTTCCCCTTTTCACTTCAGATCATCTCTCAGAGACAAACCAACGCATCCCAAGTACTTGATGATATTGTGTACAAAATTTTACATTTTCACAGGGTGTGCATGAAATGAAATGACTGACTTGATGGAAATGGTTGGGGGGATCCAGGGTTGGGTGGGTACAAGAAGAGCCAGGGGCCCCTTCGACCCCAAGTTAAATTGACCCACCCAGAATACGGTACATTCCAGTTTGGTTCTCTTACGCACACCAAAAATTTACATTTGCAGGTCACCCCCCATGAAAGGGGATTTGCTCCCCCGACCAGATCCTTTTTCCGCCCTTTACGTCGCCAAGGAAACTGGTTGTCATGGTTGCACTAGAGATTGCCTATTTCAAAGCCCTTGGTCGAGCTTGCGGCTTGAAAAACTACCAATGATGTGGATGAAGTGACTGCAAGCACCGATACACCACATCAGTGCACATGCACATGGTGCCTTTTTCAGCTGGACAAATGAGTCCGGCTTCTGGTTTCCGGCAATAAACTGTGACGCGTCTGGTTCTGCAGGAGAGCGAGCTGCCTTTTTGTGCAGAACGAAAACAGAAGGAAGAAAGTGTCCGATGGTAGCAGATTGAACTCTCTCAGTGTTATAGTTCTTGTCAGTAAGTCCACGGGTTTAGTGGTTTTCACATTGGGTGACGCGCGGTCGTCTTTTGACGTCGGCGTCAAAAATGTTGACATTGAACCCAATGGTGGAATTTTTGACGCCACCCCAAAAATCGTCCGCGCGTCACCCAATGTGAAAACCCTTTCCACGGCACGTGTTTTCGTCAAGGGTCTGACGGGAAAAGACGACGCACCATCGAAAATTGAAAAGTCAGTGTACCGGGAACGTAGTCGTTCTTCCACGTGATCAAGAGTCAAGGCCTGTGGTATCCAGGGGCGGATCCAGGGTTTTCGTTGACCAAAGGGTCAGGTGAGCCACGCCCCCCCCCCCCGAGGGCTCGTAACAAATTTTGACAACTGGGCAAAAAAACAATAAATTTTTTGCGTTCAAAGCGCAAGTTTGTCGAGGGGTGCACAGGTCAGTCTCCTCCTGGATCCACCCCTTGTACTTTCAAAACAATCAAGATTGCAAACTTTGTCCAGCAGTTCAAGTCTACGTGTGCACGTGTTCGTGTCCGACCTTGTTGCACCAACACTTGTCGTGTTCAGGCGAGGCGTGGCGGCCGGGTCCCCGGTCGCTGGTGTCCCCTCCGCCGCGGCTCCCCCTCATCCTCCGGCGGCGGGCGGCGCCTACGGGCAGCCGCGGGGGCTGCAGCGCCCCGACGTGAGCGCCCAGATTCCGACGCAGATGAGTATGAGGACGATGAGTGCGATGACGACCAGGAACACCTGCAGAGGTCAATAAGGTCAAGGTCAACAAGGGTCACAAAGTGCAGTGCAGTTTGCAAACAATGGGAATAGATCATCCTGAATGCAACCAAAGCTTCCCACGGACTTTCCTCGCATTCCAGCACATCACACTTCACACTGTGCTCCACCACAACCTTTATCAATCCCGACTCCTGAATCCCCTCCCCACCCCTACCCAATATTGACCCTCCCCTCCCTCCCCACCCTGCAGACCCTCCCCTCCCTCCCCTCCCTGCAGACCTCCCCGACACTCACGATCTCCACGATGCCCAGGTCGTCGGCCCTCGTGTTCTCGCAGTTGCGGCCGGTGCGGGTCGGCGGGCAGCGACACTCGTAGCGGTTCGGCCCCGACGCGTCGGGCCGGTTCACGCACTCCGCGCCGCCCTGACACGGGTTGTCCACGCACGTGAACACGCCTGCGCGCGAGAACGGAACGAGATGTGGGTGTGAGATCGGTGTGATCAAACGGCCAGACACCACGAAACCGGAGACACAGATTTCTGGTCATTTCAGGTGGTTCTTGTTTCGGCAAGGCACACATAAAGTTTCCCTGTGCGTGTCTTCTGATGTTGATGTGAATTGAAATCAGGTGTGAGGCCAAGGGCAAGGAGTCTGTGGCCAAGCCTTGCCGATCCTCACAAGAACATTAGAACCACCTCACCATTTCAGGTCTTGACCTGGCAAACAGCTTTGCCTTATTTCATGAAGGAAACAAAACATGTTGTGCATCACGCTTGAAACCAACAGGCGCTGCACATGCGCAGAGACAACACCTCATCGCGACGCCAGCAAACTCACGTGTCTGGCACAGGTCTCCCACGTATCTCGCCGTGCAGTCGCATAGCAACTCTCCCCCCGCGACGATGCGGCACGTGCCCCCGTTACGACACGGGTTGTTGGTGGTGCAGGGGCTGACACACCGGAACCGGTCGCTGGTCGGCGTCAGGCGCTCACACCGGGTGCCGTCCGGACATGGAGACGGGCTGCGGTTGCACGGGTTCGGAGCTGCAGCGAAACACACACACGACCACGTGGTTAGTCACGAGGTCCGTCACCCTGTGGGTCATGTGTTCAGTTTCCTATGGAGGTCAATCATATGGGAAGGTTCTGAATTTTTGAGCAATTTTTTTTTACGGATTTGCAAACTTACGGATCTGGCAGAAGTCTCCCGTGTAACCGCCGATGCAGTCACAGCGCAGGTTCAGCAGGTTGGGCCCGATGCGCACGCAATTGCCTCCGTTCTGACACGGGTCCGACAGACACGCGTTCGCGTCTGCAACAACGACACGCCTTTCATATTATCGCTCACCGTGTGGTTTTCTTCTGTGCGTTGGCCTTCCGTTTCTCAGTGCGCGTCAACGTGAGCGTATGCCACTGCACGCAACAGGCATTGTCTTTTCGTTCCAGTTTTTGAGAGATTCACAACCCATTTCCTTGAACAGAGGCAGCTCCAGACTTCATGGGATTCCCCCCCCCCCGTCCCTCGACCACCATTTCAGAAAATTGCACTGATGTAACAGTGAACAGTGCAGCACAAATTGATCTCAAAGAGAAGTGGGGAACCCTGCAAATCAGGCCTCTAATTTTGGACTCCAACGCGACACTCCAGCACCAGGGGGCGCCTCCGCACCTTGGTCGCAGAGAAAGCCGCGGGAGTCGGTGGGGCAGACGAAGGAGCGCCCGACGCGGTCTCCGCAGTCCATGCGCCCGAGGTCCTGGTTGCACTGCGCGCCGCGCTGACACAGGAACGCCCCGTTCCGGGTCTGACAGTCCGAGTCTGCAGCGAAACGCGACAAGGTGACACGTGCAGAACGCGACTGGTGCGACAAACAATGTTGGGTCATTACAGTGCTCTTGCTCAGACGTACATGTTGACGTGCACGCATGCATGCTTGCATGCATGCAGACAGACAGACAGACAGACAGACAGACAGACAGACAGACAGACAGATTGGTAGATTGGTAGATTGATGGATCAGATAGATGGACAGAAAGACAGACAGACAGACAAATAGACAGACAGACAAACAGACAGACAGACATTTCAATAGCCAATAGCCAGACAGATAGACAAACAGACAGAACAGACAGATTGACTGATCAAACAGATGGATAGAGAGACATACAAATAGACACACAACAGACAGACAGACAGACAGACAGACAGACACACACACACACACACACACACACACACACACACACCACCGCCCCCTGCATACTCACAGCAGCCGGTGATGACGGTGAACCCGCCCGACGTCCCGAGTCGGAACGCCGTCGTGGCCGTCACCTCCTGCGCTGGGTTGTTCGGGAACGTGATGTGACAGCGGGGCTCGTTCATGTCCGTCAGGTCGAGCGAGATGCTCCAGCACACCGGCGTGCCCGGGTTCGCTCCGAGCTGGCGCGTCAGCGGCGTCACCCGCTGCAACAGGCCGCGAGAGGGCGGGTCAGGGCGGGCTCAGGGGGGGGGGGGGGGGTCGCGCCCTGCGCGTGGTACCGTGGTTACACACCACGCTGGGACGTGCGTCGAACAACGTATGGAGGTGCACCTCCATTGACTCCTGTACGAAAACAGCGTCTGATGAGAGCAATTCCACGCCAATGGCTTTTGGAGCCATTCGGAGTTGCGTGTAACAACGTCCGACGCGCTGTGCGCGACCAGCCTGAAGGGCGCGTCGTGCCTTGCGTCTGCGCACGTGTCAACAGGGACTTGTAGCAAATACGTCAGGTACTTTTCCGATGTGCCGCAATTGGGTGACACAGATATCATTTGCTCACTTGTCATTGGCTCTTGGAGCAATTTCAGGGCAACATTGGCCATCATTGCCACTGATCTGGCAATTGGGGTGCCGCAGGGTATAAATCTCAATCTCCAATCCCTCGAATGCACGTGTTTCCGGTTTGACATCACGTGTTTCCGGTTGGACGACATCACGTGTTTCCGGTTGCGCGCTGTACTCACCCCGCACGTGAACCACCAGACGTTGTTGACCTGCATCCCGAACACGCTGACGTGGTGCGGTCCTCCGCCGAGGTTGGCGCGGTCCTGGTTCGCGATGCAGTAGAGACGCGACCCGCCGAACAGAGGCCGAGCTGCGGGGCGGGAGAATAGCGAGTTTAAACAGAGGAAAAATCTTGATCCATACCACGTGGTTCAGATGGATTCAAGGAGGTGTGTGTGTTTGTTGTGTTTGTGAGTATAGTGTGTGCGTGCGTGCGTGTGTGTGTGCAAGTGTGAGAATCGAGTTGAACACAATTCTGATTTATTGTGCTTGGGGTGAATTGTGGGTACGGGTGGGGGAATCTGGGACTTGGGCCCTTCTCTGGACCGGCTCCCAAAGAGCCGAATTTAATTGAACGTGAAACTGGCGTCTCGCCACAAAATTACAACGTGAATCCGCACACACACACACACACACACACACCCGTGTGCACCCACGCACGCATGTGCACTCAAACACAAACACAGACAGACACGCACACACACAGACACACAGACACACACGCACAGAAACAGACAGACAGACAGAAAGACAGACAGACACACGCACACACACGCATACGCACACACACGCACACGCACACCCACCCACCCACACACACACACACACACACACACCGTAGGTTTGTCGGGGGTTGGAGCCCCCGCCGCACGCCGACACCCGCAGCTGCCGGTCGCGTTGCGTGGCGACGCTGTTGATGTCGTTCTCGCACTGCACGCCGAGCCCCTCGTTGAACGTGATGGTCACGTTGTTGCTAAGCAACACGTTCGGGCTCGTCGTGGGCGCGTTGCGCGGGTACGCCTCACGTAGCACGTCCGGACACACGCCCTCCGTCTGGAAGCTGAAGCCGCCTGCAAAACGTCAGGATTTGTTCTGTGACTGGAGGTTGTGCAAGTGAATTGTCGGGAAGTGCTGGTGTACGTGTGCGTGCGTGAGTTTGTGCGTGTAAGAATCCGGCTCTGCTCACTTCTCTGAATGTAGGTCAGTCAGTGCAGAAACATGATGTGTGTGTTTGTTTGTTTGTGGGTGTGTGTGTGTGTATGTGTGTGTGACCTGCGTGTGCGTGTGTGTACGCGTGAGTGAATGCGGGCGTGTAAGAATCTGGCTCCACTGACTTCTCTGAATGTAGGCTAGTTTGTGCAGAAACATGTGTGTGTGTGTGTGTGTGTGTGTGTGTGTGTGTGTGTGTGACTCACGCGTCTGGCTGTAGCGCACGAGCACGTTGAACGGCTCCCCGAGCGCGACGCCCGCGTCCGGCCCCGGGTTGGCCGGCGTCCGGCTGAAGACCTGCGACTGACAGCGCCGCGCCGTGTAACCCCGCACAGCGTCCACCGCCACTGCAATACAAACACGTGCGCGTCACAACACACGCACACACACACACACACACACACATACACACACACACACACACACACACACACACACACACACACACACACACACACACGCTTGTATCTGCTACCCAGGCTTGACGAATCCTGCATTGCGTCCTTGTGTCGGATCGACGGTTTGCAGCATGTACGAAGCGAGATTTTCATTTGGCAGGTCATTTGGTACGAAGGCTGGAATTTGACCCATTTCTGTTGGTCTCCCACTCACCTTCAACCCTGAACGCGCAACAATGTAAAGGACCGGTGGAGTGAACCTGCGACTGGATTTGGGCAAGTACTCCGTACACACTCACAGACATCGAGGAGCCTCTGCCTCCTCCAGAAGATGACCTGCGGCCGGTCGGGCTCTGAGTTGATGAACTCGAAGCACCAGCGATCATCCGGGTCCCCGGGGGCCTGCACCAACACGAACTCGGACGGGTTCTGCCGCTGCGACTCCACGCACGGCCACGTCTGCGACGCTGCGTATACAGGCACACGAGAGAAATAGCGAGGTTTAGCTGGTGATCAGTCATAGAAACAAAACGTGACAGTGTGCACGTGAGGCTCGTGGAGAGAAGTTGCATTAATTCTCTGACGCAGGTGCGTCACGCATCCGCTTCACAGGAAGGGGATCAGAGATGGGGGCTCTTTTGATTTTGAATTTGAGATTGTGGACGCAGCAACATTGATCTGAATCCTTTCTTGCCACATTCACGTTGTGTGAAAAGAACATCTGCTGCAGTGAGCAAGACATTGATACGGGGGAATCCTCTGTGCGAAGAGGACAAAAGCACCCACTTAGAAGTGCCAAAATTACTCAGTGTGCCAGAAGTTTTCACTTCCGCGCCTGGAGTACTCATTTCCACCCCCAACGTCCGCCCGGAGTACTCACGTCCCAGTCCGCCGGAGAGGGTGATGGCGCTGTCGGTGAAGCTGATGTAGACCGGCGCGTTGCCGTCGTACCGCACGAGGAACGTGTACCTGCGCGTCGACTCCGACAGACCCCTGCAGCCTGGGCGAAAAGATACCGGTCTCCAGGGGTCCAGGGCGGGGTGAGGTCGGGCGGGGTGGGGTGGGGTGGGGCAGGAGGTGGGCGAAGTGGGTTGGGTGGAGCGGGGTTGGGCGGAGAGGGCCTTGGTGGGGTCGAGGAATCAGGTTGGTTGGGATGAGGTTGGGTTGGGCTGGGTTGGTTGAGGCTGGGCGGGTGGGGCTGGGCCTGGATGGGGTCGAGCGGGAGTGAGTCTGGGCTGGGCGGAACTGGACAGGAGTGGGTTGGGTGGAGCTGGCCAGGAGGTTTGGGTAGGGGTTGGACTCGGCCCTGGATTCAGGGAAACGGGCCGAAGGGGGAAGAGGAAGCGCACATTTTGGGCTGGTGTCTCCTGTCAGGCGATCTATCAGGTCACCCCAAGAGCCAAGTCCAAGACCCACGCCCGTGGGATCTCAGATTTATGGAGCGCACAAAACAACAATACCTGAAATCGGAAAACACATTCATGATAAAACAGTGAGACACAGAGACCACTGCGTCGCGCGCGGACGCAACGCGTGACGCGTCCAGCGTCCAGCGCGTCGGACGGTCGGCGTCAGAGTGCGGCCTCAGGGCTGCACCTTCAACTGCTTGTCACGGGGAGGCGAAGGGAGGAAAACACTCCAGCACGTACACACACACGGACACACACACACACACAATGGTTAGATGTTTTCCGCAAACCCATAAAACCAGCTTCTACGAGAGATTTGCAAGACCAGACCATGACAACATCTCGCAACCAGGAACCGAAGGGGTGTCGCCAAACAAGTTACAATTCTACATCTGTGAGAAAAAGGTTTCTCTGTGGCAGCCGAAGGAGGGAGGAATCTAGAAACTACACACGCACCTTGACCAAAACAAAACAAAATCAGTGGGAGTTTGAAGACGGAACTTTACCTGGTCCTTCATAAGAACACACAAAAATATCAATTGAGGTTCACATTCTTTGTTGCAAAAAAAATCAGCATTTAAGCAGTGCACGAGTGCATGGGTTTCGCTGCACCGTGGGTACAAGCTTTGGGGCTTCGCTTCACGCTGGATGCGTGTTCAGGGACCCTGGATTTGGCGACGCAGCTGTTGACCTGCACTCGGGATGCAATGCGTTTTGGACGCATCCAGGGTGAACGTGGCCGCATGGAAGCTTTGATTTGCCAAACTTTGCACGAAAAGTGCACGCGTGAAGCTAACTGCCCAGCAATATTTTCACTTTGCAAAACTTCCCCAAGAGTGCATGCGCGCAAAAGAAAAACGCAATGCAGTTTTTCCTTTGAGAGAAATTTGTTAAACAGAGAAAAAGAGCTCAAAATTCAGATTCTGGAGAAACTGCAGGCGACGTTCAAATTTCTAGGTTGGTTCATGAAGAGCAGACGGACTCTTCCTGTTGAAGCAAACTGAACGCAAATGGTGATTTCAACATTGAAACTGACGTTTCATTGGGCGTGTTTGTTGCGTCGCATTTTTGCACACATGACACGAACGCGTTGCGATGATGTTCAATACCCAAAGCAGCAGTGCAACTCGTGAATTGTGTTCGAGTGCGAAAAGTGAAGAAAATCTGCAAAAGTTACCTTGACCTGAAATTGAAAAAGACGACAAAAGTTTATGATCTCACTTTGTTGAATGTGAACAATTTCCGTGCGACATTAGACTGTGAAAATTCACACGGGAGTCTCACAAGAGTTCGTCATGCGGAACTGAATGTTGCGAACATGCAAAACGCTTCAAACAATCAGTCACAGAGCGTTTTCCTGCGGGTACGTCGTGTGCTGCATCCCGGGGGTTGTGTTCTGTCAACGGCGAGTTTTAGCAACCAGCCCGCAACCTGGAAACGCAAATGCAAACACATACGTAACTTTTGACCATTACAAAATGCCAAAAGTTGGACTCTACGTTTGCATTTGCGTTTCCAGGGTTGCGGGCTGTTTGCTAAAACTCGCCAAGGTTGTGCAGCTCCACAGACGCACTGCCCATCGAGACCCAAACACAACCCAGGGGCGCAACGGAGAACGCGCCCAAAGGGAAACAACTCTGGAGCCATTGTGAGCCAAACACTGGAACATTTCTTTCTACATGTACTGCAGGACGTTTCTTGTGTTTCTGACACTACTCTTCAAGGGCAATCAATTTGTTTGTCTTACCCGCCGAGATGTGTAAGCACTGAAATGAAGAAGAGAACGAGGGTCTGAAGGAGGTCACGCGGTTTTCAATGCAGCTGTGAACGGGGCAGTGACGGCAAGTTTTTTTTTCAGAAAAAGACGAATTGAAAAACACAACAGGCACGACCTCAAACGTTGACTGTGAAAGTCAAAGTGAAAGTGGCTCTGCAAACAGACGCACAACGAAGTCCAGCAATACTCACCGCAGCCAGCGCCAAAAGTGCGAAGGGAGTTCTCCAGTTCATGTTTTCTCTGCAAGAAAGCAAACACTCACCAGTTGAATCCAGACCTCGTGTGAGTATTGTTTTTGGGCAGCCCAATTGAATTTTTCTCAGGACTCCAGAGAAACCGGGCGAAAAAGAAGTTTGCATTGGACGGAGCTGATCCTTGTGGGTCAGGTGGAGCCTCAAGACACAAATCCAGCCATTTCGGAGCTGCACTCCACCTTCCGCCTCCCGCCAGGATCAGCCCTGGAACCACAAACGGAGTCGACACCCAGAGTTCAGCAAAAGCGAATTGAACTGTCCGAACCGAGCCGAGCTGCAGTCGGGACCTGATTGTCTTTTGGGGGCAGAATCGGCTTTCTGGGGTGTTTTTCGATCTAGAACCCGACGAAAAGTCAACAGAACCTGAAGGACAAAACACAGAACCGGATCACAACACACCTGAGGCCTGCGACCTACACACAGGACCTGACTTGCAATTAACCTTGACCCAATAAACATGGTACATTTTGGGACACAGGACCTGACTTTTCGCACACAGAACCTCCCGTGCAGAGCATTGAAAGCTTGGAGAACCTCATTCTGACGGAAATCACGATTCCAGATCCGACAGATGCAGAGGCAGATCCAGAGTGACTCCAAAGGGCCCTGGCCCTCTGGTTCCTGAAGATTAGTTTGTCCGTTCAACATTGTACTGCATTGGTTGTCGCCTTTCTGTTTGCCACATTGTCAAAGTAGAGTTCACCCCACAGGGGGGATCGGACCCTCTGTCCAGATCATGAATCCGCCCCTCACATGGGCTGCAGAGTCTTTGAAACTGACGCCCATATGGATTGGATTTTATTGTGTGGAGCAACAACCTGGAGCTTCAACAGTTAACTACCTGAGTCTGCAGGTCTCTGAACCTTGGAAAATGACGTTCCTGTCAAGAACGGACCTGGAACCTGGGCTGGAACTGAGAGAACTGGAAATCTGACCTCGTAAATAAAACGAGTAAGAGTTTTGCACTGAGTGGGCAAGCACAAAAAGCACTTCCACAGACTTCTTTAGAAGAACAAAACTGATTGAACAATGTCATGGTCAAACACCTCCTGACAAACGAGAACTGTTCACAAGCTTCGTTTTCAGCAGTTGGGTACTTTTCTCCTTTGTCGCTTCCTGTAGATTTGACAGGATAATGCACAGCGCAGCCATAAAGCTTTCTTCAAACCAGGAAGAACTTGCGGACCATAAAATCTCGCTCTTCGCTTTCAACAGAATCGCACACACTGACCCGAAGGGGTCCGACCCCAGGTGTTTGATACCTTTGGTCTCTTTTGGGTGTAAACCCTGGATTTTGACCCCGTGGGGGCTGACCTTATTTGTCCGCTGTTTGTTAGCGCTCGGGTCCTGTAACTAGCGCGGGGGAACACCGCACGTCGGTCGGGGATGTGGTTGACCTGCTCTGGTCACACTCTCCAGCTAAACTTGTGTTGCTTTCGTGAGCTTTTCTGTCCGCTATTTTCTCGTTGATCAAAACATTTTTTGCCACTTTTTGACAAGCAAAGAAAAGAGAACTTTACCTTGTTTGTTTGGTTCCAGTTACAAAAAAATATCAAAAATAAACATTCCTTTTGGAGTTGACACTTCTATAAATATTCCACGAAAAAAATACTTTGAATTTTCTCTGAAGTTTCAGTTCGTTTTTCTTCACATCCCGAGTCCTGAATGTTTGTCTTCGCTTCTGTGTTACTCCTCGCCTTCGCAAAGGCGTTGGCTCCAAAAGTTCCCCAAACCTTAATTGGGTTCCTCCGCAGAAGCACCCGAGCCCAATTCTCTGCGAGTTGTCCTCGTTCGGTGCAGCTAAGACGGCGAGGGAGCCTATTGGGCTTGTCTGTCTGTATAGGCCTGAACGTCTCCACACCCTCTGCCCGTCGCACGGCCCAGTGCACGCCGTGGCCGCGATGCTCGCTCACCGTGCGCTGCGCTCATTGCGCATAAGGCTTCTTCGTCACGCATCACGCATGACGGGACGGGAAGGAAGGAAGGGCCCCTCGAGCCTCCCCTCACCTCACGATCAGTGGTATGGGTACACATGTAGTGTTGTGAGATCTGAGGCTGGGTACACACTGGGTGCGTCACGCGAAAAATGGAATGAAGACGGCTGCGTCACGCGGTCGTTTCGCTGGGCCACTTTAACACATCAACACAGCATCCACTGATTGTACAGAAAACCTCCACGACGAATGCACGGAGGCAGTGTAAACCCGGGTCTTCACATAAGTGCTGTCGTCGTCGAGAGCAGAATTTTGACATCAACGTCAAGAATTTTTTTTTTCATGACACCCAATTGGTGGGTGTCAAAGAGTGGTCTGGACCATTCTTTGACGTCAACAAGAAAAGTTGCCGTCGACGTCAGTCATCAACGTGAAAACCCCTTCACACGTCGGGTGCGTTTCGTGCACATCTACCCTGACTGCACCACGCTTACGAGGGGCGCTCTGCGCTTCTGACTCACAGCGCATCGTGCTCTGCCTGGGATGGCTCCAATTTTCACGCGTATACAGAGAGACGTGTATTTTCGTCCCATTCTCCACTGAAGCGAATAACTCTCGGCGTTGACATTCACGTTCTTGCGAAATTCGCACAATGGGTCAAAAGACGCCCGCCAATACCTCAGATCATTCGTGCAGATTTTGTTTTCGGGTGAAGTTCCGTTCTGTGACGTTCCATCTCACTGCACCTTGCCTCGTGCACACACACGCACGCGTACACACACACATAACCTCACCCAATCAACACACACAAATATGAGCAATGCCATCACATGAGAAGCCATGTGCACAGATCGCAAACGTCGCGCACTTCCACCCCCCCCCCCCACTCAAAGTCACTCTCACACAATTCACTCAACAACACACAAACGAGTCTGCACGCACTATCCAAAACAACTCACCGCACTCAACCAATACACACACACACTCTCTCACACACACCCGCTCGATCACTCCCTCTTGTAAACACACACCCACACACGAGTCTGCACGCGCAATCCAATCTTGCGTTTCACAAGTCCTGCGAAAACTCGGAAACCTAAGACCCAATCCCAAAATTCGTGCAGATTTTATGTGTGAAACGGACCTCAAATTTCACTGAACACATTGTTCTCTTTATTGGCTAAAACGTGCGCTAAACTCACATTGTGTTCGTCCATCGTCGCCTGTTAACAAAACCTCAAAGCCTGGTTCACCTTGGATGCGTCACGTGTTACGTTGTTACCAAAACTGTGACCCATGGACGCAGGGAGTGAACGCGCGACGCATCCGCGGTACAACTCGGCGCACAGTGGTTTTTCACGCAGCACTGACGCCATTCGACTCCCCAGTCTGAAAACTTGCAACCACCCCCCCCCCTCCGAACGCGAGATTCCCGAGCTGCAACCTCAACGTGAAACAAAGTGCTTCAAAACGTCGCGAGTTGTGGAGCTGCCGTGAACGCCCATATCCAAGACACACGTTTTTGCACTGAAAGGTGACGTCACCACAAAGGGCACGCCTTGTGCACCTCTGTTAGATGACCACGGTTTCAATGGGACTTTGGTGG
>JAAUXT010095664.1_pt1 | contig 14758 bp, 15 predicted proteins | sample 7278171 | NCBI WGS metagenome assembly JAAUXT01 (sample SAMN14350112, study PRJNA611818) | marine sediment metagenome | isolation source: surface marine sediment (1.8m) | place: French Polynesia: Moorea | collected 2018-08 | reverse complement strand
GAGTTCCCAATTTGTGAATGTTGAGTGAAAAAGTAAGAATTTTTGACAAAACAAAGTGAGCGAAATCAGAGTGAGCAAAATCAGAGGGAGCGAAATCAGAGGGAGGGAAATCAGAGTGAGTGAAATCAGAATTTCCTCAAATCACCGTGAGCTCCATGGAGCTATTTTTTTGTGATCACATCCATGGTCGGAGATCCTGCTTGTGACTCAACGCGAGTTGGCTCCCTTTTTGTTCAAAAACTTCGATTTCTGGTTTCGGGGTCAGAGCGAAACGATCACAAAGATCTGATTGGTTCCCACGCAAACCATGCAGCTTTTGGTCAGGATTTGCGGAGGAACTTGCCGAACATGCATGACACGGAAATGTGCGTGCACATAATATCATCACAGTTCACAGGCTGCGTGTCATGAGGTGTGGTGCAGATTAATAGTGATGGTCTGTGCCACACCTATACATCCATCGTGCAGGTCCGGTGTATGTCTCACGGAACATGCCAATCAGCTCTTTCGGTGCGTGTCTGTGTGCGGCCGTTTCCATTGTGTTCATCAGTCACCTGCACCAAGTCTACTACCTTCCTTGGTCCCAAGAAACTGGACCTTTTTGTGCGCTCTGTTTGCTGTTCTCGGTGAGCAGGTGCGATCAGAGACAGGACGAGCACTGCCATGGAGTGTCTTTCAAGGCGGTGTGAAGCGTCAGCAACTTTTGTCTCTGCCCGAATTCGCAATTTGCTTTGATAATTGTTTCCCGAGATACTGGGGAGCTGCTGGCAATCCACGAGGCCTGGCCGAACCCAAATGCACATTTGTTTGCAGGTGCCCGAGGCTCTCACTGCCTTGATTTTCTTGGACCATCTGCGTCCGTCTTCGCGACGTCTTCCCATCAGTGAGTATGTACGTCGTTTCCAAGAGACGAACGTGTCTGTTGACACCTCTTTTGCACTGCATCCTGCGTTTATGTCCCGATCGTTGCCCCTTCTTACAAACGACATGATGAACTCTGGGCTTGAAAATTGGACCAGCGCTGATGCATGGCAAGACGACACGAGACGCGTTCTTCATGGATCCGCGGAGCTGATGGTCTGCGGCACTTGGCCTTTGGACATTGCAAAGGTCGTGCACAGAAGGGCGGCGGCCTCGAGAGGTTCGCTGCCTCCAGCCCCACAACTTGAATCGGAGAATCTTGTCACAAATGCAACATCAAATCCGTTGCACAAAACTAGATACCACAAGGGCAATAAAAAAAATGCAATGAAAGTGAGCGATTCGGCAAACAGCTGTGGTTGTTCTCACAGATGGTCAATGGCTTGTGTTTCCACGAATAGAACCTTGTGTTACTTCAATTGTGTCCTTTTCACACATTTCCGCACCTTCTGATGACGTCTTCATGAGCAAGCGAATTGTGCAGGGGCATGCCCAGTTCTCAGTCCTTCCATTTGTCGAAATTCGATCAAGGTCTTCAGACGCAATGATGTTATGAAGATTTGTCCGACTAAAAATTACTTTTGAGGTGTTTATCCTTCAGCTTCAAAAGCGAATGCGAATCAATACGAGTACAACTGCTCCCATGTTGAGATGAAAAGAAACACTCAGTGCTGTTCCATCTCCAACAAAGATCACAACTGCATGAAGGCAGCTCTGCTGTGTTGGTGCCGTGAAAGGATTGCGCGCAACATGCACGTCTCGCAGAAGGTGCAGTGCATCTGCAGCAAGTCCGAGTGTCAAACCTTCCCCTCTGATCACAAAGCCCACGGGTTATCTGGCTCAACAAATTAAGTTCCTTCAAATGACCTGGACTTTACTGTAGAGATATTCCCCGTGGTTGTTCTTTTTCCGCAGATACCTGTGTGCTTGCGGCAGCCCAGACGACTGTTGACAAGTGTGCTTCTGCATGCATGTGCACATCTGTGCAACGTTTACGGATCTGCACTTGCATCTCCAACAGATTCTATCACTTGTTTTTGTCCTGAACCAACCTTTCTGTTGTGCTCCATGGCAATGAAAGATTCAGTTTAATGAACACAGTTCTCTCGGCTGTTTGCGAGGAAGCGATAATTCTTCACTTGTGGACTCAGACCCGCGCCATCATGTGTTTGGAGCCACGCTCGGGCCGAGTCCGTACTCGAGTCGTCGTGTCGAACGTCGCATTCAGTGCACGTCCACCTTTCAGAACTGTTGTCACCGGGCGTGGTCTTCGAGGACATATGTACGTCAGCAGCTGTTTACGACACTTGTACATTTGAAACATGTGGTTGCAGGGTGTGTATTTTTTTTTGCAAACCAAAACACCTCCACTCATGCACACAAGAAAAGACCCAGATCAACACCAATGTAACAGCCAGTGAATTTTGACCCTCCGTTCATCTGCATGCCCGATTCGATCAAGAGACGTTTGGTGTCAGGAACCTGTTGTCATTTTGGCTTTGAATCACAACTTTGCTCATCCCTGCGAATTCTCATCGTGTGCCAAGGCGCAAAGGCACACTTGCCCATTCAGGCAAGAGGCGCCGCCATTTCTTCACACAAAGGTGCAGACAGCCAACAATCAGAAAACTTGAAGAACTTTCCGTTGGTTTGACAGTCTGGTTCCTGTCTGATTGACCTGAATCAACCTGCAAGTTTTCTGTGAGATATCGACTCAGACCGAGGCGACCAGAGGACGTTCGGTGGAGACAATTTTTTTTCTTCTCGTCTCACCAGTAAATGTCCATCCTGCAGGGGTCCAACGGACCCAGGGGTCCCAACCTTGACACTGGTAAAAGCTTCTTCGGAAAATCTCCTCATTCGTCAAATTGAATTATTCTCTTCTCTCTATTTATCTCCTTCCGCCTGGATCTGTGTGACTCTTTCACGTAGAAATCCAATCTGGCTTGTATCACGATCTTTCTCAAGTGACCGTCGCGGCGAAATGACACATTCTGAGCTGGTCCAAAGTGATGGGCTCCAGCTGTCTGGTTGTTTGACGGCAAGATGTTCAACTCTCCTTTGTGTTTGTAAAGCCCGATCGTCACACCAATCCAAGTACCTTCGGGAAACTTCGCACCACTTGACAGCTGCGGACGAAAGACAAAAGTGACTCACCGATTGTAGATACCACAGTCCCGACGAAGTAGAAAGCGCCTGGAAAATCCCAGCGCGGTCGGCGTCCGGGGATGATTCCGGCGGACGCCGCCTCGGCGTGCGCCGTCAGGAGGATCTCCAGGTCGGTGGCGTTCACGTCCGGGTACGCCTCGATGAAGGTCTTGAGGTGGTGCCAGTAGTGGTTGCGGTCATCCACCTCCTTGTCCTTCTCGAGCAGCATGAAGACGGTGGCGCCGAAGAGCATGTAGAGCGTCATGACGAGCATGAGCAGCACGAAGCGAGCGTTGTCCTCGTGCAGGTGCAGCCGCGCGCAGCAGCCGCGGTTCCGCGCCATCGAGCTGCGCCCGCCGAGCGTCTGGCCTGGGGCGGAGGGTTGGCGGGGCGGCGGGGTGGCCGGGCTGCCGGGCGGCGGCAGATGCGTCCGAACGAGGTTCAGGCCAACATGCTATTCTGACACGCGCAGTACCCGCAGGGACAGTTCTCCCTCAACTGTCGTGGATCTCGGTCATTCGCGACAAGGCGCTGAATGCTTTTCTGAAGGATCCTGTGTGGAGAGTTTGCCCTTTGATATTTCCGAAAGCCTTTTGAGAACTTGACACGACACTGACATGAAAAAATTTTGATCCCGGAATTGCAGCTGTGATCCGAAAATCCCTCTGTGATGTTTAGCAAATCCGGATTATTCCGTCAGATGATTCGGCCGTGATCAGCACTGCCCTTTTCATTGCCAATATCACGACCAATTACAAAGAGCACAACGCTGGCGTTGCTTAAAGACGGTTTGTGTGCCGCTCTCTTTCACATCATCCGGCTTGTTCTTTTTTCAGCTTTGTTTCGTTTCTTGTTGGAGTGTACTTGTTCTTCCTTTCCGTATTTATCCGCGACATGAGTGAAAATAGCTTGAGTGGGATTGTCGTGTCAATCTGTTTTCCCAAATGTCGATCGAAACACGTCATTGATGTCATCAAAACAACTGTTCTGCCATTTGGGAACAGTTTATGGTTTCAATTAATTTTGTTTGTCTGCAATACTTGTTTTGCGATTTCTGGAAACCTTGATCCTTTCATCCGCGGTGTTCCAATGTGTTTCATTCCACATTTGTTTGCACGGATATTTGGAATGCAGGTCCGAAGACCTGACCAACAGAAAGGTTCTCTCGGCAAGCAGCCTGTGTGTTTGAAGTGTTGCAAGGGGAACTCGCAGGATTTCACGGGCAACAATCACCACCTGCAGACTTCACACGATCAATCGAGTTGTTGTCCACAACAACAGCGGAGTGTAGAAGGGTGAAAGACATTTGCCCCGTGGACCTTGCTGTTGTCCAAGACCGTCCTCATGCCGGGCATCTGTAGAGCGCTGTTTGTCTTTGTGGAGAGCAAGTGCCATTTGACTTGGTTTGCGTTTCTTCCTTCTTTGCTGCATCACGATGTCCGTGGCATGGATGGTCGCATCACATTCATCTGCAACGAAAGGGCAAAGACATGTTTCAGAACCAAGACTCATTGCAAAATTACAGGCTGACGAAATGTTATCATTGTCATCAAGAAACATTTGACATGTCAAAGATATAGATCGGGCTTCAAACCGGCAAAGCTGCCTGCTCTGGTCCGCCAGGTTTTTCTGCTTCTGTCGCGAAGTCAATCAATCAGTGAGAAGTTTGGCAGCGCGGAAAGCCCATTGAAATCCCAAGCATTCTCATGTTAATGCCACACCAACGTGTCTCATTCAATTTTTCTCCACACTTAATTCCTGTATAGATTTTCAACTAAGTTCCAATTTCACACACACGCGAATCTTTTCATGGCGTTTAAGTCAATTATAAAGTCTGCACTTCTGCCGGCATAATATCCATACAAAATTAATTACGAGCTGTCAAATCGGCAGCTTTCTTCTTCTGATGCCTTCATGCATTGCAATGTAAGCTGCCTTGAAGATGTTGAAGATACTGTCGGGGAAAGTAACAGCCTCAACCACACTGGGATCCAGAAATGTCACTGAGAGGAAGCACTCAAACACACTTCGGAAGAGAACCCCTGGGACCCCAGAGATCTACACATGTCTGTGATGCACAACTCACCGATTCCGATTCCGCGAGAGCAGAAAATCGTGAGAGGAGACAAACGATGGCGCCCTGCAATTTTCATAAATTCCCCCAAAAACTTTTGTAAAATGTCACTAAAGTTATGAAAGAGCACTCACATTATATGCGTGTGTGCGTCCTTTGCTAAAGAACAAGTTGCACATGTGCACGTGACACAAATTTGACCTGATGCACTTGTTTGTATCCTCTGATCGTTTTCACCAAACAGCGAAGCATTGCACATTGCAGATCTGCTTTTCGCAAACGAGAAATCTGTTTCGCCTTTCACAGCCCAACAGCTTCATTTCTTCCTTCCTTTGATGCTTTTTATCCCGCAGACGGAAAACTTTGCGTCGGTCCTGTCTGAGGTTGAAAGGACCACTTCATTGATGATTAACTTCCCCAGTAAATTGACATCCATGTAAGAGCCGACCCTTTTCGCTCCTTTCCGCCCCACAACCGACACAATCCATCTTTGTGTCCATAAACGCAATTCAGATTTTATTGCCGGTGAAAGAGCGTGCAACAAGCTGCCTGTTTTGCGGCTTGTTGTCCTAGAGGACCATGCACCTGCACAAATTCGTCACAAAATTCAGTTCCAGCGTGTACTGCCTTTCGAAAAAAGTTATTTGCTCGTCATTTTGCAATAAATAAGGCCGAAAACATTCCAGAGCCAACGAGTTTTTGGTTTTAGACACTCTGTGGGGTGGAGATCCATGGCATTTCCAGATATCGACGCGCGGAAACAGAATGCAACAAATGAGTCTGGATGTTTCAGCAATTTTAAAGAAGAGAAACAAAAGTTGTTTACCGTGCAGCACGCGGTGCGTCTTGCAGCGAGGCTGAGCGTGATCCCAGTGAGGACAAGGCGAGCAGCTCCGCGCCGAGTCACCGCGCACCGCCCCGCACGGACCGCGCCGACCGAGCGACGGAGGCGCCGGGTGCAGCTTCTCCGTGTCAAGCGGCACCCCGCGCTGCTGCGCTGTGGCTCCTCTCTCTCTCTCTCTCTCTCTCTCTCTCTCTCTCTCTCTCTCACACACACACACACTTTCTCACACACACACACACACTCTCTCTCTCCCTTCCCCCTCTCTGCACGTCTCTCGAAAGGACAGGTGGGGTCACGATACGACAGCAATTTTCTGAAACGTCCACAGGCACGCGTGGGCATTTCAGGAGTCAGTTGTGCCTGTGACACATTTGGTCATGTCGATCTGTTTTCGAGTCTCCGTGAATGGACAAAAGGATAGATTTTCTTTGAAGATCTCTCGTGCAAGAGCCAAAAAAAACAACAACAACAACACGCAAGCAGCCATTCTCTTGCAGTGAGGCAACCCGGCATTTTCTGTCCCGAAAACGGCACCATGTATGCATGCAGGTGCCTCTCCATGGAGTATCAAAAACTCAATGAAACATTGTTCTCCATTTGTTTCTGTCATTTTTCAGCTGAACACCATGCAGTCACTACATTCCGAATTGCTGGATTTGGCGCAGTTGAGACTTGGCCGCGATTTGTCTTGAATAAGACGAGCGCATGGGGTGGGGCTGCAAAAAATGTCAGGTTGAAACCATCATGGAGATAGAGTTCCGCTCCTTTTTAAACTTTCAGGCCAGGGCTATTCACCCGACAGAAAACTTCAGCATGATCCCAGAAGTGTTTGCTCAGGGCCTCTCGGTGAAGTGACGCGTTGATATTGACAATCACATTGTCACCCCGTCTGCGTGGAACGACCGTCAGTTTCCAGTCATCGGACACTTCTTGTTTTGGAAAACTGTTTGACCATTTGGGCCAACTTCCCTCCAGCATTGACTTTGGGGCAAGGACTCCAGATTTATGACCTTTTCTATACAAGTGATGAAAGCGCGAGATAAACATGAAAATACGTATGAACCCCAATCGGAAGCTTTCGGGTTCACTCCAAGCCAAAAGTCTTGGCCCGTGGGTCTGGGTTGGTTTTCAGTTGACACCGACAGAAACGAAGGTTGAGACCCCGCTCAAACGGTGCCTACACAGCTGCGGACACGGCAACTGCATCAAAGGCTTCTGGCGATCGGCGGGCGCGGCTGAAAACATACACGGCGTCATACGTACATAATCAACGGAACAACTCCTGCGAGTTCGTTGCCGTGCAAAACGTAAATTGAAACGCCGTTTGAGGTTATCGTCGTTGGGATCTTACACGCAGAGACTGGACTCGTTGAACGCAAAACACACCGCACAGGGACTTGCCTCTTGCAGCGACCAAAACAATCTTCTCTCGCAGTGTGCAAACTTCAAAACAAACGAAGGCAGGAAACACAACTTGCAGGTTATCTTTCCCGAACTACTTGACCCCCAAAAATATGGATTTGTGCCCTTGAGCAAAGTTCTCAGTTTTCCGGGCGGGTGGGGGACCAGCTCTGAGCAATCCGGTGCCAGTGGAGAACACACCGTCCCTGACGCCCCGCTGTAGCTTCGTCCGCCAAACACGTGAAACAGATTCCCTCCGGTTGGCGCGAACACGGTCAAAACAGTCGCGGACTGCAGGCGAACGATCAAACACACAACCAAGCAACCAGCAGCTTTGTTCAAGTGTATTGAGATCAAAGCAGAAACAGTCGCGTTTTCAAAAGCAAACACTGAAATATATCAGACGATTCTGAACAGTACAAATTCTCTATTTTGGTGGAACAGCTGATCTGGATTTGCGATGACAACAGGGGGATTGTACAACAACGTTTCGCTGAACGTCATGTCAACGCGGAGTGGTGTGGTGATTGGTCAGTGCCATGGAAACTGCACATCAATTTGTGTGGTCTTTTCGACGTTTACGCGACGTGAGTTTCAGGGCCGTGCATAATCTCCCCAATGTCTTCCATCTCTTGTCATCAAGCAAGCCGTCAAACTGGTGGAACCGAGCATTTGATTTCTCTTGCATACCGGTGGTTCTAGTGAGCCAGTGCGAGTCAACAAGAATTCCTTACCTACTGAAGTTAAGAGTACATCTTCACCAGGAACACAAAGTTAGTTACGGGTAAGGCGAAAAGAGACTATTTTCTCCAGGATTTTTAACGCTAGATATCTTTGGCGAATCGTCATCTTGTCGCCACAAGCAGACCAACTGTCACAATTGTCGAAGTTGCTCTGAATTCCAACAAAGCAAGAAATCTGAAACGCCATCAAGATGGACTTATGCAAACACGTGGTCCGCCCTGGCCACCTCGAGGCGACCGGGTCGCAACACACGAGCTCGCACAGCGGTTCTTGAGATGCCGTCTTCTGCGATGTCGGGTCCAAATTATTTCAGAAACCAACAAAACACTTCTCTGTTCCCTTGGCAGGAAACAAAGCAACACAAGGACTAGAAGAAAACACACAAAATAATAAATTTAACGAAGTAACAAAAATTTCCTTGACAGAATGAGCTCACGAGTTGATCAAACATGTCCGCCTCTTTTTTGTGATTCGTTTTTGGAACAGTACCTTCTGGAATTTGACACGAGGTAGTGTAAAGAATTCCGAGACTGTGCATGATTACTGTCGTGCGCGGTCGGCCAGAATTCTTACCTTGCTTACCTGTGAAACCACAGGAACACAGCGTCGAAGGAATGATCACCCAGATTGCAGTGAGTCCACAATTTGGAGACTCGAGGATCGTGAACACAAGATCATATGTTATGGTCTGAGAAAAGTTACTTTCTGCCTTGTGTGACAGACCCTACGGTACAAGACTCGATTTTTGTTGTTCCGTCCCGTTTTCCAGGGTTTTGTTCACAGCAAAATGGCCAAGGCACAACGTGTCGCAAACAGTGTTTCACGAGTTCTTGAAAACTTCATTTTGTTCAGAGTGAACCAAATGCAGAGCACAGAGCGACCAGACGGATGTACTGACTAAATATAAATATTTCTACATAAATCACACCAGACATCTATGTTACATTTGTGTCTCTGGAATATGCGTGGGATCAGCTCATCACCAGTGGCAGCTGACTGACCGGCCCACACTGTCGCACCCGCAGGGAGGCAATGCGCGACCTGGCCTTGAGCTGTGCAGCATCAGAAATAACCCCTCGTGTGAATCGCTGTGAGAGTCAGCACAATGCGTTTTGAATTTTCTACGTGGATCCATCTCTTCTTGACCGGCAGATTTACAGATGTAATAATTCGCAAAAAAAAAAAGCCTTTCTTACAAGAACAAAACAAAAAGCTATTTTTGTCCGGAATAGATTCAGAGAGACCACCAGGCTTCATTTTGACGTTGCTCTGGTGACGTTGTGGTCGACGCTCACTCGACGACGCTGAACTTGACGTTGTGTTTGTCGAGCCGTTCGATCAGCGTGGTGTCGCAGAACGCCGCACCAGGGGTGAAGACGCCGCCCCTGGAACCGTTTTGTTCTCCCTTACGTGTTCGATTCGATGAGAAAACAACTTGTGACAGACCCAGTTGAAGATACAGAAATGACAAAGGCGCCGCAGATCACTTTTTCATGTGAAGTTACTCCGCAGTGACTTCAGACACGGTACGTACCCTTTAGGCAGTTTGCTGGTCTCCTTCAGCAGAGTGTACGCGCACTGGACCATGCAAATCGGAGTTGTGACGTAGCCAGGCTCTGGAATTGAAAACAACTGAGGTTCCAGTTTGCGTGATCTGCTGAAAGATGAACGCTTTCCATTTTGAGATGGGCACAACGAGCGTCACTTGACGTGGTCCTCCCAACACAGCGCGAGTTCGCACCTGGGCCGACCACCTTGGTGCGGATGCGCTTGGACGGCTCCGCGTCCGGCTGAGCGTCGGGATCGTCCAGCTTCGTCTCGTAGCCCTGACCCACGAACGTGTACGAGAACGACGTGCCCTCGATCTGAAGGGAAAGGCGATTCCAGCAGGTCAACAGAAGGAACAAGAGATCAAAAATCAACGAAAAGCCCGTGGCACCTCACAGTAGGCATTGTGCTCACTACACGCATTGTTCCAGGAAAACAGGGCTGCCTGCCAACTAGAACTGCCAGCAGTGTTGTAAGGGTCGTGGGTAAACTTGCTGTTAGTTTCATGACATTGCCCTCACGCAAGAACACAAAATGTTGCTTGGTGTACCCAGACTTACAGAAGCAATGGTCCACAAACACACGCACATACACAAACGTAATCACAACATCGCGGCGTTCAACTGAGCCCGAGACTGACCTGAATGCCAAGGGCTTTAACAACACAGGAGCGAATGTCTGACGACAAAGGAAAACGAGATTCACCGTGTTCACCCAAATTGCGTCGGCAGCTCACGTTCTTTCAGTGGGACCACAGGTCGTGAAGGTGTTGGGGTGCATCTTGCATTTGGGTGCAACTTCTACACGAGTGAATTGGGTCATCAAAATTGGTCCTGCGTGCGAAACCAAACCTGGACCCGCCCCCGACGGCCATCTCACCTGCTTCTCAGTGGGTCCCTCGTGGGAGAAGATTCCGAATGAGAACAGCTTCGGGAACTGCAAAATCCACAACAAACACAAAAGATGAATTGACAAAAAAAAAAAAATTTTTCTCGCTTCTCAACGGAAACTGAGACAGACTTCGTGTTGAAGAACGCTTCTTATCACAATGGAATCAAGGACCAAGCGGTCGTTCTGCTCGCGTTTTCCGTGTCTCAATACTGATGAGCTACGAACTGTGAGGAGGAGCGTCCTGCCGAGCCCGAAGCTCGCGAAGGCGCCGAACACGACGCCGAGCAGCGCCGTCATGATGGCGTAGAACAGGGACCCCGAGCGCAGGTACGCCTGGAACTGAACCTGAAACACGCCACGACCGACACTCAAAAGACGACAACGGAGTGTCGTGTAGGTGGACGCAGGATGTCCGTCGTTTCAGGAGTCTCTCCCACAGCACACGAGCGGTTTCCGGTTTGTTGCGAAGTAAAGGTGAGGTCACAAAGGTGCCTCGGGTGAATCGCGATGTGGCTGTTTCCTGGCAGGCTGGGGTTGCACCAGACAAGGAAACCTATTTGCCACATTGATCCCGAGATGCCAGAAGCAAATCACTCACAGCCCTGCGTTTCTTCTCGTCGTACAGGTAGCGCTGGGTGCGGCTCACGACGGACCGGTCACTCCCGGGGAACGGGAGGCACCAGCCGTTCACCTCGGTGCTGTTCCACATCTGGCTTCGCTTGGGCAGCTTGTGCTTGGCCTCGGGGAGGCGCTGCGGGAAGAGCTGCTTCCGCTGCGCGCTCGTCTCCTTCACCGACGCGAACCCGTTCACAGCAGACTCCCACGTCGCGTAGTGCCCCGCACCGCCCTGCAACGTCCAGGTTCGTCCTTCCCGAGTCGAAAGCGCACGCACAGCCCACTCGTGGTTTTCAGCCGCGAAGCGAGGTGACATTGCTTTTGCCCTGTATCTGGTTGGCGAACTGGCATTTACGAGTTTGCGGGTTGCTCCCCTTCCCAGAATAAACAATTTTGGATTTTGTCACTTTCCCAGATTTTTAAGTTTCCAGAAAACCGAGTTTGTCGATTTTTCCTGATTTCTGAGTTTTTGATTTTTTCTGAGTTTCCACGTTTCTGAGTTGCCATATTTCCAATTTGACATCGTCATTTTTCTTTTGAGTTTCCAAATCTATCCCCCTTGAGCTTGGCATCAGGCCATGTCCCAAATAGTGAAACAAATTTATCAGTTCTACTTGCTGAGAAATATTTGAATTTGGTCCAAAGGAAAAAATTGTTTTTTTTCTCTTGGAACCATCAGATGGCACCCCACAAGAAAATTGTTGGACTGTCATTTCGGTCCGATGCAAGTGGCGCTCGGCTGATGTTCGACTTGAAAGTCAAGTTGGACGCCGTTTGCCAACATACTCGGGACGTTGTGGTGACAATCTTTCTGCATGCTACTTCCTCAAAAAGTGTTACTTTCTTCAAAATTGTTCAAAAGTTTAAAATTCCCACCCAGAAAGAAGCATGAAAGAAACAAATTTGCTTATTGTTGGAAAAAAGCCAAGATTGTTTCAGAAAAAAAGCCTCATCTTCGGTGACTGCGCAAATTAGTTGGGAAATTTCAGCCAAACTAGCACTTTCTGAGGACAGGCTTGTTCAAGCATTCCTGCGGAGACAACATCGCTGCCTGCAGACTCACTGGAAAGCGAGGGGATCAATGTGACAGCCGTGCTGTTTTCACGACACTGCCAGAAACACACTGTGATATTTCTCGTGCTCAGACTCGGCATCACCGTTCTGGATCGGGCAAAAACGTCGGTTCACGTCACCTCTGGTCCCGCCTTGATGCTCAGGAATCCCTCGACGCCGTTGAGCTCCCCTTGGAACTTGTTCCTGGTGAAGAGCACGCCCATGTCGCTGGGCACGCTGTCGAACCCGCACGATCCCACGATGTAGATGCCCTTCTCAGCAGCCAAGTTGTGGTATAAAAGCTGCATCTTCTCCAGAAACTGAAAAGCGCAACAGCTGATTTTACAGTAACCCCAGTCATCGGAGTTTTTGCATTTCTCCGCGACATCGGTTGGTTTGTAACTCTCGAAGTTTTGTCATCCGGAAACTCTGAAATCTGGCACAAATGACAAAGTCAAACATTTTTGTTGCCACGGGAAACTCGGAAATCTCGATTATTTTTTTCACCAAATGAACAGGTTATCAAAAGTACCTTGCCCTATGATTTCTTTTGCCGTGTGCCGTCAGAATTGCTCTGTGACCAATGGTTTGCAAGGTATTGACCGTTTTAAATTTTGTACCAAATTCAAATGGACTTGCAAGTGCCCATCAGCAGTGTGCCCTGCCATCAGAATATGATTCCTTTTCGAATTCTGTTGTTTACCTGGACCCAAGTTGCTTGACCCCAAGTTGCTTTACCAGGTAGGTGCGTGTGTGTGGGAGGGGGAACAACCTCGGTTGGTTTGGTTTCAATTGAACTCTGCTTTCAAAAGCAACCTTGGTAACCACCCCCCCCCCACCCAACTGCTGGGCAAAGCCACTTGGGGCAAAGCAATTCAGGTTGGTTCAGTTCAAAATGAACTCCGCTTTCAAAACAACCCACCGTATGTTGTGTTGCTTCCACCCCCTGTGGGTGAAGCAACTGTCCACAGACAGCAGCCAGACAGAGATATGCCGCGATCCCAATTTCAGTGCTTGCGGCTGATAGATATTTAAGCCGTGCTGAACCTTCGTAATGATGAAAAGAAACGCGCACTGACCAGCGGCTCCCCGGAGATGTCGAGATGCGAAGCGCCCTTCTCGATGCAGGCGCGGACCACCTGGTTGCCGTGGAAAGCGTACTGCAACGACGCCGACAACATCACTGCAGGGAGCCACAAACACAGCCCGAAACTCAAGGCGTGGGCAGGTGCCGATGTCGAGTACACGAGTTCCACAATTTTCAGACACAGGCGAATGCTGACACCGAGTGGGTTGACGGTGCGGACCACAAACTTCCGACGAGTTTTGATTTCGATCAGACAAAACGAACAGCCGTACCGGTCCGACGCAGTTGAGGACGACGCGCGCGCGCTCGCACATGTCGAGCAGCGTCGACTCGGTGTTCACCTCGGCGATCAGGATCGGCAGCTCCTCCAGACTCTTCCCTGCAGAACACAGCGGAATGAACCGACGCACAAGCACGCTGCCTTCCATCAATTCAGGAACAAACAACGCAGTGAGGGGTTGGTCGGGACACCAGTGGAAGGTAGACCAAGGAAAGTGGGCCCCCAAATTTTTTTTTTCAGACACAGTTTGACTCAGAAGATGTTCCTAATCATTTCTATACACTTTAATTTTCAACATTATTGACCCCAAATATGCAAGTCTTGCAGGGGGCAAGGAAGGTGGACCCCCAGAAATAGTTTTTTCACACATAGTTTGACCCAGGACATGTTCCTGATAAATTTTTTTCGGTTCAACAAACCATCGGGGACAGCTAATCCTGACAAAAGTGTGTGAATTGTTGAGGTGGCACCAACACAGTACGGCCAATTTATCACCACCCAACATTTGACCGACAGAGAACCACCAGATATTTTGCCTTTGTTGTGTTGAAAAGCCGGGCGTGGGGGTGGGGGTGGGGGTGGCAGTGGGGCCCATGCTGGACTCCCCGCCCCTGACAGCAGTGTGTGTGTGTACACGTCAGCACGCACACGCACACACGTTGCATTCTGCCCATTTGGCCTCTCTCGCAATGAACGTGCAATCCGTACGACATCGTTATTCCGAACCTGAACCCGATGAATCAGCCTCAATACAAACTAGACTTTCAAGTGGAGAATCAGCCGCGGGCAGCGTTTGTGCCAATCTACCAATACCCCAGTCAGAAAATGTCCCAGTTGGAATTTTTTTTTGCAGGGGAGGGGGGTAACCTGGACAATCTGTCCGAGATACCCCTGACCCAGATAATGTCCCAGTTGGAAAAATTTTTTTGTGGGGGGGGGGGGTAACCCAGACAATCTGTCTGAGATACCCCTAACCCAGACAATGTCCCAGTTGGAAAATTTTTCTTTGCAGGGGGGGGGAGGGGGGAGGGGGGGTACCCGGACAATGTGTCTGAGATACCCCCCTAACCAGGACAATCTATAGCATTTCTATTGTAATTTCATATGTCATTTTTTCCTCATCAGAGCAGAAGAAAAAAATGATACCATATG
>JAAUXT010061776.1_pt1 | contig 14758 bp, 24 predicted proteins | sample 7278171 | NCBI WGS metagenome assembly JAAUXT01 (sample SAMN14350112, study PRJNA611818) | marine sediment metagenome | isolation source: surface marine sediment (1.8m) | place: French Polynesia: Moorea | collected 2018-08 | reverse complement strand
CCCTGAACTTGAAGGTGTTTATGAACTGCGAACGTTTGCATGGACCACACGCTTTTTATGCGTAGCATTCTTGTTTTCAGACGTACGAGAACAGACTGTGTATCTTTCTTGTGGACATTGCTGTCTGTCCGTGTGGAGTGTGGTCTGGTGGACGTTTATTCTGCAAGCCCAAAATTGCCCAACGGCGTGTCCAGATGTGGCCACCAAAAATAAGGCGCCACCTCTCCTCCATTTACAGACACAAGATAGCTGGCCCACAGGACTCAGGGACACAAGTTAAAATTTCTGATTGCCATGAAAAAAGGTTTCGGTCAGCCCCCTCCCCCTCGCCGCGCACACACTCACAGTGACACACACACACACACACACACACACACACACACACACACACACACACACCTGCCACCACAGATTAAAATCGAGGATGAATTTATTGAAACAAACACAGACAGACAGACAGACAGACACACACACACACACACACACACACACACACACAGAGTTTTGGTCAAGAGAATGTGGGACAGAAGTTGGACGGACAAAGGAACAGGTGTGCGTGTGTGTATGTGTGTGTGTTTGCGCGCGGACAACTGCGAACATGTCGCACTTGCAATCCTGGTGCAGGAGTGGCTGTTCAACCCCTTGTGTTCTTGTTTGTTCAATGGATTGATTGTCAATCTTCGACATTCAAGAGATATTCATCTGTCTGGTGCCCGAGGGTATCTCTCAACCCCCATGCATGCGCACATTTTCCACATCGGTTTCTGTGAAGTAAGAAGGAACTTTATCTCCTTGCCCGAATGGCGAAAGGAAAAATGTTGATGGTCTTGGACCTGTGATCACAATTTACTCGTAATCCGGTTGACACTTCCCTCCCACGGCCGTGGCCTTAAAAGGGAATATCGGTGTGTACAAAGGTGATGAGATTTGTCGAGTTAAACACAAAGCCAGACCTGGAAATCTAGAATTCGTGCATGAATGTGAACGACAAAGACGAGAGATATTAAAAGCAAATGTTTGCCATGCTTCAGGCCCAGTTTGGATGAAGGTGTGTTTTTGTTTGATTTGCCTTGACATTTTTGGCGCAAAGATTGGTGTGCAAATGAAGGACACTAAGACGCGTTGCATGATGCGTAAAAAAGCCACGTTTGTGACACACAGCACATGTCGTAGTGAAGTGTTGATCCTGTTTGCGTTCGCGTGCGGAAAGAAGACCTTCAGATGCCTTTGTCGGAAGTTTCATTGTCAGTGAATAGTTTTGATCACCGGTGCCGAAAACTTCGCTCGTGGTTCTTGTTGATAAATTTCTTCGTCAAGTGACTGGCTGGTTCTTGCACACTCCAACAGTAACATTTCATGAGAAACTGCACAGCACTCTGCCTTTGTACTTTTCACCTTTTTGCCCTGTGTTTGTTCAAAGTGGGCTTTCATTGACATGGGGAGAGCTCCAACTGGAGAAAGATTTCAGTGTTTCTGACCTCAGGCAATTCTCACAGTCTCCCTGTCCGTTGAAGAAGAATCACGAGGTTGTTTCTGTCGCCGTTGTGGGTGCTGAAGAATAGATACCAAAACGCAAAAGTCTTGTGTTCAAACGAATGTTTGATTTCTTTTTCAGTCTGACCAGGACGGCGGGACCAAGTTTGAAAAGGGTCGCATAGCGGTGCTACAGCAGGAACGCGTGTACATTCAGAAGAAAACGTTCACAAAATGGTGCAACTCGTTTTTGGAGAAGGTAAGCGTGAACTGTCTGCAACGTTCCGTGAGACCACTTGTTGCCAACGTTTTCGGAGATATTTTCTTTGCATCTTTGTTTCACAACTCGTTGTTCAGGTTATGAATCCCTTGGTTCCGGCAAAGCGGGATGAGAAGGTTTGGCAATATGCTGTGTTTTCTGTCATAAGTGCACACAGAGGTGTTAACTCGCGCAGAACTGAAGGAGTTTTTGTTGAAGCCATTCAGATTTAATAAAATGTTTCTCAGCAATGGAGCTCGTATTGTTCAACTGCTGCACATATCGTTTGAACCCCCTCCCCCGCACACTTGGTAAGGTCTTGGGGAGCCAACCTCAACTGGATGCATTTTAGGTCCCCCACTGGGTTGGTCATAGGTGCCCCTTTCCTTGAATGTCTTCAGGGGGCCCCCATTGGGCATCTGCTTGGGGGGGGGGGCTTCACCGGGTTGGTGGAAGGGGGCATCCTTGCTGGGGGGGGGGGGGCACTGGGAACTCATTCTTTGCGACGTGCCCGTGTTCAAAATTCTACATTCTTGTTCTCGTGGTTCCATCTGACTGCCTGCTTGTATGCCTGTGTGTGCGCGCGTGTGTGTGTGTGTGTGTTTGGGGGGGGGGGCTTTGGAACAGAAATGTCATTCGTGGATCTGTGAAGTTCGAACAGTGTCGAATAACTGTCAGGTTTTGTTCCCTGCCGCAATCACACAAATATTCGTGCCGTACAGAACTTGTGCGGGATCTTTTTGTCTTGGGAAACATTCGACAAGTGGTCCTTCAAGATTTCTGTCCGTTAAAATTGCACATCTTGACGTAAGAAGACAAGTCCACGCACAAAAAGCACATCTCACAGGTGCGCCTGATGTTTCCAGTCAAGAATTCATTGAGGGGAACAGGATCTAGAATATGAACTGACAACATGCAATGCTTGACGACATTTGTGCTGATGAGAGATCCGTCAGAACTGCACACGCATCAGGACTTGGTGCAAGCAAAACTAGATGACCAAGGCTCGAGCACCAAAGACGTCCGATGAGCGTGAAAGGCAATCGCAACACAACGTTCGCTGGTCAAAACTGGAATGCCCCCCTTCAGACGATTTGTTTCAATCGTGGTGAAAACCATCTGCGTGTCGCACAGATCAACACAAAATGCCCCTTATATTTAATTATTGAGGGTCATTTCCAAGTGTCCGGTGCTGTGCAATTTCCTTGACAAATGGCCTTTGCTGCTTATCTGCAAAACACTTCAATTGTGACGTGCACAACTCGCGATTCAAATCATGCTCAGAATGCATTTGCTTGCCCGCGATCTGCATGATGATACGGGCCACGAGAACCTGATTGGCATTCCTGAAGTTCTGATTTCGTCAGGTTTTCCCCAAAGTTTTGAGTTTTCACCTGCATGACGTGAAAGTCTGTCCCTCAGTGTCTGTTTCGCGCGACATGTGTGTCCAACTGACGATGTTGTTTTCTGTTTCAGGCCCACCTGCATATCGACGATCTGTTCACAGATCTGGCCGACGGGAAGATGCTCATGAAACTGCTGGAGATCATCTCTGGGGAAAATCTTGGCCGTCCCAACAAAGGCGTTCTCAGGGTGCAAAAAATAGAGAATGTCAACAGAAGCTTACAGTTTTTATCAACCAAGGTGAGTTTCTCTCAGGACTATTTGAAACTGAAACAGGCTTTGTTTTGGTGTCACAAACATTTCTACGCAGTGTATGCGTGGTTACAGAAAAGGGAATGACAGATCCCGAATGGAATTAAACTGGTGAACTGGTGCTTTTGCAATCAATGGCATGCTTTGCAAAACAAAGCACGTTTGTCCGGAAACTGGGATGTTGATTCATGTGTACTTCGAATTGACAAGAAAACACAATCCCTTTGATGACGTGGTTCTTCAATGGATAAACAGCACCAGGGGCAGGGGTGGCATGGCCATTCGTCTTACGACGTACAGTGGCGAGAACGAGCGTCGGAAGGTTTGAGAGAGAATGCCATTTCCAGGTCCATGGCTCCTTCTCACAAACAGTAACTTTTTGAAATCGTGTAACAGTGTCACTCTTTCAAACGAAACATCTGAAAGTAGAACCATCAATCAGGTGTTGTGAAAGACAGTCACCCACTTGAGTGAATATCACTCATTTCAAGTTGACCTGTTTTTGAGTATGATTTGTAAAGAATATCAGACAAGATTGTCTTGTTGACACGTGGCAAATATGGAAGGTTCTCAAGACGAAAGGTGGTCCTTTGGGTACAGACCCCGCACTGTTCAAGAAAGTGCTCGCGGGCCACCTCTCGGTCACAGACCCTTCTTTCCCCCGACTTTCCACAGCTGACGACAGTTTCTCCCACAGTTGTGCCTCCCGTGTGTTTGACGTCTCTGCGCGATGACCGAAGTCGAAACGTCGCTTTTGTGAGGAAGCAAAATTGCAAAGGCAAAACTTTGTGTGCGTTTTGAAGCCACGTTTGGAAACTTCGCGTGTTGATGCTGCTGCTGATCCTCCAAACGGTGTCTGTCTTCCTGGCGACGAAAACATTTCTGGCTTCCAGTCAAGAGCACTCGCTTTTCAAAAGCGCTCAGTTTGAAGAGGCGCGACGGGATCCCCTGCACAGCGACGGTTTTGTCAAGTTTTTGCCACGCTCGTACTCGTAATGGCAGTTGGCATGCCACCACCTCGCTGCTGCTGCTGAGTTTTGTTGATCCATGCTATCATTCATATGCCAACCTTGAAAAGGGAAGAGCACAAAATTTATGATTTTCCGGTGAGCATCCGACGCAATATGTGGGTCGTCAACACAACAAGGGTTCTGAACCCTCGTAGGTTCGGATTTCAGCATTGTGACAGCCAACTGCGACAAGCAGCCGACATTTCTTTATGTATTGACAAAAATAAAGAGTGAAAACGTGCGTAAATTTTCCCACCTGATACAGTTGCGTTTTGAGTTTGCGATCAAGATCGCGTTGGCCGGGTTCATCGTGAAAGGAAATGTCGACGGGGTTCGCCTCATTCCAAAGGGTATCATTACCTGGGTTTTGTACCAGTTTGAGATTATTTACCAGGCTCTTTAAACTTCTGGAAATCACGGTAAAGATTGCATTGTGAACCTGGACTTGATTGTAGGGCAAAGCGTGATCATTTTCGTACCGCCTGGGCGCTCCCCGAAAGGAACAGTCTGCCACAAGTAAACAAACGTTGATGCCTGTGTTTGTGTGTCGCTGCCTCGTAGTAGTCTCCAGCTCCGTTTATGAGTGAGGTCCAGATGGTTTATAGATAAGGCACGTTCCCTTTGATCAGGACGAAGGTGATGCTATTCTCTTTTAACGAATAGCACAACCTTGTCTGAAGGTGGTTTTGAAGCCAAGAACCATGGCTTTCAGCAGGTGAACCCAATTTTTTATCGATTTTCTAAAATTGTGGTGATGTACTGACATTGCCATGCAACTGATTTTCATGCTGCAATGCTGAGCTCAAGGTTAAAAGGTGCAGAACGCGACTTGCGTGAAACATTACTTTCTGCAGTGGATTCTGCAGCCTTGATGGGCAGTAAATTGTACGTATTTGACCAAAAGATCGATTGTTGTTGGGACCATAAAGACAGCTCCAGGTGACTGCTCATTTGAAACTTCACCTGCTGCAGCCTGAATCCCTACAGCGAAAGGCGTTTTGAAATTTTGACAAGAAACTGTAGCCCAAAGGCCGTCCACCTCTTTGCAAGAATACGTAGGCTGTCCACGAATTATCCGCTGCGCCACAACATCAAGACTGTTCTCGAGAAGTAGACCTGCAGCGGAAAATTTGTGGACAGCCCTCGTAGTACGTACCGTACTGCACCAGAGCTGGCCTTTTGAGCCACGTCCGGTACAATGTGAGCGGTGACAAGATCTGTGGCCCTGCAGTCTGCATTAGGGGTGCAACACCTCCGAATTTCACGGAGCGGTGTCGCGTGTACTCGCAGGACGACTTTTCAACCTTCGCAACTGATGTTGGATCTCCGACGTCAGGAGCACACTCGAGTCATGCCCGAATCTCTGGTGATGCTTTTTGTATTCAGCATATCTCTTCGCTGGCCAACTGTTTGACCAAACTAAAGATGGTGACAAGAAAATCACATGGCAAAAGAATAGACTGGAAAGAAGCCAACAGACCTCAAGACACTTGTGCCGTGCACAATGTACATCACCAAGTCTCGCTCTCGAGTCACAGAGCGGGTCATTACCATAAATATGTACACCTGTCTGCCCGATCCCACAGCTACACCAAAAAGATCTGCTCGGAGTTACAATGTGCAATTGAGGAAGTCCTTGGGAAGTTGCTGAAATGTAACCTCCTGTTATGGTGGGTGAAATTATGTCTCAAAAAAAGGAAATCGTCTGAGTGGCAAGACAAACAAGTGGAAAAAGAATACGCAAAAGGGTGGAACACTTTTCAGCAGCACTTTGCAATGAAAGTACGAGGGTGGTCCACGTTCTGGCAATCGTCTCGAGCAGACTGCATGCAAATATCACCTTTGGAAATGGGGTCTGAGCGGGTCAAAGACTACAGCCTTGATCGGTTTGACCCTGTCAACCTCTGCTTGGGTCAAGGGCGCTCTCCATTGTGCGAAAGACTTCTCATTGGAATGCACATTTTGGTTGTCAGTTCCTGCTGAAAATGAAGAGATGCCGAGAGCTCTTGCCGAAGCTGTCTCAGCGGATAAATATTTATTTCTGTGTCAAAATTGGTCTGACCAAACAAGAAACCATTGAAGGCTTTGAACTTGTATATGGAACCAACAGTCTCAGCTGCTGCAGAATAAGGTACTGGCATCGAGAATTTTCCAATGGAAGAACAGTTCTGGTTGATCTCCACAGAGAAGCCAAAGCAAGATCCGGACGTTCCAGAGCCAACATTTCTGTGATCAAGAGAATGGTTACCATGGACAGGAGATTGACTTTGCGTGCCCTTGCTGCTCAGAGTAACATGTCAAAGTCCACAGTGCACAACATCCTGAAGAAGGACCTGTACCTTGTGTGCAAAAATGCAAAGTTTGTACCGCATCTCTTGACTCCTGCAAACCTCAGACAGAGGTTGGAAGCTTGTGTCTCCCTCCTCAGGTTGCTCAGAAGGTACCCAACTTTTCTCAGCAGAGTCATCACCATGGACGAAAGTTGGCTGTACTTGTACGATCTGGAACAGTGCAACCAAACTTCAGAGTGGCTGCAGAAGAATGACCCCCCCCCCCTCAGAAAGTCCGGAGAGAACTAAGTGTTGGAAAAACTATGTTGATCAGCTTCTTTGATTCCAAGGGACTCATCCACAGGGAGTACCTCCGGAACCGCACGGTCAACACAGCACTCTTCATCCAGATCTTGGGACACCTGCACAATGCACTGAGAGTCAAGAGGCCATGTGTCAAGTACCTTCTGCATATGGACAATGCTTCTCCGCATACCTCTCGTGACACCAGACTCCATCTCCTTTTCAGAGGTCTCAGGACACTCCCTCACCCACCTTATTCCCCGGACTTAGCTCCGAACGATTTTTGGTTTTACCACAGAGTCAAGAAGACTCTCAAAGGAAGGAGATTCAGGAACTTAGATGAGTTGGAGGAGGCAGCAGACCAGGCAATTGGTCAAATCCCAAGTAAGGAGTACAGGCACTGCATGCTGCATTCCTGGCCTGTGCGGTGGACCCGTTGCGTACATCACAACGGTGCATACTTCGAAGGGATTGACTGACGTGAAATTGACTGAAAACAGACTCAGAACAGTTTTGACAGGGTGCTCATTGTTGTCCTGTTTGTCCTCTTTATGTTTGACAACATTGCGTAAGCCCTGCAAGGAATCTCGGTTAAATGCCAAATAAACAAAAAGTTCAAATCAGTGCCAAAGCTGATATGTTCATGTTCTTCTGCTCGAGACGATTGCCAGAACGTGGACCACCCTCGTAGTGTTGTGTGATTTGGTTTGCAGAAAAGTACCGCACCGTACGTTTACCGTACACGTGCAGAGTGCTTCTGGACGTGAGGATATTTAAGGCATGTCCCTCCTCCCATCATTCGTGACAAGTGTATGATTTGGTTAGAAGAAAATTTGTAATTGTTCAGTGGCCCATCGCAAGGTAAAAAATATGAACTTTTTCACCGGTGAATACCTGTCAGGAGAAAGTTGAACTTCTTGGGCCACTTTTTTTCAAGGGGAGAACTCCTACGGTCATGTTTGATTTAGTTTTTACCGGTTCCGAATCTGTTGATACAATGTCAATATCATTTCTTGCAAAGGTCTGGCGTGCTTGATCTCAGCAAGACCCAGCGACGTTCAGGCATCCCTTTGTGCTTGCTCATGCTGGACTTGACCTACAGATCTGCACCATTCGAGTCGTTGTCATTACCTACCCATCGACCCAGAACTTGTTGAATTCAAAGTTGATTTGATCGTTCGGCATCACCGTTGGTGATCACTGTTGGTGATCATCCGTGCACAACAGTACGAGTACAATCTCTGCTGACCGGCGATTGGACAACACAGTCCTTGAGTTCAGAACGGTTCGAAGAATAGTACGTACTCGTACGACGTAGTTACGGGCTGTCTTTTGATTATTGTTTTCGTGGTCACCTTGACAGCCAAAACGCCACAAAACTGCGCAGACGAAGCTGTGGCAGGACCGCTGTTGGTTTTGCCCCTTATCATGTGAAGCACGATTGTGTTCGCGATGTTCTGCAGACATTCCACTGTTCTTTCTTGACTCTTGCTGCAAAAAGATTGCGACTCGGCAACAAATAACACAATTAATTGCACTCAAGTTTGATCTACTGGATCGAACTTGTGAAAAAGATTCGGTTCCCTTTCATCGGTTCCCTTTCAGAAAAAAACACCTCAGGTGCTTTTTGTGCTGAACACCTCCGCCAAAACACCTGGAAGTGTCGTTTCAATTGAGATTCAGTGATGTGGATTCAGCACACGTTCTCTGCATCCTTTCAGACATTCAGGCAAACAGATCCTTTCGAGATGGGCAAATTGAAAAGACAATTGGGAACACGACAGCTGAAAAAATGTCGCGTGCCTTCTGCAAGCAATCAGTTGAAGATTCATTGCGGGCATGCCGGTACTTTTCGTTGCTTTACTTGTTTTGTTTTCGTTGCAGGTGCGACTTGAAAGTATTGGTGCTGAGGACATTGTGGATGGGAATCCGCGCCTCATTCTCGGTCTCATTTGGACCATCATCCTGCGCTTCCAGATTCAAGACATTGAAATAGAGATAGTAAGTGTTCGCCGCTCCTGTGAATCCCGAAACAACGAAATTATGAGCCATAAATAATCATTGTGAAAATTGCACTTGTTGTCAGAGTTCTTGTTGTCATAGGGGATGGCCATTTCCGAATAACAAGAACAATTTGGATGGTGATGGCAGCATGGTAGAAACCACCAACAGAGAAGATGTTGTTTGCTTTTGTCCCATCATGTTTCCAGATCCATTCACGAGAGAGTTGCCCTCGAGGGTTGTGAATATTGTTTTGATAAACAGAGTGCTCTCCAGTTCATCAAAAAATTGATACTGCTGATGCTTTTTGCAGTACTTTGGCCGATTGTGCGAAAAAAAACAATGTACGGCCCCAAGTATTCACAGCTGTAGTGCAAAGTATCGATTGAAACGTAATGACTTTCGTTCCTCTGGCTGTTTGTTCAGTGCAGATTTTTGTATTGATTTTGTCGTATTTCAAAAATATATAATCCAGGCATTTTGGATTGAATTGCGGCATGTTACTCAAACAACATGTTCACGCAAATCCTTCAGCCCAAACAGTATTTTAGCTTTGGTGAGGGTTTGTTCTTGTGGTCACGCATGCAATGTCAAACATAAATGTACTGCCGTAAAAAAGGCATTTGAGTGGAAACCATCAAAACTTTTGTCACTCAAGACTGAGCTTGAAAGAATGTTATGGTGGGAGATGCAATAAAAGAATGCGGAGGTGTGTTTGTCGTTTCAGGGCTACCGCACTTGTTTGTGATGTTTCAAACTCTGTTCGGGTCTTTCTGGACCTTGGCAGTGCAGAATGTTCAAAAGTGTGACCACGCTGTTTCTGTCTTTAACAGGATGAAGAAAGCGAAACTGGTGAAAAGAAATCTGCCAAAGATGCCTTGCTGTTGTGGTGCCAGAGAAAAACACACGGGTTTGTGATTTTTGAACAAGTGGACAGTTTTTCGTTGCTGTTGGGGAACACGAACGTCCAAAATTTTGAGGTGCTGAAAACGCTGCGTTGCTGCTGGTGCAAACGGTTACCAGGCCCTTTCCTCACCCCGTTGCCACGAAAGACACGTGAGCTGGAGAAAGAGTTTCGGGAGGGGGACACTCTTCACGAAGAGATAATGTACTGACTTGGCAGCTTTGTACACAGACCAAACCAGAGTTCCAAACTGTTTTGCAGGTACCCGGGTGTCAACATTGAAAACTTCAGCACCAGCTGGAGGAATGGTCTGGGCTTCAACGCGCTCATCCACGCGCACCGCCCCGACCTCATCAACTACAACAAGCTGCACCCGAACGACCACATGGGGAACCTCAACAACGCCTTCAACGTGGCCGAGAACAGCCTCGGCATCAGCAAACTCCTTGATGCTGAGGGTGAGCGAGCTTCGCGCCAAGAGTTGCGAGCATTCAAATTTTGCCGCATATTCGGTTGTCTTCGCTGCAATGTATTTGAGCGGTACGAATTGCATCCTGTCTGCGCACGTGATGAACCCACGTCTGGTTGATTCAGATGTTGATGTGCCCAAGCCTGACGACAAGTCGATCATGACGTACGTCGCCTCCTATTACCACTACTTCGCCAAGATGAAGTCAGAGCAGACTGGAGGCAAGAGGATAGGAAAGGTAGGCGTCTGCATCTGGGGACAAACAACAAAAATTGCGTGCCATTTTGAGAGACAATGGCTTGTGAGAAAGTGTCTTTTCACGCTTGTGAAAACTTCGTGCAGAACTTCATTGCATCCAAATTGGCGGAGAATTGCGAATTTTGCCATCGTTTGGCCGGTGTGCTCTGGAACTCGTTCTGTTCTGGTTCCCAGGCGACCTGCCCTGTAGACACCCCACCCCAACACTGACTGCCGCAGTTTCAAAGTCTTGGTCTTGTGTGTTGTCAGCTTCCCTGTTCAAGTTGTGCGAAGAATTGCCGCAGTTGTGCAAGAATCATTGTGTGAGGTTCTGGATGCACGTCTCCGTGCGCTCAAACGTCTTGTGGGTATCTTGGGCTCAAGTGCAGATCTGACAAGCCCGGTCTCAGTTGTTTCAATGCCACTCATGCAGTGTCCACAGCTGATGATGACAATTTCCCGTCGATTTTGCAGGTTGTTGGCGGTATGCTCCAAAACCAACGCGCCCAGGATGAATACGGTCGACTGGTCACAAGCCTGCTCGAGTGGATCTTGCTCAAAGTCAAAGAGCTCAAGAGCAGAAACTTTCCCAACAACCTGGAAGGGATGCAGCGCGAGGTGTCCAAGTTCAAGTCGTACAGAACCGTGGAAAAGCCCCCGAAGTAAGTGCCAGTGAAGATTCAGCAAACGTCTGCTCAGTTCGATGCTAGAGCAAAGCTCCAGCAGAGAGGACGGAACTTTCGAAGCTCTGTGCGAGAAGAAAACTGTGGCCAACACGTTCTTTCATTCGACAGAACAAACAGTCGGTTTCAGCAGGCATCATTCTGCTGTCTATTTCAGTTTTTCTGTGTCATTGGGTGAAAGCCTTCATTGTGAATCTTGCGTCTGTTTTTCAGGTACAAAGAGAAGGGAAACATAGAAGCGCATTTCTTCAGTATTCAGACGAACCTAAAGGCTCAAGGCCTCCGATACTTCGTTCCTCCCGAAGGGAAGATGATCAGCGACATTGAGCGGTCTTGGGTGTTCCTGGAGAAAGCAGAGCATGACCGAGAGCTGGCTCTCAGGGAAGAAATGATCAGGTAATGTCCGTAAGGGACAAACGAACAAGTTTCCCAGGTTGACAAGATCTTGGAAGTCTCCAAGGTCTTCCTGAAGTTTTCCCCGGATGTTTCTGAAGAGTACGGTAAATCATCGTCTTGTTCTGCAGACAGGAGAGGCTGGCGCAGTTGGCGGAGAAGTTCGAGCGGAAGGCTGCGCTGCGCGAGTCGTGGTTGTCCGACATGATCACGGTGCTGTCCGACCAGAACTTCGGCAACAACACGTCGCAGGTGGAGGCCGCGCTCAAGAAGCACGAAGCCATCAGCTCCGACATCGAGGCCAGGGTCAGTAGGCCACGTCAGCGCTCCTCGTTTATGGGGTGACGCGATTTGCACTTCAAATCAAAATTCAGGAAGACCCTGTGGCAATTGTGTGATTTTTTAATTGACAGCGGGACCGATTCGTCGCTCTCAGCAACATGGCACAGGAACTGTATCACGAGAACTTCCACGGGAGGGATCAGATCAAGAAGAGGCAAGTCTGGCGCCGCCGTGCGAACGATGAAAAATGACACCAATTGAATGTTCAATTGTGGTCTGAACAGTGGCATCATTTGTGATGGCTTTGCACTTGCAGGGAACAACAGATCATGGGCAAATGGCAGCAGCTGATGGACCTACTGGAGAAGAAGAAGAAGCTGTTGATGGGATTCAGTGAACTGCTGGGCATGTTCAGGGAGATCGAGAGCATCGGCATCGAGATGTCCGAAATAGAGGTGAACAGGAAACTTCAGGTGGATTTTCTGTGCTGTGTTCAAAATTGCAGAAAAATATAATGACGCCATTGCTTGTTTTTCGTTGCAGCCAATCTTGAGGTCGGAAGATTACGGGAAGCACTTGCTGTCAGCCGAAGATCTGCTGCAGAAGCACAAGTTGGTCGAGGCTCAGCTCAACGCGTTGGGAAACCGAGTGCGGCAGCTGAACAAGAACGCTCAGCCACACATGAAATCGTTGCATCCTGAAAGTCAGCTTCTGCAAAAACGCCTTGAAGTACTCAACAAAAACTATGACACGTAAGTTAGCCCTTTGTTGGGAGTCAATTGAAGACGGTGGTTCACTTGAGACCAAGAAAGAGATTGGTTTGGTGGCCTTTGATGTCTTACGATTCAACGCACTGTGAAACGTTCGCCTGGTTTTTTTCCCGCCAGGTTATTGCAGTCACTGTTGTTCCGTCTGCGTCTATGTTTGTGCTCAGGGGCAAGCGTATTCAGAATCTTCACTTGCCCAGTATCTTGGCACGCGGTCTCCAACCGGAGATTTATCTTTTGCAGTGTGTTCAACCTGTGCTCAGTGCGGAAGGCGAATCTGCTGGAGTCGCTGCGCTACTTCCAGTTCCTGCAGGACTCGGAGGAGGAGGAGGCGTGGCTCGTCGAGACCGGCAGGATCCTCAAGTCGGCCGACACCGGCAAGGACCTGCGCGCCGTCATCAGTCTGATGCGCAAACACGAGGTGAGTTTGTGCGTTTGCATTGTGTGGCCTACAATTGGTTCTTGTGATCAGTCTCTGTGCGCGTGATTGGAGATTGCTGGAAAACCGAAAGCAAATCCTCAAAATATCTTTCTGTCCATGAGTGATTCCTGAACCACGTTGGTGTATTTTTTCAGGCTTTGGAGCAGGAGATGCAGGCTCGCTTCCACCACTGCGAGCAGGTGTGTCAGGTGGGAGAGGAGCTCATCAACAACAACCACTACGCGAAGCGCGACATCAAGGCGCGTATCAACAGCATGCGCGAGAAGTGGCAGCGCCTGCTCGACCTCTCCACCAAGCGGCGGGTCCGGCTCGAGGACGCCTACGAGTCGCACCAGGTGCGTTCGCCTTGCTGCCGTGTGCGTGTTGAAGACTGGTGTTCCCACTGATGCGCCGGTGCGCTCGGAATGCACAGTTTATCGTTGAGTGAGGACACGGTTATCGTTGTACAAAAATGGTTCCGGTGAAATCACACGACTTTTTCGAGACCTTTGGTGGAGAATGAATTTGTGTGATTGAACAGGAACCCTTTTTGTAAGGTGAGAACCCATTTACCTGACTCGAGTACACGAAAGGTTTTGTGATCGCAGACTTGCAGAAGGAAGAATGGTGCATTCTGAGCACACCAAGACACCACATCGAACGCGGCTCAAGACCTCACTTTGGTTTGTGTGGTGGGCAGAACAAAAGTAGCTCTCGCCAATGGCTCCACCACACTCGACTGGAGTTTCGACTGTTTGACGCGTTCGTCTGAGAGACTGTGTTCTGAACCATTTTGTTTTTTGAAAAGATGCTGATAAGCAGGAGAAACTTGCACCTCTCAACAACCTCACGTTCTGTCATCCGCTTCTTTGTAAAACTCACGACCGTGGTGCAAGAAGTGCTTTCATTGCATCTGGCTTATTGTCGTATCTTATTGCAGTATTACGCAGATGCTAATGAAGCAGAGTCGTGGATGCGAGAAAAGATGCCTCTCGTTTCCAGTCAAGACTACGGACGAGATGAGAGCAGCGCAAAGGTAATATCGGACGCCCTTTGCACAATTAGCAGCAAAGTAATTTTGTGAGTTCCGGCACGAACTTTGCATCAGCAACAAATCTGACGTGTTTTGTTTCACAGAATTTGCTGTACAGACACGGCCACTTGGAGGATGAAATCAAAGCATACGACGCGGACATAGAACGGCTCAACCAACTCGCAACTCTTATGACCAAAGCAGCCAACCTCCACAACGTAAGACCAGGATTCGTGTGTGAAGGCGTCTTTTTCCGGATCTTTGACTCAAGACTGCCCAATCCCATTGCTCCCCTGCAAACTTGTGTTTGTTCAGAAATTTGTCATCAAGGAAAGTACCGTACTGTCTCGTGAAAAAGACTCCCTCCGGTCATGGCCCTTTTTACACTCGCCGTGGGCTCGAGGTGTATCTTGGCGATGTTTTGCCGGACCACCTTGCACTCCACTCCCACCCTCACAGGCCATCCAAAAATTTTTAGATGCCATGCGAGACTGAATTTTTAAGCGTGTGGTCGCCCGAAGGGCCGTGTACCACACGCTTAATGTAATCACCATCAGTCTGTATGTGTGTCCATCCGTATATGTAAAGCGGGTCTTG
>JAAUXT010027249.1_pt1 | contig 14759 bp, 12 predicted proteins | sample 7278171 | NCBI WGS metagenome assembly JAAUXT01 (sample SAMN14350112, study PRJNA611818) | marine sediment metagenome | isolation source: surface marine sediment (1.8m) | place: French Polynesia: Moorea | collected 2018-08 | reverse complement strand
TTGGCCTGCAGTGCTGTAACTTACACAAAATGTTGTAATTCTTTCAGAAGATGTCTGCTTTTTCAATAAAAGCATCTTTTCTGAAGAAGATGATCTTCTTTCTGATCTTCTTGGGGGGTGGCCCACCACTGGATCAAAGACAGAATTTTGATCCAGTGGTGGGCCGCCCCCCTATGAGGTTTCCTATGGGTGGCAGCACCTCCCAACACCCAAATCTTCTGACTTTTGACATTATTTCAGCCATATTTCTTGATTTTTGTTTGAAAGACCAATTTTTTCCGACTTTTAAAGGAGCTCAAAAATATCATGTCTCACCTTGTTTGGGCAATTTTCAATATTCACCCTGGATATTGTCAGATTTGATGTGGAAAAATGTTTGTTTATTTTGGTTTCCTGTTGCTGCTATGCCCAGGAGGCGGCTGGAATTTTAAAAACTGAAGATGGAGCCACTGCCTCCAATGGTTCCATCTTTCCCACCAAAAATAAGAACCATTTCTGGTGGCCCGCCACTGGATCTGGCCAGCCACTGGATCTGGCCGGCCACTGGATCATTGCTCTAGCAACTATTTTGTTTCAACAGTCTGGTGAGAGGAGCCCATATACATACATATATACACAGACTGTGTGACAACAATAAGCAGAGCCTGACCGCGCGCTTGAAAATTTAGAGTTGAAGCCCTGGCAAAATGGACAGGAAAGCCAGGAGATTTGGAAAATTGCCCTGACATTTTTTGTGGTGACTCAGCCAAATCAACTGGGCGACTTCAATGGCGGGGGGGTGTCTTTTATGTTCTGGAAAATAAGCAGCGTCAAATTCTGAAGTCACCCAAGTGCACAAGCAGACATGTATAAAAACACCGAGCGGCGAACCGCGCGCGAAAAAAGGGACATTGCACACAAAAACATGGTAATAAACGTCTGTCCAAAAAAAAGAATGCTACCAAAACAGGCAAACAGTTGCACGCGTGAACCAAAAGAAGCTGGGAAACAAATATGAGGATGTTTCCAAGCGCAGCCACTTGCAGCGGATCCAGGCAAAATACTCGTGGCAAGAATTTTGTGACAAGAACACTGCAGACACGCACCCAGTTGTTGCAACAAAGCCCTCGTGTTCACGAAGAGATGTTACCTTTCTGATGTCCTTCTCCAATTGAACGCAATTCCTCTTTTTTTTGTTTGGGGGAAGGGTGACCCTCGAATCACTTTTTCCAGACACACCCCAAAGGCCCTGCAATTTTTTTTTTGCACCTGGGATAGGGCGTGAATTCCAGCACACCCATCTCGAGAGGCGCGTGAAAATTTTGAATCTCTTCGTCAAAACTGTTCGGGCCAGCTTGGAAGTCGTACCCATTTTTGTTCCCATCGACCCATGCGCACGTATTCTACATGTATAACATCTCATTTTTTCACAAAAAAAAAAATGCACACACCTGCGCGAAATTTGAAATTCACAAAGCACTTGACCGCAAGGACACAACTTGTGTCTTGTACATTGTCCCGGACGCTCAAATTTTGCTGGTGAAGTATTTGCGCAGAATGTCGCGGCAGGGTCGGATCTCGGATCGGGTCAGAGCGATGACACATTCCACGAAACCCTGATTCGGTTTGGAAGTGCGAGAAATACCCTGAACTCGACAAATATCTTCCTCCATCAAAACGATCTCAACACAATCACTTGCAATACAAATCTGAGGACAAATCTAGCTGCAATTGCAGACGTGTGGGGAGGAAACGACAACCCAGCTGAACACTCAAAGGATAAAAAGAATCCAAAACACAAAAACGTTTTCAAGTCCACGAATCCGAGTTGACGTCAGGTTGTCGGAGTCACCGTGTGTTTCCGATCGACACAACAGCAATCAAAGTCACTCCAGCTACACGGCGCTCTGGCGAGCGTCCTTATCAGCAGTCGACGCAGTTCCAATCAGGTGCAGATCTAACTGTCCGCTCTTGGCCTTTTCGAGGCACAACATTCTTCTCCGTCCTGCAGACAGCGTTTGGAACGCATTTGTGCTACACCGACTGGGCAAGTGGGTCCAGGTTCCCTTTTGATGTTGAGCTGGGTGCCCGATTCCGTTCGAATTCTGTCCATGATTATGTCCACAATTACAGGGATAATTTTCTGGTTCTCAGCAGAGAGAGCCTCCTTGGCAGAGAGATTACGAGAGGACGCGTCACACTGCACCCTGTGATGGGAGTCTGCTGCTTCTGTTTCGTCCGTCAGATCAATGGCGTTCTCGACGTCACATCCGGCTCCGCGCACCTTGCGACGAGAGGAACGTGGACGAGCCTCTACGGGCTCAGTTTTTATTGGTGCAGCTTCTTCCTCAGTGTCGTCCGTCAGGTCAATCACACTGTCCGCGATACACGCGCTTCCATGAACCGGGTACACGGGAAGCTGAGGCTTGACGTCCACCGTCTCAACACCTGCCATGTCCTCCTCAGTGTTCGATGCTTCTTGTCGACAGTCCACTCGAGCTTCCCAGTTTCGCGCGGTCCCTGGACCTCCCACAGGCTGTCGCCTCCTACTTCTGTTGTGTTCAGCAACTTCATCACTTTCGGGCAGCGAGCGTGTGAGCTCACCCACAAACTCTGTGAGTTCATCCTCGCTCATCCGCTCTCCCGTCATCAGCTCACTCAGCAAAAACTGCTGCGGTTCAGGTACAGACTGCTGCCCTGCGGGGAGAGACGTGTCCCGAGCTGAGTCACCCAACCCAGCAGGGCGAGGTGGCAACGCCTCCACCTCCCCGGGTGGAAGAGAAAATAGAACCGTACCCAACACTGCTTCTGTTGGTTCTTCTGTTCCAACCACGGTTGCGATACCCTGAACTTCTGTACCGGTTGAACGCTGCTTCACAAGGCTTTCGTGCTGTGATTCAGTTTCAGTGTCACTCTCCACACCTGGAGCCGAGTCGTACTCCCAGGCACCTGACCGATTCTCACTTCCGGTTTGACCCACTTCCGGTGAATCTTCCGCTTCACTCTCCGCCTCACTCGCTCCCGGAGTGTTGGGAACCTCCTCCAGGGCAGCATCAGGATCGCATCCGTTTCCGGTTTCACCCGTCTGGATTTCCGGTGTTTGTTCTGCTTCGCTGACCGTCTCGCTCGCTCCCGGAGATTCGGGCACGACGTCCAGAGCAGCATCTGCGCCGTCTTCATTTCCGGTTTGATTCGACTGACCTTCCGCTGAGCGCTTCGTTTGAGTCCCTGCAAATTCTGCCGTGTCCACATCACCCTGTGTGTCCTCTTCATCGCGTGGAGGAAAGTTTCCCGCGGCTCGTTCTTCGTTCACTTTGGTCAAATCCTGAACCCGTTCTGTCTTGACATCCTTGCTCAGAACGCTGCTCTCTGCTGCACAAACTGCATTCACGTCACGTTCTGGCTCATCACGGTCTTCGTCGTCAGAAATTTCGATCACCTCCACACTTTCTACTTGCGGGTTTCTACTCACAGTGGATGTTGCTGTAGTTTTATCCGTTTCTGAGGTGTTTTCCGCACCACTCGTTGGGGCCTCGACGGCACTGCAGTCCTTGCACTTTCCCTGTCGACCCTCCTCTTGCTCTGACGAAATTAGTTCCTTGCCACATCCGTCGCAGTGGTCCTCAGTGCTGGGTTGTTCCGCTTCTTTCCTGGCCGCTTCCTCCATCGTGTGCTTCAGCAGATGAATAGAGCGGTCCCCTTGGTTCCTGAAGGACAAGTGACACTTTTCGCACTGGAAAAGTGCGAGTCGGCCGTGGGAGTGTGAAGCGTGTTTGTTCAGAGCACTTTCAGACTTGGCCGAGTAATCACACTGCTTACACTTGTACGTCAACTTGCTGTGATTTTTGACGTGGTTTGTGAAGTGATCGAATCGGCGGAATGTTCTTGGACACTTGTCACACTGATATCTGTAGTCTACAGTCTGAGTTCGGTTCTGAATGGGCTGGTTTCTGTGTTCTCTGTGTCTGCGTTTGTGAGCAGTGAGGTGGCGACTGTACGCAGTTGCGAAGTCACAGAAGTCACATTTGTGAGGTTTTTGTCCTGTGTGGGTTCTCTTGTGCACAGTGAGGCTGTATTGTTCCCTGAAGGTTCGGTCACACTCCTCACACTTGAAAGGCCTTTCACCAGTGTGACGTCATTGGTGAATTGTGAGGGACCCACGGTCGCGACAAGCGTAGTCGCATTGATTGCACTTGAAGGGCTTTTCTCCAGTGTGTATCCATTTGTGGTACCTCAGGGCGGAGCTCTGAGTGAATCCCTTTCCACATTCGTTGCACTCGAAAGGCCTTTCCCCCGTGTGGCTCCAGCGGTGAATTCTCAGGCTTTTTCTGTCCCGAAAAGTGGAGTCACATTTGTCACACTTGTAGGGCTTCTTGCCGGTGTGTATTCTTTTGTGAACTTTGAGTGAGGAACCCTCATAGCAACAGTAGTCACACTGGTCACACTTGTAGGGTTTTTCTCCCGTGTGTTTCCTTTTGTGAACTTTGAGAGAATAACCATCGTAGCAACAGTAGTCACACTGGTCACACTTGAAACTCTTTATACCTGTGTGCCTTCGCTTGTGAATATTCAAGCTCGACTTCTCGCTGGTCTTGTAATCGCACTGGTCGCATTTGAAGGGTTTTTCACCGGTGTGTTTCCTCTTGTGAATCTTGAGTTTGTAGGTGCCACTACACCGGAAGTCACACTGGTCACACGTGTGGATCTTTTCTCGAATGCGAATCCTGAAACAAGCGTCCTTCGTGCGACAAAGAATGTCACGCACATTACCTGTTTGAGGCTTTCCCCCCATGTGGGTTCTTTGGTGAACATTCAGGTTCTTTTTGTCACTGAAGCTGCTGTCGCATTTGTCACATTTGTATGGTCTTTCCCCTGTGTGAGATCGAACATGTGACAAGAAAACATGACGCCACGTAAAGGTCATGTGACACATTTCACACCGAAAAGGCTTTTCTCCTGTGTGAATACGCATGTGCTTCACGAGATAACTGTTCGAAGTCAATGTACTTCACACGTTTCTTCTTTTTCTTTCCCTTGTTTTGACCCCGTGACGTTTCTGTAGTGTGGGGCGGTGTTGTGTTATCTGGAGCAGTGCTTGTGGAGGCAGATGGGACCTTGGGTTCTGCAGTTGCCCTGCACTGCCGCGGCCTCAAGTTCCGCTCCGCATCTCTCGGCAAAGACGTGTCAATCGTGGACGTTTCAGAATTCACGGCAACACTTGAAGCAGCTGGTCGAGTTTGTTCAGGCCCAGGCATGATCAGAGAAGCAGCAGCGGGTGTGTTGCACAGTTCTGGAGGCCTGGTCCACTCTCCTGATCTCGACTCGTCTGAATCCTGGTCCAGATTTTTGTGCAGGTCAGAATCCAACGTTGTATTCAAACACGAAATGGTGCGGCGTGCATCCACCTCTGGGTTTTTGTTGCGTTGTGAACGCTTCGGGTAGACTGGCAGACAAACTGATTCATCGTCGTCCGATTCATCATTTTCGTCACCCACTCTGTCTTCTGCCTGAATGTCCCTCTCCGAAGCAGTGGGGCTGCTGTGCGACCCTTGGACAAGTCCAGCACCAGGCACGTTCACAGAACCGAGGTCTTCTTCTGGTTCTGCCATTGTTGAGGTTTCGCGTTCTGCGTCCTCTTTGTCCGAATCGGGTGACGGAAAACTCCTGTCCGACTGAAACAAGTGTTCCTCACACTCATCCACGCTGACGTCAGCGGTAACTGGATCACGTTCTGCCGGACCTGAACGAGCGTCCCTCACCCCGTGGTCTGCGAACTCTAGATCCGCAGATGCGTTTCTGTCCACGTCTGCCCGCTCTGCTGGACTGACATCGGAGACCAACATACTTCTCTCGTCACACAATCGCCACAGGGGGTTTTCCCTCTCCTTTCCAGTTTGGTCTGTTTCTGAAGGCATTATGAGAAGTGTCTTTTTGCTGCTTCACAACAGCTGAAGGCGTTTCCCACACTCCTTGTTTCGATCTCGCTTCCCTGAACTCGGGGACGAGTTTGACGCGTCGCTGCTGCGCGTTCTGCGGCGGACGCGGCGCGTGGAGAGACGCCTTGACTGGAACCGCCACCGATGTTGATTCGACGTCTCTCGGGAATCCTGAAGTGTAAAATGAAACTTGTCGCGTTACAAACACAACACAAACACAAGATCCGAAGTGTCCAAATACTCAAAGAACAGAGAACGTGATAATGTCTCGCGACCAAAAACTCTCTCGCGTGTGCATGGAACTTGATACTGTCAGTTCAAGTCCAACCTGTTGATCACGGGGTGAGCTCCTCTTCCCTCTTGCGAGTTTTCTTTCAAACATGAAAATTTTCTTGAGATCACACGGCACCAAATTGCAGTTGCACCGGAATCGTTTGAACTACAAATCTGATGGACAAAGCTAGATCTACAACAAGTGGATCTGTCGGAACAGGGGAAAACACGAAAAAGTGTGAGTTTTCAAAAAGAAATCTTTTTCACCCTTAATCTTTCAGACCTGGACAAAAAAAAAACAATTTTGAAAAAGGGTACATGAAGCCACATTCAAGCATCAATGGTTTCTCATCTCTTTTTGAAAAAGTAGCAAGTTTACAAAAACAACTGTGACTCATTTTTTGTTTGCTGCACAAAAATATCAACTTCTCTTTGTTGCTGTTGTAGCTTGCCAGATATTCAGGGACTGAAATGTGAACTTTGGGAAAAAAAAATCTTGATTTTTATGCTGTGAACTTTGGGAAAAAAAAATCTTGATTTTTATGCACGTGCACTCCAATACTTTTATGTGCAATTTCATTGTTCTGGTGGCTCAAATTTTGCAGATCATTCTGACGCCATCTTTGAAGTGAAACGTCCAAAATGGCTTCAAATGTTGTTGTTGGTCTCTGCATCTTTTGCGACTCTGATCTTCACACAGATCGCGGACAGGAAAACAGGATTTGTGCAGCCATTTGCATTTCACGACAAATATTCGAGTATTTTCTTCGTTCGAGACCGGACTTGGTCCAGAATCCATCTCAAATCTACTCCATTGTCTCAATTAAATATGGACGATGACATCACTCCATTGCCATCAGCGATTACGACGCAACTTCATGTGTCCCCAAGAAAAACAAAACTTCGACTCACCTCAGCTCACGAGTCCGACGACCGTTCGCACTTTCGTGGGGATGTGAAGTTCAATCCGACAAATGACAAAATGCTTCGCTCACTCCCAGAACTGCAGCTGCACTGCGTTTGTTCGGACGAAAACCAGATGATAAACCACGACGGTGCATTGAGTGTCACGTGGTCACTTTTCGCGATAAGCAGCTCAATTGTCATTGGCTACAATCTGGGTGCAGGAGCGCAGCTGGTGCTTGCAACATTTGGCGCAATACACCTCGAGGGGAGGATCCAGTTTTTCGTTCGGAGTGTTCGGAGAATTGCATGTTTGACGAAAAAGTGCTCAAACCCATTTTTCTGTCAGCTCGACTATTTTGGGGAATGCTTGGGTTCTTGAAGAAACTTGTTGGATCAGAGGAAGATCCAAAACAAACTTTATGAAAATGTATCTCCTCGCAAGGTCACGCTGCTCACCAGATTTTTCAGATCCGGCCCTGGATCCCTGATGCAATGCAGTCAGCATCTGTCATCACCTCTGCGGTTGTCACAGCAGCTGAAATTGTTGCAGTCTAAGAACTTCGACAGGGTTCAATTCAATCAACTTAGGTTCACTCTGAGGAGAAACAAACGTTTCAAGCAGGTTTAAAAATTTATTCTTTTGCGAAAAATAAGTCCATTGTGTGCACTTTGTGTTTTTTGAAAAGGTACTTCGCGCATTTTGTCGTAGAGCATGGTGGCCGTGTCGTGAGGCGGAGCCACAACCCGAACAACCCGAAAACTTGATTGGTTTTCTCAAGCGCAAAAATTGTTTCATCCAAAACTAAACTTGAAACATACAAATGTCCGTCGGACCAATCAAACAAGATGTCGACCCAAAGAAAGCCCCAAATTCTACGTTCTACGCTAGAAAAGGAGCCGCGTCACCACGTCAACATGCGAGCAAAATTCAGCACTCTGAATGTTCATCAGGTCCGTGGTTTTGGAGTTGGGTTGACAGGGGGACCATTCATTTCTATGTGGGAGACAAAATTGGCCACAAAGTAATGCGTGAATCTGAAATTCGCAACGAAAATGTGAATCGGAATTATGTACACATGGGGGCAAAAAGCTTGTTTCTTTTTTCATATCGGTGGAGGGTGGGGGTGGGCAAGGGTTGATCCTGAGTACTGGGTCCCCAGATCCGCTCTCGAAAAACCAACATTGTAGGGTCAGGGTGGGCAATCCCGACCCCCGGATCACCCCCCCCCACCTCCCTCGAAGATAATCCACATTGATTATGAAGAGGTCAGGGTGATGGGTTCTGGGGCCCTGGACCCAGCAGTGTCGGGTGAGGGCTCACATTCCACCATGCGATCACAAAGCCTGTCACACACGACCTCATGGTTATAGAAGTAGGTTCACACACCAAAAGGTCCAGTGGAAGCCCTTTTCTCAACAAAAGCCTCGAAAAGTCATTGTGGGGGAACCATTTTGTCCAGCGTGTGTGAACCTTTACCCTTGACCGTGTATTGCAGCGTCTACACTCCGCACTTGTAGGATTTTCCCGGGTTACGGATGTACTGATGCCTCCGCAGCGTCGCAGCGTCACGAAATGCTTTACCACACACGTCACAGCCATAAACGTCCGCTTGGCTGTGTGTCTTCTTATGGTTCTCAAACGTGTAAATTTGATTGAATCTCTTCCCACATTCGTCGCACTGAAACTTCTTGTGAAGCGGCCTGTGCCTCGCCAAATCAACCCTGCGGGTGAACACCTCTCCACACTTTTGGACGCAAATGTCTTCGTGTGATTCACGTGAGTTATTTCCCGCAACACCAGCATGTCCGTGTCCTTTACACCAGTTGCGTACTTGGCATCGTCCAGGACACGAGGAGCTTGTGGAGAATCGGTGACGTCCTCCAGATCTGGGTCCGGTGGTTGGAAGTTTGGACCTGGGTCCGGTGGGTCGACGTCTGCCTCGGATCCCGGTGGATCCACCGCGTCATCTGTGCTGTCCATCTGAATCACAAAATAACAATTACAAAGTCGAATGATGGAAACAAAACACAAGAATCCGCGTGCACACAGTGGAGGAAATACACGCAAACAAGCTTGAACACACACACCCACACCCACACACACGCACACACACACACACACACACAGTCAGCTTGGTCAACTTGGTGTGCACATTTCACGACTCAGGCTTCTCCACAAGGCACTTTAGAGCTCAAGTCAGTCACACTCACCTCAACCTTCTTCAGAATCTTCTTGAGCGACGCGAACCAAGTGGCTGCTTGGGCTGATTCGGGAGCGAACCTCTTCGCAGGTGGGTCCCCGTCAGCAGCTGGTGCTGTCCGCTTGGTGCGCGGGTCGGGTGAAGGGAGGGAACTTCCAACAGCGCTGCGCCTTGGTTCCACAGGGTCGCCGCCTCGTGGCATCATTTCGGCCGTGTCCATTGGTGATGGTGGTTCGAGCGTGTCGTCTGGAGGACCGTCTATCTCCTTCGCAGTTTGTTGAACAGGGAATGGTTCTGTAGAGTCCACAACACGGATTCGCTCAGCGTTATGGTCAGTCTCCAGGTCAGCTTGGGTTGGTGGGCGTTGGGCGACTGGGCGTTTTTTGGGTGAACTCTGGGTCGCAGGGCATTGTGGGAAACAGTCCCAGATGGAGCGAGGCCTGGGTTCCAGCGGCTTCGGTCGTGATCGCACAGAGTCTGGAACAAGACGCGACCCCGACGGAGACGAGGGGTCAGTTTGCGGTGACTGGTGGGGCAGCGGGTTCTGTGGGCTGGAACTCTGCGGATGAATGCACTGCCGATGGGCGTCGCTTTCCGGTGGTGAAAGTGGTGGAATGGGATCTGCTCGTCCAGTGGATGGGTTTCCTGGACATCTGAGAGGTTTTTTACGCTCACGCTGACCTCCGGTGGTGAGTGTTGAGGAATGGGACCTGTCTCCTCCAGTGGGTGGGGACCCTGGGGATTGAGGTGGAGTTCCACGCTCACGCTAACCTCTTGGGCGCAGTGAGGCTGATCGGCTTCCAGCGATGGGCCCAGGTCTCTTGGTCCGGACTCCGCCGCAGCTGACTTCGTGGGCGGCGGATTTCGCTCAGCTCCGGTTAGTTGGTTTGGTTCGTTTGGTGGGTGTGGTAGTGCTGAGCTGCCGTTGGGATCCAGAGGACTGTCTGTTGACAGGAACTGGGCAGACTGGGGAGTTCCTGTTGGTCCCTGGGGGCTATGGTCCCGAGCCTGGTCAGCCTCAGGTGTCACGTGGGTTGTCAATCTTTCTCGGGCCGGACTGAGCATGGGGTCCGGACGAGAGGCAGTCTGCTCCAGCGGGTCAGTGCGAGGCGTAGGTTGAGGCTCAGTCGCAGGTTTTGGACAGTGGTCAGTCTGCGTCAGGTGGTCAACTTCAAGTGATGGTGACTGATCACAATTTCCTGCACCGTCCACACACTGGTCACGCGTTCCTGCTTCTTCTACATCGTCCACCACACAGTCATATTGAGGCCGGGGTTCGTCAGTACTGCGGTCCTCTGCTTGAGGTTCCTCTGTCTCCGCGTCCTGCACCTTCTTGTCGTCCTCAGGCACACTCTGGTCGATGTTCATGTTCTCTTCCGGCACAGCAGGCATCATCACATTCATCTCCATGTCACACTGCCTGTGCTCTTTGTCTTGGACCTCTTTCTGACCTTTTTGATCTTGCTGACCTTGAACCTGGTGACCAACTTGAACCTTGTGACCTTGGTCACCGTGACGATTCCGACGGTCGCCTTCACTTGCACAGCTCTCAGTGGTTCGAGTCTTTGGTTCCGCGTCAATGCCAATGACTCTTGGAGGTTTGCTTGGACTTTCTCCGAACTTCATGAGAAACAAGTTCTCCACAATGCTGTCCAAACTGACCTTTCTGTATTTTCTGTAATTGTCTTGACGTGGTGTTTTTGCTGTTATTTCTTGCATCACTTTGTCTGATTCCTCTGTGCAGTTTCCCTTGTTCCCGTTCCGCATCGTCACAATTGGGTTTGGAGGAGTCGGGGTCACGTCACAGGACCGCTTCACTTTGGGTTCTTTCCAGACCTGGTCTTTCTGACTTTCTTGAACTTACGGAGGTTTGTCTTTGACCCCTTTCTGCCTTTCTTGAACCTGGTGAGCTTGATCATCTTGACAATTCCAAGAATTGCATTCACTTGCACTGTTTTTAGCAGTTCCATCAACCCTTGGTTCAGAATCAATATCTGTAGATCCTGTCCCTTTGGGGTGGGGTTTAGTTGGGCTTTCTCCAAACTTCACGAGGAACAATTTCTCCACAATGCTGTCCAAACTGACCTTTCTGTATTTTCTGTACTTGTCTTGACGTGGTGTTTCTGCTGTTATTTCCCGAACCACTTTGTCAGATTTTTCGGTGCAATTTTCTTTGTTCATTTTCCTCGTGCTCACACTTGGGTTTGGATGAATCTGGGTTGCGTCACATGACTGCTTCACTTTGGGTCCCTGCCCGACCCGAAATGAAGGACCTGTCGCCTCGTTTCTGGAACCGGTCTCCGGTGCCGAGGGCCGAGCTGTACGCGTTTGAATGGGAAACATTTCAAACAGCGATCTGCGGACAGGAATCCAAGTGAAACCTGTTTGTGAAAAGTTGGAAAATTGCACAGATGAGGAAACGTAAAAGTTCCTCCAACCCAAGGCATGATTCCATGCAGCTGGATATGGAAAACCACCAGTGTTTTTCTGCACGTGCTCCTGCATCAGACGTATGGGTTCTGTCCAGTTTTCCACTGCAGTGGCCCGTGGCACTGGTCGTCGCGTCTCCGGTCGGTGTCGCGTACGGGCCACACCCATTTGTGAGTCTGAGACAGGGTGGTTCTCCTCAGGCTGTTTCCCAGTCGCCACTGGGTGAGTATCCACCAATGCCCTGCTTCTGTCGTCGTGTGCCATATCCACATCGTTAGAAGCATCTAGCTTCGTGTGAGGCGAACTCTCGTGCACGCCTCGCTTCAGACTGGAGCAGGCAGATTCGGCGGGCTGTGTGCGGCTCTCGGGAGCTGAGGCTATCCAGGGCTGCCACAGGGGCCTCGGATCTGGATGAGCTGACCTGCTTCCACTCGCGCGTGGGGTTCTGCTGGGCCCTTCCGCTGCGAGAGGAGATGCATTTGATCTCGAGGGTCTTGTCACCTGCTTCTCCACCAGTTTTGAACCAGAGGTGGAACTCCAACTGGCTTGCAGAGCGGGGTCTTTCAATGTGACCGTGGAAGCATGCGAGTCTTCACGCTTGTCTTGGTTCAATGTATCCACGGATCCAGAGTCATCCCCGGATGTGTGTCCACTCGCCACGACTGGTGCCTTCTCCGGCGAGGAATCCATGAAGCTTTGGTCCTTTAATTCTGCGTCTGAGTTCAGCTCAATGAGACCGAGGGACACGTCGCATTCAGACGGCGTTTCCCATATCGCGCCCTCTGGCTGTTCCTCTGGTTGAGCCACGTGACTTCCGGTTCCGGACACGAACATTTCACTTCCGGTTGTCGTGTTTTGCGGTGGTGAAGCGTTTCCATTCCACCACACATCCCGAACGCCACTGTGGGGAAACTGGAATGGAGACGAGCACTGAGGGCACAGCGGCGCGTCCGGCTCCTCACTGCGCGAGTCATGGGACTGCGCACTGAAGACGAGACCACAACCGTCACACACGACAGCCATAATTGCCTGCTCTTCAGTCCATTTTCTGAGTGGTTTTGGTGAGTTTGGACACCTGTGTTGCACGAACGACTCGAGTGTTGCTTCTTCACTGAACCTGTGTCCACACTTGTCACACTTGTTCACAATCCACAGCACTACACCACTTTCCCCGGCACCCGTCTGTCTCTCGGCACCTCCATACTTGTGATCCGCAATGGATGAAATGCTGCTGTTTTCATTGAAAACTTCACCGTACTTTTCGCATTTGAACAACACGTGCGGAGCACTTTTGGGTGGAGCCTGGTCATTGATGGGATTTTCAACTCGTTGACTGCTCAGTGTCTCGTCTTTGGTATTTTGCTGAAGGTGGAGCGGGGCGAGTTTCCCTTCAGTGTTCACGCATTTGTGATCAGTGCCCAATGCAGAGTTTGTTCCTTTGACAAAATAATGTCCACATGCATCACACTTGCTGAAAGTTAACTTGATTTTGTCTCTCGTCCCGATGTTGGTCTTTATCTGTGCAGTTCCATAGTCGTCATCCTCGGTTGGAGAAGAACAGACGGGGGTCAACAAACCCGTCATTGTTTGACAAACACGTGTTTGGTAGGAGAGTCCTTTGCTTCACCACAGAAAGCGTAGCTACCCTGATTCAAGGTCACTCCATTGAAATTGTGTGTTGCGTCCTTGGCGTGGCAGCCAGGGACAGACAAGCCTGGGCCCTGGACGCTGGACGGTGCGTCCGGAGCGTCTATCATGACGTCACAGCGGAGGGGTGCCACGCCTACGGGTTCCCTCTGCTGTCATGTGTCCACACTTTCAATTTAGTTGTCATTGACGGTTGTGGCATTGTTTCCACTGACGTTGATGTGGATGGTGTTGTTGTTTCCACTGACGTTGATGTTGACGGTGGCGTGGTTGCCACTTCCGCCGTGGTTTCCACTTCCGTTGGTTGTGTTTTCTGTTGGCTCGGCTTGAGTTTTGGACCCACTTGCAGAGTTCCGCGCTCTTTGCGATGGAATCTTCTCCAGAGACTCGGACCCACTCTCGCTCTCACTGCCGACTGGGCTGAGGTCCATCCCGACCTGTGGACTCTCTCCTTGAAGGTTCACGTCCAGACCAGATTACCGATTTCACAGAACGTCACTTCAAAACGTGTCCTCTTGTCTCCACCCTGAAAACCAAACGCAAAAGTTTACATCATTTTGAATGAAGATCTTCTTCACTTTCGTCTTCTGTTGGACCCCGGGCGCCAAAAAGGACCCAGCACGCATGCCACGTACACACAAACACACACACACACACACACACACACACACACACACACACACGCTCACCGTGCCTAATTTCCTGCATTTTCACTGGGTAGATGGATCTACAATGTATACATTTCGCCGTCCCTGACTTTCGAAAAGTGCCGTCTCGAAGCAAGATCTGTTCAGAACAAGGTCACAATTTATGAGGTGGCGTCCAATGAAGTTTCGTCTAGTTCTGAGACAAAACAATGCTGGTGCACTGATGAGCCCGCGTCCACCAATTGCAGCGTGTGGTGAACTTGGCCTCAACAGTTGATATTTGTTTCGTTGATTTGTACCACATCAGTTGGTGTGGTGGATCCACAAAATGGGTGTGGTGGACCTTGTCCCACAAGTAGATGTGCTGGACCTGACCCGTGTGCAGATTCTGCTGGGGTCAACAGCCATAAATTTACGTGTGCCGGCTAATGCCTGACTTCCCCCACTTCGCCCCATCTCCAACCCAGGGCAGCCGCACACGCAAATGGAACGCGCCCAACGTGACGAGCTTCCGCCACTTCGTACGCGAGATGAAAAGATTATTGCAAGGATGGTAGAGGTAGTAAATGACTGAGTAATGTGTGCATGAGAGTCTGTTCTGCCGAATTGTCAGGCAAATGAATATCTATATATCCCGTAGAGTTGACTGTGATACTTCGCAGGATCAACTTGTACTTGGAAGTTGCATTGTTAGGATCATCATCGGGTATGATTTGATTGTTCTCATATTCAATGGGCAT
>JAAUXT010035748.1_pt1:0-12500 | contig 14761 bp, 16 predicted proteins | sample 7278171 | NCBI WGS metagenome assembly JAAUXT01 (sample SAMN14350112, study PRJNA611818) | marine sediment metagenome | isolation source: surface marine sediment (1.8m) | place: French Polynesia: Moorea | collected 2018-08 | reverse complement strand
CTGAGCGACTGTCAGCTGCTCTGGCTCTTCCTCCCGGTCTTCGGACTCGTCATGTTGTTCACGTTCACAACGTCCATGCCAGCGCTGTCCGCCACCCTCAGGTATGTGTGCGATTCACACACACGCACACACTCACCATGTCCATATCAGCCGTGCCCGCCGCCTTCAGGTATGCGTGCGCGAAACACGCACACACGCACCATGTCAATGTCAGCACTGGCCGCCACCCTCAGGTATGCGTGCGCGACACCACACACACACACACACACACACACACACACACACGACGCGACCTGCCTTCACGCGCTTCGTTTCTTCACTGCAGATGTGTTCCGGAGAAGCAGAGATCGTTCGCGCTCGGGATCCAGTGGATCATCATCCGCTGCCTCGGTGCGTGCATCGCCTCACCCATCACAAACCACTGCTGACTCAGCAGAAAATTTGTTTCCCTTTGTGCAAGATCTGAAGGGGAACAGCAAGGGATCCCCCTCAGCAAAATATCCTCAAAATAGTTTTGGACCCTGCCCATTCGTGACCTTCAGGCCCGTTGGAAATGACAAAACAATTTGGTTCTGTGGGGGGGGGGGGGGCGGCGGGGGTGCACCATCTGCCACAAACGAGTAAAATGGCCGTCAAGTCAGAGGGTTTTCCCGAACTTTTTCCGCCTGCTGACACCATACGTCGGAGGATGAGGTCCCGGCTGGGAGTGTCCCAACGTCCGCCAGAGACACGCTGATGAAAAGGGGCGCGTTCCATTTACGCGTGCGGCTGGCCGGCAGTGAAGTGGCGCCACCTCGCTCCTGGCTTGGAGGTGGAGATGGAGTGGGCGATGTCAGCCATTTTGGCTCCTCCTTCCAGCCGGCACACGGACATGGAACACTACCAATGCGGACGGCTCTTTGTTGTGGTTTCACTAACGATCAGTTTGGTATCTCAGAAGAGACTGTCTTCCGAGGCGGGAATCTCCCTATTTGTTGGTACATCTCACGCCATCTAGTGGTGGTTGTGACAAATTCAGGTCAGGTGTGTCACACCACTCTTGTTGCAGGCACGATCCCGGCGCCCGTGTTTTTCGGCGTCCTGATCGACAAGACGTGTCAGTTGTGGCAGAGCTCATGCAGCCAGACCGGGAGCTGCCTCTTCTACGACAACACCACCATGGGCCACTACCTGCTCGGGCTCGCCATCATCTGCAAGGTGCGCATGCGCACACACACACGCACACACGCTCTGATACGCTCACATGCACGCACATATCATGAACGCACACCCACACGCACACACACCACATGCGTGCACACACGCACGCATACACACCACGTACACACACACCTGCATGCACACATCGTGTGCACACACACCCGCACGCACACACACCATGTACGCACACAGGTACAGATTCTGATACACTCGCATTCTCGCACACCATTTTCACACACACACACTCACACCATGTACTTACACACACACACACACACACACACACACACACACACACACACACACTTCGTACACACCGTACGTGCAAACACACAACTACGAACACGTACCACGTACGCAAACGCACACGCACAACACCATCACCACCAGGTAACACACACGCGCGCGCGCCTGACACAAACACCCTTATGTCTGTCTGTTTGCCGGTACAAACGAAAAAGCAAATACATGTAACACTTTTCTCCAAAGCAAGTCGAGTGGTGATTGGTCGTGACAACGCAATAAATTCAACGAATCAGAAACGTTTGACGTGAGTGGCGCCCCCTCTCGTTTCAGGCGCTGGTCTTCGCCTTCTGCTTCATGGCCCTGATTCTGTACCGCCCTCCGCCCAAACCCTCCGCCCTCCCGACGTTGCCGGGCGACCAGATGTCCCAGAGCTCCACCCTCCAGATGATCAACAGGTGAGCTGCACGCATACATGTGTACACACACGCAAACCAAATGTTCCAGAGCCCTACCCTCCAGATCAACAGGTGAGCTGATGCACGCAAACATGTGAACACACACGCACACCACTTGTCTCAGAGCTCCACCCTCCAGATGATCAACAGGTGAGCTGCTGCACGCACACATGTGAACACACGCACACCACTTGTCGCAGAGTTCACCTCTTCCCCTTCCCAGATGATCAGTAGGTGAGCCACTGCTGCAGCGTGCAGACACATGCACAGGCGCACACACACACACACACACACACACACACACACACACACACAGAGTAGATGATGCAGGTCTACACACACTCAAGAAAACCTAAATTTTACTTCATCAGGGACCGTTTGTCGGTGGCGTCGAGCGAGAAGACGGCGCCTGGATCTCCGCGCCGCCCAACCGCCGCGGGCGTCAGTGGGGCCGCGGGCGGGGGCGTCCGCCCACTCCACCCACACGTACACCACCCGCCCGGCGGTAGCCCCAGCCGCCGCCCCGCCGGGGCGAGCAGCAACCTCCGCCCTGGGGGCGTGGGCGGGGCGGCAGCCAGGTACAAGCCAGTAGCTCGGTGACACCCGCCCAACCACCCGCCCGCCCAACCACACCACTCGAGGACCGGGACGTTGCACTGGGCGGGGCTGACTCAGATGACGAGCCTCCGCATCAAGGGTACAAGTTCACTGAAGGAGTGCACAAAGTTCAACGAGGTCACAAGGGTGAAGGTCAGTGCATAAAGGAGCAACAACCCTGGACAAATGTCCCTTGGGGTCAGTGGCTGCGCACACGGGGTCAATGAGTGCGCACAGGGGTCAGTGAGTGCGCACAGGGGTCAGTGAGTGCGCACAGGGGTCAGTGAGTGCGCACAGGGGTCAGTGAGTGCGCACAGGGGTCAGTGAGTGCGCACAGGTCAGGCCGAAGCAAGTCAGTGATATTTGGGACACCTTCAGCGAGAATGAGGTCACGGCGGAAACTGGGTCATCATTGTGAAGGCGATACGCATGCGCATCAAGAGGCAAAGGAAGTCACGTGGACGTTGTCGTGCACGTAGATGCGTCATCCAACCTGCATCATAGTCAGGCCACGGAAAACAGGTTTTTTGCACATTTCCGCGTGTCTGCCTCACATACACGTTGGGTCGTTTTTCCACTGGTGGAGATGAGCAAAGTTGCAGTGGCCACGAGTTTTCCTACGGTTGAAACTGACCTTTCTGGAATAACGCCACGTCTACGTGGCGTCCACGTCTACGTGACGTCCACGTCAACGTGACGTCTACGTGGCGTCCGCGTCTACGTGGCGTCCGCGTCTACGTGGCGTCCACCTCTACGTGGCGTCCACGTCCTGGGGTTTCCTGACCCGAAACTGACATTGTGATACGATTTTCTTTCAACGCGATGTGTGGGGACAAATCCAGGATCGATAGCGCGTTTTTGGATGCGATCACGTGACGCCGTGGCAACCGTTGCCATGGTAACACACGTGAAGCTGGCTGGCTGTTGCTATGGATAGCGACGGACCCAATTCAATGTGGAGTCCACAAGGCCAAAAGTTATTTTACCCGTTGACACGGGGCGCATCACGCGCTGCGTCCAGGTGCACGTTTTTGGACGCGGCGTCTCTCGGTTGGCGCGGCGCCAGTTTGTTGAGCGACCTCTGTTGGGACGCAGCGCGTGACGCGTCTACTGGGAAGTGTGACTGTACTCGCCGTATATCCTGTCCGCACAGGTGTTGTTTGTATGTCTGTGAATCCAACGAGGGTTGTGAGCTTTGTTTTCGCTTGATAGGCCAGGGGTGGGTCCAGGGTCTCCTGATAGTGGAGCCGCCAGCCCCAACCCCGACAAAATAGACACAGAAATCTTTGCCACATTCGGTGTCCGATTTTCGGACGCTCTCCGGGCCCACACTTCCCAGCAAACACCCTGATACACACCCTGGATGCACCCCACTGGCCTACAAACTCGGTGACATGAGTACGCATGCGCGCGCCTTGCGCGTGCACAGCTGTTTTCTGACGCTGTGTGGCTGAATATTGCGATTGTATTGTGGCTGTTGTAGCAGGAAACTTCGATTTAGATGTGGACTGTGTCGCACGATTCGTGTCACATGACCAGCCCGACGGACACACACACACGCACACGCACACACACACAGTGACGAGTTGCCTAAAATTGAACGCCGACTGCGTGTTACTGTTCAGTCATGTGAGACGCGTCGTACAGTGACGCAGTGCGTGACGCTACGTCAAAAGATTGCGTCACGTTTGACGCCAATCGTCGCTTTGCCGCGTCTCGAAGTGCGTCACATCTCGTAGTTTCTTGGGCCGGGGATTTCTGAGGGGGGAAGGTGTTCACGCGCCGCTGCACTGTGCGTTCTAGTTGGTTTGGTTTTCACCAAACACATTGCGTGGGGTGTGTTCGATAATTTGTCCACAGTGGCTGTTCGTCGTGCAAATCGAACGCGCTGAATCGTTTCTTAGTGTGCGTTCGTTTTGTACACTCGCGAGTGCGTCTCGTAGCAGCAGGGAAGTGTAGAAACAGAACTTGAACCGTCTTTATACAGAGCGTCTTTGCGTAGAGCAGAGCTATATTTTTGCCCACCTGAAGGGGGCGTACGTGTTTCGCATTGGAAACGTCACGTGATTTGTCCCGTGCAGGTCAGTGAGTGCTGCCACCTTGCGTGGGAACGGGACGCGAGACGCGTTCCATGTGAAGCAGACCTGTGAGTGACCGACAGGGTCAGGCGCGATATTTTCTGTGTGACTAAAAAAAGCGCTTTCTTCCGAGCGAACCAGTGATGAACCAAAGCAAGTTTTGCACGACGCGTGGTTGTTTGTTTCTCCTGCTTGTGGCGCATTGTTCCGCTGTATGAGGTTGATGAAATGCGTAAACTCTTTGCTGTTCAGCAGGTGACGGTTGTTGACACTGCGTCTGTTGGATGAAGAGTTATATCTTCTTTCTGACGGACACCCGAAAATGTACAAAGTGCGTATGTGCGATAAAAGTCAAATGAATTGATCAAAACTTCATTCTTGGATGGAAACAAGATTTTACCACCGTAGGGAGGGTCTGTTCAAAACAAGAAAACACATTTTGTGAGCAAAGAATTTTTCCACTTTTCTCAATTTTCTTGTGGAATTTCTTTTTGGTGAAATTTTTTGAACGACAACACGCCAAATGCAGCATCCTTGCTGCCCGACAGCCAGTGTGCAGTATTTGCATTGAACATTTTGATGTTGACGCTTGTACGCACTTTTACGCGTTTTCGGGTGTCCCGCTTTTCGAGGTCAAGTGACCTTTGACCTTTTGACTATCTCCGGTGACACCTGTGTAAAACACGTGCTCATACCACGTGTTGAGGGGGGGGGGCGTATCAAGAAAAACACTGTCACTGCCTGTGGAAAGAAACGTCAGCAGCGGAGCAGCCTGAAGATGGACCACCAGCCACGAAGAAACGACTGAAGACCCATCGCCCGAGAAAAGTGCAAGGTCAGCGTCCGACAAGGAGCCCGATGGCGAAGGCGAAGATTCACGAAGCCGATCCTTCAGAGATAAGAGGGGGTGAGTGGTGCGGTGGAGTAGTCTCTGGTTCTTTCGATTTTCTGTCTTGCACTGTGACCGTATTGAAAGGAACAAACCGCGTGTGGCGGAACCGGTGAAACGAAACGAGGAGACGCCCCAAATTTTGACAGGGGGTGAAGGCTGTGATGCTCTGCCGAGGGTCTGGCAGGTCTGGTCACAGGGGTTCCTGCCCTTGTACCTCCTCATTTCAATACACATTAATGTCACTTGGCACAGGCTACTCAGAGCCTTGATGAGTGTCTGCCCATTTCAGGTGAGAATTGAATTGAGGAGCCACCCGTGTTTCCTGATTTCGGGTGTCTGGCCATTTCGTTACACCGGTTTTCGTTCCAGTTTTCATGAACCCAAAACCTCAGTCGCAGAGGATATGCGCATGCGCAATATGTGACATCATCTTTGTGTTGTGGCCCGCATTTGCTTCTTTCAGTTGTGATGAAACTGTGTGGTTTGCTGTGACGTGCTTTCCTCGCTCCTCAGGTCCGGTCGGGTGGTGGATGGTTGGTGCGGCGTGGCTCTCGGGGCTGCGGGCGGACGCCCCACGGCGTCGAGGCGTCCTGCAGAGTTCTGGAGACCAAACCGCCTCAGGTTCTCACTCACGAACAGTGACGCATCGTCTTGCTCGCCATTCTTCTGCATAAAGTACGAGCTTCAGCAGCAGGACGTGAGAGAGCGGGTGAGTGTGGACAATATTGAGTGTTTTGGTGGGTAGGCAGGGGGGTGGGGCTGAGGTTTCAAATCCAACACTCAACCGACTGTGCGTCATTGGGCGTGTTCGATTTACGCGTGCAGCCGCCGGCGGAGAGGTGGCGCCACTTTGCCCCTGAGGAGATGGGGCAGTTTGGACTCACTCGGCACACATAAATAGAACACTGTCATTGTCGTGTGCTTCCACACGGACTGGGGGCCCATTTCTTGAACAGTTGAAAAATCTCACGAAAGTTTCGCCACTTCTTCCACAATTCGAAAGCTTGAACAACTGCACAAAATCAAAACTTTTCCTTGAAGGAAATTAATTAGGTGTTTTGTAACTTTTTTTCAGGGGGCGTTGGCTGGTGGATTATCTGACCTTGTCTTCAACCAGGGGGCGTCTGTGGTGGACGGGGCTGTGGGGAAAATGACAGAAAATGCGTCTCGGGCGTCAGGGGGGCGTGTCCTGCTCTAACTCTTCCGTTCTGTCGCTGCTTCCACAAGAATCTGTGTTACCGTGACAACATGTCACCATGACAACACCGGTGCGTGTGTCGTGGTCAGTATATCACGGCGACGTACTTGGCGTTGCCAGGTAACGCGACTGTTGCTGTGCATGTTCGTGTTTGTGTATCTTAGCAACAGCGTCGTTCGTTGTTGAGGTGGTTGTTGTTGTCATATTAACGTATACAACAACGGGTATTTGTAACAAAAACTGCATATTTTTGAAGATGTTGATACAGATGATGAGGATGAGGCGAATTAATTATGTTAATTGATAATAAATTATTATTGTTGAGATGAAAACAATGCATTTTGAATCGAATCCTCCTTGCTTCGTCTGCAGAGCGAGCACCTGTCTGTTAGAACCGCGTTTACTGCGCACGCGTGCGAAATGCGCGCCAAATCTCACGTGTGGGCCGAGTTCGATTTGCACGTGCGTCTCGGTTAGAGATTGAATGAAGTCCGCAAATTTCGGCTGACTCATTGGTCTCACGCTGAAATCGAATTGCCTGTTGAATTGCGCGTTCGATTTAAGGGGTTTTCACATTGGTGACGGCGTCAGCTTTTTTTTGACGTCGTCAAGGAATGGTCTGGACCGTTTTTTGACACACACCAATTGGGCGTCAGGTTAAATTTTGACGTTGACGTCAAAAAAGCTGCAGTCGACGTCAAAAAAACATGACGCCGTCACCAACGTGAAAACCCCTTTACACGTGCGGCTCGCCGCTGGCGAAGTCGCGCGTCTTTGCCCCTGGGTTAGAGATTGAACGCCATTTTGGTTTGCCTCACGGGCAAATGGAACACTAAATCTGCGATCTGTCGTGTGTGTGTGTGTGTCACCTCAAGTGCGAAATGTTTGTGATTCTCTGTGTCTGGACGACGTGGGGGGCGCCACTTGAGGGCGAATTTGAGTTTAGAATTTGTGGATCTCAAGATCTGGAGCCCAACTCACTTCAAGTAAACCACAAAAATGTGTGTGTGTGCCTGCGTGTACGTGTTTGTGTGTCAGATCGTGTCAAACTTAAAGAGTCCATCTGAAAATTCCAAGTGCTCAAAAGTCCTTAGTCTTGAAAGCGTGTCAGCCCCGAACCCTAGAGCCCAGGAATTGAGAGCTTGGAAGGAAGAACCAAACCCACAAGTCCAGGTTTGTGACGCGAGAACCCAGCCCTTGAGATCGAGGGTCACGCGGCCCCTGCAGGTCTGGCGTTGTAGTGGTGGAGGGGGGGTGCAGGTTCTGCTCCTCGACCTGTATCAGGTTGTGGCTGAATGCGTCAGAACCCGCCCCGCGTGATGTGTGTGTGTGTGTGTGTGTGTGTAGCAGGAGCGTTTATCGTGATGAAGCCCCTGGACGTTGTGTGTGCGTGCGTGTGTGTGTGTGTGTGTGTGTGGCAGGACCGTTCATCGTGATGAAGCCCCTGGACGTGTGTGTGTGCGTCAGTGTGTGTGCGTGTGTGTGTGTGTTCCCGACCGACCGCGCGGGAGGTGTGAACAAGTGCGTCTATTGCAGGATGTAAAACTTCAATGGCTCTCGACGTTATCTTGAGTGCGCCGCCTCCGTGAGTTCACTCGACTCCAGCGGATCCAGCCGACCACGGTCGAGGGGATCCGTCAGAGGGCAGGATGGGTCTGAAATCAGGTCAGGTGGATCTGAATCTGGGTCACGTGGGTTTTAAACTAGGTCGCGTGGGTCTGAAATGAGGTCAGGTTTCTTTGAAACCAGGTCAAGTGGATTTCAAACCAGATCAGGTGACTTCAACTCGGTGAGGTGATTGGTTGCAGGAAGGAGTAACTTGGATCCCACGCTGGGCCAGGCGAATCCAAACAGTGGTCAAGTGGGGTCAGCCCTGGCTTGACCCCCAAAAAAGGTCTCTGCCCCTGAATCCAGTGGGGATGGAGTGAATTTTCTGGGTGTTGTGCTAGTTTTGCTGAAAATGAGGGGCAGGGGTACGAGGCAGCAGTGTAGTTCTGGTTCTGAATCCACGCAGCCCGCACCCACACCGACGGGTGTTCTTGTTTTTGCCTGACGGACAAGGTGACAAGCATCACAGTGGAAGATTCTTGGCTGTTGCACATGAACCAAAGAGTTGGAGAGGGGCTGGATCCGCTCCAACGTTGGTTGTGTTGCCTTGCAAATGAAATATCATTGCTTTCTCTGGATTGGTTTGATCTCTCATGCGGAGGCAACTGCTGAGACATTTTAAAAACGTGCATCAAGTGTGTGTGTGTGTGTGAGGCTGCCAACTGATGTGGATCTGTTTCTCCCACCTTGGAAAGGAAGGTCTGATGCTCAGGAACATTCTGTTTCAGGTTGCCGCGCAACGGATACCGGAAGTAGATAGATCTGAAGCTGCGTGCGCATGCCTGCAGAGGCTGAGATCACGTGACGCGTTGGACACTGCTTGTTCTGTTGTGAAACCCTTCAGGTAAGTTCTGGGAGAAGGTGGTGGATTCCACCGCACCTGCTGATGCGTGCTGTTCTCAGACCCCAGCGCCGTCCTTGCAGTGGGTGAGATTTGGATTTGTGGCGTCGCCCGGATTGTGTGGGTCAGTGGGAGGTGCTGTACCGTCCACGCAGTGTGTGCAAAGATGGGGCTTTGAGCGCACGCCGCCCTTGCAGTGCTGTCCTCGCAGTATATATTCAATGCTTGTGGTGCAGGCAGTGCTGTCTCACACACAGTAGATGAAGGGTTGCAGGCCCAACCAAATGCTGCGAGGGGAATATCCCAGCGCCACAAGCACGCCCCAACAGCCATGCTGCAAGGACGGCGCTGCAGCCAACCCGACCCCCACTATATGACATGTGCCTGTCACCAGCTGGTAATTGCAAAACTCGAAGCTGCCTGTGTGTGTGCATATCCCCTGCAGAAGTGCCGCTTCCCCGTCAGCGGGGGAGATGGATTGATAAACAGCGCTCGAATCACTCCGTCTCTCACATCTGCTGTGAGCCGAACCGCGCACACACAGGTGGGTGCCAACACTGTACACGCACGCACACACAGGTAGGGGCCACACACACGCACGCACACACAGGTAGGGGCCACACGCACGCACACACACACACAGGTAGGGGCCACACACACGCACACACACAGGTACGTGCCAACACTATATATCTGTACACACACGCACGCACACACAGATGGGTGCCAACACTATGTCTGTACACACATGCACGCACACACAGACACACGCACGCACACACAGGTGGGTGCCAACACTAAATCTGCACACGCGCACGCACACACAGGTGGGTACACACACGCACGCACGCACACACACAGGAAGGTTCCAGCACCAAATCCACACGTACGCACACACAGGTGGGTACACACACGCACGCACACACAGGTAGGTACACACGCACGCACACACAGGTAGGTACGCACACACGCACACACAGGTAGGTACGCACGCACGCACACACAGGTGGGTACACACACACGCACACACAGGCAGGCACCAACCAAATTGTTTTGCGCATTCTGCTACAAATCGCTGGAGTTGGAGAGTTGGAGACTGTCCTGCCGTGGATTCAGGATTGAGGACAGGGGGCGAGACCACCGGTGGTTTCACACACACACACGCACACACGGGCACACACACACACACACACACACACACACACACACACGGCGTTGGGTGTGGGTGGATTCATGGGGGGAACGCTGGGGGTCTGACACCTAAAACTTGTATTGTCTCCCAGTTTTGCGTCACGCCTGCTTGCTTCGTGTGTGTGTATGTGTGTGTGTATGTGTGTCTGTCTGTGTCTGTGTTCTGTGTGTGTCTGTGTGTGTGTGACGTACACATGACATGTGGTATGTGAGTTCAGGACCTCCCGTCTGCACCAATCAGACCTCATCCTCCTGTGAGGTTCTCGCTGCGTGGCTGTGGGAGGTGATGCCATAACCAGAGATTCCTCACCGTGAAGCATTTTGTGTGTATCACCTTTGTCGACACGGACAATCAACCCCGATATTGTCAGTAACGGCAGCTGCCTCGGATTTTTGTGCTCGTGGCAACACGTGGTGAATCTGGCATCGCCTGGTATGATGGATCTGCCCCCCCCCTCTGTTGGTGTGGTGAATCTGGCCTCACCAGTTGGTGTGGTGAATCTGGCCTCACCAGTTAGTGTGGTGAATCTGGCCTCACCAGTTGGTGTGGTGAATCTGGCCTCACCAGTTGGTATGGTGAATCTGGCCTCACCAGTTGGTGTGGTGGATCTGGCCCCACCAGCTGGTGTGGTGAATCTGGCCCCACCAGTTGGTGTGGTGAATCTGGCCCCACCAGTTGGTGTAGTGAACCTGGCCCTGTCAGTTGGAGTGGTGAATCTGACCCCAGTTGGTGTGGTAGATCTGGCTCCACCAGTTGGTGTTGTGGATCTGACCTCACCAGTTGGTGTGGTGAATCTGGCCCCACCAGTTGGTGTTGTGGATCTGGCCTCACCAGTTGTTGTGGTGAATCTGGCCCCACCAGTTGGTGTGGTAGATCTGACCCCACCAGTTGGTGTGGTAAATCTGGCCTCACCTGTCGGTGTGGTGAATCTGGCCCCACCAGTTGGTGTGGTGGATCTGGTCCCACCAGTTGGTGTGGTGAATCTGGCCTCACCAGTTGGTGAACATTGTGGATCTGGCCCCACCAGTTGGTGTGGTGTATCTGTCCCCACCAGCTGGTGTGGTGAATCTGGCATTCTTTTTGAGAGACAATTGTGGGCTTCAATTGCCTTTTTGGCTTTGGTGGGGCGACGCGTTACTTGACGCATCCAGTGTGAACCCCGACGGAGGTAACGCTCCCCGGTTCTTTATCCCTGTCTCCTGCCACCCGCATCAGGACGACTCCGCTGTCTCAAGCGATGCGAGGTGACATAAGGCACCAAGTACACAGGACTGCAGCGCCGTCCGTGCATAACATGAACGAGTGAAGTGTTTGCGCCCTTCCTGCAGTGCAGGAGCTATGGCGCCATGCGTGCACTGCAGGACTGGAGCATTGGTGCCGTGCTTGCAGCGAAGGACTTTGGCTTTTGTGCCGTCCTTGCAGACTGAAATAAACCTTTTCGCCGTCCTTGTTGCGCTGCATTTGTGCGTCCTTGCAGTGCAACAGCAGGGTTGTGGCACCGTCCTTGTAGCGGGAGAGGCTGCTATTCATGAGTCCGAGTTCTGAGGTGCAGTGAAGCTGCAAGGCTGGAGGTACTGCGCTGCTGCAAGGACGGCACTGAGGTCCCTGCTGCTGTGATGGTTCTGCTGCCAGGACGGCGTTGTAGACCTTGTTTTGCTGCACCATGCGTGGTCCGGGAGCCATCAGAACCGATCATAAACGGGTCGAATTGTGACAAACAAAACGAGACGCTGTGGGAGCACACAGGGGTGGACCCGGGATCGGGCGGGGAGGCGACATAGAATTCTAAAACAATGGGAAATGAACAAAGATCCTGTTTAGCAAAACTGGTGGGAAGGAAACAGGTGGAGTGGAGGGCGGGCCCAAAGACCTCTTTGGGGCAAAGCGGCGCTGGCGGCACCACCCCTCGCATCCTAAAGCGGTTTTCACACAGGTGATATGGCTTCAAAAATTTGATGCTGGCGTCAAAAATTCTTTCCACAAAGAGGGAGCATCAAGGGTTTGATGTCAGCGTCAAGAACTTTTGACACCAGCGTCAAAAGTTTGATGCCCACATCACATTGATCAACAAGAAGCAGTGCTCAAGGCAACTGCAGTGTGAAGTCCCTTGCAGCATCAGTAATGTCATCAATTCTTCCTTGTTCATCAATTCTTCCTTGTCCTCTTTGTCTTCCACCAGTCATGCTGTCTGCA
>JAAUXT010143264.1_pt1 | contig 14764 bp, 19 predicted proteins | sample 7278171 | NCBI WGS metagenome assembly JAAUXT01 (sample SAMN14350112, study PRJNA611818) | marine sediment metagenome | isolation source: surface marine sediment (1.8m) | place: French Polynesia: Moorea | collected 2018-08 | reverse complement strand
GACCCACTTTGGGAAAAATGGCCAGAAATGATCAGTGATGTTCACTGACCATTTTTTTCAAAAGCGGGTCCAACCCCCCCCCCAAGACCCGCTTTACACATACGGATGGACACACATACAGACTGATGGTGATTACATTAAGCGTGTGGTACACGGCCCTCCGGGCGACCACACGCTTAAAAAAGAAATAAAGAAATCCACAATCAACAATGAGACACCAATGGAGTTTCATCCCCAGAACCAAACGGCCGTCGCCTTCAAACAAAGACAACTTGCAGACAGCGATAAATGAACACCAATACTCGAGGTTGCTGAACCTCTCTGTGACTTGCACGTTCAGTTTTACTCGACGCCAAGTGCCAGCCAGTCTACCAACAAAGATTCAAGTTTGGAACTGTTTCAGCGGTTGATGAGTGTGCACAACAGAATGCATAGCAAAACATCCGGCCATCGCAGTGCACTGAACCCGTACAGGGATCCGAGCAGAGCACTGAAAATCAAACCTCCAGAAAAAAAAAACAACTTCCGTCAGTAGTTCGCAAATGTTTGTGGAAAATGAGACCGTGAGGATGAATTAATGGAAACGTTCAGAACACTTTCTTCGTATCACAAGGAAACTTCGCCTGAATTAGTTTTCTTTCTTCTCGTCTTCCGGTTGGTTAGTACTGGCAGTTGCGTCTCCGTTTTCGTAGATCTCAACAGCGCATTTCCTGGGAAACCAGCCCCGTTCGCGTCGTTTTTCTGACAAAGAAATCACGCGGACATACGTGAGAAAAAAATGCTTGGCTTCAAACTTTGCCAACCGCGTATTTGATCCTTGTCGTTTCCGTCTCACTGTAACCACGACACCCAAAATTAATATCAATCTTTTGCACTTACTCTTAATTTGCTGCCCATCAAGAAGTTTGTCCCCGTACAACCACCGCCTGAAAGAATGAAGTGAAAGTTGCACTGGATCTCTGTGAGGAACCAAGAATCAGAACGTAATTTTCGGTAATCCCAAGAACTGCACTGCAACAAGTTCCGAAAACGCACAACAACGTTGCAGTTCATGCGACTCACTTCTTCCAGCGCGACACGCGCACCATGTCCCCGACTCGGAGCGCGATGCGCGGCTCGTCCGTGCAGGGCGGGCAGCAGCCGACGCGCAGCCCCTTCGTCACGGGGAAGATCGACCCGCTGTACGCCTCCTGAATCTTGTAGATGACGCTGCGCTCTTGCTTCTCCTTCTTCTGTTGAATCTGCTCCACCTATGTCCATCAAAAACATCTTTGTTCATTCAGGCGCAAAAGGTAACCTGGGTTTCGAGCGTGTGCACACGGTGAGCTCATTTCGATTTCACATGTTCACACAGGGCACAACACACCAGCACCTTCCAAAATGAAATAGAATATCTGTCAAACTGAGGTGGACAAAACGTCGAGTTGTTTTTGCACACGTGCACACTCAAAAATAAGTGACAAGTGGTGACATGTACCGTCAGAGTGTACTGGTTACAACCCTCAACAACTGGCCACCATGTGCCGTCCATGCGTCTGTCAGGCATCCAGGTGAAGACCATCTTCCAGTTGTTCCAGCGGCCCAGATGATACGGATATTCAAACTCTTCCTCGTCTTCATCCTCGTATCGTCTGTACCGAGCCTGCAAGGTAACCGTGACAAGGATGTGAATTGCCAAGCAAACAAAGCAACATACGGACATTTGCCAAGATTCGGAACTTCTGTGACTAGATTTTTGTCAATTGACCAACCGCATAAAACGAATGATTCTGACAACAAGGAAACAAACTGCTGTGTCCAACAGGTCACAGAATGTTTGGAACTTTTTTGCCCATGTCGTCCACAAAACTGAAAGGCGACAACAAGCATGACGCCAAACAGAACGGAAAGTCTGCAGTCAAAAAGTCGACACGATCACAAGAGAAAAGACTTGCTGTCATTTACCTTTTCGATGATCCAGGTTTCAATCCCAGTTTCATTTCTGAGAATAGTTTTGACCTGGAACACGGAGGCAAATATCCAAATACATTTCAAAGTGTTTTGGCAAAAGTTGAAAGAAAACCCCGAACAGAAGTTCACGGAGGGAATGGGCAGCCTCACCTGAATAAAGAACAGCCCACCGACGGCAATAACTACGCCGACAGCCAATCCGACAGCAAACATACACGCAACGAATTTGTTGATGGACAGCACGATAATTGGCTCGGTACCATCGCCGTAGTACAAATAATAATGCTGCAAGAAAAAATACAATACAATGAGGTTCCATTTGTTTCTCTGTGAAATCAACACATGTCACAAGAAAGACGAATTTAAACATATTTGGAAGATTTCCAACAGGCGAAAAAAGTTTGCAGTGACTTGTACCCTGTTCACGGCTCTGTACATCGCAGGAATGAGAATGAGTAAAGCGTGCATGCAGCCCATCGGAGCAAAAAACAAGAAGTAGGTGAAGTAGGCGTGGTTGTAGTGACCAACGCAGTTGTTGATCCACGGGCAGTGATGGTCCATCTTCATGACGCATCTGCAAAACACAAGGCGCCATCAAATCCAAAATCCATTGCTGTCCAGTATCGCCTTCACGGTCACTGCTGTCCAGTGCACAAAGACGATGCCAGCAAAACTTGACCAGACACGTACCTTTCACACTTGCGACAATGATGAGATCTGGGTGGTTTGAAACCTTCGCAGAAGTTACAATATTGCATGTATTGTTCGTCGGCTTTCTTTTGCTGCCAAAGATAACAAAAATCTTGACACCAAATTACCCCTCAAAGAACCACTCATTTTCAGGAAAGAGCACAAAATTGATATCTGTGGCCCACGTTACCACATAAACTCACAGGCTTCCATCCGAAAGGCACATTTCCCGGGCCAATGTACATTGCATTGAAAAAGTTGTACAAAATAGTGATGTTCCAAAAGATATAAATGGAGAGATTGATGGATCCACCTGTCAAGGAAGAGAAGACACACGACACACTCAATTTCGGGAACTAAACTGCATGCAAGTTCGCACGTGTGCAAGAAGTCAAAAGCACAGTTCTGCCTCATTCCTCAAAGGCAGAATCGTTCTGCGGTGCCTCGATGAGGTGGCACCCTGGTGCCAAAAATCAGGAAGGGCATTTGCACTTACCAAATGTTTGGATAGGCCACCACTGCAGGAGACAGATGAATCCACACACTGATATGAGAGTTATGATCGTTAAAGCGACGAGCGGCCCCCAGTGAAGAACCCTCTTCAGCCCCAAATCTCCCGCCATGAATGCCGACTTTCCTTCACGGCAAAGAAAAAGATGAAAAACACTATAGATTTACAATACAGGTCGCTTGCGAGCACCCCACCCGGAACACGTAACTTCGTTTTTCACTCAGTTCTAAGAAGAAAGTGGGTCTTCTGAAGGACACCGTTCAGAACAGCATGACGTGGACCTCAGAAATACACTGAAGATTCAGCAACCTGGCACATTTTATTTGTTTGCAATTTTTGCGAACGTGTTGGATGCAGCACTTAATGTTTGTCTTCACGAGAAATCGTGGGCTCTGTTCTGAAGTTGATTTTTATCTGCGAGCTTGAATGGCTCTGCCACGGGACTGACATTGGGTGGAAGCAATTGGACCATGCAGGCTTCAAGAAACGCTCTGAATTGACGCATGTGACTTATTTTGTTGCTGAAACTGGCGAACAAAACTAAAAATGGGGGATTGTCCTGGGAGCGAAAGCTGGCAACTGCACGTCGTCTCATTACCTGCTAATTTGGAAATTTAACAAGTTTCAGTGGATCACATTCGGCTTCCGGAAGTTGACATCAATCCGACCGCAGCAAGTTCCGTGCAGAGCAACGCATTTGAACAGGCACCTGAATTACATAACCTGGACATAAAAAAATTATCAAAAGTGTACTAAAATTCAGAAATTTTAGAAGACATGTGCTGAAAATATTTGCGGGCATATGGAATGAAGCATTTATTTTTTGTCTTCACGAATCTTTTTGTCAGAGTGCAGTTGCGTCATGAATTTGGACTGATGGCTTCTCGGCAAAGGCCTGTAGGAAAAGACTACGCCGACCTCCGCAAAGCGTTGTTTCAGTCTCCAGAATCTGCAGGTAAGACACAACGAAATGGACAGTTACCAGGAAAGATGGGAGTTCAGATTCCGAATGTCATTTGTGTGGTTGGTTGTTGCTTGTGGGCGATAATATGTGGAACGCCCATTCCTCTAGACTTTTCAGTCGGACAAAAGATTTGAAAGCAAATTTGTCCGTTTTGTTGTTTGGTGCTGCAGATATTGGGCTTTCTATTAATACTCTACCGTTTGTGATTCCATGCCAGAATTATACAGAATTAGATTATACAGGGTACGACCTGAGGAAGAAATGTTGCACAAGTTTTTGTGGGTCAGCCTGAGAAAATTTGGATCTTGATTCAGACGATCCCATTGATCAAGCTCAGACTGGCCACCAAGGAATGTCCTGTTTGGAATATTATGTAAGGGATTCAATTCGGGCACGGGATATAACAGGCACATCTTTGTGCAAGTCAAACATCGTGATTTCAGTGTTGCAGGAGTTGCCAATTGCGACAATTGACACTTCGGTTGACACATTTTCAAGCTTCCCAAAAATTCAGTGGTGGCTTCACATCAACTGTAGACACCTGTTGTGCAAAAGCTGGTTGTGTGGGATCACCAGTTTGATATCTTGCTGGTCTCGCGTCAGTTCTCTACCCCAGACTTTTTGCAATGATTTGTTCTGCCATTAGTTTAAGTGCACCAAAAGAATTGGCCGTCCTTTCTTTGCATGAAACGGAATTTCTGTTTTCAGAGACGACCAAGACGTTGATGAGCAAATTGCAGATTGAGCGAGACGTCGAAACGAGCTTGAGAAGTTTGCAAAAAGGTGATCGGTGATCATCCTTCTTTTGCAGTGTCTGGTCGGTCAAACATGTTGAACTTGGTGGTGCACGGAAGTTACTCAATCAAAGTGGTTTCAAACAGCGTTTCAATTCTGAGTTCTGTTGAGATAGTTTGCTGTCATTTTGTATCTTGCAGATATCCACGAGCAGAGACTGCAAAATCTTCGGGATCTCGAAAAGAAAATTGCGGAGGACAATTGGAAATATACTCCCGTGGAAAAAATCTTGGGCTTGCAGTGAACGTTCAAGTGTCGCGAATCCGAAATCTCACAGACTGAAATGTCGAGACAAACCGCTCGGGCTGTGGAGGCCAAGAAAGTGAGTGGTGAGTTGTTCACCCTCACGTACGGATCTCTGGTCTCGCAGCTGCTAAAGGATTACGAAAACGACGAAGATGTCAACAAGCAGCTGGACAAGATGGGCTACAACATCGGAGTGCGACTGATCGAAGACTTTCTTGCTCGATCCAATGTGGGCAGGTGTCAGGATTTCAGAGAGACTGCGGATGTCATCGCTAAAGTCGGCTTCAAAATGTTCCTCGGCACCACTCCGGCCGTCACCAACTGGAGTCCAGCGGGAGACGAATTTTCCTTGATCCTCGAGTCAAACCCGCTGACGGAGTTCGTCGAGCTTCCCGAAGGTCATTCCGGCCTGAGCTACTCGAACGTGCTGTGCGGCGCACTGCGCGGCGCGCTCGAGATGGTGCAAATGGACGTGGCCGTCTGGTTCGTGCAGGACACGCTGAAGGGAGACAACATCACCGAGCTGAGGCTCAAGTTCATCAAGCGGCTCGAAGATGCTGTGCCGGCCGGGGACGATTAGTGGTCAACCTGGAATTAGCAGCGAGTGGGGGTAAAAGGAAAGAGTGTGTGAAGCAGTGTGTCCGCAGCGAAACGCCAGAAAAAATGTGAAAATTAAGAAGGCCCAGCGACTCCAACACAAACAGTTACTTTTGGAAAAGAAAGTATCTTGAGCGAATTTGAAAACCGTTTCCGCGAAATGCAAAGATTTGTAGTGTTGTCGAAAAAGGTACTCATGCACTTCATGTTCCTTTGTATTGCAAGTGAGTTTGCTCCAATGATACCTGTGGCAATTCAAATCATTGGCAAGTTTGGAAGCTATTGTCACTGTATATGACGGTTTGTGATTCCAAGTTGCTGCTTCAATCACAATTTTCTGTCTTGCCAACTTGTTGAAACATTTCTGTGAAAGTGAAAGAACAGTGTTTTTCTCTTCCACGTCCAACAGACGAATGAAATTATTCACAAGTGAGCAGACAAAATGTTTAATTTTTTTGCTTTCAAGAATCTATAGAATTGTCATGGTCGTGGTGAAATGGGCATGGCTGGATGACAAGTCTGAAAAATCGAACCAAGTTTGAATGTCTGATCCAAAGTGTGTGATTGTGATTGAATAAACGCTTTCTTCCATTCCAAGTGTAACGGGGCTTTTGCGTTGTGTCTCCGTTGAGCACAGAGGGGCACGAGGGGCACCTCCGAGAACACGAGTGAAACTGTCCAGAATTGTTTCGTCGCGTGTTCGCCTTGAGCGAATTAGAAGTTCCGGTGTACGTTCGTTTGCACTTTTTGTGCGCGATCCCAATCATTAGATCGCGCGCGTTGTGTTGTCACCGCATGTGTGTGTGTGTGTGTGTGTTCGGCGGGGAGGGGGGCAACCGGCAAAATACCATTGGACATGACGCACATTTTCTTTGATTCCAAGAATAAAAGGAAATCCACTGAGGAAATACATGCGATGTTCGTGTGTTGTAGTCTCCGGAAATCTTGCCATTCTATGGGAAATCTGCTGAAATTGATGTCGGATTTAGCAGACTTTGAATCTCTCAACCGCCGAGCTGTTTTTGGAAATAAGCGCACAGTGAAAGGTCACCAAAATTATCCCTGCACTCGGCATCTGAGAGGGTTGTGTGCAGAGCATTGAGGCAATCTATTGGTGGGTAATTGCAGTGAGGTTTTGGCACCATGCCCTGCAGAGCGAGAGCGAGTACCTGCCAGGCATTATTACTCAAAGCTGCCGACGTGGACGTGGAGAATCGAAAATACAGCTCAGCAGCCGCAGCTGCAACACTGTGTGTACAAACTGCATTTCAAGAAAGAATAGGATATTTTGCCAAGAAAATTGCTGGAATAGATATTCTAACGCACGATTGAAGCAGAATCAGCTGTTTTGCTGTTGCTTTCCGTGGTGATGCGAACGTAGTCCAGCTCAAGTTTTCGCTCTGAGCGCATGTACGAGGTGAGTTGAATTGTTCTCCTCGAGAATGAATGTGGCCGTGCAGTTACATAGTGTTGAAGAAAAACGGGCAATTTTTCCGGATTTGGAGGTCAATTCCTGTGCTTTTGCTAATCTCTCTGGCACGTAAGATGCCAGCTGTAGCGTTTTGATGCGTGAATTGTGACTGTTTGGAAATTCCTGAAGAGAAAATTATGCTTTCTCAGTGTCCTTCGAAAATATATGGAGCTATTTGTAGTTCACCAAGTTTGCTTGCAGATATGAAGACGTTACAAGAAATTCGTGTTGAGTGTAAAGCTGCAGGTGAGTGGCGAACGAACACAAACTTGACGTCGGCCTCTGTGTACGAAGAAACAGATATGCTTCTGATATAAGACCTGCCCTTCACATTTATGCCGACCTGATTGTTTGCTCAGAACCACGAAACGCTCACATTGGCCCCAGATTATTAGTGAATGGGCATTCCAAGATCACATCTGCAGGTCTCTGACTTCTTCTCTGCAGTCCCGAGTTCACATGTGAATACTGCTTTTGCAGTTGGAAGATCATTGCCCAGATGCATTTTTCACTCAGAATTTCGAGAATTTTCAGGTAAATTGTTCGAGGATGACGAGTTTCCCGCGTCGTACGCCTCCATCGACGCTGATCAGGGCTATAGGCTCGACGAAGACTGCAAGTGGCTGAGACCGGGGGTAAAGTGACTGTGTCTGCAGAATTTGGTGCAAAATTTGACACTGATTCGTGGAGCTCTTCGCTTGTGAACCCGTCAAAGAAAGCAAAGAGTCCCAACACACTTTGTGTGGTTGAACTCCAAAAATACGCACACAGGTATTCTTGAGGTAAAAAGTCACACGAGAGTTGCAAGTGGTGGGTCGTCTCATGTGCACCTGTGTTTTCCAGCTTGCAATGCGATGCTATTTTGTTCTTGTTTTGACACAAATGGTTTTGCAAAACTGCTTTGACACCCTGACCTGACGATTCTCCTGACAAGTGAGGACACAAAGAAACATGCCACAAAAACAAATTATTTTACAAAACAATTTCAGGAAATTTGTGACAATCCCAAATTCATCATCGAAGGGTCCAGCCGATTTGATCTGATTCAAGGAGAACTGGGTGAGAGTTTCGCTTCAGATTCACAAGTCTTTGGCTTGAACTGGATTCTTGGACCATTCACGTTGTACGCAACCATATGCATGGTTCCAGGGGATTGCTGGTTCATCGCTGCGGCTGCAGTTCTTGCCACCAAGAAGGAACTCTTTCAGCAAGTTGTTCCCGTGCATCAGGATTTTGAGAAAAAGAACTACACAGGTTTGTGGAATCAGACGTGTACACCATGCGTTCGTGATCATCCAAAGCTTTAAAAATGTTTGCAATCCTTTCTCAGCTAATAAAGGAAGTGTGCGTCTATTGTCTGTTTTTCTGACCTGTCCTGCCACATTTCTCAGGGGCTTTCCACTTCCACCTGTGGAGGTTTGGTGGGTGGGTCGAAGTGGTTGTGGATGATCGACTTCCTGTCAATGAGGATGGAAAACTTCGGTTTGGACAGAACCGATCTGAGCCGAACGAGTTCTGGGGCGCTCTCCTCGAGAAGGCTTACGCCAAGTACGTGATCCAACTTTGCCAACAAATCCCCACATACACGACGATTTTTTGTCAAGAATTGACAGGAGGTGATCATTTTCCAGGGTAAATGGCTGCTACAAAGCGATTCAGTCAGAATTCGTGATGGACGCGCTGGTGGATTTCACCGGCGGCATCTCCGAGTCGTTCAACCTGAGGCGCGAGGAAACGCTGCCCGCGGACCTCTTCGGAATCATGCAGACTTCCTTCAACGTGGGGTCGCTGCTGGGAACAGGAATCAGAGTGAGAAACATTTCCACCGGTGCCAGTTGTAGAGTCAGAGCAAGTTTCACATTTGATTCTGAAAATGGATCTCATGCAAAAATTCTTTCAGAGTGACTCGGGTGCCACAGTGGAGGAAGAAATGTGGAATGGTCTGTACAAAGGGCACGCCTACAGTTTAACAGGAATTATGGAGGTGGTAACAATTCCACGGGAATTTGCGTGACCCGAAAAAATTGACACACTGCTTTCTGTGTGGTTTGAAACTGTCTATTTTGCATTTCAGACTCGAGTGCAGGGTTGGCAAGTGAAGCTACTGCGGCTCAGGAATCCGTGGGGAACCAAGGAGTGGAAGGGCGCCTGGAGTGACGGGTGCGCTTTGTTGAGAGCTTTGTTTTCTTTCCAGTCCTTCGTGCTTTCAATCACTTTACACATGCAGTGTTTCCACAATTGGTGATTCAACACTTGCAGATCAGACGAGTGGAAAGGATTGAGTGATGAGGACAAAGCTCGAATTGGACTCGTCTTTGAGGATGACGGGGAATTTTGGTGGGTCTTTCGTTGATTGTCGCGACCAAAATGATCCGCGCACTTTTACATTTTTACACTTTTGAGTGTGCACCATGGCCTTGTTTGATTGGTTCTTTCTGCTTCCTTTGCCACACACTTCGATTGTGCAATCCAGAAGAAAATTTTGTTTTTCAGGATGTCGTTCGATGATTTTATGAAGAATATGCACCTGCTGGACATAGTGCATCTTGGTCCACAGTCCTTCTCCAGAATTGACCTTCCAGAAGTGAGTGCACATGTCGTGAACAAATCTAAAGGGATTGTAATAACACAGGACAACGTAAGCAACAACGCGATCAACAATATGATTTTCGGTTCCAGGAGAAGGTGAAGTGGCACGAGACGGTGCACCACGGGAAGTGGGTGAGCGGGGTGAACGCTGGCGGCAGCGGTCTGACGCACCTCACAACTCACAAAGGTAGAAAAAACGCGCAATACAGAAAAGAAATCCTCTGGTACAGCAACCTGACTGCCTGAAGGATTGCCTCCACCTCCATCAAATTCTTTCTGTCGTGCGCAGATTTTTACTTCAAGAACCCGCGCTACTTCATCACGCTGGTGACTCCGGACGAGAACGACGTGGCGGGTTTGAAGGAGTGCACCTGCGTCATCTCTCTCATGCTCAAAGACTCCAAAAAGCGCAAGTCTCCTTTGAAGAAAAAGCGCCTGGTCATCGGGTTTGACGTCCATCAGGTGAAGACCTTTGCATGTCTGATGAAGAGATTGGGTTTGAAAAAGACACGCAGATGACGTTGTGAACATGCAAGTGAACAAATTTTAATGGAACCGCACGAACTGCAGGTACGCGGAGTGGATCCAAAAATGCTGGAGACCGCGGATATTTTCCTGGAGAAGACGAAGCTGAAAAAACAATTCAACCAGCGAACCCTGCTGCGAGAAACCAGCTGCAGACTGAGCCTGGATCCAGGCACCTATTGCATCATTCCGAACACCCTAAAGCCGAACCAGGACGGCGAGTTCCTCCTCCGCATCTACACCTACTCCAAAGTCAGCACAGAGTGAGCTCCTCTTGTGGAAGGACAAATAATCCAACAAGAAGTCTCAAGTGACGACCAGTGGGACCAAAGCGCCAGGCATTCTGCACGATCGTTCTTTCGCCAATTCCTTTCAAATCAGTGTGTTCGGGGCGCAATGAAATGTTCAACAATTATTTTGCAGAGTGATCAAAGAGAAGACAGGAAAGTTGAAACCCAAAGGAGAGGCAAGTTGTAAATCAGACAAGTTTCAAGTTCTTCCTCAAAATGCCACCCCTTGTCGGCGAACCTCAGCGAACTGCTGTGTTCCCGCAGGAGCCGGTGAGGCCGGTGGGGCAGCTGTCGGCCGAGACGTTCCACGACTACGCGGGCGAAGACCACGTCGTGGACGCGCGCGACCTGCGCGACCTGCTCGCCGAGCTGTCGCGCACCGAGTTCAGCGAACCCATGTCCTTCGGCAACGAGGGCTGCAGGGCGCTCATCTCCATGATAGACGTATCCTTTCAAGATCTCAACAAATCTCTTTTGTTGGTAGTGTCTGTGCTGTGACTGAGGTTTGCTGTGGAACATAGGGAATACTTGACCTGTCAAGGTGTCTTGATATTTGAGCCTTAACGTTGGCGCACAGGATGATCATTCGGGGACTCTGGATTTTGACCAGATGTGCAAGTTGTGGGATGAAATAGTCTTTTGGAAGGTTCGTTCTTTCCATCCTTCAGAATGCACATGCACGTGATTTGGCGGATTTACCCATTTTTCTGTCGAGTGTATGACATTCCAATCTGGAATTTTCTTTTCCTTTTCCTTTCCTACGCAGAAACTTTTTCGCAAACTGGACGCGGACAAGTCAGGTTGCCTTGAAACGTTCGAGCTGGTCAACGCCTTCAGAATTCTGGGTACCTGCTCTCTTCAGCTGAATACAACCAGAACAATTACACAAAGAGAACAAATTTCTGGACTCGTTATGTGCGCCAGACAAAGATTTTGACAGGCCTGATATTTATCTCTTCAGGTTACACCCTGAGTTTTGACACAATATCAACACTAGCAGTGCGATATGGTGGCAAAAACAGGACGTTGTTCTTTGAAGACTTTGTGCTGTGTTTGTCAAAGACTATGACAATGTTTGGTATGTATTGAGCGAGATTGCAATGCGTAAGTTTGACGTCACACTTTCTCTCGAAAAGAGAACAAGAGTTTTCATCGCAAGGTAAAAACGACAGAAATCTCTTTGTGGATCCGGTGTGATCCTCAAAGACCCAGGCTCCCCCTCGGTGCAAATCAGGGCAAGACTCTGACCAATGTTGGTGGTCTGTTCCTGCTTCTGGACAACATCGTCATAACCACGCACAGAAGCGTCAAGAGTCTGTAGATGACAGCTGCAGATGTTTGTGGTTTTTATTGTGGTTTCACCAAAGTGTCCGACAAGACTGCATTCATACAGTTCTCGACAATCATGCCTTGCCATACGTGTTTACCAAGCACAGCAATTTGTTGTTCTTTGCGGATCGGAACGCTGATCCCACGAGTGTCTGTTGTTTCGAGCGAACTCAGGTGCAGCCGAAACACTTGACGCGTTTGTTCTGTTCGTATTTCAGTTGTGTTCAAGGAGCACTGCAGAGACAATTCTGAATATGCAACTTTGAATCTCGAAGAGGTATGATCTGCTCTTGTAGAATTCTGTTTGGACAGTTTTTTGAAACAAGCAAAATTTGACCAAAGCACGCAGCCGTCACTGCATACATGCATCAAGATCTTTCAAGTTATATCAGACAGAGACACTTCATCTGAACCCGCCCCGTACCTTCGTACTTTCACGATGTTTCCTCTTTTGCAGTGGATGCAGACGACGCTGTTTTACTGAAACGTTTTTGAGGGACTTCACGTGAACCAGAGACGCCGCTTTGCTGAAGCTTGACTGTCAAAATTTAAAGACTCATCCCATACTTTTTGCAAATGTTTTCCTGCAATAAAAAGAGCTGTTGCCTTCAAAATGATCGTGTTTTGATTGCACACTGAAGCTTGAAAAGTAAACAATGGAAATATCAGGGAAGAAAGACATCCCGAAACTGCAGTCCAAAGGAAAAAAATATGAAACTCGTCGAAAAAGAGACACGTTTTATCGAAATATTGAACGGTGATCAATGGGTTGCGTTGTTTCAGAGTCTCGAGTTCTTGCGCTGCGTGGTTCCTGCACGGCAGTTTTGACACGTTCTGACAACGTTTGGTTTCCCCAATCGACAGAATGTTTTCGTTGAAACTGTCAGTCTTGTTGTTCACAAGTTCGCAATTCCCTGTGGACACATTCGGACGCAAGGTTTTGTAAGAAAATGACAATGTGATGAGCCGGAAGATCGATGAAGAAGAAACTTTACTGCGACGCAACCAGGATGATCTGTTGAAGAAGGACAAACAACGAGAAAGTCTCAAGATTGCATGAAACAGAAGTCAAAATGTGATGCTGGTGGAACCTGTGCAAGAAGACTTTTTCTGAACATGGTGTTTGGCCGTCTGACTGTAAGTACAACGAAAATTTGCTTCTTTTCATTTCACCTTCACAATTCTGATGCCTGCAGTTTTTCCTTACTCAAGCAAAGTGCTCGCTCCACCTTGTTTCATGGTGTTGTATTTGTTGGCTTTTTTGCAGGCCATTGAAAGAATCCTCTTGATCGGTTACTTCTGTTTTGAGGTTTCTTCCACAAACACAGAAGGTAAAAAAAGGTGTTCTTTTTTTGCCTGAGCCTTTGAAACACTGTCGTCCACACTACGGGTGGGTCCTTGTGGACTGCGGGGCATCGCTACGGGATTCAGGATTGTCAGGTCGATGTTTTGCACTGGACCTGAGTCGTGAAGATGGCAACCTAAAGCTGTCTTTGAAAATGAAATCCTGTTCTAAAGTGAGAAGGGTGGGTTCCCGGTTGCCTGTGATGTGGCTCGAACAGGGTGTGCGCACAAAGTGCTGCTTGCGTCTTGTGATGCAGACGAGCTCGGCTGCTACGAAGAGAACCTGGAGGATCGGGTGTTCACCCGACCGGCGTGGCTCTTCACCACTCCGAGGCTCCAGGGCGTCCCGCACCGCGTCAGCACGGATGGCTGTCGGCACCGCTGCTTTCTGAGCGGAGACCAGTGAGTCTGCGGATTTTGTGCAGTTTTGTTTGTTCACGAATCTCCTTTTGTCCTGGTCACCACAGTTATTTTTCCTTTCTTCGTGCATTGCAGGTTGGCAGCAGTTCAGGATGGCAAATTCTGCTTCTGCATGGCACACGAAACGAATTTGACGTCTAATTTTAATGCAACGAGTGACACCAGTTGCAACACTCCCTGCTACAATGCTCCTGCAGAGACATGCGGGGGATACCTGCACAACCAGGTCTACAAGGTCTTTAGTCAGGACCACTTGGTCAAGGGTCTGACGCTGTTTGATCCCAGCACTACAGGTAGATTCTTCCTTGCCTTGGTCACGCCTTGCTCTGCTCAAAGAAACGACAATTGTTGACCACACAACTTCACCAACAATTCTCTCGCACAACGACCCATTTTCCCTTGATTCGTTTCAGGTTTCGTCACAACGTACGAAACAATAACCCTGAGGTCCAACGTGACGTCCGGCAGCGTGGCGCGCGTGTTGTACGACGTGCAGGACGGGTCTGAGCCGCAGGAGGCGAGCAACGTGACCGAGGCCGTGAGCCACACCGTGCGCAGCCCCGGCCGCCTCAGCCTTCAGGTCACCACCACCGACACGGATGGCAACGAGCAGTCGGAGGCTCTGGCCGTGAAGGTGAGCGTCTGAATACCAAGCTTTGGAATTTGACTTCCAATAAATAATTTTTTACAAGTCAAAACGGCGTCAAACAAAGAATGCATTTGTCTCCAGTCGCAGATCAAAGCCCACGAGGTGAAGATCGAGTGTCCTCTGTACACGGCGACTCTGACCAGCTTCGTCTGCAACGTGACGCTCTCCATGGGGACACACACCCTCATGGGAATCGACTTTAGCGACGGAAGGAGTCTCAGCGTGCGACCCCCAGGTACACTTCCGTTGTTGGTGGCAGTTCTAGAATGGGTTGTGATGTGGACGGCAGAATTTTATGGTGACTCGGATTCTCGCAGCAATTGTGTTTCTCCCTCCGGGTGCACGCAGATGATTGCTCAGTTTTCTCTCTCGGATTGATTGAACTCGTGATAAT